>Ga0180435_10000962_pt1 | contig 30341 bp, 26 predicted proteins | sample SS_ome_3_FD_132467 | JGI IMG/M metagenome (GOLD analysis project Ga0180435, IMG submission 132467) | Hypersaline lake sediment archaeal communities from the Salton Sea, California, USA - SS_3_S_1 metaG | ecosystem: Environmental > Aquatic > Non-marine Saline and Alkaline > Hypersaline >... | reverse complement strand
GCCCAGGCGACGCGCACGGATCGACTCCAGCCGGCGTAGTCCGCTTGAACCGTGCCGTCCTTTTCCTGGATTTCAGACTCGGTCCAGTTTTCGTAATCGTCGACGTCGTCGAAGTCGGCTCGTGTCGCGTTGTTTTCGCCCGATTCGAGACCTCGGTTTGATCCGCCGTCTTCGGGGTCGGTATAGGGTAACGACATGATCTCGGCGATCAACTCGTCGGCCAGATAGGCGCCCGTGTTTTGATCGGCGGCGACGCGTCGCGAGCGGATGGCCGCCCCGGCCAGCGACAGCGCGCCGACCAGAATCACGCCCATCACGAGTATCGCCATCACCACTTCGATCAGCGAAGTGCCGCGACGGCGAGCACCATTTAGAGCGGTATTGTGACTCATCTCATCCATTCTGAAAACCAACTGTTTTTGTTGTCCTGGTCGATGGGTTCGATCGGATCGATCGGCTGGGCGATGATTTTGCCGATGTCTTTCAGGGCGTCGCTGAAGTCGATGCCATCGTTGTCGTTTTCTGCCGCCAAGGCAGGTTCCGCCGCCCAGGCGATGGCCCGTTGCATAATCGTGCGGCCGTCGTCGTTGAGGTATTTGAGGGGTAGTTCTTCAGTTCCCCAGGGCAGCAGCACTCGTCGCCCGGCTACTGTTCTGCCGTTGTAGTCTTCGTCCCCGACATCGAAGACAGCAAGAGCCGGGTTGCCGTCTTTGCTGACACATGCGAGGTTGCCAACGGATTTCGACCAACCACCGTCAACGTTCATCAGAATCCACGTGTCCTCCAAAACTGTCAGCCATGACTCTTGCTTGAAGCCCTCGGTGATCGCGTGTGAACTGTCGAGGATCAAGATATCCGTCTGCTTGACGGCGCGATAGCTGCTGCTGAAACCGAACGTATCAGCGAGCATGTACTGTTCACAAACTACTCCAATCGAGTAGCTGCTCGCCTGGGAGTTCACCACTTCCGGACTCACGTCGCCCGAAATGTAGGCGACATGGGCGCCGTCCATTGCTTTGGTGAGTTCGTCGATCGTTGCCTTTGAGCTGACGGTTTCGACCGTGAAACCCCACGATTCGATCAGCGCGATGCGTTCCTTTTCTCGTTCGTTGACGTCCTTGTCCTCTCTGAATACAAACAGCACGGTGGCGGCGGTTTCCCCCTCCATGAACCGCGAAAGGAACTCGAGATTGAAGTTCTGCACATCCTCGGCGATCGTGATCGGAGCGCCGCCGTTGTACTGGTAGGTTAGCGGGTCGCCGGGTGTGCCGCTCCAGGCGTAGCGGATCGCTTCGTCCTGCGAGTCGCCGTCGCGATCGGGTACGGTCAACGTGACGGCGTTGGCGGTCAGCTCGGTCATCGCGGTTGCCAGTTGGGCGTCGCGCGTTAGCTGCTGGAGGACGTTGTCGGCTTCTGTCCGCTCGGCTGGTGCGCCGGCGTCGGACTCGAACGCCTGATTGGCCACGTAAACCGACGACGCCAGGCCACCCATCAATGTAGTCGCGATCGTTGTGCTGACCAGGATCTCGGTCAACGTGTAACCGCTACGTTGTCTGCGCGTACGTTTGTTCTGACGACAAGACGATGTGGAGGTCATGGTCCGACAACTCCCGATACAGTGGTTTGTCCCGACTCGGTGATGGTGATGGTTGCTTGGTATCCGCCGGATGCCACAACGACGCTCCCCGCCGCGTTGGGGCGACCGTAAAAGTCGAAAACGACTCGGTTGTTCGCGCCGTACCCGGTCACACTGACGATCTGCGCCACATACGGCGATTCGGTGAGCGTTACGGAGAACTCCTCTTGCGGATGGTCGATGTCCGCCACATTCATGAGGATGTAACGGTCAAGTTCCGGCTCGAAGTTGAACGTCACCGAGGCCGATTTTGATCGGGCCAACTGCCGCGCGTACTGCAAATCGGCGACAATGCGTTTCGCAGCCGATTCCGTGCGATAGCGTGACATCGAGGCGACGAACTTCGGCGCCGCCACGGCCGCGAGAATGCCCATCAGCATCAACACGATGAGAAGTTCGACAAATGTAAACGCCTTGCGGGACATGGCTCGATACCGTCAACCTGATAGCTTGGGGTAACGCTGATCTTGTGCTTTCGTCGTATCTCGGCAGCCGGGGTGCAACGGCGACATCGGATTACGAACAGGCCGTTCGGTCGGTGTGAAGTTGCAGCGAATTTCGACGATCTCGTCGCGGATGTCGAAAAAGGCGTTGACCACGGTTGCATCCCATTGCAGGCCCGCTCCCTCTCGCAGAATCGCCAGCGCTTTTTCGAGCGGCATGCCCTGGCGATAGGGGCGGTCGCTTGTCATCGCGTCGAATGCGTCGGCCACCGCCATGATGCGGCTGTCTAGTGAGATCTCCTCACCCGTCAGACCATCTGGATAACCCCGGCCATCGATCCGCTCATGGTGCTGCAGCATGCCAGGCATGACATAGGCCAGCGGTTCGATTCCCTGGAGAATCTCCCAGCCTTTCTCGGGGTGTCCTTGGATTTCGCGGAATTCCTCCTCGGTCAGTTTTCCCGGCTTTTTCAGAGTAGAGTCGCACGTGCCGATTTTGCCGATGTCGTGCAGCAACGCCGCCAGATATAGTCGGTCGGCCTCTTCGCGCGTGTAGCCAAGCTGGATCCCAATCCGGCGGGCGTAGAGCGCCACGCGTTCGCTATGGCCGCGGGTGTATTCGTCTTTGGCTTCGATCGCCGTCACCAACGCGCGAACCACGCTGACCAACAGGTCTTCCTTCTCGTGGAGCAATTCGATGTTGCTGGCCTGGGTCGCTACGATCGTTGCGGTCGTCGCCATCAGGCTCGCTTCGTGCGACCCGAATTCCTGATGACTCAACTGCCAGGACGATTCGTGTTCAACCTGCCGACGATTCACTGCCACCAACCAACCGAGCATTTTCGATTCGGTTGTCGCCGGCACCAGCACGAATTCTCGAACGCCAGGGTATCGCCAGCTCTCTGTCGAGGTTTGCACGTTGTTGCGAACAATCGGTTGCTGGAGCACGTCCTCGCGGAAGTCTTCAATGATGTTTCGGACAACGTCGAAATCGTAGTAGTCAGTGCCATCCGCAGCGACGATGTCGTCGACGACTTGCCCGTCACCCTTGGCCCCGACAAACACCAGCCACTCGCCAGCAACCGACTGATTCAAGAGCGGCAACACGTTTTGGGCGATTGTGTTGAGATTGGCGCCGGCGCTCGAGATGTCGAGGTTTTCCGCCAGCGAACGCAGAAACATCAACTCCTCGAAGTCGGTGCTAATCTGCTCTGCCAGAGAGAAATTCTCCTCCGTCAGGCAGCGGACCTTTTCTTCCTGCGCCCAGCGGTACATAAAGGCTTCAGCCAGTTGTAGAGCAAGCTCGGGAGAGTTGGTCGCGAATTCTCGGATCGCAACGGCTTTCAGTTCACCAGCCACAGTGATCGGAATTCCCAGCAGGCAGCGGTCCATTGTCAACCGATGGACATCGGGGAGTGGGCGTTTCGCAATCGCGGCACAAAGCGCCACACGCAACTCTTCATTCTGTGAAACTTCTTGCGGTTGCCCGTCGGTCACGAATAAACGCCGCCAACCCCCCGAGGGCAGCCACATCTCGAATGGTTCGTGAAAGGTGGTGCGCAGCAGTTCCGCCGCCGCGCAGCAGAAGGCGGCTTGACGCGTCGCCTGTGTGAGCGTGCCTGAATTCGTTGCGTGTTGCGTCATTCCGGTTGGTCTTTTCGGCTGCGATGAACGCGCTGGCCCGGGGACGGTCGTCCGGTGTGGAAAGACCGCGTGGCGTACAAGCGTAGCATCTGGGGCGACGCGGTCCGGTTTGCGATGTCAGGAAAAACCTGACGTTAAACCCTCTTTTTCTGAACTAGATTTTGCATGACAGCGGTCTCCTACCGCGGAGGGTCTCCGAACACACACAGCGTTATTGCGCGAAAGGACATCAAACATGCTTCGCAACAAGAAGGGCTTCACTCTTGTCGAGTTGGTCGTGGTCATCATGATTTTGGGGGTTTTGGCCGCCGTCGCCGCGCCCAAGTTGCTCAATACGTCCGGTACGGCCACCGACAACGGCCTGAAACAAACGCTGGCGATCGTTCGCGACGCCGTCGAGCTGTACGCCGCGGATAACGGCGGGCAACTGCCACCCTGCGGTGGAAGCGGCAACGATTTCCGCACCGCGTTGAAGGACTATGTCCGGGGCACGTTCCCCGAATCTCCGGTTGGAACCAAAGATTTCGATATCAAAGGCGTGACCGGCGCGACAACGACCGCCGATGACAGCACCGGTTGGATGTTCAACAAGGACGATGGCACGTTCATTTGCAATTGCACCGATACGTCGAATGACGGGTCGACGACCTACGACGACTTTTAGTAGCGCTGTGTGCTTCACCACCAAAGGAATGACCCAATGGAAAGTCGCCGCAAACGCGTGTTGATCGCCGAAGACAACCCCGCCCTTTCGCGAGTGTTGGAATTCAACCTCACCAAGGGCGGCTTCGACGCGACCGTGGCGCCCAACGGACTGGTCGCCTGGCAACACGCCACCAAAGAGCACTTCGACGCAATCATTACAGATCAGCAGATGCCAGAGATGACGGGGGTGGAGCTGTGCCAGCAGATCCGCTCCTTGCCTCGCTACGAAAAAACGCCGATCGTGATGTTGACGGCGAAGTACCTCGAGATGGAGTTGCCGAAGATCCGTGACGAGTTGAATCTCTCCGCAACATTCCCCAAACCGTTCAGCCCGCAACGCGTGGTGCACGAAGTTCAGCAATTGCTCGTCGTGTAGTTGACCGCGTTCCCTGCCCGCCCGCCCCTTTACCCCGCCTGCGAAAATGCCTCGACTGAATCTGCAACGTGGACTGCCCCGCCGGGTAGTGGCCTGCTATCTGTTTTTCTGCTTGGCGGCCATCTGTTGGCTTGTGGTGGGTGTCGTGCTGACAACTCACGCGGCTTTCTCGACTCGCGCGCAAAACGCCAGCCTGACGCAACTGGCGCGGGCGGCGGCGGCGATCGAGATGGACGTCGTGCGTCACGGGCAGCAGCATCTGCAACAACTCGTATGCCGGGCACAAGCCGAAGGCGACTTCAGCTACTGCGCGATCGTTGGTTTGGATGGAAAGTTCCTGGCTCACAGCAACGCAGGCAAAATCGGAAAAACGGCGGTCGATGTCTCGGGAGAGCGAGTACAACGTGGCGACGCCGAACAAGTTAGCTATGCCGACGAGCGATCGCAAACAGTCCGCGAGTACCGTTTGCCACTGACCGCCGAAAAAGAACGCATCGGTGCTCTGCAGGCCGCGACCGTCGAACCGGGACATTGGGATTTCGTTCGGCAGATTGCGAACTCTGCGCCGTTGGCCGTCTTTGCGCCTTTGTTGCTGATTGCCGTGGGCGCGGTCGTGCTCTCGCGTCAGACCAGGCCGCTTGCCAATATCGAGGATCACCTTCGCCACGTTGCACAGTCTCCGCTGGCGGAACCGATCGATGTGGCCAAACACCGCCCACGAACGGCCGCGGCGATCGGTTGGAATCGAATCGCGGAGACGATCGACCAGCTTCGGCAAAACGACCCCGGCGACATCGACAGCCGCGTTGCCCGCTTGGCACGAGACAACCAGAGCGAGGGCGCACAATCGCTGCTGATGCATCTGCCAGACGGCATCGCTGTCACCGATGCCCAAGGTCAGATCACGCAAGCCAATCCAGCGCTGGCCGCCATGTTGGGGCAAGGCACGAACTGCGATGCGTTGGTCGGTTCCCGCGTCGAGAAGCACCTTCCCGGCGAAGACACCGGTCAAGTCCTGGCCGAGTTTGCTGCGGCGCAGAGCCAGCAGCGGTCGGTTGTCGCCGAAATCACCTACAAGGCTAACGGCGAAGATCGGTGCTTGCGGGTGGCCCGCTACCCGCGCCGCCAAGCCAGCGATGCCCTGCGAGGATATCTCTGGAATATTCGCGACATCACCCAGCAGAAACTCGCGGAACAGATGCGCGATCAGTTCATCGGCGCGGCAACTCACGAGTTGCGTACGCCGCTGGCGAACATCAAGGCCTACGCCGAAACGCTCGCCGCCATGGATGAACCGGATCTGGAAAGCCAAAAGGAGTTCTGCAACACGATCAACAGCGAGGCCACCCGCCTGGCTCGGTTCGTCGACGACATTCTTTCGATCAGCAGCATGGAGGCGGGCTCGCTGGCCGTCGAACGCCAAGCCGTCGAAACGAAGCGGTTGCTTTCCGAGGTGGTCGAAAAAGTCGAGCCGCTGATGAAGCAGAAGTCGCTCGCCTTCGACGTCTCGATGCCGGCCAAGCTGCCCGAACTGCGCGTCGACAAAGACAAGATCGTGGTCACGCTCGTCAACCTGCTGGGCAACGCCGCCAAGTACACACCCGATGGCGGTCACGTGCGATTGCGAGTGCAAACACATGACGATCACCTGCAAATCGACGTGGAAGACACCGGCTTCGGCATCGCGACTGACGAACTCCCCAGTGTGTTCGAGAAGTTCTTCCGCAGCAGTGATAAACGTGTCCTCGAGCAGTCGGGAACCGGCCTAGGGCTTGCCCTGGCCCGCGAGGTGATACGACTTCACGGCGGCGACATCACGGCCACCAGCGAAATCAACAAAGGAAGCACCTTCTCCGTCACGCTTCCGCTGAGCGCGAGGTGACCATGTTTCAGACGAACAAACAAGGCGTTGTCGACATCATCCGGTGTGACGCCCCGCTCAACAAAGATCACCTGGAAGACTTCCACTCGACGACCCGGATATGTACCGATCACGGGCAGCCGATGATTGTGCTCGATCTGGCCGACACGAATCTCGTCGATAGCAGCGGGTTGGAGTCTTTGCTCGACCTGCAAGAGCAGGTCGAACGCCTTGGCGGCACGGTCAAACTCGCGGGCGCACCGGCATTGATCACCGATGTGTTGCGAATCACCGGCGTGGGCGATCGCTTCGAAACGTTTACAACCGTCAAAGCCGCGGTGGGGAGCTTTTCGCGATGACCGCCGTGCTTGTGGCTTCCAGCAATCAGACCGATGTGCTGCCGCTGACCGCACCGCTCGACGGCGAAGCGCCGACCCTTGGCAATACGTCGCCGTCCACCGGCAAGCGTCTGCTCGGCCAAGAGCTGTTGGGGGCGAACCTGATCGATCCCGAGGAACTCGAAGCGGCCTTGAAAGAGCAGGCGGAAAATGGCCAGCGGCTCGGCGAAACGCTGCTCGAAATGGGCGTCGTCAGCGAAGAGCAACTGCTGCCCTTCATCGAATCGCATCTCGACCATCAGGCGGTTTGTTTGCGCGAGGGCGTCGTCGACCCGGCCGCTCTACGGAAGATTCCCCAGGAATTGGCCCAACGCCTGGAGGTGATCGGCCTGTTTCTCGTGCGCGGTACGCTCACCGTGGCGATGGAAGACCCGCTCGATCTCGACGCCATCGACCTGTTGGAACGGGTTACCGGTCTGGATGTGCGGCCCGTTTTCGCCTTCGGGCGGAGCATCCGCAAGATGGTCGAACGCGGCTACCAGGACGACTTCGAGGTCGAGGCCGTCACCGCCGACATGAGCGACGGCGCCGTCGAGCTGCAAGATATTCAACAGGAAGTCGATGTCACCTCCGTCGAGCAACTCGTCGAAGGTAGCCCGATCATCAATCTCGTGAACTACCTGATTTTGCAGGCGATCAGGCGGGGGGCGAGCGATATCCATATCGAACCGAGCCGCAAGTACAGCGTCGTTCGTTTTCGTATCGATGGGCAATTGGTCGAAATGCTCCGGCCGCGGCGCGACATCTACCCGGCCATGATTTCGCGTATCAAGGTAATGGCCAAGCTCGATATTGCTGAACAGCGTGCGCCGCAGGACGGCCGCTGCCAAGTGATTGTTGATCGCCGCGAAATCGATTTGCGTATTTCGACTCTGCCGACCGTGCTCGGTGAAAAGGTGGTGATGCGCGTGCTCGACAAACAGCGGCTCACGTTCAATCTCGACGAACTCGGTATCCCGCTCGATATGCTTTCGCAGGTCAAACGTTTGCTCGAAAAACCGAATGGCCTGCTGCTCGTAACCGGCCCGACCGGTAGCGGAAAAACGACGACGCTCTACTCCGCGCTCGAGTTGATCAAGTCGGTGCATCGTAACATCGTGACGGTCGAGGACCCCGTCGAATACCAAATCGAGTTGGTCAATCAGGTGCAGGTCGATCAGCAGAGAAAGATGAGTTTTGCCGATGCGTTGCGTTCGATTCTGCGGCAAGACCCCGACGTGATCATGGTCGGCGAGATTCGCGACGCCGAAACGGCGCAGGTTGCGGTGCAGGCGGCGCTGACCGGCCACCTGGTACTGAGCACGTTGCACACCAACGATGCCGCCGGGGCGATCACGCGAATGACCGACATGGGTGTCGACTCGTACAAACTCGCCGCCGCCATGGCGGGCGTGATCGCGCAGCGGTTGGTCCGTACGATCTGTCCCACCTGCCGCACGTCGTACTTCCCCAGCAGCGAGTACTTGACGGCGCTGAACTACCAGGGCGATACGCGGCGCAGTTTCGTCAAGGGCGAAGGTTGCCGCGACTGTTTCGACACCGGCTTCAAAGGCCGCCTGGGCATCTACGAAGTGCTGCCCAGCGAGTTGGAACTGCGACAGATGATCTCGCAGCAGGCCCACCTGGAAGACATTCGCAGTTGGGCTCGGGAGTCCGGTTACCGCGGTTTGCTGCAAAGTGGACTTGCGTTGGCCGAACAGGAAACCACCAGTCTCGAGGAGGTCGCCCGCGTGGCGGCATTCGACTAACCATGCGTGCCTATGCATCCCAAACTATGAACGGCGCCGATGCTGCGGCAGATTGGGCGAACTCGTTCGGCCGCGCCGCGCCGGCAACAACGATCAACCGGGTGAAAACGGCAAGAACCGCGCACGGGAAAATCAAACGTGCGGAACTCGTCGATCTCACATCGCAACTCTCGATCATGTTGCGATCGGGGGTTGACCTAACGACGGCCCTGCAATCGCTAGCGCGACAATGTCGCCGACCCGCACTGGCCAACGTGATCAACGACGTTCATGAAGCCGTAATTGGTGGTGCGACGTTCTCCCAGGCCCTGGAACAACACGAAGCTGTTTTCGGTAGAACCTACGTGGCGACCGTCGCGGCCGGCGAGGCGTCTGGAAAAATGTCGCACGTGTTGCGGCAACTGGCCCACCTCGAACGGGGTGAACTGCGGCTGACCCGCATCGTCCGCTCGCTGATGGCGTACCCGGTGTTGCTGGCCAGCGTTTCGTCATTGGTCATCGTGGCGTTGGTGCTGTTTGTATTGCCGCAATTCGCCGAGATCTTTCGCCAGTACGAAACGCCGCTGCCGATTTTGACCAAAATCCTGATTGTCATGGCCGAGGAATTTCGAAACCGCTGGTTCATCTACGCACCGATCGCCGGTGCTGGGATATTCGGTGCGTTGTTGCTGAAGGTCAGCCCACTCGGTCGGCGACTGTGGGATTGGATATTGTTGAACACCTGGCTCGTGAAGGATGTAACGCAACGGCTGATTGTTGGGCGATCGTGCCGGCTGATGGGATTGATGATCGAAAGCGGTGTGCCGCTGCCAGAGACGCTGCAACTCGCTCGGCAAGCCGTGAGAAACACTTACTATCGTGATGTGTTCGCCACATTGGAGGACGAGGTCATCAACGGGCGCGGGCTTTCCACCGTGCTGCACGAAACAGAAATCATCCCACCGTCGGCCAGCGAAATGATCTCAACGGCGGAGCGAACGGGAAACCTGGGCGAAGTCACGCAACTCGTCGGCGAACATTTTGAGGAAGAAGGCGAAGCAAAGATGAGGCAACTCGTTGCCGTACTCGAACCGCTGATCACGGTCGGCATGGGATTGGTCGTCGCCATCGTCGTGTTGGCGGTGATGTTGCCAATGTTCGACCTCGCCACCTTCGCACAACACGGACCGTAATGAAACCGGAACTGTATTGACAGCGATGATCGGTAACACAAAACGAGGTTGGATCGGCGTTGACCTGGGGGCGGGAGCCGTCAAGGTCGCCCAGATCGTGCGATGTCGCGACGGCCATGAGCTGGTGGGCGCCGCCATCGTCCGCCGAGAGGGACCGCTCGCGGAAAACTCGCCGACCGACTGCCTGGGCGACGAGATCTGCGGCGCGTTGTCGATGGCCGATCAGTTGCGTGGGCAACGAGCCGCGGGCGTGCTCTCGATGGGCATTTGCGATTTCCATCCCGTTCAGATCACCGACCGGCAAGCGAACGCCGACGTCTTGCAGCGCGAGTTGTTCGCCAGCGCGCCCGTCGATTGGCGGCAACGCACTTTCGACAGTTGGCCGCTCGAAACGGGAGGTGGCCCCCCCGGCGCGACTCAACCAAACCGAGGCGTGATTAGCCTGCCGACCGTTGAGGCGGATATCGCAGCCGCCAGTGTCGCCTCGGCCGGTCTCGACTGTCGTCGGCTCGACTCATTGCCTGCCGCGCTCGGCCGCGCATTGCAGATGATGGTCGGCCATCAAGAGATCACTCTGGCGGCGATCGATTGGGGGATCAGCCATGCTACCTTTTTCATCTACAAAAATGGCTCACCACAGTACGTCCGCAGTCTCAAGCAGTGTGCGTTCGCCGACGTCATCGACACCGTGACGCAGTCGCTCACTTGTTCGGAAGAAGAGGCCGCCGCGCTGTTGCAACAACATGGCATCGGCAGCGAAACCAAAAGACGCGACTATGTTGCCGAACTGATTCACGATGTCGTTCAGATGCACTTGCAGCGAATGCGGTCGGAATTGGGTCGCACGATGCGTTACCTCGATTCGCATCGCCGCAACCTCAAGCCGGCAGGAGTCGTGTTGTTTGGCGTCGGCGCGACGGTGGCCGGTTTCCCTGCCTGGTTGACGGAGAACCTCGGCCTGCGCGCAGAGGTCTGGCGGCCAAATCCGGCAGCGCTAGCGCTGCCCGACGAGCTACCGTTTCCCGTCCTGTTGCTCGCGCCGGCTTTGGCGGCATCGGCTCTTCGCTGGGAGAAATCATGAGCATCGCAACCAACCTGATGTCGTCTTCCGCCAGCCGTGCGTCCGCCGCGCGAATCGGGCTTCGATTGTGGGCGGCCGTCTTCACCGTCGTGGGAATCCTGTTCTCGGTCGCCTACAGTTATGCATCTCAAGCCGCGAATGAAGCGGCCGCACAATGTGCGTCGCTTGAAGCCCAGTACGAACCGATCACGCAAGCCAAGGACGAAACCCGTGCGGCCAAAAAACGGATCGAAACGCTGAAACAAAACGAAGTCTTTGCCTTGAACGTCGCCAAGCCACGTCCCACGCTGGCGCTTGTGGGTGCGATCAGCGCAGCGGCTGCCCAGTCGGTAGACAAGGTGTACGTTCGCCATTTCCACTACGTATCCGCCGGCCAAGACGCCGACGAGAGCATTTTGATGGTCACGGGAGTTGGCGAAGACGACGCCGCGGTCACCCAGTTCGTTGCCAACCTGGCCGACGCGGCAGTGTTTGCCAACGTGGAAATGAAAAGCAGCAACGCCAAACGCGACGGCGAAAACGTCGTTCGCGAGTTCATCTTGCAGTGCACGGTGAAATAGGGCCCAGCGATGAACATGCTATCAAACACAACATTCCTTCGATCGCGCACGGTGATTCACGCCGGCGGCGCAAGTTTGTTGCTCGTCGCGCTGCTGACCTACTACTGCGCCGTGCACCGGCCGCTCGTCACCAGCGCCGCAGACGACGCGGATCGTTCGCAACAACTCACTGAACTGCTGGATGATTCGCAGAGCGTCTTCAAGGAGAACCGCGCGGTCAGCTTAGAGCTTACAAGTTTGACGGCGCAGATCGACGTGATTCACCAGCGGATACCGACCACCGCCGCTGAGAGCGATTACCACGCCGCCGTTGCCCAGGTCGCGCAGCAAGAGGGAGTGCAAATCATCGAACACAATCGCGGCCAGGCGACAACCCACGTCGACTGCTCGGAGTTGAACGTTCAACTCAAGTGCATCGGCGACTACGCTTCGATTTGCCGCTTTGTCGATCGGTTGCAAAAACTCCCACGGATTGCGACCGTCTCACAATTCACCCTGCAAACGGTCGAGGGGCACACGCAATATCCCGTCGAAATCAGTCTCGTACTTTACTACGGGCTGCGAAACAGATCGAACGATTCGACGACAGCCAATTCAGCGGAGGGGACGTCATGAAGATGCCAGAATCGCTCAAGAATGCAGGCGCCACACCGGGCAAGCTGATTCTGATCGGCGTGTTGGCGGTCGTCTTCGTCGCGGTGGTAGGCATGCAGTTATGGCCGAGTTCACCGCCCGCCGCGGCGGAGAGGGACTCAGAAGAGAAGGCGTCATCGGAGGATTCGACTTCCCGCAAGGAGCGTTCTGCTCACGCCGCCGGAGAGAAGGATGTGGCGGATCAACCGTCGACCTCCACACAACCGGCCTGGCAGGCATGGGCGGCACCGCCGTTACAAACGGTATTAGCACACGATCCGTTTGCACCTTTCCACCCGATGGATGCTTCTGAGCAAACCGACGAAACCGCCGTCGCCGAGCCTTCCGATACCGAAGATGAGGTGACTAGCATTTTAGATCGTCAACTGCTCGCCGAGTTGCAGACAGACGGAGTGAGCCTGGTGATGATCACCGCGCAGGAGCGGCTGGCCAAGGTCGGCGATCGCGACCTGCGGATTGGAGACAACGTCGGCGGATATATCGTCCAAGAAATCAACATGGACGGAGTTGTGTTGGTTGAAAATGCAGTCCCTTAGCCCTTCCTCTGCGCATTTCGTCGCTCGAAGGCTGCGCCAAGTTTCCCTTGGTTGGCGGCTTGTCGCTAGCGTTGCTGTGCTGTTGCCGACGATCTTCGCGGCGACCGCATACGCCCAGCCTTACGCGCCCCGCTACCGCACCGCCGCTTCGGTTCCGCATTACCCGACCACGCAGCCGACTCTTCCTACGTACAGATATCCGGCGACCGCGACTCCGAATTACCCGACGACGCAAACCCCCAACTCTTACGCGCCGCCACGGTATTACACGGCAGACACGTCCGCCGCCCCCGCGGATAGCGGCCGCCACACGATCGGCATTCGACGCACCGGCACCGAGAACGTGCTCGTCGAAAGCCAAAACGGACGGATCACCCTGATCGTTCGCGACGCGTTGGTCTCCGAAGTCCTCAATGAACTGGCTCGCTCGCAGAATCTCAATCTCGTTTCGGCCGGCATGCCCGAGAGCCGGATCTCCGTCTCATTGACGAATCAATCGCTCGAAGCCGCGCTAAACGCGATTCTCGGCGCCAGCGGTTTGACCTGGACGCTTCGCAACGACGTGATCTATGTGACGAGCCTCAGCGAGTCGGTCGCTCCCGAGCTACAGGGGCGCGAGCTGGTCGTTGTCGAATTGGACTACGCCTCGGCAGAGGACGTGAAAGAGGCGATTACCGGGCTGCTTTCGCCGGTCGGCAAAGTCTGGATCAACCAAAGCAACATTGCCGACAATCGCCGCAACAAGGAAATCGTTACCATCGAAGATATTCCCAAGTACCTGACGCGAGTTCAGCAGTACATCGCGCAGATCGATCAGCCACCCCGGCAGGTGTTGATCGAAGTGCATGTTTTGGAAGTCGAACTGAAACACGACGATCGGCACGGCGTCAACTTCCAGCACGTGGCCAACTTGGGCGGATTGAAGCTTGATATCAAGACGAGCGGACTCGCCAACCCGGCCGCCCCTCAGGCGTTTCTCGTCGAAACCAGCGCCTCGAACCTGACCGCGTTGCTGGAAGCCCTGAAAACCTCGACCGACGCCAAAACCCTCGCCTCACCCCGCATCATGGCGATCAACGGGCAGGAATCGAACCTGCAAGTCGGCGAGCAGTTGGGGTTCCGCGTCACTACGACGACTGAAACCAGCACGCTCGAGAGCGTCGAGTTTCTCAACGTGGGGGTCGTGTTGACGGTTACGCCGCACATTTCCCGCGACGGTCGCGTGCTGATGCAGATCCGTCCCAAGGTCTCGACCGGCGAAGTCAATCCCTCGACTGGATTGCCGGAAGAAGAAACGACCGAAGTACAAACCGACGTACTGTTGGGCAGCGGACATGGCGTGGTAATTGGCGGACTCATCCAGGAGAAGGACGACGTCGCCTCGAACAAGTACCTGGGGCTTGGCGAAGTCCGCTGGATCGGTCCGCTTTTTCAACGTCGTGAGTCGGTGAAGAGCCGCCGCGAGATCATTGTCGCCCTGGTGCCACACGTGTTGCCGCTTTCGCCCTGCGAACAAGAGCGAAACGATTTCAGCGTGATGCGGACTCGCGATCCGCTGTTGGCCGATGCACTCGATCGTTTCCCCCGCCCGTACGAACCGCGGCTGCCCGACCCGTGTTTGTATCGGCCGCGCTTCATGCCCTGCCATCGCCGCGACGACTGCATCGAGATCCAGCGCCTGCCGTGTCCCATCGAAAGCAGCGGCTGCAATGGTTGCAACGAAGGCTATTCCCCGCAGCCAACGGAAACTCAACCGCCGGCGACGTCCTTTGGCCGATACGACCAGCGCAACTACAGCGCGTATCCACAACCGATGCGATTTGCCGAACAGCCGCCGCCCCGGCGATTGCCACCGATCTATGCACCGCCGCCACGACGTTACTGATGTAGCTGCCGTCGCCAGACGGCGGAGGTCCACGCTCTGGCGAGCGTAGCTACCCAAAACCTAAGGGGTCCGTCATGCCCAATCGACTCAACATACCCGACGATTTGAATTTCCTGATCGAAAAGCGCACGCAGGGCGAGCGTCGCAAACAGCCGGCCGAAGGCGAGTCAAGTGATGGCCAAACGACCGAGTCGTCCTCAACCGATGACATCTCTGTTCCCGACCGCCGCAAGCGTCAACGACGTAGCGAGCCGGATACCTCTCAATGAGTCAGAGCGTTGGCGTCGGCTGCTTTTCTGATGAGTTGCAGCACGGCATCGGTCTGCGATAATGGTCGCACGACCCCAATTCACGTCATCCCCGCGGAGGCGGGGAACCAGAGGATCTGCGCGGGCAGTCGCCCTTCGACTCAACCGTGCATTCGACGGCGCTGGATTCCCGCCTGCGCGGGAATGACGTAGCTGGGGCAGGAATGGCGGTAGGTACAGCGATCCTACTCCATCCGCTGATAGATCCGCTTGATCACACCGTCGTTGAGTTCCGAGCGGAACTTCTTCGGTCGCTCGGCGCCAGGGCCGATTTGCATCGGCTGAGAAATGATCAGCGAGTCGCCGGCGAAGCCATAGATGCCGGGGTTTTTCACGCTTTCGCCGGTCATTGGCGAGAAGACCTCCCAATCGATTTCCTTAAGCCGTTTGGCATCGTCGAGCGTGTAGGCGGCGAGTTGAGGGCTTTTCAGCTTCTGTTGTTGAAAGACCAGCCAGTCGTCGCCAAAGGTTACGCGGGCATTGCTTTGGTCGGAGGGCGGCCACTGACCGTTGACCGAAATACTGATCTCCCGCCAATGACCGACAATCCGCTCGCGATCCGGAATTTCTTCTTCGTCTTCCTCGTCCGTCGTCTTTTTGGCCGGCGGTTTGCTGACCGGTTCGAGCACGTGAACCCACTGTTTTCCCAGGTGGTTGGCGGCGGTCGGCAGCACTGCTCCCAAAATCTGCGCGCTGGCAGCCGTGTAGGCGAACATGAGTTTGCCGTCCTGCAATTTGTAGCCCAGTTCCAACGGTTCGCTGTCCTCTGGTTTTGGTGCGACGGCATGGAGCCGCATTTGCCGCGGGTAGACGGCCAGATTCAAGCGGTACTCGAGCAGAAAGGGGAATCCGCCGATCGCCTTCGCCCTAGCGGTGGCCGAGGGGGGCAGGGACGACGTATCCATTCCGGGTGGCCGCAAAACCTTTTCGTATTGGAGTACGGCCCAACGGTCGAAGAACGTCAGCTTCATGCCGGTTGTTTCCGCCGACTTCTTGTTGTCGATGTAGAGCGCCGTTTCCTTCCACACACCGGTTAGCGCCTGGCGTTCTTCTTTGATGGTATATTTCGGACTTTCCGCCGTGGCTTCTTGGCCGCAAGCCGCCTGTACGATGAGTAGAAACGAAAATGCACTGGCCATGTTAGTTCCCCTTTGGTTGTTCGTCGATTCCCCGATCCCCGACCTCCGTTCCCCGACCCCTATCTTACGCCATCACACGCTTCGCGGCGGCGACTTCGGCGGCGCGGCGATCGGCATCCCAACCGAGCGTTTCACCCACCACATCGCCCAATTCACTGAGTAGCTCGGGCGTTGCCGCGCCGAGCAGCGCCAACACGCTGCGGCGGCAAATCAAGTCGTCCAGGTGTTCGACCATTTCACCAGCGACGATCTTCTGGATCTCACCGATCGTGTAGTCCGGATGATTTGTCAGTGGCGTATTTGGCACTGCCGTTGCCATTTCCTTCGCCGCCGTGCCATATCGCTCAAGCAGGATAGCCATCCGCTGCTCATCGATGTTTGCTTCGGTCGCGGCCTTGCGAATCCACTCTTGCTGAGCATCGTCGCCCTCGGGAAACGCCTCGCCGCCGCCGATTGGCAGGTCTTCCGTCGATGCGACCCGCTCCTTGCCAATCCGCTCAAGCACGGCATCGCATGTTTGTTCGGCAAACGATCGGAAGGTCGACAGTTTGCCGCCAATCATGCTGTAGACCGGGAAGGCTCGGCCGTCGGCCGGCTCTGTCGTTTCGATTCGATGGCCGCGGCTGATCGTGCCGGTCACCGAGTCACCCGCCGCTGCCAAGGGACGCACGCCACAGAACTTGAAAACGATCTGCTCGCGGGTCACCTTGATGTCAGGAAACACGCCCTGCAATGTTTCGACCATGTATTCGACTTCGTCTTCGTCGCACTCGGCGTCGTCTGGGTCTTCGATGCGGATGTCGGTCGAGCCCATGATGACCTTGTCCATGAACCGAAAGACGATGCAAACCCGACCGTCGTCATGTTCGTAGAAGATCATGCGATCGCCGAGCGCTTCATACAGCTCGGCATTGTCGACAACCAAATGCGAGCCTTTGGTGCCACCCATCCACTTGGTATCGATTCCGAGTTGTTTGTTGGCGAGGTCGACCCAGGCGCCGGTGGCGTTGATCACGACTTGCGGTTTCACGTCGGTCGTTTCGCCGGTGGCCTGATTTTTGAGTGTAACCGTTTCTCCATTGACTGCTTCGATGTTGACGTAGTTGATCGCCTTCGAGAGCCCGTCGGCAGTGCCGGCCTGAAGCAGTTCGATACAGAGCCGTTCGATTTGCGAAACCCAGGCGTCCCAGTAGGTGGCCGAGGCGATGACGTCTGGATGAAGTTGCGGCATCTCTGATCGTGTTGAGCGTTTGCCGCTGACGAAATGCCGAGGAATACGGCGTTTGCGACCGGTCAGCAAGTCGTAGGTGACCAGCGCGCATTTGACGATCAACCCGCCGCGCCCGCGCGGTGTCACCGGCAGGCCGAAAAAGTGCAACGGCGAACGGATCATGCCGGCGAACCAACTGACCAGCGGGATCGTCGTTTTCAGCGGCGCGACGTAGTGCGGCGCATTTTCGAGCAGGCGATTGCGTTCGCGGACCGCTTCGTACACCAATCCGATTTCTCGGTTTTCGAGATACCGCAGACCACCGTGGATCATTCGCGACGACTTCGAACTGGCGCCGGCCGTGAAGTCGGCCTTGTCGATCAACAGGCAATCAACGCCCTGCAACGCCAAATCGCGAAAGACGCCAATCCCGTCCACGCCGCCGCCCAAAATCAGCACGGTACACTCGGGTTCTTCCTGAATCGCTTTCCACACCTCCGCTCGCGTCTGCATGAAATCATCTTTCTCGAATGGGCAACGGTTTTCTGAGGTATCACCCTCAAGTGTACCCAATTGATGGCAACGGTGTTAAGATAGCGCCCTCGGGATTCAGACGCAGTTTTCAGCCGGAGAGTGACATGAGCGAATCAACAGGGCATTGCAGTCGACGTGGTTTTCTGGCGGCGGCAGCGGCGGCGGGCGCCACAGGGCTGACGATGAAGGCGCGAGCCAATGAGCCAGTAGCTCCGGCGAAGCTGAAACTGGGATTCGACAACTTTTCGATTCGTGCATTCAATTGGAAAGCGCCCCGGCTGATCGAGTACGCCGCCTCACAAAAAGTCGACACGCTGTTGATCTCGAATCTCGACGCCTTCGACAGTCTCGACGCTGCCGACTTGAATAAGGTCCGCCAGCAAGCGGATAAGGCCGGCATCGAGTTGCAGGTAGGCACGGGCAGCATCTGTCCGACCTCGAAGTCCTACCGTGAGGAGAAGTGGGGCAAGGCTGAAGACCACGCTCGGCTGTTGGTTCGCACCGCGAAGTCGCTCGGCACATCCGTCGCTCGTTGCTACATCGGCAGTCGTCGCGATCGTGATGGCGAGGGCGGCATCTATCCGCACATCGACGAAACCGTTAAGGTGCTCAAGGCCGTCAAGTCGGAAGCCGAGGACGCTGGCGTTAAGTTCGCCGTTGAAAACCATGCCGGCGACATGCAGGCCTGGGAGTTGGTTACGTTGATCGAGGCGGCCGGTAAGAGTTTCGTCGGCGCGACGATGGATTCCGGCAACGCCGTCTGGGCAATCGAAGACCCGATGCTCAATCTCGATATACTTGGTCCGTACGCCGTGACGACTGGCCTGCGCGACACCGCCGTCTGGGAAGTCGAATCCGGCGCCAAGGCCATGTGGGCCAACATGGGTCGCGGCGTCGTCGACTGGCCCGCCTATGTGGCGAAGTATCGCGAGTTGTGCCCGCAGGCGCCGTTCGTGCTTGAAATCATTTCCTACAAGTGGGGCGGCGACATGCCGTATTACAAGCCCGAGTTCTGGTCGCGCTTTCCCAAGGCGAAGGCGCACGAGTTTGCGCGGTTCGTCGCCCTCGCTCGCGGCGGCAAACCATTCGAGCTACCCCCGGGCCGCCCCGCCGGACGCGAAACTCCCGAGTTGGAGCAAGTCCAGCAGAAGTTCGACCTCGAACAAAGCCTGAAGTATTGCCGCGAGGTGTTGGGGATTGGAAGTTGAGAAAAGCCACTCCGCCGTCTGCCACCGGCTTCAGCCAGCGATTTGAAGTGAGCACAAATGATCAACAACGGGCTTTAGCCCGCTTTGCGTTATGCCTTGGGCAACTTGGCGTATCAAATACAGGGGGTTTCCATGGCGGCACATGTTTTTCACGAAGTCTACTTGTATTTAAACTGGCACACAAAAGGAAGCTGCCCGTTTTTGTCACCGCGGATCGAACCGTTCGAAGAGGCGATTGAGGGGACAGGTATCGACGGCCGTAAGATCAAGGAGGCGTTGGTGCTGATTGGCCCGCCAAGCGGTGAGAAGATGGAAGACATGCCCAGCTCTCTGCCGGAGATTGCGGCCGTCATTCAAATGTCCGAACCGGCCGATATCGACATGCTGGTGGAAAGCACACTGGAGCCGCCGCCGTGGGGTCCCGACAAAGACAAGCAAGGTGAGGAAGTCGAATACGCCGGCACGACTTACTACAAACCGGCGAGTTCTAACAAACCGTTGTTCTATGCGTCGGAAGACAAAACACTGTTGATCATGGCTCGGCCCGAAGACGTGATGAAAAGGCTGCTCGACGAGCCGGGCGACGCCCCTGCCCTCGCCAACGAAATGGTCGAGCTTGGCGCTCACGATTTGGCGGTCGTCGCGTTGACCGATTCCGACGAAAAACGCGAGCAACTGCTGGCGGCCGTTCAATCGGCAATGCCCACAGAATACAAAGAGGAGAAATGGGACGACTCGAAGGAGGGTCCGCCCCCCGAGGTGGAGATGATCCAACAGCCCGTGCCGCCGCAAGTCAAGTCGATGCTCGAAAAGCTCAACTCGTTGCACGCCTACTTTACGAGAAATTCAAATTGGACGAACGCTGGGACAGCCCCCACAACATCGAACTCTCGAAAACGGCCAGTTTTGCGTTTGCGACACCGGGCGTTGAAGAAGGCAACAAAACCAGCATTATGGTTTTCACGGGCGACGACGCCCCATTTGGTGGGCAGAAAGCAACCGAGGAAGGCTATCGAGGTCCGAGAATGTCGGACATCAAGGACGGTATGTCTCGCACGATTGTGGTTGTCAATGCGGGTCCCGAGAAGGCCGTGATCTGGTCGAAGCCGGGCGATCTGACGTTCAATCCGGAAGATCCAATGTCCGAGTTGGGCACGCCGCCGGCCGACGGTTTCCCTGCCGTCTACTTCGACTGTCACGCCAAACGGATCCCCGCGGACACCGATCCCAAGTCGCTCGCCGCGGAGATCACCCACGACAGTGCGGACGGCGCCGACATCGACGACGACGGCTTTTAGGCGCAGCCCGTAGGCCGTCTTGGCTGGCGAGGCAGTTGTGGCGTAGAATCGGTAGATTACATCCACGTCAATCCGCCATCCGTAGCTGCACTCGCCAGAGTGCGGAGACGACAGGGCAATCCGCGTTCTGGCGAACGCAGCCACGACATCCGCCCGCATATCCCACCCTATGCCACGCCACATTCGTAATTTCTCGATTATCGCCCACATCGACCACGGCAAGAGCACGTTGGCCGACCGCCTGTTAGAGGTCACCTCGACGCTGCACGAGCGCGAGATGAAGGAGCAGGTGCTCGACGATATGGAACTCGAGCGCGAACGGGGAATCACCATCAAAGCTCGGGCCGTGGTGATGCGGCACAAACATAACGGCGTCGAGTACGAACTGAATCTGATCGATACGCCGGGACACGTCGACTTCCATTACGAGGTCTCGCGGTCGCTGGCATGCTGTGAAGGCGCGGTGCTGCTCGTCGACGCCGCCCAGGGTGTCGAGGCGCAAACTGTCGCCAACGCCTATGCGGCCATCGAGAACGAATTGATCGTGCTGCCCGTGCTGAACAAGATCGACTTAGTCAACGCCCGCCCCGACGAAGTCATCGAAGAGATCGAACATACGTTGGGGTTGGACGGGGCCGACGTATTGCGAGTCAGCGGGAAGACGGGCGCCGGCGCTCAGGAGTTGCTCAGCGAGATCATCGAGCGCGTCCCACCGCCGGACGGCGACCCGGCCGCCCCGTTGCAAGCGATGGTTTTTGATTCGCATTACGACAAGTACCGCGGCTCGATCACCTACCTGCGCGTGATGAACGGCACGGTCGAGCCGGGCCAGAAGATTCGGTTTGTCCGCGGCGGCACCAACCACGAGGTGATCGAGGTCGGCCACTTCACACCAAGCCGCGAGCCGTGCGAAAGTCTCTCGGCTGGTCAGGTCGGTTACCTGATCGCCAACATCAAGTCGCTCGATCTCGTTCACATCGGCGATACAGTTTCCACGCCCGGCGACCCCGCCGAACCGCTGCCCGGCTATCAGGAACCGATGCGGATGGTTTACTGCGGGTTGTACCCTTCAGACGGGCAGGAGTTCGAAGTGCTGCGCGACGCGCTGAACCGACTGGCGATCAACGATCCCAGTTTTGAATTCGAGCCAGAGACCAGCGAGGCCCTCGGCTTCGGTTTCCGCTGTGGATTCCTGGGCTTGCTGCACATGGAGATCATTCAGCAACGGCTGGAACAAGAGTCGGATGTCGATCTCGTGCAGACCGCGCCCAACGTGACGTATCAGATCGTCAACACGAAAGGCGAGTTGAAGGAGATCCACCGGCCACAGGAAGTGCCCGACGCTGGCGAGATTGACGAGTTCCGCCAGCCGATCGTTCGCGTCAACCTACTCGTGCCGGCCGACTACGTGGGGCCGGTGATGCAGCTTTGTGTCGATCGCCGCGGCACGCACGTGCGAACCGAGTATCTCTCCCCGACCCGCGTGATGCTGACGTTCGACCTGCCGCTGGCGGAAGTCGTTTACGACCTGCATGACCGCATCAAGAGCGCCACCCGCGGCTACGGCACAATGGACTACGAACTGAAAGGTTACGAACCGGCCGATCTGGCGCGGCTCGACATCCTGGTCAACGGCAAGCGAGTCGACGCGCTCTCGGTGATATGTGATCGACGCGATGCCGACCGCCGCGGCCGGGCTGTCGCCAAGCGGCTCAAGACCGAGATCGATCGCCACATGTTCGAGGTGGCGGTGCAAGCGGCGATCGGTTCGCGAGTGATCGCGCGAGAGACCGTGCCGGCCATGCGCAAGAACGTCACCGCCAAGTGCTACGGCGGCGACATCACCCGCAAGCGCAAACTCTGGGCCAAACAGCGCGAAGGCAAGAAGCGGATGAAATCGATCGGCCAGGTCGACATCCCCCAGAAAGCATTTCTTGCGGTTCTCAACTCGAGCGATGAGACGGGTTAACGGCTATTCGCGGATCAGCTTGAGCAATTCCTCGGCAGAGAGTTTTCCGCTCATGTCGGCGCCTTCGAGCAGGCTGTCGGCCAGATCGCGCTTGCTGGCGTGGAGTTGTGAGATCTTTTCTTCGATGGTTCCCTGAGTGATGAGGCGGTAGATCGTGACGGGACGTTGCTGCCCCAGGCGATGGGCGCGATCGGAAGCCTGATCTTCGACGGCCGGGTTCCACCAGGGGTCCATGTGGATCACGTAATCGGCGGCCGTCAGATTCAGCCCCAAACCCCCCGCTCTCAAACTGATGAGAAACACATCGCCCTGACCGGCCTGAAATGCTTCGACGGCTAGTTTTCGCTTTTTCGCAGACGTGCTGCCGTCGAGGTACTGGTAGGAGACTCCCTTGCGATCGAGTTCGTCACGCAAAATCGAGAGGTGATCGACGAACTGGCTGAAAACGAGCGCCTTGTGATGGTTGTCGAGTAGTTCATCAATCGTGCTGGAAAACAGGGTTAGTTTCGAACCTTCGATGCCGCAATCGCCAGCCACCAAGGTGGGATGGCAGCAGGCGCGCCGCAACCGCATAATCTCGGCGAGGATCCGTAGATGTTGCGGTTGTTCGTCGTCTTCGGCGTCGGCCAGATTCTCGATCGCCTTTTGGCGCAGGGCTTCGTAAAAGGCCGCTTCTTCTTTCGACAACTCGACTCGCAAGGTCAACTCCGTGCGCGACGGCAACTCTTCGAGCACCTGCGACTTGGTGCGCCGCAAGATGAAGGGTTGAATCAGTTTCTTCAGCCGGCGGCGCGTCTCGCGGCAATCGTCCCGTTCAATGGGTGTGGCGAAGCGCTTTTGAAAACTTTCGAGCGAACCCAGCAGACCGGGGTTGATGAACTCCATCAGATTCCACAGTTCGCCGAGATGGTTCTCAACGGGAGTGCCGGTCATAATCAGGCGGAAGTCGGCTTGCAGGCCCATGGCCGATCGGCTGCGTTGCGTGGCCGTGTTTTTGATCGCCTGCGCTTCGTCGAGAATCACCGTGTGCCAAGGTTGCTGTTGCAGGCGTTCGGCTTCGTAGTTCAGCAGACCATAGCTGCAAATCACCAGATCGCGGGGACCAAGATTCTCGAAGAGGGTGTCGCGATCTCCGGCGCCGAACAGGTGCGGCTTGAGCGTGGGCGCGAACCGACGAGCCTCGTTGATCCAATTGAAGGCGACCGAGGTGGGCGCGATCACCAGCGCCGGGCCGCCCGCCGACCGCTCGAGCAAAAGGGCGAGGGCTTCGATCGTTTTGCCGAGTCCCATGTCGTCGGCCAGACAACCGCCGACACCCCAGGCCGCCAGTCGCGCCAACCATTGATATCCCTCTTGTTGATAGTCGCGCAATTCGGTTTGCAGCGTCGAGGGGATCTCGGGCCGCACTTTGGCCGCGTCGCGCATCCGCCCAACCCACTCTTTCCAATGCGTATCGGACTTGAGTTTGACCGTTTCGCCCAAATCTTCGAGTACAGCGGCCCGCGCGCGTGGGAAGCGCAGCTTGTTTTGCTTTCCTCGGCGGTCGCCGTAGGCGGCCAATTCTTCGACCCGCCGCCGCAACTGCTCGGTCAGCGCCAGAAACCGTCCGTCATCCAACTCGACGAAACGCCCCGGCGTAGCTTGCACCAGATCGATCAGTTGCATCATGTCGATCGAAAGCGACTCGTCGACTTTGAGGCTTCCCGAGGCGGCGAACCAATCGCGATCTTTGCGGACATGTACTTGAAACTGGGAGGCGCTCGCGCTGCCGGCCAGACTCAGGCGACCACCTTGCGGCCAATGCAACACAACCTGTTGCTGCCCCACCAGTTCTTCCAACTCGACGAGGGCCTCGAGCGCTTCGACGGCTGACGGAAAACAGATGGAATTCGAGCCATCGATCCTGGCCGCAATCTCGGGGCACGCGGCAAGCACTTGAGCCTCGCGGCGGGTCTCTTCCGCCAAATTGCGCTGAGCCGTTTGCGGGTTTCCGTCGATGCTTGCATAGATATCTTCGCCGCCCTGGCCGGGCCGACAAAACGGCCCCGCCTCGCCAAAGGGTCGCACGAAAAACTCGACGCGAATTCCTTCCTGATACGGCAGCAAGTGAATGTGGGGCAGCGGGTCGCCCTCGACGCGCTCGCCGCTGACTTGTCCGCCGATTTCGGAATGCACCGAGATCAGCGACGCCACCGGTTGAATCGCCTCGACGACCTGATCCGCGGCCTTCGACGGCGCGCTCAACTTGCCGCCCAGCAACCAAGCAAGCTCCAGGTGTTCTTTGGAAAAGACCACCATCGCCACGCGGTGGGGGCCGTCTTCGCTCATCTGAAATCGCGGGTTGTCTTCGTTGACAACGGGATGAAGCGAGACGCCGATCCGTTTTCCCTTTTCTTTGGCGACAATGAGTTGCGGTTGTTGAAGCACGATCTCGAGTGGGTTGTCACGGTCGCCGATCCGAAAAACGCTGGGGTGCCCGGCGAGCGCCTGGGCGGTTCGCACGTCGTCGAAATGGTATTGTGTCTGGCCATAACCGTAGTAGTTCTTCGACTCGGTCGCCTCGAGCGCCTGGCAGATCTTTCGATCTTGGTCGGTCATAAACGCGAACTCGGGATCGTCGTACAGTTCATAGAGCCGGCTTCGCGCCACCTTTCGGCCCTTCGTCCAACCTTTGGTTGTTCGTTTCTGTCGATAGGCGTCGAGTTCGATCGTCCGGTATTGGGTGTTCAGTTCCCAGGCGATTCGTTCGGTGACGGTGGGGGTGTCCGCCCCTTGGCTCGCGCCGCTTCCTAACCGGGCGATCGCTTTGAGTGTACGTTGCCAAGGCGCCTCGGGTTGGATCATGCCGATCAAACTCTTCGTGCCCAAGCGGACGTGCATTTGGGAGTGCTTTTTCAGGCAGACATCCGCGGATTTCGTTTTCGCGTCAGCGGCCAGCCCGTAGGTCTCGGCGGAGAGCCAGTCGAGACCGCTTTTTTTGTAAGCGTTGGCGGACTGCTCGAGCCCTTTGACTTGCAGCGTCGGCTCCTCCTCGGAGATCAACCATTTCGACAGGTAAACGGCGAATATGAAATCGAGCGTGGTTTCGCATCGGTGTTTCAACCACATCGAAAAAACTTCGGCTCCGGCGGGTGATTGCAGAAAGTCGAGGGCGATAACGAAAACGTCCGCCGTCGAAACGAAGCATTTCGTTCGCGCCTTTTTGGCTTTGCCGATCACGGTGGCGGCTTTCTTGTTCGCGTCGGGTGTTCCGTGCCTCAGCAGTAGCGCCGCGTAGAAAAGCGCCGGCAGGTTGCCCGCGACGTTCAACCGTTTTTTGCCTCCGCGAGTTGGGAAAGCCAATTCGAAATGCGACTCCGCCGAATCCAAATCTCCCTGTACAAGGGCGATGCAACCGGCGACCGCGTCGGCGGCTTTCCCGCAGCGCCTTTCGAGTTCTCGCAGCGAATCGACACTGCCGCGCATCGTCGCGATATCCAACCAGGCAGTGAGTAGGTTGTCTTCCGGCGATTCGACCTTGCCGACCATTTCCTCAAACGCGGTCGCGAAACTGTCGCCCCCAATCGGGTGCGCGATTGCTTTTGACGCCATGTCGATCAGGTACATCTCCTGCAACACCGGATCGAATTGATCGAAGAGATCACGGCAGAACGGATCGAACACGCGCAGGTCCGACTCCGCCTTCCATACCGACCGGTGCTCTCGGTACTTCTCGACGTCGCCTTGGTAAAACGCCATCTTCAGCCACCATCCGGGCTGATGAGAATACCAACGGCGTTCCGCGTCTTTCGCTACTATCTGGTAGACCGTCTCGAACCGTTTCTCGCGCATCAGGTCCTGAATCGCCAGATCTTGAACGGCAGGGTTGATGCGCTTTTCGCCGTAATGGGGTGAGATGAGAAACTGCTTCTGCTCGAGCGCCAACGTCAGTTGGCGAATCACCTTTTGCGTCAGCGGCCGCTTGTTCGCGCCTGTCAACTTCAGTGATTTGGTGAAGTCGGGAAGCCGGTAGGAACTCAGGTCCGACCCGTGAACGGCAAAAAGCTGAAGAATCTGCCGAGAGTTGGCGTCGAGTTTGCGATAACGTGTGAGGATGTTGGCCGACATGAGTTGACTCCGTTCACGACCTCGAAAATGTGTCGAACAAACCAACAGTCTATCGAAATGCCTGATTCGGCCAATGGGACTACCGTGAGGCCAGCGACAACCAATCGATCTCGTCGCGGAACAATTCCGATTGATGCGCTAGATGTGTCAGCACGGGCGCGTCGCAATGCAACTGAAGCTGCTGCATATTGCTGGCGACGCTGAGGTCATCCTTTTCTTGTCGACAGTCATTCAGCACCACAGCAGCAACCGGCAGGCCGCCACGGTAGTGTCTTGCCGTGAGCAGGGATTGCAGCGTTTGATTGATGACCCCCAACTCGTTGGAGGCGACGACGACCAACGGGTATCCCATTGCCAAGGCGATGTCGGCCACATAGAGATCGTCACCCAGCGGCGAGAGTAACCCCCCTGCCCCTTCGACGAGAACGACATCGCATCGATCGGCCCAAACTTCAATGCCGGTCAGCAGCAGGTCGCGGTCGATCTCTTTGCCTTCGGCGCGGGCGGCCAAATGCGGCGCGAGCGGGGCGGCGAACAACTGGGGGCAGACGTCGTGAAGCGCGCCCGATTGACCCGCTGCATTCCAAAGCGCGACGGCGTCGTCGGAGATCAATCCGCTGGGCGAGTCGTTACAACCGCTGGCCGCCGGTTTGTACACGCCCACCTTGTGACCGGCCGCGCGCAAGGAGCGGGCGATCAACGCGGCGGCGTAGGTTTTGCCGACCTCGGTATTCGTGCCGGTGACGAACAAACCCCGCGGCGGCGTGTGTGGATGGGTCATGGTCTATTTGTTTAACCGGAAGCCGAAGGCGACGAGGTTTCGGAGCGCCATGACAACGTCGCCTTCGGCTTCCGGTTAAACGATCGCCTCCTCAAATTCCAAAAAACTCATCGATCGCTTCGCGCATGATGTCGCGATCGGGTTCACGCGAAGTCCAGGTGCGAAAACATTTGATCGCCTGGTTCAGCAGCGCCTCGGGGCCGGTGACCGTTGTACAGCCCAGGTCGGCCGCCTCGCGAATCAACCGGGTGTCGGCCGGGTGGAAAGTGACGTCGGCCACAACCGTCGACTCGACAAGCGTCTTCGTCTTGATCAGCGGTTTCGCATCGGGGTCGCCAAAACCGACCGGCGTTGCGTTGACCACGATGTTCGTCTCTTCCGGTACGGCCAACCCGCTCGTCAGCGGCAGCGTCTGCGAATCGACATGCAGTCGGTCGCCGAGCAACGTCGCCAAGTCACCGGCTTTTTCTTCATCGCGATCGGCGACACAGATGTGGCCAGCGCCGGCCAAGGCGAGTTCGACGGCGATCGACCGCGCCATGCCGCCCGCGCCCAACAGCAGAACACGTTGCTCGGCTGGGTCGGCCTTCTCCTTGAGCGCTTCGAGGAAGCCTGCGCCATTGGCGTTGTCGCCGATCAGTTGATCCTCTTTGCGGAAGATGCAGTTGACGGCGCCCATCAGTTCAGCCGCCTCGGTCAGTTCGCTTAGATGGGAAATGACGGCTACTTTGTGCGGTGTGGTGACGGTGGCGCCGGCGAATCCCAGGGCCCGGATCCCACGCACGGCGTCCTCCAAGTCTTCGGGAGCGACTTCGAGCATCAGATACCGCCAATCGAGTTTGGCCGCCTGGAAGGCGCGCTCCATCATGAACTGCAGCGGATTGGCGTCGAGCGGCTGCCCGATGCAAACAACAACTTCCTGAAGAAACTCGGCAGACACGGTGGCGATCGCTCCCGGTGGGTGAAGACGGTAGGATTGACGTAACCCTTACATTCTGCCCGAGAGGCCGAGCAACTGCAACGGCAACGGCCCGGAGGCGGTTTGAATCGCCCATGCGGTAGTCAAAATGGAAGCTTATGCAGCCGAAAACAGTCATCACGGCATTGGCGATCCTCGCCGCGTTCACAACCATCGCGGCAGTGGCGAATGTGGCGCGGTTTACGACCTTCCCGGCTTGGCCGGGCGTGATGCTGATCGGTCTGGCGTTGGGACATCTCGGCGCGATCGCGATCTGGCTGGCCCGAGGCCGCGCTCACTGCGTGATTCGCGTGGCGGTTGCGATTGGCGCTACGATCGTGCTGGCAAGGTGGCTTGCCGTCGCATCCCTGCCCACGACGACGCAGTGGTTGGGGCTGCTGGCAGCATACGAAGTGCTTGTGTTCACACCGCTCTTTCTGGCGCGCTGGGTAGGTGGGGCGTTGTCTAATTCGCGGCCGGCACATCTTCGTCAGTTCACGTTGGCGGGACTGATGCTGCTGATGACCAATGTGGCCGTTCTGTTGGCGTTGAGCCGGTTCGCGTCTTTGCCAACCGTGCAAACGGGGGCGGCCATCTTCTGCGCGATTGGTTTCGCGGCAGTTGCGTTGGCGGTCGCGCAGCTTTCCCACTTGATCCCTGGTCGTGTGGTCTTCTTGGTGGGATTGTTTGCGGTCGCGGCGACAATCGGCGGTGCTCTCGCATTTGCCTGTGGTGAACCGAGCCTTTTCATCCAGTTCGCGGCGATGGTCGCGCTTCAGTCCTCCGTAGTCGCAGTGGCAACCATCGGCATGGAGACGAGTACGAAACCGATGCCAGCCGAACAGCCCGACGAATCCTTCGCGCTGCGGATCTTCGACGGAACGTGACAACGCGAATTCGCGGCAGTGCATCTCGAGATTGTCTCCTGCTTTCGCCGTTGCCTGAAACCGGCTACCATCGAGAACACGTTCTTCCTCCGTAAGCCGAGGCCCATCATGCGAATGCGGCTGCATCTTGTCGACTTGCCGCTGCGACATACTTTCACGATCGCGCACGGTTCGACGGCCGCCCAAAGGTCGGTGATCGTCGAACTCGACGATGGCCGGCACCAGGGTTTTGGCGAAGGTTGCCCGTCGGCCTATCACGGTATCTCGGCCGAACAAATCGCAAATGAGTTGGAAGCGGCACGGGAACTGATCGAGTCGACGCCGCTCGATTCGCCCGAAGAGTACTGGCAACACATGTTGCCGACACTGGGTGGGAACCGATTTGCTTTGTGCGCGCTCGATCAGGCCGCTCATGATCTGTTTGGCAAACGGGCGGGGCAACCGCTTCATCGGCTTTGGGGGCTCGATCCAGCGCGCCTGCCGCTAACCAACTACACGATCGGCATCGACACGATTGAGCGGATGGTCGCCAAAATGCGGGAGTTCCCCGACTGGCCGATTTACAAAATCAAATTGGGCACACCGGACGACGTTGCGATCGTTCGCGAATTGCGAGAGCATACAGACGCTGTGTTCCGCGTCGACGCCAATACCGCCTGGACCGCCGACGAAACGATCGAGAACGCGCACGCTTTGCAGGATTTGAATGTCGAGTTTATCGAGCAGCCGTTGCCGGTTGGCGACACCGATGGGATGCGGCGCGTGCATGCCGAGTCCGCCCTGCCGATCATCGCCGATGAGACCTGCCAGATCGAAGAGGATGTCGCCAAGTGTGCCGGACTATTCGATGGTGTGAACATCAAGCTGACGAAATGCGGCGGCTTGACCCCTGGGCGAAGGATGATCGATGAGGCTCGCAGGTTGGGGCTCAAGGTGATGGTCGGCTGCATGACCGAGTCGACGGTCGGCTGTTCGGCGATCGCCCAGCTACTGCCGCTGTTGGACTACGTCGACATGGACGGCCCGCTGTTGGTGGCGAAAGATGTGGCCACTGGCGTCACGTTCGATCGCGGCCGGCCGATTCTTCCCCCTGAAAACGGCGCCGGCGTGCGGTTGCTGCGTTAACCCAAGTTCCCCACTAAATCACGGATGTGCGGTGTTTTCAAGGCTCGCGAGTGCGAAGTCGTCACTACATGTCGGTTTGGTTTATTTTCGGGAGCTGGAGTTTGAGGCGATCGAGGAG
>Ga0180435_10000961_pt1 | contig 30348 bp, 26 predicted proteins | sample SS_ome_3_FD_132467 | JGI IMG/M metagenome (GOLD analysis project Ga0180435, IMG submission 132467) | Hypersaline lake sediment archaeal communities from the Salton Sea, California, USA - SS_3_S_1 metaG | ecosystem: Environmental > Aquatic > Non-marine Saline and Alkaline > Hypersaline >... | reverse complement strand
TTTATATCCTGTTTCAGGTTTAAAAAACCGGTAACCACCCTTTACAGGGCGTCCATCCCCTTTTTAATCATCTTGTTTGCGGGCTTGATGATTATCACCTATGTGCCCGAGTTGAGTCTTGGACTGGTGGAGTATTTTGGAATCAAGTAACGGGGGCCGGTCTAAAGAAGCGCCTCTTTTATTTTTGCCGACAGGGTTCTTTCTCCGAAGGGTTTTTGAATACAGCCGCCGCCCGGGTTTGCAACTCTTGGAGCCTTGTCAATTGCGCTGTAACCGTTTACCATAAGAACCCTGGCGTCGGAATTCAGTTTTTTTAATTCGTATAATATTTCTTCCCCCCCCATCTCAGGCATATCCATATCCAGCATGACCAGTTCGATGGCCTCGCTGTCGGCCCTGTAGATATCAAGGCCTTCTTTGCCGGTGGATGCCGTGATAACGCTGCTGTATCCTATTTTTCTTACAATTTCTTCTGCCGCCTTGGGAGTCCTCTCCTCACCATCGATAATGAGAACGGTTTCCTGTCCGGTGGGGGCGGCATGTTTTTCATGTTCCGGTGTTTCTCCCGACACGGTCTTGATATTGGAGGCCGGAAGGTAAATGATAAACCGGCTGCCTTCGTTTTCAATACTTCTGACGATGATTCTGCCGTTGTGGTTTTTGACGATGCCATAGGCGGAGGCAAGACCCAGTCCGGTTCCCCGCCCCATTTCCTTTGTGGTAAAAAAGGGCTCAAAAATTTTGTCCATTGTCTTCGGGTCCATGCCCGTCCCTGTATCGGAAACCACAACCCCGACATACCATCCGGGCTTAATATTCAGATGTTTTGCTGAATTTAAGTCTATGATTATATTTTCACTTTCTATATTGAGATGTCCGCCGTCCGACATGGCATGGGCGGCGTTGACATAGAGATTGATCATGACCTGCTCGATCTGGCCGGCGTCGGCATCTATTGCGTAAAGGTCGTTCTGAAGGTTTTTGTTAATTATGATTTTTTTATTGGTCCGGCTTATTATTGTCAGGCTTTTGGTAATAATGCGGTTTACATCAACTGCCTTTACCTGGTATTTTCCCCCCATTGAGAAGCCCAGTAACTGACGCGTAAGGTCGGCGCCGCTCTGAACCAGCTCATCAATCTGAATTAGCTTGAGATAGGTATGGCTCTTTTTATCATCGGCCAGTTTGTGCTTTAATATGGAAATATACCCCTGAATTCCGGTTAGTATATTATTGAAATCATGTGCAATACCACCTGCAAGGGTTCCGATTGCCTCCATCCGGAGAACTTGATTCAGTTGTTTTTCGAGGGCGATCTTTTCCTGTTCGGTTCTTTTAATGCTCGTTTTATCCCGGATCACCCCCCTGAAACCGGTGGGTATTCCGCTGATATCCTTTATAAGGGACGCGGATACTTCAAGGATTCGTTTGCTTTTATCCTTTCTGATAACCTCGTAGTCAAAAATACGAGAGGGTTTTCCCGTTTTATACACCATGTTATAAATGTGGAATATACGTTTTGCTGTTTCCGGGTTTGAATAATCCCGGTTGTTCAGAGACGCCATTTCCTTTTCACTGTATCCCAGAATACGTGTCGTGGCCCTATTGAAAAAAGTAAAATTGCCGGACAGGTCGGTTTCATAGTAGCCGTCTTCCATATTATCGATAATATCCCGATATCTTGCCTCACTTTCAATGAGGGCATCCCAGGCCATCTTTTTTTCGGGTATTTCCATGGCAGTTCCGTATATGGATGTTTTGCCGCTTACGACAAACCGTTCTCCGATATAGTCAACCCACCGACTTTCTCCTGATTTATGTAGCAAACGGATGGCGTATCGAGGTATGGGATCTTCACCTTTTAATCGTAACTGTCCTCTTTCTTTTACCGTTTCTTTCATATCCGGATGAACCAAATCCCAGAAATTCATAGAAAGAAGCTCGGTTTCCGAATAGCCTGTAACGTCCTTCATGGCTTGGTTTATGTATATGAATTTATTATCCTGAATAATAAATATAGGGGACTTGCTGTTATCCGCATAAATCTTTAACATGTCGCTGGTTTTTGTCATCCGGACTTCTCCCCGCCTCAGAAAATTCGCGTACCCTGTTTTTTTTATGAATTATATCAATCGGAAAGCGATTGAGGCGTGATATGTCATCTAGTTAACATCGTGTTACCCATAGCACTTAAAATGGATTTCAGTCAACCAATAAAAAACAATCAATGGTGGAGAGACAACTTTGCCCGTCAGGGTGTGAAGGTTTGGGCATTGAATCATGGTGCCGGAATTCTTGACACATGGCATAACCCTCATTTATATTCCTCATTTGTGCACTTAAACGGGATGTTCGGTATAAGGGAACGCATTTTAAATTGAAAGGGATATCAAAGAAAAAAGACCTGGTCTACTGGCGGGAAAAAATACTTCAGTCAATTCTTGGCATCGGTTTGATATTCGGTTTATTGGTGTTTATTCCGCTGACACGCATGGCCCTCCTGGAAGGGGTATGGTTTATTGTTGTTTTAAACGCCGCTGCCTATGTGTCTGCACTGGCAGTATTCGTTAACAGGAAAACACGGTATGGAATCCGAGCGGGCGTTACCCTTTTTTTGACCTTTGCCATTGGCGTCTATGTTATTTACTTTTTTGGTCTCCTGAGCGGCGGTCCGGTTTGCCTGTTTGCCTTTGCGGTAATGGCCGGGTTGTTGTTGGGATTGAGGGCTGCTGTGGCGGCACTTGCCTTCAACGCACTGATTCTTTTTCTCTTTGGCTGGCTGGCCGTAAACGGGCAGTGGGCCCACGGGCTTCCCTTTTTTCCGACCCCCATGAGAGGCGTCGTCTCTTGGGGCACATTCATGCTGATGAATATCGTAACGGCGATTGCCGCATCTTTTTTGGTGCGGGGCATGCAGAAAATTGCAAATGACGAAATTTCCGCAAGTATGAAATTAAGGGACGAGCATGACCTGTTAATGCTGGAAATAAGAGAAAGGACCAAAGCCGTAAATGCCTTAAAGGAAAGTGAAAAGCAGTACCGTCTTCTTGCTGAGAATGTAACCGATATTATCTGGATCATGAATCTGGATACGCTGCGTTATAGCTATGTCAGCCCAAGTGTAATGAAAGCAAGGGGGTTTACTCCCGAGGAGGTAATGAATCAACGCCTTGAGGACGTATTGCACTCCGAGTCATTGGAATATGTATCGGGGATTTTAGCCGGTGAGCTTGAACGGGACGGAAAGGATGGAGTGGATCCCGACCGATCTCGGACATTGGAAATCCAGCAGAGCCTCAAAGACGGTTCTTACAGGTGGGCGGAGGTTACGACGACATTCATTCGGGATGACAGCGGGAGACCAATAGAGGTTTTAGGCGTCAGCAGGGATATACATGATCGAAAACAGTCGGAAGCCGAAAAAAAGACTCTCGGAGAAAAGCTTCAGCAGGCACAGAAAATGGAGGCCATCGCCACACTGGCAGGAGGTATCGCCCACCAGTTTAATAATGCTTTATCCATTGCAAAGGGCGGGTTGGATATTCTGGAGATGGAACTGCCGGGTGGAGAAATAAAAAAGAGCCTCGATCCTGTTAATAAAACATTTGACCGGATGGCGAAACTGACAGAGCAGTTACTGGCCTATGCAAGGGGAGGGAAGTACCGGACACGGTCTGTTCTCATGCCTAAATTTGTGATCGACACTCTTCCGCTGATAGAGCACACCGTAAACCCCACCATAACCCTCGAAACGGATTTGCCGCTGGAAATTTCCCCCGTAAAAGCCGATGCCATCCAGATGCAGATGGTTCTCTCATCCATTCTGTCCAATTCATCGGAGGCGATTCAGGGGAAAGGACGGATTGTTATATCCTGCCGGGAAGTGGGCTCCAATGGCATCCCCGATGACGTGTTGTCTCCGGGCGGCACCTCAGGGCGCCATGTAAAATTGACGATAAAGGATAATGGAAGGGGAATGGATACCAGGACCCGGGACAGGGTTTTTGAGCCTTTTTTCACCACCAAGTTCCAGGGACGGGGTCTCGGCATGGCGGCCGTCTATGGGATCATTAAAAACCATGACGGTTGGATAGATGTGGAATCACAACCTGGAGAGGGCACTTCCGTGCATGTTTATCTGCCGGCAGCCGGCGATAAAGAGGGGGGTGTAAAACCTGAGGACGAAGAACAGCCGGCGCTGTTAAAAGGAGCGGGAACGGTTCTTTTAATCGAGGATGACGATATGGTCCTGGACGTCAGCCAAACCCTCCTTCGAAGACTCGGATACCGGGTTATTTCCGCTTGCACCGGAAAAGAAGCAGTGAAAAAGAACAGGCGGCACAAAGGAGAGGTTGACCTGGCCCTTTTGGATATAAAGCTTCCTGATATGAAAGCAATAGATATCTATACGGAAATGAAATCCGCCCGGCCGGATCTGAAAGTAATTGTTTACAGCGGGTTTTCGCAGGAAGGGGCGGCCAGAGAACTGATCGATGCCGGTGCGGACGCCTTCATCCAGAAGCCGTTTTCCATACAGACGCTATCAAAAACACTTGATGCAGTGCGGAAAAAATGAATTGCAGCCCAAGGCACTTGACAGGAAAAAGGGAGGGTGATATCAGACATCCTATCGTTTTATAGGCGCGTAGCTCAGCCGGAAGAGCGCTACCCCGACACGGTAGAGGTCGTCAGTTCAAGCCTGACCGCGCCTACCAGTAAATTTAAGCCTTTACAAATCTCACTTAACTTCATTATACCGATTAGATTTATAGTCCTGCAAGTTCAGCCAACAAGAAAGAGCAAATGCCAAGAGGCCCAGAACAACGACCGCCGCATCCACTAACAAAGGGTCCCATTTACATCCTGTTAGTTTATCCATATAGTATTTAACGTATGAATACGGAAGGTTAGATTCTCCGAGTTCAAGCTTGACCTCCCAATGCCATTCTGTACACGGGCAGTAACCCCAACCGTAAAATACTCCTAAACCGAACCAAGATAAGATGGTTAGGCCAATAGTTATCAAGTGTATGCGCCGCGTTCTTTTCCACACCCAACCGGTTAGATTAAACAGAACCAAGCAGCTATGGAACACGATAAAGAAATAATCAAGGAATATATACATTCAAATTTTTCGTGTATACCTTCAGTTGTCTATAGTTAATTGTCCGATTCATACAAGCAAGTCCAAGTTCCGTATAACATTGATATTCAATAGAGCAAACCAGTTGAACAATAGAAATGAGAATATCACAGGGAAAAGAGATCTGTCAAAACCAGAGAGATGGTGGAGATATCCAATTAACCCCTTTATCTCACTTGCGATTATATCCATAACAGATCAACTGCGCAAAAAAACCGGATGGTCCGGACTATCTTTTTTCTTTAAAAGGATAGAGCAATGATGTATTATTATATTAAATTAAAAAATCCCTGAAGAGCTTTTATCTTCTTCCAATCACAGCGTTACCGTGGGCGAAAAACCATGCAATCAACGATGCATAATATATATGTAGTTACACTATATATAGTTGTTTTATTGACCGTTTTCCTGTTTTTGGGTTGTGGGGTTTTTAGGGGAATTCCAAGTCACGGAGGGGGAAAGCGATTTGATGAAGAGCAGCGGGTTGTATCAAGCTCCATCAGGCATGCTATATCAAAAATGGATATCAAGGAGTTGCAGGGTAAACGGGTAAAGGTTGTTGTCAGCTCGGTTGCTCACGATGGGGGCGCCACTACATACTGGCCGGGCCCACAAGATATCGGGATCAGTGGATACCCTTTTGACGAGCATGTTTATGAAAATTACAGACGGCTATACAAAGAGGGGAGCGGCGAAGAGGATGCTGACAGATGGGTTGCGAGCTTCAGGGATGGCAACACATTCGATCCGGCAACGAATCTTAATGCCCGATATCGACCATATCTGACCTTTAGCCCTCACCGGGTGTCATCAGACCCTGATATTAATTATCTTTTAGCGGCCCTGGATATGAATGTCCGTCATAATGGAATAACATTGGACGATAAGAATTCCGACATTGTTTTATTTGTGCTGGTTGATGTATTGGGTACGAACCGCAGTCGGCTGGACACAATACTTTATAGCAGTGATGAACTGAAAGCGTCATGCGAGTTGACTTACTATGCACAAGATAGAGTGTCGGGAAAATTAGTGTTCCATGCGAGACGGGCCAGTGCTGCCGCACTGTATAGTGAAGATAGTATTCTCTATGCGCGTTTAGGCGGAGATTATTCGGTCATTAACAATCATGAACCCACGCCCCTGCCGACGGCCGAAGGTGTCTCGCCCATTGCCGGAAACGGTGTGATAATAAATCAACCGGAAAGCGGTGAAGAAAAAAAACAGGAAGTCCAAGACAGCCGACCTGACTACCTAGATACGCTTTTAAAAAATGCTGAACTCCAGATTGAAATGAATCAAATCGATATTGCAAGGGAGAATTTAGAGCAGGTTATTGCAATTGACCCTGACTACCCCGGGGTTTCCGAGCTTGTCAGGAAAATTGAGGAAAAGAATGAAGAAAACCCTCAAGGTGAGTTAACACCATAATTGCTCTTTAAGATAATTTTATCAGGACGCATTAATAACACAGACGCTTTTCATTGTGCGGGATGAGGATGAACTTGAAAGGACTACATTTAATAAACGGCTTGATCGCATTATTGTTCCTCGCCTTTGCCGCAACCGGCCTTTCCTCCCAGATAAAAAAAATCCCCCTTTCCAGTTTGAAGGACAGGGCGGATATAATCGTAATCGCGGAAGTAATCATAGTCGATGAAGAACAAAACTTTGACAATGTGACCATTAAGGTGGATTCATTCCTCAAGGGACAGAGCCCTCAAACAATTTATACGTTCACCCTCACCACCCGCGGTGGAGTGAAGGATTTTGACCCCCACCTTAAGAAAGGGGACACGGGGGTCTTCTTCCTGAAACAGAGGGGCCAAACAGGCCAGGTCGAGAAAGCCTATTGGGGCAGTGTGGCCATTTTCCAAAAGAATCACTTCAGCTTAACTGAAACAGTGAACCTTTCCTCGTCTCTAAATGCCTGGTTCTCGTATCGTGTCAGAAACGGCCAGGTAAACAACATTGACGACTATGCGCGAGGCTTTCGAAAAGGTTTTGCCGGTAACCCGGGACTTGTTGATGGGTCCCCCGAGTTCAACCTGGGGCATTCCGACGGGATGCTCGCAAAAACCAGAAAACTTCCCCATCCGTCGGACACGATCTACAAGACGACTGTACCCCAAAAGAGAAAGTATAAAGACTGGCATTTCCAATGCATCGATAAGGAATGTAAGATTTTTACATATGTCGAAATACCTAAATCGGTGGAAGACGACCCCGCGGTACACTGCTACGTCCTTGCCCTTAAGTCAAACAAAGACATCGTTCTTCAGGAAGTAGTTGACCTTGAATTCCAAAGAAAAATATTCTCAACAACCATGCCTGCGGAATATATCATCAAGGACACCAACACAGCACCACGGCAATTTCATGATGCTAAAGGGGAAGAAATTATTTTGCAGTTTGACACGTACAATAAAGTAAGTTCGCCACCCTCTAAAGAAAATACCAATTACGGCGTTTTTCAAGGTCAAAAAGCGGAAATGCTTATTGATATGTTTAAAAAGAATCGTGAGGTGACGTTTATTCAAAAGCTTAAAGGATTGGGGTTCAATTACGACATTGGAGAACCCTATCAAAAGGAAAAAGCTGTTTTCTCATTAATCGGTTTTTCAAAGGCATATGACGCGCTTTTTGGCGGTTCATCGGGTGGGACCGTTGCAAGACCTCAAGAACCTTGAGGTGTTTATTACGATGCTTTGACAAGGTCACGGTAGAGGTTTTCGGCCGAACGATGATACGGGTCGTCTTCTTGGGTTAGCTTAATAACCTGACTTAACATCCTTTTCGCACCACTTATATTTTTATAACCTTCCCACAATAATTGAGCCTTAAGAAACAAGGCTTCCGCATGGTCCGGGCTTTTTGCGATTATTTGTTCCAGTTGAACAAAAGCTTCCTGAAAACGACGTTCACCGATTAAAAAACGAATTTGATTAAGGGGGCCGGCAAGCTGTTCATGCAACGTCCAGTCGGCGGATCCCGGGACAAACAATCTGCTTGATACCCCTCCAATAAAGTCGGTTAGATTGTCTATTATTATGGAGACCGACAGGCTTATCAGGATCGACAACGAAATGCCGTATATCCAGTAGTGAGCACCGTATTTGAATTCGACAACCGGGATCCATAGTAAGCACATCAGAGGAAGCAGGCAAAAAGACAGCTTAAGCATATTATCCTATCTATTCTATGTTTTGTGAACGTTTACTGTGTACGGGATCAACTTCCCGTTTTCAAATCAAAAACGACGGCGGCAAATTATCGGGCGGATCGAGAATAGAGATCAGCTAACGTGCAGAATGGGTTTAATTTTAACTTTGAATTGCAATACGCCGGTATCAGTATTAACCTCCTAAAAATAAACACGAATAGCGGGTTTTGTCAACCATTGAATACGAACACGCAGGATTTTAGCGGATATTCGGGCAGCGGTTAGTCTTTTTTTATTGATTCTTGGCCAGATTTTTATTTTAATCCACTCAACAGGCGAGTGCCACCCGTATTACCCCCACCTGGGGTTTGAGTTTCTTCAATGCCCCCGAACCGGAAAGGCCATTGAATGCCCCAGTGGGGTTTTTAAGGCGGTTAAGAATGAAACACAGGTGCCGATTTATCATAGCTGTTCTGTTGATTGGTCCTCTCCTCTCTTGTGAGAGCGGTGATGACACCGCGTCAAGTCAGCAAACGGTATACATTGCTCCAGCCAACCTTTCAGGCGTTAAATTGGAATTTCAGGATGAGAATGGATCCTCCGAAGGCGACTTGAGATTGAACACTGACGGGAGTGCCGAACTGAGTCAAGTCAGCGGTTGGCTGTCATCAAACTATTTCGGCTTTTATGAATACGAGAGACATGATGCCGAGGAGGCGGTCATATATGCATCATACAATCTCGTTGAAACAAATATGGGCGGCAGCCTTGTTAGCGAATCAGCGGATTTGACGGAGCAGTATTTTTTGTTTTTCGATGATCCGGAAACAGGCGGTTTCTCCAGATTTAGCGGATCAAATGCCATGGATGGAACATTCACGGTTGTTGATATTGAGTGATGACACCTTTATTCAAAGAAACGTCATACTTTTATGTAATTTATATCACAATTTATATTGTATCATTATTGATACGCGAATAACTCTATGAATTAATAGTAAATAAAAATATGTCTCTGCGGCATGTTTCTTGCTTTTCTGATTTTCCCGTAGCATGGTCACGTCCGTATCTCAGATGTCAACAAAAATTAATTGTCGGGGAGATTAGAGAATGGCATCAAACTTCAAAATCCACATTCACAAAAACAGCGATAATATTCACCTTGATCTCATTGGGTTTTTTGATGGCAATTCAGCCTTTGAGCTGATCAATATCTTGAAGGATAAATGCAAAGATGTGGCTAAAGTGTTTATCCATACCAATAAAATTTCCGATATTCATCCCTTTGGTCGCGGTGTGTTCCTGAAAAACTTTATTGTAAAGAAGAACCAGGAGAGCCGGTTCGTGGTTACCGGGGACTACAAGGAGCAACTGACGCCGATGGAGAACAGTTCGGCGTACCTTTAAGATTGGTTCTGTTTCGATCCGCAGCCCAAATAAAATCAGCCGGGCAGCATCTGAAGCGCTGTATCAACCAGGGTGCGGGGCCGTCTAAAAGGAATTGTTTACCATCTCAAGGCCTGTTTTCTTTCAGAAATAACCGGTGATACTGTTCTTCCGTAATATGTGCTTTTAATAATCTGTTGACAAGGTCGTATATTTCCTCCAGTTCACCATCCGACAGTTTCTTTACAAGGAACTGGATCATTTCATCGTCGGAAAACTTTTGAAGATAAAATATTATGGTTTCTTCGTCGGACGCCCTGTCCATGCCAAATGCTCCTAAACCGGCATACTCTTCAACAAAATTATGAGAATGTTTCATAACCACCTTCTTTAAATGGACTGACACAAAGCGATTGTTACGACCCGGGAAAGGATATAGTCAGGTATGATGACGTTGTCAATTCCCGGAACCTGTTTTTATTCTTGACAGAATTCCACCGAGTGCTATTTTTTGATTTTTTACCATAAGTATTCAACAGAGAACAGGCATTCCCATAATGTAAGGAGGCGTCATGCAGGATCCATTATTTGAGCCAATCACCATAAACAAGCTCGAGGTTAAAAACAGGATTTATCTTCCGGCAATGCACCTCGGCATGGCGGAAAACTATGAAGTGACTGACCAGATTGTTAATTTTTATGCCGAGCGGGCCATGGGCGGCGTTGGGATGATCACCGTCGGCTATGCAACGATAAACGGGCTTGCCGGCAACACCACCAATATCGGTGCCCATGACGACAAATTTATCCCCGGCCTTGAGCGTCTTGCCAATGCCATCAAAGATAATGGTTCAAGGTCCTGCGTGCAGTTGAACCATGCCGGGGCCTATAACTTTTCATTCTTTTTGAACGGCGAGCAGGCGGTTGCGCCGTCGGCCGTCACTTCCGGCCTGACGAAGGAAACCCCGAGGGCTCTCGAGAAAGATGAGATTCAAGAGATAATTAATGATTTTTCAAAATCCGCCCTGCGTGTTAAACAGGCAGGGTACGACGCGGTTGAGGTGCTGAGCGGCACAGGTTACCTGATCAGCCAGTTTTTATCCCCACGGACCAATCAGCGAACCGATGAATACGGCGGATCGTTGGAGAACAGGATGAGGTTCGGCATTGACACAATGAAGGCCATCCGGCAGGACGTGGGCGACGATTTTGCAATTCTTGTTCGGATGAACGGGAACGATTTTATGCCGGATGGACAGGGAAGGGAAGAACTTCAGGAGTACGCCAGGGCGCTTGCCGAAGAGGCCCGCGTGGACGCCCTGTGTATTAACGTCGGCTGGCATGAAGCAAGAGTTCCGCAAATCACCGCTGCGGTTCCAAGGGGGGCGTTTGCCTATCTGTCCAGGGGAATAAAGGAAAAGGTGAATGTTCCCGTCATTGCCAGTCACAGAATCAGCGACCCGTATATCGCCCGAGAAATAATAGCCGATGGGATGTGCGATATGGTGGCCATGGGGAGAAGCCTGATCGCCGATCCCTTTCTTCCGGAAAAGGCAAGAGAAGGAAGGGAAGAAGACATCCTTCATTGCATTGCTTGCGCCCAGGGATGTTTTGACAACCTGTTCAAACTGAAGCACGTGGAATGTTTATGCAATCCCAGGGCCGGCTATGAATGCGATACGGCTTGCGTCGTCGCTGAAAGACCCAAGAGGGTGATGGTTATCGGCGGCGGTGCGGCAGGGATGAATGCAGCCATTGCCGCGTCAAAGCGCGGTCACGAGGTGACACTCTATGAAAAGGGCGATGAACTGGGCGGCCAATTATTCCTGGCCGCATCTCCTCCCGGCAGAGAAGAATTTGCCGAGCTTGCTTATGATCTGGAGGAACAGGTTTTTTCCAGTAACATCGCGGTCTGTTTGAACCAAAACGTTGACGCAGGTCTTATTGAGGAGGAGAAGCCGGACCATGTTATTCTTGCCACCGGCGCGGCGCCCGTGACACCGCCGATTCCCGGCGTGGACCTCCCCCATGTTGTCCAGGCCTGGGATGTTTTGAATGAAAAGGCGTATACCGGCAAGCGGGTTGTCATTCTGGGCGGGGGGGCCGTCGGCGTGGAAACGGCCCTGCTGCTGGCTGAAAAGGGAACCCTGTCGGGTGATGTATTGAAATTCTTGTTTGTCAACAAAGCCGAAACACCGGAAACACTGTATGATTTGGCTACCAGGGGAACCAAGACCATCACCATCATTGAAATGATCGACAAGATAGGAAAGGATTTCGGCAAAACCACCCGCTGGGGAATGCTGCAGGACGTCAACAGGTACGGAGTGAATTACAACGTCACAACCAGGGCTGTAGAAATTACTTCCTCGGCCGTCAAGGTGGAAACAGCCAAGGGCGTAAAAGAGATAGAAGCCGATACCGTGGTTCTTGCTGCGGGTGCCGGATCAGTTGCAGATCTCGCATCCGTGATCAAGGAAAAAGGGATCCCTTTTGATATTGTGGGTGATGCCAACCAGATTGGAATGGCATTTGATGCCGTTCACCAGGGGTATCGTGCGGGCATGGCCATATGAGCTGATGACGGCAGATGACGATTATAAACGAGGTCATAAGCACCATCACATGGGACTGCAATATAAATAAAATAGTTGCCGGTGCCCACTGGACGGCGGTGTTGAGCCGACACTGCGGCTTATCGTCAACCTTTCATGATCCTCCGCCGCATCGAATGGTTAGAGATGCGGGAGATCTTCTGCAAAAAACCGCAAGAGAGCTGGCACAATACGCAATGTCCGATGCCCAGCTTGAGGCCTCCATTGGCATGGCGGCGCTGAATTCACTGATGGAAATCAATACGGACAAATGTTTGGAGTTGAACGCCCTCAATGTTTTGGAGGAGAAGGGGAGGGGCAGGGCGGTTGCCGTGGTCGGACATTTTCCATTCATTCCGAAACTGAAAAAAACCGCGAAAGAACTGTGGGTCCTTGAACTGAACCCCCGTGACGGGGATTTGTCTGCCGATGAAGCCGAAAATGTGCTGCCCCGCGCCGATGTGGTATGCATTACCGGAACGTCCTTTATCAACCACTCGGTGGACGACCTCTTGAGTCTTTGTGGAAAAAATAGTTTCGTAATGATGGTGGGAGCAACATCTCCGATGTCACCGGTTCTTTTCGATTATGGGGTTGACCTGATTGCCGGTGCATCGGTGGCAGATAAAAAAGAAGCCGTTGAGTGCATATCTCAGGGTGCGTCATTCAAGCAGATTAGAGGCGTGAAACGGCTGATAATGATGAGAAAGTGAAACGGCCAATGACCATCACTGCTTGTACTTGGCCCGGCTTCTGATTAATTCGGCGATAAAAATGATAACGGCCATTGATATCGTTGTGAGCAAATTGCCAAGCCAGTTGTACATATAATAACTGGCTTCCCCTATCAGTTCCGCATATAAAAATTCCCGGTTGAAATACCAGTGAAAATAGTTAGAAACACTAAAAAAAAGGAGTATGTATAAACATGTGAAAAACAGCGATGCGCCTATCCATTTTTTTATATCCATGGTATCCTCACTCTTTAATTACGGTTCGCCCTTAATGAACACCGACATGACCCACCCATAATACTATAAAGTTCTAATGTCAACTTTTAATCAGTTTCATCTCTTGCATTATGCGATGCGCGCATTGGGTTAAAAACGATAAAAGATAATAAATAAAAATAATTAAGAAATAACTTGACAAAAATAAACTTGTGATCTAATCAAAAAGTAAATAGTTTAACTATGCACTTTGTAGCGATTTCGATGTGGGTCAACCCGGATGAGATTAAACACGTGAAGCAACCATCAGACATCATTAAAACGTCCTACGAAATCAAAGAAAAAATAGAAAACACATCCAGGCGTGAACTCCTGCAGAAAAGCCTGTCCATTGCAGGATGGGGGACGCTGTTCCTGGGAACGGGAGCAGGGATGTATCAGTGCTTAAGGTTCTTTTATCCCTCGGTTGTGTTCCAGCCTACCGGTATCTTCAAAATTGGAAAGGTGTCTGATTTTTTATCCGGCAAAGAACCGGATGCGTATGGTGTAATCTTCGTGGATAACCGGTTCAAAAAAGACCATCGTTTTTTTATTGTCAGAGAGAAGTCAAAAATATACGCGCTTTTTGCTCGATGTACCCACCTGGGGTGCACTGTGAACTGGTTTTCGGATATTCATACATTTAAATGCCCCTGCCATGGCAGCGAATTTCATTCCAACGGACACCATTTCGCCGGACCCGCACCCAGGCCGCTGGACAGGTTGGAGATCACAAGGGACGCGGAGGACAATATTCTGGTTAACGTCAGGAACGTATACACGGAAAAAGAATTTAAAGAAAAAAAAATATATATCGAAACAGCATAATGAAGGCGACCGAAACCTGTATGAGAAACGATGCGAACCACAAGGAAAAACGAACGGCGTTTGTCACCGATGCATGCACAGGCTGCGGGGGGGCGCCGGTTTGCATGACATTTTGCGGTTATGAGGCACTTGTTGTGGCCAGGGATACTGAAAATTATCCATTCAGTAAAATAGTGGTGGACACCTTGCTATGCAGAGGCTGCGGGTCATGCATGTCAAATGGTAAAAACGGGGTGCGGCTTACAGGATGCCCATGGGATGCGATTCAAATGGTTATGACTTTTGCAGATAAAGGAGGGGGCTAATGAAAGGTACAGAGTTTAACCGGAGGGAGTTTTTGAAGATAACAGGTGCATCTGTTGTCATGCTCTCCCTTAATTCTTTGGGGTTCATGGGCGGCAATGCCAACGCGTCCGAAAAAATTCTGAATCAGTGGGACTATGGAAAGTGGGAAGATCTGCATAGAAAAGAATGGACCTGGGATAACGTCACCTACGGTACCCATCTCGTGGACTGCTATCCGGGCAACTGCCTCTGGAGGGTTTATTCCAAAGACGGTGTCGTCTTCAGGGAGGAGCAGGCGTCAAAATATCCCGTTGTGGATCCCACCGGCCCTGATTTTAATCCGAGGGGATGTCAGAAAGGCGCTTCATATAGTCTGATGATGTACAACCCCGATCGTCTGAAATATCCCATGAAGCGGGTGGGAGAAAGGGGCAGCGGCAAATGGAAACGCGTATCCTGGGATGAGGCGCTGGGTGAGATTGCAGAAGGAATGCTGGATGCCATGGAAAAAGAAGGGCCTGAATCCATTATCAATGAGAACGGCCCGGGTAACGGCGGTTACCTGCATATTATCGCCGTACATAGACTTGCCGCCAAAATAGGAGCGGTTTCACTGGATACGAATTCCACCATCGGCGATTTCAACAGGGGGGTTTATGAAACCATGGGCAAATTCCAATTTATGGATTCATGCGATGGATGGTTCTTCGGCAAACTTCTTCTGATATGGCACATGAACCCGGTATACACCAGAATCCCCTCCTATCATTTCATAGCGGAAGCGCGATACAATGGATCCGAGGTCGTCACCATTGCACCGGATTATTCTCCCAGCGCCATTCATGCTGATGAGTGGGTTCCGGTGGAACCGGGGGGAGATGCCGCCCTCGGACTGGCAATTTGTCAGGTGCTGATAGAAAAAAAATGGTTCGATGAAAAGTTTGTTAAGGAACAGACGGATTTGTCCCTTCTGGTGCGCATGGATACCAACCGGTTTCTGAGGGCATCCGAAATGGAAAAAAATGGCCGTGATGATCAGTTTTTCTACTGGGATGAAAAAAATAAAAAACCGGTCAAAGCTGCTCTGGAAACCTTGAAACTGACATGTAATCCGGCTTTGGAAGGCGAGTATACCGTTACGCTTCTGGATGGAACAACGGTAAAGGTTCAGCCGTCATTTAACGAGTTGAAGAAAAATGTAAATAAACACTATACGCCGGAACAGGCATCCGGAATATGCAAAACCCATCCGGAAACCATTCGGAACCTTGCAAAGAAATGCAGGAACGCCGCGGGTCATATTCAGGTGATGGTGGGCTGGAACTCACCGAAATACTACCACGGGGATCTTATAGAACGGGTCATGTGCCTGGTTCTGGCTTTAACCGGGAGTTTCGGGAAGAAGGGAAGCGGTATTCGCGGGTGGAACGAGTCCCTTTTTGAAGGCGCTCTTCTTCAGACCATGAAAGAAAAGGCAGGGCGAATGGAGACCATCCGCTTCCTTCCCAAGGAAAAGAAAATAATGAACAAATATAAACGGATGGACCCCACGATGACCGATGAAATGCTGGCCATCGAACTTGAAAGGGAAAGGGATAAGAAAGAATTAAACTGGACCGTTCCCGGTTTTCTTTATTACTTCCATTCCGGTTACAAGGATGCCTGGGACAGGAAAGAATGGCATTGCTCGACCATGAAGCGGGAATTTCCCGAATACATGAAGGAGGCCATAGAAAGCGGCTGGTGGGACGGATTCGTGAAACCCGCAAAGGATCAGAAACCACTGGTCTACTTTTATATGGGAACCAACCCGGCGAGAAAAAACCGGGGGTGGGTGAAAAATATTCTTCCTTCTTTGTGGAATAAATTCGAGCTCATTTTCGGGTTTGAAACCCGGTGGAGCACGACGCTGCTTTACTCGGACTACGCGCTACCCGGGGCAGGTTTTTATGAGAAACTGGATACACGGTTCCCCACTCCCCATGTGCCCTGGCTGACGTTGACCGACCAGGCGGTGAAGCCTGTGGGCGAGTCCAAACCCGAGTGGGAAATATGTGTGATGCTGGCTGAAAAACTGGAAAACGCCGCCAGGAAGAGAGGGAAAACCGAGTTTAAACGAAGAGACGGCGTAAAGGTCTCCCTTAAAAATTTCAAAGAACTCCAGTCCATGGGGTGTGATAATTTTGAAGACATCTTTGAAGATGCCCTGGAATCCAGCGTTCTATTGGGAAACCTGCCCATGGGCACAAATCTGAAAAAAATGCGAAAAGAGGGTATTGTTCGCTTTGTAGGCGTGTCTCCCTTTGACGCGGTCAGCATGAACCTCGCCACCGATATCAAGCCGGAGGAGCCGATCGTTCCTTTAACCTGGCACACCGGTTCCAAGAAGCTTCCTTATCCCACCTACAATAGAAGGATTCAGTTTTACATCGATCACCCCTGGTTTATCGAAGCGGGTGAACAGCTTCCCGTACATAAAGAAAACCCCAAGATGGGGGGCAACTACCCCCTGACCATGACAAGCGGTCATCAACGATGGAGTATCCACTCCATCTGGGTGACCGGACAACAACTGCTTAGAACGCATCAGGGGCGTCCGTTCATGTTTATGAATCCAGAGGATGCAGAGAAACGGGGTATAAAGAATGATGATCTTGTTCGCGTATTCAACGAGTTCGACGAATTTGAGATTCATGTGAAACTGACGGCTTCCGCCAGGCCCGGCAAGGGAACAAATCCCGGACAGGTAATCGTCTACCACGCATGGGAACCCTACATGTTTAAAAAGTGGAAAAGTTACGACGCGGCTATTCCCGGTATGATCAAATGGCTTGATCTGGTTGGAGGCTACGGACACCTGAATTTCTGGCGATGGAACTGGTGCATGCAGCCGGTGGACAGAGCCATCGCGGTAGAGGTTGAAAAGGCATAAATACGAATATAATCGAGGAGCGTTACAATGAGTGAACAAAAAATCAGCCAGCAGATAAACATGAAACGAGTCTCGGCAAGTGGCAAGCAGATTTTGGACTGCAAGGCGGAGGTGTGGACGCGTGTTAAGGCCCAAGCCATTGAAACTGCTGCGACTCCTCTCGCAAATCAGCCGTCACCCTATATCAAGGCAACCTTTGATGAAAAAAAAATAGGCTCGGTAAAAGAAATTACCGTCAAAGCGCTTCATAATGGGGAAAGCGTGTTTTTTCATCTTACCTGGGAAAGCAAACGTCCCAATTACGAGATCGGGGACGTGGGAACGTTCCCGGATGCAGCGGCAGTGCTTCTCCCGTTTAAAGACCATGAAAAGACCCAGATAAAAGAGATGGGGTCCAAAGATTTTCCCACGAACTCCTGGTATTGGCGACCGGATTTTGAAGACAAGCCTAAAAACCAGGTGGCGCATGGCCTGTCAACTTCCCTCTATACGGAACAGACGTCCATTGTGTCGGTTTCCGATTGGGAAGGAGGGGTATGGATGGTGGTCATGGGCCGACCCATGAAAGTGAAAGAAGAGGCGGTAACCCTTCTTCCCGGTTTAAAAACAGCCATCGGCATAGCGGTTTGGGAGGGGGGAAATGGCGAAAGAGGCGGTGTAAAGGCGTTTAGCAAGGAATGGAGAGGCCTGGTTATTGACGCATAATCAAACGTTCAACCTGTATAAAAGGAGATATTATGCCGGTCGATGAAAAAAAACTAACTGATCGTGAAAAAGAGCTGTCAAAAGAATTTCATGCCATAAAAGATAAGCTTCGTGAAAAGAAACATCAGGTTGCCATGGTTATGGACCTTAATAAGTGCATCGGGTGCCAGCTTTGCTCCATGGCATGCAAGACCCTGTGGACCCAGCTGGAGGGGCGTGAATACATGTGGTGGAACAAGGTCAATACACAACCCGGAAAAGGCTCTCCCAAGGACTGGGAGCGCATGGGCGGCGGCTATAAAGTTTTATTCGGAGGAAAGGTAAGGGATCCGGTGAGAGGCAAACTGCCAACCCGAAAGGATTTCGGAGACAATTGGAATTTCAATTATGATGAGGTCTTTACGTCCAAGGCCGGTGAAAAACATCTGGAGGCCAAAAATCCTGATGGAACGACGCCGGAATGGGGAATGAACTGGGATGAAGATCAGGGCGGCGGCACGTATCCCAACGCCTACAGCTTTTATCTGCCCCGTATCTGCAATCATTGCGATTACCCCGCGTGCGTGGATGCCTGCCCCAGAAATGCCATCTACAAGAGAGAGGAAGACGGCGCAGTGGTGATTGATCAGGAAAGATGCAAAGGATACAGATTCTGCCTGGAGGCATGCCCATACAAGGTGATCTATTTTAACTTCATCACCAAAACGAGCATGAAGTGCATCTTCTGCTATCCCAGGCTTGAGGAAAAGGTGGCCAATGCCTGTGCCCGCCAATGCACCGGTAGAGTTCGATTTGTCGGTTTTCTGGACGATAAAAGGGGGATCGTGCACAAGCTCGTGAATGTATGGAAGGTGGCCCTCCCTCTTCACCCGGAATATGGCACGGAGCCGAATGTGTTTTATGTGCCGCCTCTTTCCCCGCCGCGAATCGGGGAGGATGGTAGTGTGGATCAGACAAAAGACAGGATTCCTCCCGCATACCTTCGCTTCCTGTTCGGTCCGGAAGTCGAGGAGGCGTTAACAACCATGAAAAAGGAAATGCAGAAGGTTAGAAACGGCGGCAAATCCGAACTCATGGAAATACTGATTTCAAAAGAATGGAATAAAATGTTCGGGCCGTTTCCAAAAGATCCGGCATTGCTTGAAAGGAAATCATAATTATGGAAGCACTCTTGACGGAACCGGTTGAAACAGGGCGGGAAAAATACACGGCAAATCGAAGCAAACTCTATTCTTTATTTGCGGAGGTGTTTCGGTATCCGGATGAGAGCTTCAGGCGACAGGCAAAGAATAACGACCTGGAAAATTCGTTGACATTTCTTATCAAAAGCCTTCCTTACCGGATAGAACCGGATGCTTCTCTGTTGGCATCCCTCAGGATATTGGATGGCATTGAAGATGAAGAAATAGAGACTGAGTTTATAAGGCTGTTTGAGGCAGGGCCGGGCAGTCCGCCGTGTCCTCTCGCAGAGGGATTGTTCAGGGAGGACAGGAAGGCCATCTTTAAAGAACTGATTCTATTCTACAACCATTTTGGATTGAGCTATGAGGAAGGGTCAATGGAGGACCGGCCGGATCATTTGTGCTATGAATTGGAGTTTTTGCACTTTCTGACATTCAAGGAGTTGTTGTCCGTTCAGAAAGACGAGGATGCCTCTCCATATGTTCGTGCCCAGAGAGACTTCCTTGAACGGCATCTTCTGTCATGGATTGGAAAACTCCTGGAAAAAATCAATAAGCTCAGGGAGAACCTGCCGGACCCGGAAGACGCCTGTATTGAGGTGTTTGAATTCTACAGGGGTATTATACACCTTCTGCATGAATTTATACAAAAGGATCATGAATACGTAAACAGTTTAGCCAAGCAGTGATGAACACATGAGCAAGAAACAGCAACATTCCCGGTTGTGGCGGTCCATATTCAGGCATAAATATACAGACACGCCCCGTAACCGATCCCTTGCCACCACATCCAATGTTTTTTTGCATGTGCACCCCGTTACCGTTCCGGAAGCATCCATTCGGACCCGTTTTACCTTCTGTCTTGGAGGGCTGACGTTTCTGATGTTTATTGTGGAAACGATTACCGGAGTATTATTAATGTTCTATTATCGACCGTTTCCCGAGTATGCGTACCTTGACATGAAGCTTTTGGAGCACACGGTTCTGTTTGGCATGTTTTTACGAAATATACACCGCTGGGCGGCCCATGCCATGGTCATTCTGGTGATGCTTCATATGTTGAGGGTTTTTCTAACCGGATCATACAGACCGCCAAGGGAATTTAACTGGGTTGTCGGCGTCATGCTGCTGACAATCACGCTTCTTTTAAGCTTCACCGGCTATCTCTTGCCATGGGACCAGATTGCATTTTGGGCCATTACCGTCGGCTCCAAAATGGCAGCCGCCACACCCTTTGTTGGCTCGGAAGGCCTGTTCCATGAATTTTTCGGCATTCATGAAGGAAACGACACAAAATTTCTACTGCTGGGTGATGCCGAAGTCAGCGGTAATGCGCTATTGAGGTTTTATGTGCTTCATTGTGTATTTCTTCCACTGCTATGTGCAATTTTAATGCTGGTTCATTTCTGGAGGGTCAGAAAAGACGGCGGTATCTCACGACCGCTTTAGAGAAAACAGGCGCTATTTTAAGGGATCGGACAGGATTGAGATGGAAACAGCAGCGAATGGAAAAAGGGACGGCGGACATGCGGAGAAAAGGGTGTTTTCTTTTCCCGATCTTGTCTATAAGGAGATGCTGGCGGCAGTCATCGCCCTTATCGTGCTTACGGTCTGGTCCCTGGCATTGGATGCTCCCCTTAAAGAGATTGCAGACCCGAACTGGACGGAAAACCCCGCGAAAGCACCGTGGTATTTTGTCGGCCTGCAGGAACTTCTGGTCTATTTTGACCCATGGATTGCCGGTGTCTCGATTCCGTTGCTCATTATTTTTGGACTGTCTGCAATTCCCTATATTGATTCAGGGACCGGCATATCCGGCACGTATCATATAAAAGGCAGGGAACCGGCGGTATCAATATTTTTAACCGGATACGTATTATGGTTCGCACTTATCGTGGTCGGGCAGTTTTTTCGGGGTCCAAGCTGGCAGTTTTACTGGCCATGGGAAGACTGGGCCATCCACAAGGATCCGGATGCCGCCCTGGTGAACATGCCGAATGTATGGGGCATGATCGCCCTTTGCGGTTATTTTGGACTGGGTCTTGTCATCCCGCTCATAGCGAGAAAACGCAGTCACAGGAAATCCGGAGGGGTCCTGTCCTATTTTATTAAATGGACGATGACACTGCTTATATTCGGTGTCATTATAAAAATTGTATTAAGGCTGGTGTTCGACATTAAATACATCATCAGTACAAGTATTATATCGATTTAGAATGGCGCAAATTCGATCAACAATTTCAAACCGGGTAGTGTTTCTGATCCTGGTATTTATGCTGGCAGGGCTTATCTTTTTTACTATACGACAGGAAAACCGGAAAGACTGGAAGAATTACCGGTTGCAGTACGTGGAGACCTACAAGGCAAAGTTAAATTCGGAAATAGAAAAAGCGGAACAGGATGGGGATCAACAAAAAATCGAGAAATTCCGGAATATGATCGAGGATGCGGCGCAAAAAATGAAAAGAGAACGTATTCATCAAATCTTTCTGCCGGATGCGGATGTAAGGGACCTGTGTATGACCTGCCATATCGCCTTAAAAAACCCCTATTTTGCCGAGTCAAAAAACCCTTTGCGAACACATCCAAAGGCGATCCTTGCGTCCCATGAACCCCGGAAATTCGGCTGCACACTTTGCCACCACGGACAGGGCGTGGCACTGGAAGAGGCTAAAGCGCATGGATATGAAAAGAACTGGCTGTCCCCGAGGGTCCCCGGAAAGTATATTCAGGGGTTATGCCTGGGGTGCCATGACAACACCTATGGATTGAAAGGGGCGGAAAAGGCGGAAAAAGGTCGGCGGCTTTTCATGGATAATGGATGTTATGGTTGCCATAAAGCAAGGGGCATGGTCGGTTTGCCGTTCATGGCGCCACCGCTGGACAGCGTGGGCTCCAAGGTAAAGGATGCCGGGTGGATGTTGGCCTGGCTGGAGAACCCGTCCAGCGTAAGGACCCAGACACGGATGCCGAGATTCAGACTAAAGGGCAGGGATGCCGCGGATATTGCCGCCCGCCTTATGTCGTGGAAAAAGGACGGTGAGGTAATCGGAAAAACCAACTATCCAAAAGGCTCCCGGCGGAAGGGAAAGCAGTTGTTCGCAGAGAAAGGGTGTATCGGATGCCACAGTGTAACGTCCAAGGAGGGAAGCCTGACAAAACGGGTCCCAAATCTGTCGGCGGCGGGTTTAAAGCTGTTTCCCGACTGGATAATGACATGGATTGAAAAACCCTCCGGGCTGTCCCCGGATACGGCGATGCCGAAAATGATGATAGAAAAGCGGGACATAAATCATATCGGGAGGTATATTGCCGCCCTTGAAGAAAAAGAAATCAGTGAACGATTGGCCGAAAAAGACCGGAACCTTCTCACCACGGCATCCGCTGAAGAAGGAGAGCGATTAATAAAGCATTACGGATGTTATGGATGTCACAGCGTGAGCGGAATGAAGGATCTGCCACTCGTGGGCGTAGACGTATCCAGCGTGGCGGAAAAACGGCTTGAAGAGTTTCCATTCGGCAATTCAGACGTGAAGCATACAAAATGGGATTGGCTTTACCATAAAATCATGAATCCGGATATCTATACCACATCGGATATGCCCCTTAAAATGCCGGATTACGCAAAAGAAGGGATGTATGACAAGACCGATGCCGAAGCCATGACGGTGTTTTACCTTTATAATAAAAAATATGATATCCCGGAGGGGTATCATTATAAATCAGCGGACAAAACGATGGCATTGAAAGAAGGGGATTATCTCGTGACCCATTTTAACTGTCAGGGGTGCCATCAGCTGGATGAAAAAATTAAACCGAGAATAGAACCTTTCGCAGACCTGAAATCAATGGTTCCGCCCCGACTCATCGGTGAAGGGGAACGGGTTCAACCCCAATGGTTTTTCCAGTATCTTTCGAACCCCAATATACTGAGGCCGTGGTTGAAAACAAGAATGCCGACGTTCAACCTGGATTATCATCAAAAAGAAGCCATCATAGACTATTTTACACTCATAGCGGAAATGAATTCCGACAGCAAGGTCAACGCGCCTTATGTGCTGCTGCCCATTCGATCCGACTACGATGATGAGACCATCGAGATGGGAGAATATCGTGTTGTGACGGACAAGTGTATGCAGTGCCATCCCGTCTCAATGGATGAAACGCTTCCGGAAGACATTAAACTGGAAGATCTCTCCATTAACCTTATGCTGTCCAAAACAAGGCTTCGGTATGATTGGATAATAGATTTCTTAAGGGATCCGGACCGGTTTGCAGGCAAAGGGACAAAAATGCCATTTGTGTATTATACGCCGGACAAAGTGCCGAGGATCCCTGACCCTGAAATGTGGATTCGATATACGGCGCTGTACTTAATGTTTATGGATAAAATCCCGGAAATGAAAAAGGAAGAAAGCATAGAGGCGGTCAGACCCGGATCAGAAACGGACTGGACATCATATTAAATGGAGTCTGGAGAGTATGGAGTCATATCAAAAAAAGAGTTCGGCAACTAGGGCATTTGTCATTTCGATAGTGCTGTCGGTGATCATCATCATGTGCAGTGCATGCAGGGGGCTGTATCTCAAATATATTGAACCAATGGAGATCATGGGCTTTGAAGACATTATTTATGATGATACGACCTGGGGAAAAGATGAAAGCCCCGTGCACGTGACAAAGAATACATTCATCACGCCCGAGGCGACGCTGACCATTGAGCCGGGTGTGGAAGTGCGGCTTGCGCCCGGTGTCATCATTAAAAATTTTGGACGCATTGTCGCCGATGGCACGGCAGGGCACCCGATTATATTTAAACGTCTTTCGAAAGAATACTGGGGACACGTTGATTGTTTCGGAGGGCGGGTGGAGGAGGACGGATCGCTTCCGGTCAATACTTTTCGACATTGCATCATTGAGGGGGGCAGAGGCATAACCATAAGGGCCGGTGCGGTCCGCGTGGAATCATGCGTTTTGAGAAACAATATATCATCTCCTGTTCGTCTGGAGTATACTTCCGGGATTATCATTAATAATGAAATCTATGAAAATACCACCATAAATGATACCGCCTCGGGAAACGGGGCGGGAATAATGGTCTATACCGATAAAAAGGTCACCATCGAAGGGAATGACGTCCATGACAATGTATCAAGCGGCGGCAGGGACGGCGGAGGCGGAATTTATGCGTATGCATATGACACCGGCAATGTATCCATTTTAAACAATCGCGTTTATTCCAATAGAAGCGATCGGCATGGGGGAGGGCTTGTGGCATATTCATGCCGGGTGGCGGGCAACCATATCCACGACAACTATTCGAATGACTCCGGAGGGGGGCTCCATGCCATCCGGTCAACGCTGAACAACAACACAGTAAAGGGTAATGTTTCCATGCGGGGCGGCGGTATATATGCCGAAGACTCCGACGTTCGTTTTAATCTGATCCTGGAGAACCGGGCGCCTTTTTCCAAGGGCGGAGGCTTGTATTATTACGGAGAGGGGCACATAGAAAATAATTCATTTGCAGGGAACGGAGCGGGGGATACCATTGTCGTTTCCGGGAACCCGTTAATAAGAAAGAATAATATAGTTGCAAAAGACGGCTATGCCCTCCGGGTGGGCACCCATAGTCTCGCCTCGGATTTGGATGCCGGGGAAAATTACTGGGGAACGGCATCGCCGTCACTCATTCATTATTTGGTGTACGACTGGCTTGACGATTCCGATATCGGACTCGTGGACTGGAGAAATTCTTTGTCTGAACCCACAACGGAGGCACCTCGATTGGCTCCGGAAAATTTGACACTGATGGAAAATCGAAATGAAGCCGGGGAAGAATCCAACGCTCTTAAAGGTGTATTGTCGGGTAATGCCACCCTGGGAGAAACCGGAGGAGCAAGATACCGTGTCGAAGGTAACATTCTAATCCCAAATGGAGTGAGGATTACCGTTCTTCCGGGAACGGTGTTTGATATTTCACCGGATGTCACACTGCGCATACGCGGAAATTTGTATGCAGTTGGAACGGAAAACCGACCGGTCCGCTTTACCGGAAACAGACAACAGCCATGGGGCACGATGTTTTATGATCAAAAAGGGGATGTCCCTGATTCAATGCAGAAAAAGAACAACTCCGGAAAGCTGGAGCACTGTATTATTGAAAACGGCAAAGGCATAGTAATGGAAGGAACCGGTCCCGAAATTTATCGGTCTGTTATCCGAAACACCAAAGGCAGCGGGGTATCCATCAGAAATGCTGCAGTGGATATTACCAGGTGCCTGATAACCGAAAACATCAGCCCCACCAATGGGGGCGGAATTTATACGTACGGAAGCAAACTTGTTTTCCTTTCAAACAATAAAATAGTAAATAACACCGCACAAGAGGACGGCGGCGGTATTTTTGCTTACGGCTACCGTTCGAATACAGCTGCCAATATTGTCGGAAACACAATCGAAGGAAACTTGTCCAGGGGAGATGGGGGGGGCGTTTGGGCATCCCGTTCGTCTCTTTCAGGGAATGCAATAGCAGGAAACGAGTCTCGCCGCAATGGCGGCGGGGTTTATGCGACCTTTGCCCTTGTGAAGGACAACACGATTAAAGACAATACGGCGAACAAGGGGGGCGGCGTTTACGCGGAGACAAACAGCACCCTCAGCGACAACCGGATACTGACCAACAGTGCGATGGAAAAACTGGGCGGCGGCGTGTTCTTGAATTTCTGGGGTATGAGTATCAAAAACGAGGTTTTTGAAGGCAACACGGTGAGGGGAAACCGATCGGAAAAACCGTTCGGTGCCGGCGGCGTTTACCTGAACGGCGCCATGCAATTTACGAAAAACAATATATACGACAACTCGGGTTACCAGCTATACAATGCCAATCCGTCCGATGAGGGGTGGTTTCATGCGGAGGAGTGTTACTGGGGCACAGACGAAACAGACAGCATCTCCGCGGCCATATACGACGGGGTTGACGACCCGGCACTGTCAAGGGTTGAATTTTACCCGTTTTCAAAAATGGAAATAAAAAAAATGGACAGATGAGGCCCTGATTGTTATAAAAAAGAAACAGGTAGACCTATGGAGAAAACAATTAAAATAGAAGATGCCGTGGGCAGGGTCCTGGCTCATGATATCACGGAGATACGCAGAGGTGAGTTCAAAGGCCGGGCATTTAAGAAAGGCCATAAAATTGAACGGAAAGACATTTGCCATCTGCAGAGGCTCGGTAAGCGCCATATCTATGTGATCGAGCAAAGAGAAGGCTTCCTTCATGAAAATGATGCGGTCACCCTGTTGGCCAAGGCCTTCTGCGGTAAGGGGATTGCCTGGGAAGGTGAACCCAAAGAGGGCAAACTCAAGCTGTTTGCCGATACCAGCGGACTTCTCAGGGTAAACGTGGATGCACTGACGGAAATTAACATGCTGGGAAAAGTCATGTGCGCAACGGTTCACAACAACACCCTGGTGAAACAAGGAGACGTTGTCGCCGCGACCAGGGCCATCCCCTTGTTTATAGAGGACCAATTGGTTGAAAAGGCCGTTGATATCGCCACAAGATCCGATGGCATCCTGGACATCAGGTCGATCAGAGCAGCCAGAACCGCTGTTCTGATCACCGGCAGTGAGATTGTTAACAATCTCATCGAGGATCAGTTCGAGCCCATTTTGCGTGACAAGATTAGAGACCTCGGATCGGAAGTGGTGGGTGTTGATTTTGCAACAGATGACTCCAACGTTATAAAGAATAAAATATTGGGCTTTATTGACAATGGAGCCGATCTTATACTGACCACCGGCGGTATGTCGGTTGATCCGGATGACATGACGCGGGAGGGAATAATCAAGGCAGGGGCCGAAGCGATCATTTATGGATCTCCGGTTCTGCCGGGTGCCATGTTTATGATAGCTTATATCGGAGATATCCCCGTCCTTGGGGTTCCTGCATGCGGAATTTACCATAAAACCACCATGCTTGACCTTATTCTGCCAAGGGTTCTTGCAGGGGAGCGTTTCACAAGAAAAGAACTCGCGGTCATGGGCCATGGCGGACTTTGCCTGAATTGCCCGGAATGCAGCTATCCGGCATGTCCATTCGGAAAGTAAGGTTGTCGGGATGAAAGAGACAAAACTTTTAAAAATGAAAGAGCTGTCAGAAGCCACAGGGGTAAACAGCGGCACAATTCGGTATTATATCAAACAGGGCGTTCTCCCCCAACCGATGAAAACCCACAAAAATATGGCCTATTATGATGAATCGTATATCGACAGAATTTTAACCATTAAGAAACTGCAGAAATCCAGATATCTGCCTCTGGATATAATTAGGACCCTCCTGGAGGACATGGATTTCTCTGAGGGTGGAGACCACCTGGCCCTTTTAAAAGAAATAAACCGGCCGCTTCTCCTGAATGGTGTAAAAAACGGCCACCCCCAACAATTGAACAAAGAGGAGCTAGTGATTCACACCGGGCTTCCTTTGAAGGACATTGAAGCCATGGATGACCTTGACATGATTGAGGCCGACACCGATGGTTTTTATGACCGTGACTGTATCCGGATTGCGGAAGCAGTGGCGGAATTGAGGCAGATCGGACTTACGGTGGAGATGGGTTTTCATGTGGAGCATCTCCAGGTTCACATGGACCTTATTGAATTTTTGGCAAGAAAAGAAGTCGATATTTTTACCAAACGGCTGTCAGGAAAACCACTTGACCGTGAAGAGGCATCCGTTTTTGCCCAGAATGCCATCGATACCATTAACCGGATGCTTCCGATTATTCATGTTCGCATGATACATAAAATATTCGAGGAAGCTGAGTGAAGCAAAACGATATAGGGTTTGACCTTGCATTTAACATCGCCATGGACAGTGCCCACACTATCGGAAGCAGGACTGTTCCGCTCACCGGCGCCACGGGTGCCATTTGCTCTGAATCCGTTACGGCAAAAGTCAACTCACCTTCAGTCAACTCCTCTCTAAAGGACGGGTATGCGATCATATCAAGAGATGTGGCGGCGGCATCGGAAAAGCAACCTGTCCGCTTGAAGGTTGCCGGGCATATCGCCGCCGGTGGGAATGCGGGAATGACGGTCACCAGTGGCTCGGCAGTAAGGATTTTAAGCGGCGCGCCTATTCCCGACGGCGCCGATGCCGTTCTTGCCGATGAATTCACCGAACCATCAGGGAACTTTATTCATGCACTGGCAGGTGCAGAACCGGGGCGCAATATTATGCTTACCGGTTCGGATGTGGCCGAGGGTGATGTTATCGCTGAAAAGGGCCGATTTCTTACCCCGGGTCTGGTGGGCCTCCTGGCCGCCGGCGGACTGTCCGATGTCGCGGTGTTTTGCCGCCCTAAAATCGGCCTCCTTGCAACGGGCAGCGAGGTTCTCCTTCCCGGAAAACCCATTGCCGCGGGGAAACTGTATGCAAGCAATGTCGTTCTCCAGAACAGCCATTTCCAGTTGATCGGGTTCCCTACCACCATTAGGGCCGCCGGCGACACCGAAGGTGAGATTCAAGACGCCATAACGGCAATCATGGAAAAGTCGGATATTCTTATTACGTCAGGCGGCGCATGGAAAGGGGATCGTGATCTTGTCGTGAGGGTGTTGGAAAACCTGGGATGTCAAATGTTGTTTCACAGGGTAAGAATGGGACCGGGTAAAGCTGTTGGAATGGGCATAATGAATGGTAAGTCAGTCTTTTGTCTGCCGGGCGGACCGGCATCGAATGAAATGGCATTTCTAATGATTGCGCTCCCATCCATCATGAAAACAGCCGGATACGGGCATTACCCTTATCTTCAGATGTACGGAAAACTGATGAACGACATCAAGGGGCAGGTTGACTGGACCCAGTTTAAACAATGTACGATAGGATGGGCGGAAAAAGAGATTTGTCTTCATCCGGTAAAAATGAAAAGCCGTCTTGCTTCAATGGCAAGCGTCCATGCCGTTGTCAAAATACCCGAAGGCAGGGACATTATGCATGCAGGCGAGAAGGTAAAATTTATGTGCACCGGCCCCCGCACACTTCAGAATCTGCAGTTGTCTTAAACTCCGGTTTCTAATTTTTTACAATTCGCAATTGATGTTCGAAAGCAGGGAATCGAAGCTGTGCTGGCATTGTTTTATGTCGCTAATCAGGGCCTTCAGGTCCGGAAGGGGAGCGGTTCCTTTGTTGTAGCGCATTAGATGATTGTAAAAATCTTCTGCTTTGCAGGATATGACATGTTTTTCATTCAGCATGGAAGCTAAATGGTCACCGTGATACTGATTGACAAGTTGAGCCAGCTTTTCACGGCATTTCTTTGCGGTTTCCGCAAAACAGGAAGAAAAATAAATAAACTTATCCGATGTCGCCAGATGAGGATAGTCCTGTTCATCTGAAAATCGTTCCAGTTTGTTTAAGTAAAAATCAAATTTTTTATACTCACTGCTTTCGTGCAATGTTTTTAACCTGCAACCAAGCGATGAACGGGATTCCACGGATGCAGGCTGTTCCATCTCCAAGGCGGTCTCCGGTTTCTTTGCAGCAGGGTCAGGAGCCGAAGTCTTGCCGTCGCTGCCTTTCACCCTGCTGAGGGATTCGTTGCTGAGGGCTTGCATGGCACCATGTGAAGAAGGGCAGATGAAGACCGATGCAACAAAAAAGACAAGTATAATATATTTCATCCAGGATGTTTCCTTTAGAACGTCATCGTGTCATGATTTCTTTTACAGGAAAAACCGGCTGCCGGGCAATATGGAATTATTGTGGAAAGAATATGGAAAAAAGCACCATATTATTCCAGGTCGGACAAGTAGGTTTTAAGATTGATTTTTTTGTTTTTTATTCGCAGTTTTTTTCGGATGTTATCACGATATGTGTTAATAGTGCTTGTCGCGACATGAAGCAATTCAGCGATTTCTTTTGTTGTTTTGCCATTTTTAATAAAATTGGCCACTTGGAACTCCATTGGCGTTAACTTCCAGTATTTGGAGCTCAATCCCCGGGAGAATGGAGAAACAATATCCCTGAGGTTTGTTTCAAGTATGTCAACCCAGGTGGATTGCCTGTCGTCTAATTTTTTTCCTTTCAATGTATCCAGGGCCGGCAGGATAAGCTCATTCACATTGGCAAGTATTCGT
>Ga0180435_10000960_pt1 | contig 30355 bp, 32 predicted proteins | sample SS_ome_3_FD_132467 | JGI IMG/M metagenome (GOLD analysis project Ga0180435, IMG submission 132467) | Hypersaline lake sediment archaeal communities from the Salton Sea, California, USA - SS_3_S_1 metaG | ecosystem: Environmental > Aquatic > Non-marine Saline and Alkaline > Hypersaline >... | reverse complement strand
CGCACCCTGGCGCTCGGCCTGCCGGTCGGCGTGCAGCTCGGACTCGAAGCGAACGCGTTCACCGTCGCCATGATGATGGTCGGCTGGATGGGGGTGACCGAGCTCGGGGCGCACCAGATCGTGATGAACCTGGCGAGCTTCACCTTCATGGTGCCCCTCGGCGTCTCGATCGGCGCGAGCGCGCGGGCGGGCAACCTGATCGGGGCCGGGGACGCGCGGGGCCTTCGCGTGGCGTGCCGCGTGGGCTTCCTGATGGGCGGCGGCGTGATGGCGATCGCGGCGGTCTGCTTCGTCGCGTTCCGTCAGGCGCTGCCGACGCTCTATGCGAACGAGGCGTCGGTCGTCGCGATGGCCGCGCTCCTGCTCCCGATCGCCGGGGCGTTCCAGATCTTCGACGGGGTCCAGGTCGTGGGCGCGGGCCTCATGCGCGGCATGGGGCGACCCCAGGCGGGCGCCGTCGTGAACCTGCTCGGGTTCTACGCCGTCGGCCTGCCGCTCTCCTACGTCCTCGCGTTCCGGATGGATCTCGGCCTGGTCGGGATCTGGTGGGGACTCGCGGCCGGGCTCGGCGGCGTCGCGATCATGCTCGTCGCGTGGGTCTCGCGGACGAACCGGCAGTCCCTCGCGACCCTTCGGGTCCGCGTCGACTAGGCGACAGGCGCCCGGGTCGACCTCCGAAGAGACCGATCGCGTGAGCGGCGCCTCAGTCCGGTCGGATCGAGGCCACCATCGCTTCGAACTCGCCGAGCATGCGCGGCATGTTCGCGGTCTTCGCCGTCGCCGTCAGGATCAGCGTCTCGCCGTTCGCGTGCTCGACCTGATACTGGAGCGTCTTCGTTCCGACCAGCGCCCCGTCGAAGGCCAGGTAGAGCGAGCGGCGTCCCGCGACCGCACGCAGCTCGCAGTCGTCGAGGGCGATCGGGCGGCCGAACATCCGGGAGAACTCGCCGGGCAGGATCCGGCAGACCTCCTTCAGCTGGGACCCGGTCTTCGGGATCATCGCGCGCTGGACCATCACGTTCACGTTGTCGACGAAATCGAAGTCGACGCCCTCGGTCCGGTAGAAGATCTCGATCTCCCCGTTCTGGACGCGCTGGAAGACCTCGCGGCGAAGCGCGCTCGGAACGCCGCCGTAGGCGTCGCCCGCCTCGTCGTCGAGGAAGAGCTCGGCGTTGTTCGTGACCTCGTCGGCGGTCAGCACGAGATAGACGTCGGGCACCGTGATCCCGAAGCCGAAGCCGCTCCGGTAGTCCTCGGCGATCGCCGCGGAAGCGCAGAGGCCCGCGACGAGGAAAAGAGCGACCCCGGGGCCGATTCGAACGCGCGCCATGCCTACTCCCTGCTGGAGCCGCGGACCTTCCCGCGGGCTCTTCGTCTCGTCGGCCCGAAACCGGACTTGCTTGAGCCGCGCCGGCGGGTTGCGGGTTCGAGAACGGCGCCCGAATGCAGCAATCGGGGGCACCCGCCCGCGCTTCACGCCTTTCCGCGATGCTACCCTCCGGTCGGTACCCCCCATGCTCGAGACCTTCCGCTCCTTCTTCGACCCGCCGATCACGGCCGACCCCGAGCAGAGCACCGCGAAGCTCGCCTGGGTGGTCCGTCTGCGTTGGGTCGCGATCGCCGCCCAGGTGATCGTGATCGCGCCGGCCCTCGAGTTCGAGCTGCTCGAGCCGAAGATGCTCCCGCTCTTCCTCTCGGTCGTTGCGACCCTCGCCGTCCTGAACATCGGCACCTGGATCGGCCTTCGCCGGGGCACCAAGGGCTCGCCGGGCCACCTGATGATCCAGCTCGGCGCGGACATCCTCGGGCTGTCGGCGCTGCTGATCCTGACCGGCGGCGCCTGGAACCCGATGGTGCCGATCCTGCTCGTCCACTCCGTCCTCGGCGCGCTCCTGCTCGAAGGGCGGCTCGGCTTCGCGTTCTTCGGTCTGCTCCTCGTCTCGATCGCGATCATCCAGTGGAACAGCCACATCCCGCCCGGCCTCGAGAACGCCCTCGTTCCCGCGAACATCCTCTTCCCCGCGCAGATCACCGTCGCCCTCGTGTTCTGGATCATGACCGCGTGGCTCTCGTCGACCCTCGACAACCTGAAGGTCTGGTTCGCCGAGGCCCAGGAACGCAAGACGCGCATCGACCGCCTGCGCGCCGTCGGCGCCCTCGCCGCCGGCCTCTCCCACGAGTTCGCGACGCCGCTCAACACGGCGCAGCTGCGGCTCGCCCGGGTCGGCCGGACCCACGACCTCGCGGAGGACGACGATCTCCGGACCGCGATCGAGGAGCTCGAACGCTGCGGCGACATCCTCCGCCACATGGCGGGCAGCCAGCTCCAACCCGATCGTCTCTCCCTCGAAGTCGTCGATCTCGATCGCCTCGTGCGTCAGGTCGTCGAGAGCGTGGGCCGCGTCCACGACGAGGCGACGATCCGCTTCCTCGGAGACGGTCGCGGTGCCAAGCGCGTCCTGCTCCCGCCGGTCGCGTTCTCGCAGGCGCTGATCAACCTCGTGGACAACTCGATCGAGTCCGGCGGGGCGAGCAGCGAGGTCGAGATCGTGCTCAGCAAGGACGGCGCCCGCGCGGAGCTCAAGGTCCAGGACCGCGGCTCGGGCTGGCCGGAGGTCGTCCGCCGCCACCTCGGCGAGCCCTTCGTCACGACCAAGCCCGAGGGCGTCGGTCTCGGGCTCTACTACGTCCACTCCCTCGCCCAGGCGATCGGCGCCGAGCTGACCCTCGACGATCGCGAGTTCGGCGGCGCGGTCGCGAAGATCTCCTTCCCGCTCGTGCCCACCAAACAGAGCACCGAGCCGTCCGAAGCGAGCGAGTCACCCGCCGATTCCCTCTCCGTGCCCGCCCCCGACTGGAGGCCCCAGAATGGCTGACCCCTCTCCCGCCACTTCCCTCGATGGGCGATCGATCCTGCTCGTCGAGGACAACGACCGCTTCGCCGAGACCCTCGGATCCGAGCTCCGCGACCGCGGCTACGACGTCCATCGCGCCGCCGACCTCGCCGCCGTCGACGCGATCCCGAACCTCGACGTCCAGTACGCCGTCGTCGATCTGCGGCTCGGGGCCGACTCGGGCCTCGATGCGATCCAGAAGATCCTGGGACGCTGTCCCGAAGCGCGGATCGTCGTGCTGACCGGCTACGGCTCGATCGCGACCGCGGTCAAGGCGACGAAGCTCGGGGCGGTCGGCTACCTGATGAAGCCGACCGACGTGGACCAGGTCGAGCGCGCCCTCAACGAAGAGGACGACGAGGAAGGCGAGGTCCCGATCCCGGACGAGTTCCAGAGCCTCTATCGCCACGAACGCGAGTACATCGAGTTCGTGCTCGCCGAGTGCGAAGGCAACATCTCGCAGGCCGCGCGCCGGCTCGGCCTCCACCGCCAGAGCCTCCAGCGCAAGCTCCGGAAGTACACGCCGCAGTAGGCGGCACAGCAGGCGGCGCGGTCCGGCCCGACCTACAGCTCGAACATCGCCGTGACGGCTTCGAGACTCTCGGGCTGCTTCAGGACGACGCGACCGCGGCCGAGCTCGACGATGCCCTCGTCTTCCCAGGCGCGGAGCTGCTTGTTGACGCTCTCGCGGGTCGTACCGACGAGGTCGGCCAGATCCTGCTGGGGCATCCGGACCTCGACGGGTCCGCCGACGATCGGACGCTTGCCGTGACTCTCGGAGAGCGAGAGCAGCCGCTTCGCGATCCGACCCGGGAGCGGCATCGTCTGGCGATCCTCCGCGCGATCCGAGAGCGACCGCACCCGCGCGGCGAGCACGCCGGCCAGCCCGATCGCGGCGCGGGGATTCTTCTCGAGGAAGGGGATGAGCTCGCGGCGATGGAGCGTCAGCAGCTCCGTCTTCTCGACCGCGGTCACCGTCGCCGACCGCTCCTCGCCGTCGAGGAGCGCGATCTCCCCGATCACCTCGCCCGGTCCCATCAGACCGAACATGACGTCCTTGCCGTCCGTCCCGGTCGTCGTGACCTTGAGCGATCCGGAGAGGACGCCGTAGAGCTGATTGCCCGGATCGCCCTTGCGACAGAGCACCTCCTTCGGCTTCAGCTTCTTGGTCGTCGTCGCCTGGAGGAGGAGGTCGAGCTCCTTGTCCTCGAGCGAGGCGAAGATCGAGACGCTTCCCAGCAGTTCGCGGCGATCCATGTCCAGTCCTCTCTCGGCGTTCGTCATGGGGAGAGCATCGTCGCCCGTCGCCGGGCCGACCGTGAACAGTTTCACACTTGCTCGGGGTTTCCGCTCGCCACCAGGCGAATCGTGTCCGCCCCTTCGTCGATCTCGATCTGCGGCGCGCGCCGCAGCCGGAGCCCCCGCCCGTCGCTGCTCCGGCCCGTCTCCACGTCGAAGCGGTATCCGTGCCAGGGACAGACCACGCTCCCGTCGTCCTCGATCGCGCAGGCCTCGAGCGGTCCCCGCCAGTGCGGACACTCGGCGGCGAACACGACGGGCCGATCCTCGCGGAGCGCGAGGACGAAACGGTGGCCCCCGAACGCCACGACCCGGGGAAGCGTCGCCCGGAGCGTCGACCAGCGGCCGAGCTCGACGAGCGCTCCGGGCTCGGGCGGCCCCGACGCGGCACGGTTCGCAGGATCGCTCGCGTCCCGGACCCGGATCATCTCCTCGTCCTGGTCCCAGAGCCCCGTGTAGAGCGCGACCATCGCCGCGCCCGCCTGCGTCAGCGCCTCCTCCGGCATCGCCGGCAGCAGGAACTCGACCTCGACGCCCGTCCGGTCGTGGACGAGCGGCGTCAGACGCGTCCACGTCTCGCCGCGCACGGTGCCCTCGGTCCGCGTCCGCGCGACATAACACGAGGCCGCGGAGTCGATCACGAGCTCGACGTCCGCCTCGGTGTCGCCCGGGAATCCGACGTCCGCGTGCCACCCCCAGTCGCCGGCCTCGCGCAGCGCGATCGAGGTGAACGCCTGATCGTGGAGCCACGGCAGGTGTTCCCAGTCGTGGACGTTCTCCCAGACCGACGCGATCGGGGCCGGGACCTCTCGGGTGTAGACCGCCGCGGAGACCAGGTCGGGATGGCGATCCAGGGATCGGCGGGGCGTGGCATCGGGCATCGCCGCGATCCTACGCCACGCCACCCGCGTCAACCATTCCCGTCGGCCGACGCCACGCCTTCGCTCACGCCCGCCTCGTCGTCCTCCGGGACCTTCGCGAGCCCGAGCGCCGCCAGCTCACGAAGCGCGTCCTCGCGCTCGGGCGCGTGGATCGCGACCGACACCCGGTCGCCGTCCCGGAACTTCCACAGCCCGTCCATCACGACCGTCTTGCCTTCGCGTTCGACGGTCAGCGTCACGAAGCGCTCCGACAATCCGCCGGATGCGGTCGTCTCGACCGGCGCGCCGCCGCCCGAATCCGCGCTCGGCGTGGCGTAGGCGAAGCGCTCGACCTCGACGTCCCCGCGGCGACCCCGCACGTCCCATCGCTCGACGTCGTGCGGTCCCTCGAACGCGATCTTCGCGGTCCCGCCCGCGACCTGCTCGGAGACGAGTCCGCCGCCGACCTCGGACGTGGCCACGAGGCCGTTCGGCACGCCGAAGCGATCCCGGGCCCGGGCCACGAAGACGCTGTTGAGCGTCTTGTTCGCCGTGAGCGCGACGACCGTCCGAACGAAGCCGAAGCGCGCCCGCTGCATGACGGTCTCCTGGAGCGCGTCGCCGTAGACGACCGCGAAGCCCTCCTGCTCCGCGCGCCGGACACCGGCGGGATTCGAGTCGAGGAAGACGACCGGAACGCCACCCCGGCGAAGCTGCTCGGCGAGGGCCATACCGAGGGTCTGGGCGGTGAGGATCGCGACGGTGTCGCGCTGGCGAAGACGGACGCCCAGGAGATTGCCGATCGGGCCCGCGGTCAATCCGGCCAGGGCGACGGTCACGGCGATCGTGAGGAAGACGAGCGCCCGGAGCTCGATGCCGCCTTCGAGACCGGCGCGCTCGAGGTCGGCGGCCACGAGGCTGGCGATCGCGGCGGCGACGATGCCGCGCGGCGCGACCCAGGCGAGGAAGAGGCGTTCGTCGCGCGCGAGGTCGGCGCCGGCGGTGCAGAGCCAGACGCCGAGCGGACGCACGACGAGGACCAGCGCGACGACGACTGCGAGTCCTTCCCAGCCGAGCGCGCGGACCTGCTCGAAACGGACGTCCGCGGCGAGCAGGATGAAGAGCAGCCCGATCAGCATCACCGTCAGCTGATCCTTGAATTCGCGCAGCTCGCGCTCGACCGAGGAACGGGTATTCCCGACGACGACCCCCGCGACCGTGACGGCGAGGACGCCGCTGTGCGAGAGCAGCGTCTCGGACCCGGCGTAGAGCAGGAGCACCGCCGCGAGCACGAAGACGTTCTCGAGCCCGTCGGGCAGCAGTCGCGAGATGCGAAGCGCGCGCGCCAGGACGAAGCCGGCGGCGACGCCGAGGACGCCCCCCGCCGCGATCCGCGCCAGGCCGGCGCCGCTCTGGGCGAGGAGCAGCGGACCGAGATCCCCGGAAGACAGCGCGAGCTTCAGGATCACGACGGAGAGGATCGCGCCGATCGGGTCGATGAGGACGCCTTCGGCCTCGAGGACGGTCGCGACCTTCGGCCGGAGGCGAAGCTCGGAGACGAGCGGCCCGACGACGGTCGGCCCGGTCACGATCACGAGCCCGCCGAAGAGGAGCGACTTCATCAGCTCCCAACCGAGGAAGACGTGCGCCGCGACCGCACCGCCCGCGAGGGTCACGACGGCACCCAGGGTGATCAGTCTGCGGATCGCCTGGCCGGAGCGTCGCAGGCGCGACATCTCGAGGTTCAGACCGCCCTCGAAGAGGATGATCGCCACGGCGAAGTCGACGATCGTGAAGAGGCCGTCCCCGAGCGCCCGGGGCTGGACCCAGCCGAGACCGTCCGGCCCGAGCGCGACCCCGGCGAGCAGGAGCAGGACGATCCCCGGCAGCCGAAGGTGGCGAGCGAGCGCCTGCGCGATCATCCCGGCGAGGAGCGCCAGGGCGAAGCTCAATCTGGGGTCGGCGGCGGACGGGCTCATCACCCCTCTTGTCGGCGCGTCGGACCGGAGGCCGAGGCGGAATTTCGCCGTCGTCGGTCGTTCCGGGCCGTCGGATCCGCCGATTCAGACCGGGAGGACGCCTCCCCGCTCCACGTCGCGCGCCAACCGTATCCCACTGAACTGCCAGCGCGCATCCGGCGGGAAGAAATTGCGGTAGCTGGTCCGCAGGTGGGAGCGGGGCGACACACACGATCCGCCCTTCAGCACCATCTGGCTCGACATGAACTTCCCGTTGTACTCGCCGAGCGCCCCCGCAGCCGGGCGATAGCCCGGATAGGCGGCGTACGCGCTCGCCGTCCACTCCCACACGTCGCCGAAGAGCTGGAGCGGACCGGGTTGGACCGCGCGGGCCGGCGCGACCTCGGGATGGAAGCGACCCCCTTCGAGCAGGTTCCCCTCGACGGGCACCTTCTCGGCCGCTTGCTCCCACTCCGCCTCGGTCGGCAGGCGGCAGCCCGCCCAGCGTGCGAACGCATCGGCCTCGAAGAAACTCACGTGGCAGACGGGCTCCTCGCTCCGAACGAGCAGCCGCCCGCCGAGCGTGAACGTGTGCCAGCGGCCCTCCTGCTTCGACCAGTAGAGTGGTGCCGCCCAGCCTTCTTCCTGCTTCCGGGCCCAGCCCTCGGAGAGCCAGAACTCGGGCTTCTCGTAGCCGCCGTCCTCGATGAACGCGGCGAACTCCCCGTTGCGGACGAGGCGGGAGCCGAGCTCGAAGGGCTCGAGGTGGACGCGGTGGCGAGGGGACTCGTTGTCGAAGGCGAAGCCCTCGCCTGCGTGACCGATCTCGACGAGGCCGCCACGGTAGGCGTGCCAGGCCATCGACTGGATCGCGACGTCGGCGGGCTCCTTGGTCCGGCGGTAGACCGGCGCCAGCGGATTGCGCGAGAGCAGGTGCTTCACGTCGGTCAGCAACAGCTCCTGGTGCTGCTGCTCGTGGTGGAGTCCGAGCTCGACGACGTCGAGCACCGCGTCGGGCAACCGGCCCGGATCTTCGAGCAGTCCGAGGAGGGCCGTGTCGACGTGCTCCCGGTAGTCGAGGACCTCTTCCCAGCCCGGGCGGGTGAGGAGACCGCGCTCGGGGCGCGCGTACTGTTCGCCGACCGCGTTGTAGTAGGAGTTGAAGAGGTACTCGAAGCGCGGATGGAAGGCGCGGTAGTCCGGATCCTCCCGGGACAGAAGGAAGGTCTCGAAGAACCAGGTCGTGTGGGCGAGGTGCCACTTCGCGGGGCTCGCGTCGGGCATCGACTGCGCCGCGCAGTCCTCGGGCGAGAGCGTGTCGCAGAGCCGGACGCTGACGTTCCGGATCGCGCGGGTCCGGCGCGCGAGGCGTTCGCTTCGCTGGGCGAGCCGATCGATCTGCGCGTTCGCGTTCATCCGGGGAGGAGCCTCGTCTCGGGCGACCCGGGGCGCGGACGGGTCGCGGGGTCGCGGCGGGCGCCGCGACATGCCGGAAGCATAAGCCAGCCGCCCGCGGGCGTGGCACGTTCCAGCCGAAACGACCGGTTTCCGGGGCCGAAACGCATGCGAGGCGCACACCTTCTGCGCATCCCGGCGCTGACCCGGGCGAGACGGACGCCAACCGCTCGTTCGCGCCGCGTCCGCCTAGGGCTCGCGCGCGCCGGGCTCCGTCACGTGGCGCAGGTAGAAGAGGAGGTCCTCGAGACGCCCGGCATCGCGGACGCCGGGCGAGACCATGCGATTGCCCGGAACGAAGCCCGCCGGGTTGGCGAGGAAGGCGGCGAGCATGCGGTCGTCCCAGACGATCGAGGCGGCCCGGAGCGCCGCAGAGCTCTCGTAGTCCGGGGCCTCGCCCGATCGGCGCCCGTAGAGACCCAGGAGCGAAGGGCCGACCTTCTTGACCGTGCCCGCGAGGTCGTGGCAGGTCCAGCACGGAACCGCGACCTGCTGACCCCGCTTGAAGCGGGCCTGCTCCGCCTCGTCGAGCCGCGCCAGGATCGCGGCATCGGGATCCGAGCAGCCCATCGCCGCGAACGCCGCCGCGCCGAGCAGGGCCGCGGCGAACCGCTTCAGATCGGCCATCCCGCGCGCCTCCGCCAGCTCGGGCCGGCGCCGTGTCCCCAGAAGTCCGCCACGAAGCCCGTGCGCAGATCGAGCACGCTCGACCGGCGGCACCCGCTCTCGAGCATCCAGTGAAGCTCGGCGTCCTCGGCGTCGGCGAGGGACGTGCGGATCTCGACCGCGGTCTTCGACTCGCGGAAACGATCGTTCGCCTCGAGCGCGTCGAGCCAGCCGTCGACGGCGCGGCGGCGGCAGAGCGCGTGCCCCGCGGCGCCGACGAGATCGTCGCGGCGGCCGGTCGCGGACAGCTCGTCTCGCAGGGCGTGCACCCAGAAATGGATCGCCGTCGCGTATCGCGTCTCCGCCGGCGCGCGATAGATCCGGACCCATTCGCCCCGGTCCGACTCGGCGAAGACCTCCGACCGGAGCAGAGGCCAGTCCGCCTGATCCACCTGTTGGATGATCTTCGCGATCACGCGATTGGGTTGGATGCTCACCGGTCCGGATCGCTCCGCCTAACGTCGCCCGTAGAGCGCGTCGAGCTTCATTTCCTGTTCGCTCGGCCGCCCGTGCGACCAGGCCACGCGACTCTCGCGCGCACAGGCGCGACAGCGCGCCACCACCACGAAGTCCGCCCGCTCGGGCGTCGCCGCGTCGACCGCCGTCCCGACCAGCAACGCCATGCGGCCACGTCGGCAGACGCGGCAACGATAGGACTCGAGCGGCTCCGCGCGACCCGCGTCGGTCAAGCGATCCGCGACGAGCGCGTCGTCGAGGAGGACGGCCTCGCGCTCGCAGCGCTCGCAGTGGAGCCGGAGCGGCAGCCAGAACGGCGACTCCAGCAGCTCGCCCTCCTCCATCGGCTGGCGCGTCTCGCGGAAGACCCGCGTCACGCTCCGCCAGAAGAGCCCGCCGCGACCGGTCGTGATCCGCGGCCATCCGAGCACGCGAAACGCCTCGGAGCCGCAGGGACACGCCAGTCCGGACCACGCGAGCCCGTCGTCCCCGCGTCCGAGGGTCGCGGGCGGAGACGCGTCGTTCGTCTCGAGCGGAAGGAAGAGCCGGGGGTCCACGTCCGGAATCTACCTCGTGGAAGACGGAGCGACCGGCCGGGCCGCGCGCGAAGGCCGCGGCTAGGCGTCGCGCTCGGCCATGCCCTTGCGGATGGCCCGGCGGTAGTGCTCCGCCTCGGTGAGCTCAGGAAAGCGCTCGCGCTCCGTCTCGACGCGCCGAGCCGCTTCCGCCGGATCGCCGTCACACAGGGAGAGCAGGTAGGCGACGTCGTCCTTCGGTGCGGCCCCGGGGACGCGGTTCCGGAGACCGATCCGTTTCATCGCGTCGCGGCCCGGCCCGGTCGTCGCGAAGACGAGGACCAGTGCGGCGATCGCGAGCAGCAGCCAGAGGAGATCCATCGCGCGATCCGCGCCCCTTCGCCTCGAGTCGGCTCAGTCGCCCCAGCCGTCCGGCACGGGCAGGCCTTCCTGCTCGAGGGTGAAGCGGTATCGAAGCTCCTTGCGCATGAAGAAGAACGCGCCCCAGAACAGGCCGATCATCCACCCTTCGACGAGCAGGCTCGGGGACCAATCCCAGTCGAGCACGCCCAGGCCGAGCGCCGGAAAGAGGATCAGGAACGCGAGGCCCTTGTTCACCACGTACCAGAGGGCACCGCGCGACCGCACGCGCTCCCACCACTGGCGCTCGACTCCGTCCATCTTCAGTTCGTCCACTGTCGGCATGGCTCGCCCCGATCGCGCGGCGGCGGAATCGCCCCCACACGGAACGGATCGGCACGAGGGGGCCTGCGACTGAAGTGCTCTCGAACTTCCGGAGAATTGCGTAGCTTTTTCCCTTCGAATCGAGTCCGGCGAAGCGCGCCATCCCGCCCGATGGGCACGCGCCCGCACACGCGCGAGACGTCCCCGGCACGCGCCCGCAGCCGGAGGTCCCCGGCGAGTGCCCGCAGACGGCGGATTCCGGCGAGCGCCCGCAGCCGGAGGCCTAGTCGATCTTCGACCAGTTCCGGTCGGGATAGATGTCGACGGCCGGCGAGTAGAGCCACGCGTCGCGCCACGCCTTGCGCGTCAGGTACTCGATCGCGGGCGCGTCGTCGATCTCGTGGTTCCGGAACGCCTGACACAGCTTCGTGTTGCCCTCGGCGACAGTCTTCGGCTGGGTCCCGAGGAGCGCGGTCATCTCCTCGCACTCGATCTCGTCGATCGCCGCGCCGTAGCGCCGCCTGCGGTCCATGCACTCGACCAGGATCTTCACGTCCTGCGCGCGCCGCGCCGCGAAGGCGTCCTCGATCGTCGGCGTGACGTCGTGCTCGAGCGCGAACATCGCGCCCTTCGCGATGACGTCGGGCTCCCCCACGTCCTCGGGCATCTCCGGCCGCTCGACCTCGATGTCCATCGCCATCATCAGCATCTCGCAGGTCGTGCGATCGCCCAGATACCGGTAACAGAGGTACCAGGCGAGGGACTCCCGGGGATGGGCGTGGAGCGCCACGTGATGGATCGGGATCATGCCGCGCACCTGCTGGTGGATCGCGTAGTACTGCGCGCCGAAGCGGTCGTACGGAATGCCGCTCTCCGCTTCGTAGAGCTTGAAGAGTCCTTCGAGCCCGCCGGACGGGTTCCACATCTCGCGCACGAGGATGTTGCCGAGGTCCTCCATCGGATCGCCCCAGTGGCCGAGCTCCCAGTCGATCACGCTGCTCACGCGGTCGCCCTGGAACATGAAGTTGACCGGACCCGTGTCGCCCTGGACCAGGGACACCCGCGCGACCTTCTCCGGCGCGAAGCGGCGCAGCCAGTCGAGGCCGTAGACGGTCAGCGGATCGTCGTAGCCGTCGAGGAAGCGCTCCCACTGCCGGCAGATGAAGTCGACTTCGTTCAGCGCGGCTTCCCGTGCGGTCGTCGGTCGCGGCTCCATCACGTCGTCGATCCCGAGCGCGTCGAGGTCGAGGTTGTGGAAGCGCGCGCAGACCCGCATGAAGTCTTCCATGATGGCGCGCTGCTGCGCCGGATCGTCGAGCTTGTCGATGTCCGAGCGGCCGGGGTCGCGCGAGAAGAGCGTGCAGCGGAGGTCGGGATTCCAGCCGTGGACGGTCGTCACCGGCACGTCGGTCTCCATCAACGCCTGGGTGATCCGGGTCTCGCGCTCGAGCCGCCGCGGATCGACCCCGCCGTCGTCGCGCTGGAGGCGGAGGAAGCCTTCGAGCACGCTGCCGTCGGGTCGCGTCACGTCGACGATCCAGGCCTCGCGGCGCGCGACGTGGCGACGCAGATTCGTGACCTCGCCACCGCCGGTCTCGGCGACCCATTCCACCATGCCCTCGGGCAGATCGTGCTTCAGCTCGGCCATGCGCTCTCCTCTCTCGCGGGCCCGAACGAGGGCCCCCGAATACGGTATCGCGCGGCTATCGTTGTGGCTCGGGCTGGAAAAAGGCCCCAATTGGAGACCCTCATGAAGTTCGGAATCGCTGAATCGATGTGCGACATCGATCACTACCTGCCCCTGGCCCAGGCCGCCGACGAAGCCGGCTTCGGCGTCTTCTCCCTCGGCGACAGCATCCTCTATCCGGAGGTCGCCCGGGACAAGTACCCCTACACGCCGACCGGGGACCGCGGCTTCCTCGAGGGCGCGCCCTTCCTCGACCCCTTCCAGCTCTTCGCCGCGATGTCCGTCGTGACCTCGAACATCAAATTCGCGTTCGGCGTGCTCAAGCTCCCGATCCGCGACCCGGTCCTGACCGCCAAGCAGGTCTCGTCGCTCCACGTTCTCTCGAACGAGCGCCTCATCTTCGGCATCGGCCTCTCGCCCTGGATCGAGGACTTCCAGGCCTGCGGGCAGGACTGGGACAGCCGCGGCAAGCGGATGGACGAGATGATCCAGATCATCCAGGGCCTGATGACCGGCGACTACTTCGAGTGGAAGAGCGAGCACTACGACATTCCGAGGATCAAGATGTGCCCGGTGCCTTCCTCGATGCCGGAGATCGTGATCGGCGGCCACAGCAAGCCCGCCTATCGCCGCGCCGGTCAGTTCGGCAACGGCGTGAACTTCGTCTCGCTGACCGAGGAAGAGCTCGTCGAGCGGATGGACATCGTGAACGGCTACCGCAAGCAGTACGGCCGTGAGAACGAGCCGTTCAGCGTCTACGCGGGGATGCCCGCATTCTCGATGGACGACTTCAAGCGTCTCGAGGACAAGGGCGTGACGTGCCTGACGGTGGGTTATCGCAACCCGTATGAGCCCGACACGATGCAGCTCCAGCAGAAGATCGACTGGGTGAAGCGCTTCGGCGACGAGGTCATCTCGAAGTACTGACGCGGACGCGCGCCTTCAGGCCTGGCGTCCCCACTCGATCCACCGCCCATGGCTGTCGGCCTGGGCGAGGACGCGGGAGCCGGTCGCCTCGCCGCCTTCGAAGGTGAAGTGGTCGACGCGCGTGCTGCCGCGGCCGTTGCTCTCCATCGTGACGAAGTCGAGGGGGCCGGCCGCGCTCGCGCGCGCGAGGGCCGCGTGGATCGCGCGCTGGCCCTCGTCGTCGATCTGGTAGAGCGCCACGGTCGCGAAGACGACGCGCGGTGCGCTCGACGGGAGCCGCTCGACCGCGGCCTCGAGGTCACGGGTGGCATCGCCGGCGGCGACCTCCGCGGGTACGCGCTCGGCCACCGCGATCGCTTCGTCCATCAGTCGGCCGCGCTCGACGTGCTCCGGCCAGATCAGCGCGCGCAGCCAGCGGACCGCGTCCGGATCGTCGACGTCGATCGGCGAGAGCTCGAGACCGTGCCGCGCCACGATCTCGAGCCGCTCGGGCAGCGGCGGCGCGTCGCCGCGGATTTCGCAGACGAGCTCGGGCGAGGCGTTCGGCGCGCCCCAGGCGAGGCGATGTTCGCCTCCTTCGTACACGTAGCGATAGTGGTCGAGCCGGAGGTTCAGACCGAGGCTCGGACCGATCTCGAGCAGGGCGACCTGCCCGCCCGCTTCCGCGACACGGGGCAGCGTCCCGAGGGCGGGCAGCATGATCGCGGCGCGATGGACGACGCAGGTCTGTGTCCTTCCGTCGCGGACGAGCGGGTCGAGCTCGTCGGCGTGGGCGAGACAGAAGGCCCGGAACGCCGGAAAGGCGGATTCGTCCGGGATCGGCCGACCGCTCACCGCCGGGTAGAAGCGGGCGAGTCGCCGGGCCTCGTCGCTCCGCTCGGCGTCCGCGAGGAGCAGATGCTTCACCGCCGCGAAGAGCACGTTCGGCGGCGGCTGCGACGGCATCGTCCGACAGGCGAGCGCGAGCAGGTCCGGGTCGTCGGCGACACCTGCACAGTAGTCGGTGTAGACGCGAGATCCGAGTCGCGGCGTCTCGACCTCGGCGAAGTAGCGGAAGACCTGCGCGACGTCCTCGGGGTCACGGGAATGGGTGTCGAAGGCGGGGGCCACGGCGCGGCTCCTCCTTTCGAAACGGGGTTCGGCGGACGCGCGGCCCGCCCCGTCAGTCCCGGGCGCGGCCCCGTCTTAGCTCGAAGAGCGAAAGACCGCACGCCTCGCAGGTCAGGTCGTTCCAGATCCGCCGGAAACCCGCGGGCGTGTCCCTGAAGCGCGTCCCACACGCGGGACATCGGGCCTGGCCCACCACGAACCGGGCGACGCCGAAGAAGACCCCGCCCGCGATCGCGAGTCCGATCGCCTCGGCCGCGCGCCCCGTGAGGCCCCAGTACACGACGAGCGGCAGCAGCACGACGGGAGACCAGCTTGCGATCTGCTTCCAGCGGAAGAGCTGCTCGAGCTTCGCCTGGCGCGGATCCATCGCCTAACACTCGCCTTCCGCGTGGAGGGCCAGCAGATACTCCCCCCGCTCGACGCGACCGAGGGGCTCGACCGCATAGCCGACCTCCCGGGCGATCCGGGACAGATCCTCTTCGGCGAGATAGATCCACGGAAAGGGCTCGCCCCGCCATCCGCGATAGCGCGTCGACAGGACGATCTCCCCGCGCGAAGGCGAGCGATCGGAATCGTCGCCCTCCCAGGCCTCGAAGAGATCGCTCGAATCGACGATCAGCCGTCCGCCCGGCGCGAGGCACGCCCGCAGGCGTTCGAGCAGCTTCCGAAGCGGCGCGACCCCGCCCGCGACGCCGAGGGTCTGCATCCCGAAGAGCAACGTATCGAAGACGCCGAAGGGCTCCGCCGAGTCGAGGCGCATCACGTCGAAGACGCGCGCCTCGCGGACGCCCCGCGCGCGACACAGCGCGACGCAGAGCGGACTCACGTCGATCGCGACGACCTCGAGACCCCGCGCTTCGAGGGCGAGCGCGTGGCGCCCGGCCCCGGCACCCACGTCGAGGACCCGGCCCTGCGCGTGCTCGAGCGCGAGCGCATCGAGCGCCGCCAGCTCGCCTCCGAGGGTGAAGTACTCCTCGGTCTCGATGTCGAAGCGGACCCCGTCGGCGCGGGTCGCTGCCACGCGACGCGGGCGCCCCGTCCGATGATGGTCGACGAGAGCCGCCGCCAGCGGCTCCGCGGGACCGACCCGGCGCGGCCAGAAGCGGCCGACGCGCGCAGTCCACCCGGAGAGTGCCTCGAAATCCACGTCCCCGCGCTCCGCAGGCGCCGACGAAAGCTCGTTCAGCGGTCGGCCGTCTCGGACGGCTGACTGCGCGCCCCGCGCGCACTCGGCGGCAGGTCGCTCACGAAGCGGTTCCATTCCTCGTCGTCCACCGCTTCCATGTGGTCTTCCATGCAGCTCTTGAAGCGGTAGCCACAGTTCATGCATTCGAGATAGTGCTGCGTCTCGGGCCCGCGCGTCGTCGAGACCTCGATCTCGGCACGCACCCAGAGGCGGCTCGGCCGCCCCGCGACCTCGCAATCTTCGCAATACAGTGTGAACAGGGAATCGATCATCTGGATCTCCGCGGATTACGATACCCCATCCGACCCCCGGAAGACCGGGGAAAATGCCCCGGCCGGGCGAACCCCGATCCGGCGACGAGAACGCAGGTCACCCGCAACCCGGGGGCGTCTCGTCTCGAAACCGGAGCGACGACGCGCGAGCGCCCGGGCTCAGTCGAGCTCGAAGCGCGCCTCGCCGCTGCGCGCCCGGAACAGGGTCGTTCCCTGCGCAGCCAGCTCGGCCAGCCAGGCGCGCGCCTGATCGAGGGCGGCGGCCAGGGCCGTCACGCTGTCGACGCCCGCGACCTCCATCGGTCGGTGGAGATTGGCGAGCGCGATGCGACACACCCAGGCTTCCTGATCGACCGCGCGCTCCGGCGCACTGATCGTCAGGGTGAGCCGGGTTCGGCCCCCCTCCTCGCTCCCCGCGTCCGCGAAGAGCTCGACGCTCGCGATCGCCCCCTTCACGCGCTCTCCTCCTTCCGATCGGAATGGCCGAGGTCACGGTCGGGCGCGACGCGGTCGCGAATGCGCTGCTTCAGATCCCGCAGCTCCGGAAACCCGCCCTCGTGTTTCCGATCGAAGATCACCGCGTCGTCGAGACGCACGACGAAGACGCCTCCGCTTCGTCCCGGCACGAGGGCGACCTCGGCGAGCTCCGCCTCGAAGGTCGTGAGCAGCTCCTGCGCGACCCAGCCGGCGCGCAGGAGCCAACGGCAGCCGACGCAGTACTCGATCTCGACGCGCGGCGTGCGATCCGACATGCGCTTCCCTCCGAGCCCCGTGCGGGGCTTCTCTCGCGCCGGATGATACCCGCTGCCTTGCTACGCTCGTCGCCGCGCATGGGGGGCGTCGGAGGGGCCTTGCCCGAGTACCCGGATCTCACCGTCTACGTCGAAGCCCTCGAAGCGCGGATCGTGGGACGGCCGCTCGAGAAGCTCCGGATCCAGAGCCCGAGCCTCCTCAAGTCCGTGGAACCCCGGCCCGCGGCGGTCGAGGGGCAGCTCGTCCGCGGCGTCGCCCGCATGGGCAAGCGCCTCGTCTTCCACTTCGACGACGAACTCTTCATGGTGCTCCACCTGATGATCGCGGGCCGGCTGCAATGGAAGAAGCGCGGTGTCGCCATCCCGCGCAAGCGTGCCCACGCCGCCTTCGACTTCCCTGACGGCTCGATCCTGCTGACGGAGGCGAGCACGAAGAAACGCGCCTCGCTCCACATCGTGAAAGGCGAGCGCGCCCTCGCCGAGCACGACCCCGGCGGCCTCGAGGTCTTCCGCGCGAGCGCCGAGGCGTTCCGCGACGCCCTCGAACGCGAACGCCATACGCTCAAACGGTCGCTCACGGATCCCCACCTCTTCTCGGGGATCGGCAACGCCTACTCCGACGAGATCCTCCACGCCGCGGGCCTCTCACCCGTTCGCATGAGCGACAAGCTGTCGGACGAGGAGCACGCCCGGCTCTTCGAGACGACGAAGCGGGTGCTCGAGGAATGGACCGAACGACTCCGCGAGGAGGTCGGCGATGGCTGGCCGGAGAAGGTCACCGCCTTCCGCCCGGAGATGGCGGTCCACGGCCGGTTCCGCGAGCCCTGCCCGGTCTGCGGCACGCCGGTCCAGCGGATCGTGCGCGCCGAGAACGAGGTGAACTACTGCCCCGAATGCCAGACCGGCGGCAAGGTCCTCGCGGATCGCGCCCTCTCGCGGCTCCTCGGCAAGGACTGGCCCCGAACGATCGAGGAGCTCGAGAAGCGCCGTACCGGCGGTGCCTGAAGGCTCAGCCCTAGGTGGCGTCGCTGCTCGGCGCGAGCATGACCCGCGCGAAGCGGCGCAGGAAGCGCTTCTGCCGTTCGATCTGCTCGGGCGCGAGCGGGTCGGCGCCGAAGAGCTCCCGGAAGAGCGGCGCCATGGCGAAGTGTCCGAGGATCACGTGGATCCACGCGGCGACCGCCATCGGCTGCTCGTCGTCGCTCCAGACCGTCGGTCGCGCGGACATCGCGCCCATGCCCGACTCGACGATCGGACCGATCCAGCCGTGCACGATCCGCGAGAGGCTCGGGCCGCCGGTCAGCGATTCGTGCTGGATCAGCTTCGCGATGTTCGGGTGGTGGGCCAGGTGGTCCATGATCGAATCGAGGGTCTGCTCGCTCGCCGCCTGGCGCTCCTCGAGCGAGAGATCCTCGGCCTGGGCGTTCGTCGCGGTGATGATCGCGAAGAGCGGCTGGACACCGCGGGCGAGGACCGCCTCGTAGAGCGCCTGCTTGCCGTCGAAGTGGTTGTAGAGCGAGGGTGCGGTCAGGCCGGCTTCGCGGGCGATGTCGCGGACGGCGGTCCCCGCGAGCCCGCGCTCCGCGAAGAGCGCCTCGGCCACGTCGAGGATCCGCTCGCGGGTGGATTCCGGATCCACCGCACTGCTCTCCGTCGTTTCCAGGGTCGCCTCGGACATCCTTGCCTCTCGAGCCACCGGACGTCCGACACGCAGGAACGAACGTTCGTTAGAACCGATCTTCGTCGCTCGGTTCGCCGGCGTCAATGATGCCGGATCGCGCCGGCCGGACGCGGCTTCCCGCCCGACGGAAAGCGGCCGGGCGTCGCACGAAAGGCCCCACGGCGGGAAACCGGTCAGTCGATCGACGTCTCCGCCCAGATCAGCCGGTGGAGGAAGACCGCGACGAGTGCGCCCAGCACCGGCGCCGCGCAGTAGAGCCAGAGGACCGAGACGTCGCCCGAGACGACCGCCGGCCCGAGCGACCGCGCCGGGTTCATCGACGCGCCGGTCAGCGGCCCCCCGAAGAGCGCGCAGAGCGCGACGGTCCCGCCGATCGTGAGCCCGGCGAAGAAGGCGGACAGCTGGTGGCCGACCGCGCAGGCCATGATCACGAGCATCAGGATCGTCGTGAGCAGGACCTCCATCGCGAAGGCCGGACCGACGCCTCCGATCGGAAGCGTCGCACCCAGCGTCGTCGCCTCGGGGTAGAGCCCGCGGAGCGTGGCCGCCGCGGCGAGGGCGCCCCCGCACTGCGCGAGGATGAAGGGCACGACCTCGCGCGCCTCGAGCTGCCGCGCCGCCCAGAAGGCGATCGTGACCGCCGGGTTGATGTGGGCGCCCGAAATCGGACCGAACGCCACGATCATCATCATCACGATCGCCCCGAACACGATCGAGACCCCGACGTGGGTCACCGCGCCCCCCGAGAGCTCGTTCGCGACGACCGCACCGCACCCGGCGAAGACGAGTCCGAACGTCCCGAGCCCCTCGGCGAGCAGTCGCCGCCAACCGATCTTCATCCACCCTTCCCCCGTTCTTCCGGCGGAACCACGGGGCCCTCGCTGTGACCGATCCGGAAGCGATGACCGTTGTTGTCCTCGACGGTGAACTCGCGCATGCCCCAGGGCTGGGAGGCGATCTCCTCGACGATCGACGCCCCGCGTTCGCGCAGCGTCTCGAGCACGGCGTCGGCGTTCTCGACCCGCACGAAGTTCGTCACGGGCGCGAAGGCCTCGTCGGTCTGCGAGAAGAAGATCTCGGTCTCGCCGTTGTAGACCGCGCCGTACTCCTCTTCGTAGATCCAGGCGATCGCGCAGCCGAGGACGTCGCGATAGAAGCGCTGGGTCTCGCGGACGTCCCGCACCGGCAGCTGTGGCGTCACGAAATGCCAGCTCTGGGTCGTCATCGGCAATCTCCTCCGGCCCCGGTCGGCTCGGCCTGACGTCGCTCGTTCCGCCCGGGCGCGCTCGGCCTAACGTGTCTCGTCCGGCGTGGGCGCGTTCGGCGGCGCTTCCGGGACACCGGGCGTCGCCGGGTTCGGCGGCAGGGTCGACGCGACCCAGCCGAGCTCCGCCTCGAAACGAGCGCGCCGCTCCGTCCGGACCGTCGAAGGCGCCCGGCGAATATATTCCTCCGCCCGGGCCCGCGCCCCGCCTTCGAGGGCGCCAAGGTGGGCGAGCAGCTCGTCGGTCGTCGGATCCGTGAACCGTCCGTCCGGACGACGCGAAGGCAGGGCCGTCCAGACCACCGCATCGAAGCCCGAGCCCGCCAGCCAGTCCGCGATCGCCTCGCGCGTCGCCCCGCTCGCCTCTCCCCGTGCCTGGACAGGATCCGTTCGCGTCTGCGCCCCGATCCAGTCGGCCCATCGCGCCGGACCGATCCGCTCCCGCCGCCCCAGCGCCTCGATGGCGGCCTCGAGGCCGTCGACGCGGAGCGGAGCCGCCCAGCTCGGAATCGCGACCGCACCGGGGTCGATCACGAGGGTGACCCGCCCGTCCCTCGCCACGCGGGAGAACTCGATCGGCAGGCGCGGCCCGTCGTCGCGGAAGGGGCCGTCCATCGGCAACGACCGCGGATCCCAGAGCAGCGAGCCCCAACCCAGACAGGCGATGCGCAGGGTCGACTCCTCTTCGCTCCGGGCCGGAGCGGGACGCCGGCTAGCCGTTCGCCGCCTGGTCCGGCGACGGAGGTCGCTCGTAGCCGTAGGTGGGCGACAGCGTGTCCGCGACGAGGCCGTCGATCTTCGTGACCTCTTCGTCGGTGAAGTAGTCCTTGTAGCCGCCGACCTTGGCGCGCCGGACCTTGTACGTGTTCGGGTCGCCCTTCTTGCCGGGCTTCATGCGTCCGCCGGCGAGCCAGAATACGTTCTTCTCTTCGAGCTTCCGCATGTTCTCGACGCTCGAATACTCGACGGCCTCCGAGACGGCCTCGTCGTTCGAGTCGGTCCCGTTGATGAACTCCATCACCCGGGCGAGGACGGCGGCGGTGTCGCTCCGCATGTCCTCGTAGCGGACGATCAGCAGATCCTCGACGTGCTCGGCTTCCCGGGCCCAGAGGTTCAGGTAGTCGATGATCCCGGGGAGCCCGACGTTCTCGTCCATCACGAAGTCCCAGGCCGGGACCTCGGTACCGTGGGGCGGGTACTTGTTGAGCTTCTTCTTCGCGGGACGCATGCGGTGCTGCCACTGGAAGTACTGGCTGACCGCGATGTCCTTGGGGTTCCGGACGAGGAGCACGACCTTCTTGCCATAGAAGGGGGCCTTCGAGTCGAACTCGCCCGTGTAGTCCTTGATGTAGTTGTCGTGGGTGAAGAAGATCTTCGGGATCTCGGGATTGCGCCGGTGGTAGTTCTCGAACCCGAGGAGCACGCCTTCGGGAATCCCGTAGAGGAGCTGGTAGTAGCGGGAGATCATCACGCGCAGCCAGGTCCGGCCGCTCTTGCCGAAGGAGACGACGGCCACGTCCGCGCGCCCGAGGCGGCGGGTCTCTTCGCGGCCGCGCAGCCAGCGTTCGATCCGGATGCGCCGGTCGTCGGGCAGCCAGAACAGCAGGGCCATCACGACCTCGCGGGTCGCCTTCTTGAGAATCGAGTCCATGGCGTGGGTCCTTCGGACGGGGCGTCCGGGAGTGGCGGCAATCTATCACAGGCCCGTCGCCCGCCGACCTCGATCGGGTGCATTTACCCCCGAATCGTCCTGCGACAAACGGTCCACGCTGGCCCCGTCTCGTCCCGAGCGCGACACTCGCGCCCGGAGAGGAACCTCGTTGACCCCGCCCGCCGACCACGCCCCGGCCGATGCCTCCGCATCTCCCGGCCGCCGCGAACGACGCCCGCGCCAGAGTCCGAAGCTGACCCGGTACCTGATCGCCGAGATGGTGCTGCCCTCGGTCTTCGCGCTCGGGGCGTTCGGGCTCGTCGTGCTGATGACCGACCTGCTCGGCTACGCGGAGCTGATCGTGAATCGCGGCCTGGGCCCGGCAGAGGTCGCCCAGATCGCGGGCCTGCAGCTGATCCCGACCCTCGCCCGGACGCTCCCCTTCGCCGTCCTGGTCGGCTCCCTCGTCGGCCTGGGGCGACTCTCCGGCGACCGTGAGCTCCTCGCCCTCGAGACGTCGGGCTTCTCCGCCCGCCAGCTGGCGCGGCCGGGCCTCCTCTTCGCGCTCGCTGCCACGATCCTCTCGGTCCTGCTCTCGGTCGTCGTCGCCCCCGCGTCCCAGCGTGCGGTTCGTGACCGGATGATCACCCTCTCCGAGGAGAAGCCCGGCCTGGCGCTCCGGGAGGGCGCCGCCACGATCCTCGGTGGCTGGCGGATCGAGGCCCGGGAAGTCGAGGACGAGGGCGCCCGCCTGGCCGGCATCCTCCTCTACATGCCGAGCCTCGGCGAGACCCTCTTCTCCCAGCGCGGCGCCGTCCACACGGACCCCGACGGCACCAAGCGACTCGTCCTCGAGGACGGACTCGTCCTCTCGAACGGCGCGGACCGCGCCTCGCTCCTGCGATTCGACCAGATGGAGACGGTCCTGCCCACGATCGAGGAGGAAGAGGACGTCCCGGTCGACCCGGTGGCGACCCTGGCCTTCCGCCCGCTGCTCGAGGAGGCGAGCCGGACCGACGACCCGGCCGCCGCCCGCTGGGCCCTGATCGAGGCCCACCGGCGCATCGCCCTCGGCGCCGCCGCGCTCCCCTTCGGTCTGCTCGCGATGGGCCTCGCCCTCGGGCGCCGCGACCTCTCGCGCTCCGGGGGAACCGTGATGGGGCTCGTCGGCGCGATCGCCTATTACGCCCTCTTCCAGTTCGCGGAGGGCATGCTCCGCAACGAGAACGCGAACGTCGGGCTCGTCGTCTGGATCCCCAACACCGTCCTGATCGTCGTCGCCAGCGCCCTGCTCTTCCGCGCCGGGCGCCACGCCTCCGAGTCCGACCGGAGCAAGGGGAACGCGGGGAGCGGCGTCCTCGCCCGGGCGGGCCTCGTCCGCAACAAGCTCCGCATGAAGCGGTACGCGCTCCCCCGCTACGTGAGCGGCCAGTTCGTCCGGATGGTCGCCGCTTCGATCGTCGGGCTCGTGTTCGCCTATCTCGTGATCGACGTCTTCGACAACCTCAAGTGGTTCAACCAGTACGGCTCGACCGCCGACGAGATCGCCCGCTATTACGGCGCGCGGCTGCCCGTGCTGGTCGGGCGCGTGATCCCGATGGCGCTGTTGATCGCCGTCGCGCTCACCATCAGCCTGATCGGCGCGAACGGAGAGCTGCTCGGCATGCGCGCCTGCGGCATCCCGGTCTTCCGCGTGCTCGCTCCGGTCTGGCTGCTCTGCGGGCTCGCCGTTCCCGCCTATCACCTGCTCTCGAACGAAGTCGTCCCCCGCGCGACCGCCGAAGCGAGCCTGATCAAGAAGCGCGACATCAAGAACCAGGACGTCGGTCCCGTCGGGCAGCGCGAGCGCGTCTGGTACCGCGTCGGCCCCCGCATCTACGAGATGGAGCGCCTCGACCTCTTCACCGGTCGGGCGAGCAACGTGACCCTCTACGACCTGGGCGGCGACGGCCTTCCGATCCGGCGGACCGACGCCGAGCGCGCGCGCAGCGTCTCGAGTCAGGGACTCTGGAGCCTCGAAGACGCACGCTCCGTCGAGCTCGCGGAGGACGACCGCTTGCGGCGACCGAAGAACGTGCCGCGACTCGCCGAGTTCGGCGAAGAGACGCCCTCCGAGATCGAGACCGCGCACATGACGCCCTCCGACCTCCGCCTTGCCCTCGCAGATCCGGATCTCGAGCCCCGTGAGATCTCGGCCTACCGGACCGACCTGCAGATGAAGATCGCCGCCCCGCTGGCGTGTCTCCTCCTCCCCCTGATCGCGCTCTTCTTCGCAGCGACCGGCCCCCCCTTCCCGCGCCCGGTCCACACGTTGATCGCCTGCGCGATCATCGCCGTGACCCACGCCCTCGCGACCAGCTTCTCGGGCTCGATGGGCTACGGCGGGACGCTGGACCCGGTGCTCGCGGGCTGGGGGCCCTCGGTGCTCTTCGGAGCCGTGGCGGCAGGCATGGGGTTGCGGTTGCGCCGCAAGCTCAGCCGCTCCGGCTAGCGACGAAGAAACGTCCTCCCCCGACCCCTCGGGCACGCGGGGTCCTGCTCGTGACGAACGGGCTGGGTTAGATTTCGCGAGCCGGGGAGCGCCGGCACTGAGGAGAGCCTTGCCGGATCCCGGACTCGAGAGCAGAACAGCGACGCCTTCGAGCGACACGCCGGACGAGCCGGGCTCGACGCCGATCGTCTGGCTCCTGATGGGCAACCGGGCCGGGGACAACTCCCAGGTCCTGGGCCTCGGCGAAGCGCTCGGCTGGCCGCTCGTCGAGAAGCACTTCGAGTTCCAGTCCTGGGAGAAGGTCGTGAACCTGCCCTGGGGCGCCCACTTGATGGGGATCAAGAAGGATCGCTCGACGCCGATGTCCGCTCCCTGGCCCGACCTCGTGATCTCGGCGGGCCGGAAGAACGAGCCGATCGCGCGCTGGGTCCAGGCCCGCGCCCTCGCCGAGGAAGGCAAGCGCACGCGCCTCATCCACGTCGGTCGCCCCTGGGCCGCGCCGCCGAACTGGGACCTCGTCATCACGACGCCCCAGTACCGCCTGCCGAACGATCCGAACATCCTGCACAACGACACGCCGCTCCACCGCGTGACCCGGGCGCGACTCGACGAGGACGCCAGGAAGTGGGCGGATCGGGTGGCGCATCTGCCGAAGCCGCTGATCGCCGTGCTGTGCGGCGGCAACTCCGGGCCCTACCCCTTCGACCGGGCCTCCGGGGAACGGCTCGCGGTCGCGGCCGACGCGCTCGCCAGCGACTTCGGCGGCTCGCTGCTCGTGACGACCAGCAAGCGGACGCTCCCCGAGACGACCGAAGCGCTCTTCGAAGGGATCCAGTCGCCCTCGATCCTCTACGACTGGAAGCCCGACGACGACGACAACCCCTTCTTCGCCTTCCTCGGTCTGGCGGACCGGGTGATCGTGACCGCCGACAGCGTGTCGATGATGACGGAGGCCTGCGTGACGGGGCGGCCGGTCTATCTCTACGACACGGGCGAGGGGATGACCTCGATGAAGCACAACCCGTGGCTCGACGGCGAGGCGGGACCGGAGGCGGGCGACCCGAAGCTCGGACTCTCGCGCTGGCACTTGAAGGCGCACGTCTATCGGATGACGATGCGCATGGGGCCGCAGCGGCTCACCCGCGACATCCGGATCGTGCAGCAGCTGCTGATCGACACGAAGCGAGCGGTCTGGCTCGGCGACGGGCACCCGGACGCCGAGCCCGAGCCCCTGCGCGACATGGAGCGCGCGGTCGCGGCGGTGAAGGCGCTCTTCGACTGATCCGCCGGCTGCGGGCGCTCGCCGGAGGAGCCGCCGGCTGCGGGCGCTCGCCGGAGGAGCCGCCGGCTGCGGGCGCTCGCCAGGTCGCCGCGCGTCAGGCCGCGAGGGGCTCCACGCGGTCGAGCACCTCGAAGGCGTCGTGACGGACGTGATTCCGGCTCATCTCGTCGCGGAGGAAGTCCTCGGAGACGATGCCGTTCTCGACGCACTCCCGGAGGAGACCGAAGAAGAAGTCTTCCTGGCGCTTGTCCGGGTGGCTCTTGTAGTCGGGCACGAAGGCGTAGTCGCCGAAGAACTTGCGGCGCGCGCGCAGGACCCAGCGCATCGGCGGAAAGAACTTCCACTTCTCCGCCGGCACGTAGTCGGCGGGCAGCCCGCTCTTCCAGGGCTGGGTCCTTCGCTTCGTGTTGTGGATCAGCTTCGTCTTCTCGGTCAGCCGATCGAAGTCGTTCCACTCGTGCTCGAAGAGACCGATCTTCGAGCGGTCCTCCTTCTTGAGCCCGATCCAGTCCTGGTAGTCGAGCTCGCGTCGGAAGAGCGAATCGAACTGCTCGCGCACGTTCCAGTGGGTGAGCTGCGCGCAGTCGAGGAGCATGACGCTCGTCGCCAGGATGCCCTCGAGCCCCTTGGCCCCCGAGCGCGGGCGACACACGATCATGTTGCCTTCCATGTCGCGGTTCAGCAGCTCGTTCACGTCGCCCACGGCGAAGACGTCCGGGTCGGTCACGACCGCGCGGCCCTGGTAGCCCATCAGCTCCGGCGGCATGAAACGCAGCGGCGTGAAGGACTGGAGGTCCTCGTTGTGCCAGATCCGCGAGGCGCCGTCCCGCAGATAGGGGCGTCCCTCGTAGTCGGCGAACCACGGGTAGTCCTGGTGGCGGATCAGGTGGACGTCGAACGCGTCCGGATCGGCGGAGTTGCGCTTGAGCGCGTACTGCCCGACGAGCGCGCCGACCATCTGGCGGTGATTCGTGTGGATGAAGACGTTGGGGCGGCTCGGATCGATCGCCGCGCTCGGTGCCGTGTTCATCTTGCGTTCCCTCCTCGACCCGGATGGGCGGGCGCGGGGCCCTTCGGTCCCGCGTAGGCCGGTCGAATCGCGCAAGAGGCTATCACAGGCGCGTTCGCCCCCCCGTAGGGCGCGCCCGACCGCAGGTCTCGTCAGTCCTCGAGACCGGCCAGCGCCCGGACCCGACGCGCGACGCCGTCGAGGGCCTCGTCCGCCCAGCGGGAAGCCGTGGGCATCGGGTCCGTCGACCACGCCGCGAGCCCGTCCGCCACGAGCCGGCGGGCCGTCGCCGTGAGGTCCCGGGAGTGGATCGGCCGCCCGAGCGCCGCCAGCGTGCGCGCCGCCACACCGCCGGCCGGAATCGCGTCGCGCGTCGGGTCGACCGGACGAATCAGTCGCGCTCCCTCGAGCACGCGTTCGATCGCCGACGGAGCCCGGCCGAGCGCGAAGAGCGAGAGCGGGCGCCCGAGCTGCGCGACCTCGAGCATCATCGAGAGACTGTCGGTGGTCACCACGAAGTGGTCGGCCAGGGCGAGCAGCCCCTGATAGGGGTTGTCGAGGGGGGCGAGCGACGCGTCGTAGACGGCGAGCTGCTCGTTCGGATCCGGCGCCTTCGCCTCGCGAAAATGGTCGACGACGGCGGGCGGGGTTCGGCGACTGGTCACGATGTAGAGGGAGCCGCGGTGCTCGGCGACGAGCCGGCGGGCATCCGCGTGGAGCGCCTGCGCCTCTTCGACGCCGAAGCGGAGTCCGCCCGTCGGCCCCCCCACGAAGAGCGCGGTCAGGGGCCGCGGCGCCAGGGTCAGTCGCCCGACCCAGGCCTTCTTCGTCTCGGCAAGGGCCTCGTGATCGACCTCCATCAGCGGATAGGCGTGACGCGCCACGTTGGGCGCGTCGGGCAGGACGTAGTGTTCCGCCACGACGATCAGATCGAAGGCGTCCGCGCGTCCGCGCGGCTTGCCGACGACGACGAGGCGCGTGCGTCCACCGGACTGCTCCTTGATCCAGAGCGCGACGCTCGCGAGCCGCCGCCCGGCGCAGAGCACCAGATCCGGCCACGGTCCGTCGAGCGGATCGGACTTCTCGAGGTCGACGTGATCGAGAGACGCGGCGACCGGTGGCTTGCCCTCGACCCACTCGGGCTTCATCACGACCGACTTCTCGACGGCGATCGCATCGAGCCCGGCGCGGCGCGCGAGGTTGCGGATCTGCGCGTTGTCGCCGCGCTTCTCGCCGACCACGAGCCAGACCGTCGGCCGCTCCCCGCCTCGCGTTTCGTTCGTCATTCGCGGACAAACGTACCGGATCGGAGATCCCACGCCGTACGGGATCTCGCGTCCGGCCGGTTCACGAATCGCTTGTCTCCGACGGCGGGGGGGCACGTAGAATCCATCGACAGGACGCCTCCACCAAACGGATGCGCCTCGAACGATTCCCCGATCGCCACCCTTTCCGGAGTCCCGTTCTCCCGCACCCTCCCGACGCTGCTACTGCTCTCCCTGCTCCTGACGGCCCCCCTCTCGACTCTCCTCGCCCGCCCCGCGCACGCGTGGCTGATCGTGAACGATTCGGGAACCGCGCTCGAGGGGAGCGTCGACAACCTGTGGGCCCCGGGCTTCCTGACTTTCTCGGTCGCGGCTGGAAGCAGCTACCTGTGCCCCTGGTCGTCGATCCCGTGCGTCGGGATTCCGATCGCGTCTCCTCCCTATCCGGTCCGCCACGAGCAGCTGCGCGTCCGCCTCACGTCCGACGACTTCGAGACGTTAGAGTGCCTCGTCGACATGCCCGGCGATGGCGTGGTCTTCGTCAAGACGCAGACGAGGACGCCGCCGCTTCCGGACAACGTCTACTGCTACACGACGTTCAACGAGGTCGTTCAGCTCGGCGACCCGAATCGGGGCACGTAGACGCCGCCCTTCGACTACAACGGCGTGAACGGCCTGGAGTCGAAGGCGGCCATCGATTTCACCGACCCCTTCGCCGGCATCCGGGAGCCCCGGGACATTCCGGCGATGACCCCCGCGAATCGCAGCGTGCGATTCCTCGCGACCGGCGACCCCCAGTACAACAACTCGGACATCGACAGCGGCGTCAACTCGGGACGCGCCGAGCTCGCGGACATCGGCATGGCCGGGATCAAGCAGTTCATGCGAGAGAACGACGATGTCCGCGGCATCCTCGTGAACGGGGACATGACGCAGAACGCGCGGGGCGACGACGGCGACATCGACGTCGGCAAGTCGAGCAACGAGTTCGACGCCTTCAAGGCCGCAATGGGAGGCCAGCGTCCCTTCTTCTTCGAGGGGCTCGGCAACCACGACGTCGAGAGCACCGGATCCACGAGCGACCCCGGCGACGTGCGCCAGTTCGTTCGCGAGAAGCCGCGCGCCACGGTCGACACGTTTCGCGGCGTCGAGTCGAACCAGACGGACCCGCACTACTCCTGGGACTGGCACGACGTCCACGTCGTGCAGCTCGACGTCTTCCCCGGGAACGACCCGCAGACGACGCCCTCGACCGGCGGAGACTTCTCCGGCATCGATCCGCGCAACGCGCTCGACTACCTGATGATCGATCTGGCCCTGACCGTCGGCAGCTCCGGCCGCCCCGTCGTCCTCAACCACCACTACGGCTTCGAGCAGGCGACGATCGACTACGGCTGGTGGACCGAAGAGGACCTCGTGGCCTACTGGAACGCGATCCGGACCTACAACGTCGTCGCGATCTTCTTCGGCCACACCCACCTCAGTACGGGGACGGCCTGGCAGAACGTCGCAGTGCCCTTCCGCTACCCCGCCGGCGCGTTCGCCCGGCCGGACGGACGCGGCTGCATCCCGGCCTTCAACGGCGCGGCGATCTTCTCGGGCAACTTCCTGGACGTCGAGATCAGCTCGAGTCTGGTCGACATCCAGGTCCGTGACGCCTTCGCCTCGGGCGACCCGGTCGTCGCGCGTTTCCTCTATCCGCCCACGAGCACCCGCATTTCCGTGTCGACCGACTTCAATACCGCGGAGAACGACTCCATCCAGTGTCCCGAACCGGGGCAGCTCGCCCTGCTCCTCCCGGGCATCGGCGCGCTCGCGTTCCTCGGGCGGAAGCGCACGGCTCCACGTCGGAGTCGGCGCGGCTAGGCGGACGCCCCGTCCAGCGTCCGCTCGAGCTGCGCGAGGGTCGCCCGCGCATCCGCGAAGGCGCCCTGCTTTCCCTGCGCGTCGAAGTGGGCGAGCGCCCCGTACGCTCCAGCAGGAAGGATCGAGAGGAACGCGAGTCCGCCGGCCGCGCCCCTGAGCAGCTTTCGCCGCGAGACCAGCGGCGCGCGACGGGCGGCAAGGGCCACCACCGACGCGGCCGCGAAGGTGAGGGCCTGCTCGCTGTGGACGCGATGGCGGCGCGCCGCCTCGGCGTCAGCCACCTCGAGCAGTCGACGCGCTCGGGAGATCGTGGCGGGATCCGGCGGGGTTCCGCTCGAGAGGGCGACCGGATGGACGAGCGGCGTGAGCGCGAGCTCCGCCCGGAATCCGAAATGATCCGAGAGCGAGCGATCGATCTGCCGGATGCGCGCGGGATCGGCAAAGAAGAGTCGCGCCTCGCTCGCGCGCCAGGTCACCTCCGGCCCCGGGCGCACGAAGAGGAAATCGATCCGCTTGTCCTCTGCGGTGCGATGTCGTTTGTAGTAGTTGGTCCGCGAGAGCGTCGGATGGCGACTGCCGCCTCCGAGCTCGAAGGCGTGGGAGAGCCCCTGGAAGAGGTCGTACTCGATGTCCCCGGCCGCACAGTTGAAATCGCCGCCCAGGACGACCGTCCCGTCCGTCTCCGCGAGGTGGCGCAGGATCTGGAGCAGCTGCGCCAGTCGGACGGCGCTGTTCAGACGCGGGCGTTCACGGCGATAGCGCGCGTGGAGGTGGGTGTTCACGACGTGGAGCACGCCGTGATCGCCCTGGATCCGACTCGACTGGAAGCCCTTGCCGCCGATGAACTCGCCCCGGGCGAGCCGCTCGGGATCGCCGCGAAAACGGAAACGTTCGAAGCCCGAAGCGACGATGGGCCGCCGCGACAGCGTCATCAGCCCACCGCTCCCGCTCGGCCCCTCCGCCACGTCGAAGCCCGCCCGGAGCGCGCCTGCGCGGAGCGTCGACCGGACTTCGTCGGTCCACGCCTCCTGGATCAGCAGCACGTCGAGATCCGACGCCTGCAGCCGATCCACGATCAGCCGCATGCGGGACGAGACATCGTCCCCGAACCCGAAGGTCTCGGGG
>Ga0180435_10000959_pt1 | contig 30405 bp, 32 predicted proteins | sample SS_ome_3_FD_132467 | JGI IMG/M metagenome (GOLD analysis project Ga0180435, IMG submission 132467) | Hypersaline lake sediment archaeal communities from the Salton Sea, California, USA - SS_3_S_1 metaG | ecosystem: Environmental > Aquatic > Non-marine Saline and Alkaline > Hypersaline >... | reverse complement strand
GTCAATGTGATTGAAGTTCTCATTTTTTTCTTTTAGCGATGCTGTCCACATATTATTTTAATTATTAGCTACTAAGGAAGTTGAAACTCAAGTGTCACGATAAGACCCTTTGCCGCCGTGGTTGATACTGCGTCTACGTCAATACGGATAAGGTCGTTCGTTGCCACATCATCATTTGAGGTGTTAATGACTGCTGCCGTTGCTGCGGTATCGCTACCTGTTTCACCTGAGTCAATCGTGAGTGTGGTTGAGAGCATGTCTACACTATCGGTGACGTTGTATATCTCAATATCAGTCGTGCCAGTGGTTCCTGCGGTGATGACCTCGGCGTGTACTGCTGTGAGGTTCATGCCGTCCATTGACGCTGGAATATGGAAGTAGCCCTTACCATCACCTGTTGCTGTGTCTGTGGTGTAGTCAAAGCATGTTACCTGTACGGTGCGTGTGCCGTGTACTGAACCTGCGAGCGCATCAGGGGTGACTGCTCGTGCTGTGTCTGTTCCTGTATCTGTCTCTGCTGTGGTAGCGAGTTCTACGATACCTTCCGTTGTAGTGTTTGCGCTTGTTTCGTCACCCGTGTTTGTACCCGATGTGTTACCAATCACCACCTTCTCGGCATCAGTCACATAATTGTCATCTGCACCTAGTGCTGCGGCGTAGTCTGCTGGGTCAAATGATTTAACATCTGCAAGGTTTGTTACCTCGCTATCCATAAGCGCACCTGCTGCGGTTACGTTCGCTGTGTCTGTTACGTCTGCACTTGCTTCAATGCCGTCAAGCTTCGTTTTATCTCCGTCCACAAAAGCACCCTCAGCCAGGATCGTCTGTATCGTTGAGGTATCAAGTGATTTTATTCCAGCCAAGTCTGTCAGCTCACTGTCCATGAGCGCTCCTGCACTCGTCACGTTCGCTGTGTCTGTTACGTCTGCACTTGCCTCAATGCCGTCAAGTTTGGTCTTTTCAGTTGCGGTGTAGACCTTATTAGTTGTTCCGTCTACGTGGTTATCTACATCAAAGGCATCACCTGATACACCAGTTGGATCGTAGGTTGCCACCAACATATCACCACTACCAGCTGCTGCATTCACCCACGCCGATCCGTTGTATTGAAGTGTCTCACCGTTTGAAGGTGTGGTGATTGTGACGTCTGAGAGGTCGTTGATACCGATTGTATCGAGGACCGCAAGGTTGCCAAGTCCGAGGTTCGTCCGTGCTGTCGGTGCGTCTGCGAGGTCTGAGAGGTTGTTTGTAGAGAGAAGGTCTCCTGATCCTGCAACGGTACCGAACTCAAAACGTCCGTCTGAGCGCTTCTTTAGTACCGTACCTGCTGCTGCGGCTGTAGCGTTTGTGATGTCATTGAGCCATACAAGCGTTCTGTTGCCGCCACCACCGCCGGTGCCATTATTCTTTGGTACGTTGCGTATCTGTTTGTAGTCAATGCTCAAGAAGCTATAGTCGAGCTTGCTTGGATCAATGTTCTTTTCAAGATTCTTTATGGCAGAAGCGTCAAGCCGCGCATCGCCTGACAGTGATTCTAGGTACTCAACAGAATTGAGCACGATCTCGTTTATGTCCTCATCCGTGAAGTAGTCGGCACCCTTCACCGGTGTGATCCCATCAATGCCGTCACGTCCATTGATACCATCTGTGTAGTCGATGCCCTTTATTGGTGAGAGTTCAAGGCGCATGTCGTCTTTTACGAGCTCCATTTCACCCTTTACTATTGACAACACATTCGCTTGTGTTGTCTCCTGAAGCTCACGTCGCTCCTCTTCTGTGTAGTAGTCCTCACCGAGGACCGGAGAATAGCCGTCCTCTCCCTTTAGAGCCTCGATCTCCCGGACTGGAACACCCTTTAGGGTGTTGAGAATATCAGCGAGCGTATCACCGAGTTCACTCACCTCATCAAGAAGTGCGAGCTCCGGATCTGCTTTGTAGGAGAGCAGTCGCTCTATCTCTTTATTGTTATTTTGTTCTGCCATATTGTTTGTTGCGCTTAGTAATAGCTCGTCTGATACGTTCAATCTTACGAGGTAAATCTCGCTTCAAGAAAATGAGCTTCTTTGCCAATTCTGGCTCTGTCATGCTCTGTATCTTAGCAATCTCCTGCATGTTATTGCGTGCGTAATTCACGTGGTTCACGAGGCGCTCGAGGCTCCCTCAGTTGGCGTGGCTCCCGTGGGGCACGGACATCTGTGGTCTCGTCCTCGTCATCTTCAAATAGCTTGCTCAGTTGCCGTACCGGAGCCGGAGTAAACTGTCGCCTAAGTTCATTGTCGCCCTTCAAGGTGCCCTCACGATCGCCACTCTTGTATTCCTCTAGCTTGAGAATGGTCTCAAACGCTTGACCGATGTCATTGAGCCATGAGAGAAGCCGTGGGGTACCGAGCCAGAATGACGGGTTCAGTGCTCCGATGGTGCTCATTGCATCACGGAGTGTCTTGCGATACACCTCACCGAGGAAGCTGTCATCATCGTCATCGTATGCACTCATGAGTGCGACAAGTGGTGCCATCAGCGTTACTGCTCGCACGAGCTCCTTGAGCTCTTGGTGTGACTCCTTACTCTTTATACCCTTTGCACGTAGCACCCGGATGTCGTGTGCGAGACGTGTGATGATTGGTAGTGCCCAAGTTTTGTACTGTGTGAAGACACTTCCTGCACCTGTTGCTCCAATCACGCTCTTGTTTCCTTCTGTGACTCGCCATCGTCCCATAACCCTACGCAGCTCTGCAAGACGTTCTGTTGAAATCTCGCCAGCCTTCCACTCCTCTTCAGTCATTGCTCCAAGCAGATCTATTGCATTTTGTCTGTTGCTCGCAAGCCTATACTGAGCCAACACGGTCGTGATGAGCTTGTCAGGGAGGTTCCTTGAAGCATCACGGAATACTTCCTCGGTGATAGACTCACCAACGAAGTTGCGGTATTTCTCTGTAATCTTCTGTCCACGCTTAGTTGCGTACCGTCGCACACCACGTGCCCACTGTTTCCCACCGGTGTTTATGATTGATGCTCCTGCCTCACCGAATGGTGTAGCAATTGCAAGTGCTGGCGAGAGACCGAGGTCGATAAGTGTCGTGAACATTTTTGCGGTACGAAGTGCGATGTCGGGAGCGTTGCCCTGCTTGAATGGACCGACGTCTATCACACGCCCCTTCTTTGTGTTCATCCATCGCCTGAAGAGGTTGCGAACACTGTCATCAAACTCAAGTCCCTTCTTGGTGCGGCGCTCTGGCGTCACTATATCAACCGCAATGTCGAGCTCAGGTATGATTGCATCAAGAGCAACCTTCTTTTCAAACGCGCTGTAATACTGCATGAGTGCCCGTGCGACGTTCTTACTCGGATCAATTTCACCTGAGCGTCGCTGTGCGAAACGGAAGAACTTTTCAAGTGCGAGTATCTCACCCGTCTTGTCATCAAGGATGTTGAATGCAGCCTCGTCCTTTTTCTGTTGATCAAACATACTTTGTACCGCCTTCTTCACACTGCCATCCTTGAGGTTCTCCAAGAAGCTCTTGCGTATGTGCGTCACGTAGTTTTTGTTCCATCGCTCAAGCTGTTTGTGCTGAATAAGGTAATCACGCATCTGTGCGTATTGGTCCTGAACATACCGTGCTGCCTCTATTTCCTCTGGCATCATCTGAGCCTCAACAGCCTCTTTGTTTTCGCTCTCAAGCCACTCAAAGATAAGGTCATCAGTCGGTGCAACCCGATCCAGTAGCCCTCGCTTACGGCTCTGCCGTGCCCTCTTGAATAGTCGGTTCACTTCTTTTTGTACACGGATTACACGCCCTTGTGCGTTGAGGCTGTTCTTTGTGTACTCATCAACCCATAGCTTGTAGAGTGGGTGTGTTTCAGCAAGAAGCTGGTCCCACTTCATCTGCTCCTTCCACGTTGCCTGAATTGGATCCATGTCTTCTAGCTTGCCACCCATCTTCTCCTCCAAGATCCCTTGTGCTTCACGGTATGTGCGAATCCCTGCCATATCAGTGTTCTGTACAGTCTCGAGCTTACGAAGCGTGAGGAATTTGTCGCCGGTGCGATAGTTCTCAAGAATCGCATTGTATTTGCGGAGCTCCGGTGTAGTGAGCTTCTTGAGTGATCGTGTACCAAAGAGTTGCTCACGAAGGTTCTCTTCGTTACGAAACTCCTTTTCGTACAGGGTGCTCTTGAGATCAACCATTGCTTCGCTACGTCCCTCAAGCTCTTCACCACGCTCCTCGAGCTTCTCTATCCACGCATCAAACTCCTCGGTGTTCATGTACCGGATGTCAGCCTTGCCACGTATCTTTGCGAGCTCTTTGTCGGTTAAGTTGTATCGCTCCTGCACTGCGTGGATGCGTATACGTCGCTTACCAAGCTGCTTTCGCATAAACTCATTGACGCGGTTCAGATCGCCACGCTCGGTGCGGTTCTCACGAAGCTCTGCCTTTAGGTCAGCGAGTTCTCGCTTGGCGGTGCGGTATCGTTCAACTGCCTCTTCTGCCTCCTCAAGTGACTCATATCCGGCTTCTGTAGCGTAGCTGTCGAGCCATGCACGACGTACAAGATGTGCTGCCTTTATCGTTGCAGGGTTGTGATTCTCACGGTTTTTGAGCACACTCACCGCCTCGGTGATTTCCATTGTTTTTGCTATCTTGTTCTCCTGCCTCGCCTTCTCAGCACTTGCTTGTATCTGCGGTAATGAGTCATCGCCGGTACGTGCCTTGCGTCCAGCAATCTTCATAAGGCTGTCTACCTCCAACTGAGAGATCTCCTCTTCTTTGATTGCGATACGTGTCTCAAGCTCGTTCTGCTCAGTGCGGAGCTCTTCTCGTGTGGTCTTTGGAATGTTGAGTGCTGAGCGTACCTGCTTCTCTTCTTTTTCAGACAGTGCCTCACCGTTTCGTTTAGTGATGGTGATGTCAAGATCGTCAAACACAACAAAATTGTAGTCTGCGCGTGGTGGGGATATTTTTGCTTCAGGAGGTGTGTGTGCATCAGCATTTCTTTTTTCAAAACTTTTAGCCGATGCTTCCGCTTCCTCTTTTGTGTCAAAATACTCTCTTGCAGGAGCAGCATTACCGCCGCCAAAATATCGCACCATCCACTTGTTCTTGTTGCGTGTGTTGCCTGTGAGGTACTTCACGCCACGGACGCCTTGCTCGAGGAGCCATTTTGAGGCGTGCTCCTGCGAATTGTAGTCTCCATTGACGGCACCCATAGCAGCTCTCACGGCACTGTAAAACTCCCTGCCCTCAACTTGTGTGCCGCTGTTGTTACCCTCAACCCACACCAAAAGATTATCTTTGAGACGAAACTGTGGCAGATTATAACTCTTGAATAGTGTGTGCATGGCATCCTGCACCACCTTCGGCTGCTTGCTCATCGGCTCATCCCACAAAAGCATCGACTGTACCGCGTCATCGTCGATCTCAACCTCGTAAAGTGCACCGTACACCTGCTCAAGCAACTCAGCTTTGTATGTGATGTCGTGTTTGTCTGCTCGTATCTCTTCCTTGAGCTTTTGTATCTCTCCCATGTCTTTTGCAAGGTCTTTCTGTACATCACGCTCAATAGTGAGTCGTTCAGTAGCAACGTCAATCGCCTTCTGCAATTCTTCTGCGTATGCTGGATAATTCTCAGCATCGAAGGCGCCCTTCATTTTAAGTGAATTGAGCTCTCCTATGATTTTGTTTGCGTGATTGTCAGCAACTGGATCACCTTGGTAGAGAGCCCGTGTCAATAGTGCAGCCTCATTGAATGATGTTCCAATGGCACCCCGTTTTCCTTCGTTGCGTTTTGCTGTCTTTGCTATCTCATGCCCTTTCATTAGTTCAATTACGATATTATTGAGGGCGAATGATATTTCTGCGCTTCTTGTCTTTTTTAGTTTTATTCCATACTCAACCTCGCCCAAGAACTGCACAACTGCCGTCTCTGAACTTTTCCTACCATCTAGCGCCGCCTGGATTCCTCTTGCGAGATGTTCGTGGTAGTAATCTGTGTCGTGCATGATATTTACACCGACAATATCCTTGAGGTACTTGTCATTGATTTTTACACTATCGAAGAAGGCATCTATACCGGGCATGATCTCATGCGTCACCTTCTTATCCTTGAGGCTTTCTTTTAGTTTTTTGACGTAGGCAAGCTCCTCTGTTTTTTCTTTCTTTTCCACACCTTGTCTCTCTGCGGCTTTTTTCACATCGGCAATGATCTCTTCATTGTGCTTGAGAAGAGCCTCGAACCGTTCTTCGATACTCCCTGTCCCTTTGTGTGCAATGTCATATGCCTTGCTGTGGTGCGGTTGGTATATGTCTGCAGTATGACTGTCGCGAATTGCGGAACGGAACCCGTCAAGGTAGAGCATGAGTCTTGCAGAGTCACGTGCCTCTTTGCTGTTTCGTTTTTGCTCAAGCAGTCGTTTAAGCCTATCAGCGTATTCATTGAAGCTATCACTTTTTTCTTGTGCTACACGTATCGAAACCTCTTTGCTTCTGATGACTGCCTCTAGGTATGCGCTGACGATGTTTTCTTTAGATTTGTTTGCATTTCTTAGATTCGGTCGCCACAGCTGTCTGAGTATAAGGTTTTCTGATTGTCCGGTGTTTGATATTTCCCATCCAGCACCCTCCTCAAGCGCTTCCTCAAGGTTGAGGTTGCCGATCTGGATGGTGTCATAGAACTGAGAAGGTTCAGGGTTACTGTACTGTGAGAGCTTCTTTTGGTACTCCTCAGCAATTTGCTTCACCTCCGTGAAGTACAGCCCCCATCCGTATGCCTGTGCACCTTCACCGGTGCCGATCTTCTCGGTCGTGAAGCGGTCGTGGATATGTGGTGATCCGTGATATGCAGCAAGGAAGCGCTGTACCAAGTCAAAGACCTCACCTCGCTGTGCTATGAACTCGAACATGCCCTGTGTATTCATGTCCTTCACCATCTTCTGCTCCTCGACAACAAGGTTGTCACTGCCTACACCCTTCGGCGCCTCCACTCGTCCCTCAAAATAGTGAGCCCGGAACTCATCAACGATGACTTCATTGTTGTCCTCGAACATCTTGTACAGCTCAGGGAACTTCTTATGAAGATCTTTTGCTGGATTCGCCTTCTCTCGCTTTCTCCACGCGGTCGCAAGCATCTCACGGTTGTTCGTGAATTTGAGCATATCCTTCGCATTTGCGATGCGTGGCGGTACAAATTCTGAGCCACCTATTGTCCCGAGACCGGCAACCTCCATGAGCTCGAGCGCTTGTTCTTTGGTGAGTCCTGACCTTTTTAGTTTGTATTCAATCTCTGCCACCATTGCTCGCATGTATCCGGCAGTTGCTGCTTTCCAATTACCATTTGGTGCCCATATCTTGCGGTTATCTGCTTCGCTCATTTTTTCCATGAGCTCCTTTGTGTTCTCGTTGTACAGCGCCTTCAGCACCTGGTCTGCAAAGTTGTATGATCCATGACCAACAAGCTCGTGCCGTGCGACGTCACCGCCTTGAGCACGGGTGTCATACGGGAGAATGTCAGTATTGTACGCCATGAGCCACTCACCACCTCCGAGCTCTTGGAAGTATGCAGAAGAATCTGCATAGTCCGGCTCAATGCCAGCATCAAAGACGTGCATCCCACGAAAACCCTTCCTCATTGAATACGGCATCTGTGCAAAGTTGCGACGGAATGTCGTAGCGGCTTCATTTGAGAGACCATATGCCTCAAGCATTGTGGTACCAATGTTCATTCGCTCCTGTGGTGTGAGCCCTGCGGACTCCATCGTTGTGTTCCTGGCACCACGAAGATCCTTGACGTTTGCATCAAGGGTATCAATTATTTCTTCGACGACAGTAGGATTGACGTCAACGAGGTCTGCATTGCGGAACGATTCCTCAAGCTCTCTTACAATAGATGCGATCGACTCTTCAGAAAGTTGTACCACTCTCTCTCCGTCATACTGCGGTTGTGTTCTGTCTCGAACTTCACTAGCGAGTCTCGAAATCGATACCGAAGGTACTCCGCTTCCTGTTCCTCGATACCGAACACCTGCCCGATTCTCTGAGACAGCGTATCTGGGTTGTGCAGCTTCATTGAATCCTTCGTTTCGCTGAACATCTGTTCGTTCTTGTCCATATGCTTTATTTTCCTCGTTATTTTGTAAATTGTCAAGCGGCTTGCTATCTCCAACAACCTCCTGAACTACCTGAAGTGTCCCCTCTGGATCCTCTTCGAGCTTCTGCTGAATGAGTGCACCCTTGTCTCCTTCTGGTATTCCTTCGGGATATAGGCGTTTTAGCACCTCATCTGCGTCTTTGTTTGGCTTATACGTTGCGGTGTAGTCGGCTACTGCCGGTCCTGCTACGGAGGTATCATTACCTGTCGCAATGCCGAGCGTACCGCTCACGACTGGTCCGAGAATGGCACCGATTGCTGCAGACTCAACAACACCCTCAAACGGCGGTCGTCCTGTCTCCATATTCTGAATAACCTGCTGCACTGCCTCTTGCCCACCTTCAAGCGGTGCTGATAGTAGTGCTCGCTTTATGAGCAGTCCCTTGTCCGCAAAGTAGCTGAACTTGTTTGAGAAATAGATGACGAGACCGTTCGCTAGGAATGTACGTGTCGCTGCCATCTTCGCATCGCTCTCGCTTTTGCCCTGTTCAATGTTCTGCTGGTACACGTTGCCGGCTTCTGCTGCAGACTCCATCGCCGTTGCTGCGACGTTGGCGAATACTGGTGCCCACTTTGCTATGGCTGGAATTGCCTGAACACCCCTAAACACACCGGCAGCCGGCACGAAGAATGTCATCGTCGAGCCGAGACCAGTCATTGTTTCATCAAAGAATGTGCGATCACCCTGCACGTAGCGCTCAAGCATCGGCTCAATCATCTTGCGACGGAGCCCGTCACCGGCATCCTTTGCAGCTTGCCAGCCGGTCATACCACCAACGAAGTCTGCTGTTGATGCGACGGTACCGTACAAGCCGGACGTCATATTTGATACGGCGCGACGTGTAGGATCTCCCCAATACTTTGTGTACAGGCTCTTCTCTTCTTGCTGCAGCTCTGGCTCTGGCTTTGGCGTTGTGTCTGCACGCACCGGGTTCGGTGTGTAGAGCTCTCGCTCACGAGAGAGCGGTGTATACAACCGCTCCTCTGGTAGTGGGGTAAATGATCGTTCAGTCTCCTTGAGCTCTTTTATGTCGTCGTCGTCCTTGAGTCTTTGAAGTCTGCCGATCAGTTTTGTCTTCTCGTCGTCCTCTTTGAGTCGAGCGAGTCTACTGATCAGTTTAGCCATATTACTTGTTTGCTTGCTTTATTACCTCCTGGACTGCCTCCTGTGGCGTCATCCCACTTGCAATCAGCGCATCATACATTGCGGTATCCTGAGCTCGCACTGCGTCTTGTGCGTTTATGTATGCACCAGCGCCACTGTCGAGGTCATACCACGTATCGTAGTCTGTATTGTTTGAGAACTTCTTTGCCTCTTCGTAAGTAAGGGTGGGCGTGTAGCGTGACACCGCTGCACGTCCTGCGGCGACATCTTCATCTGTTGGTGCATCTGAGACGCCGAACACCTCAGCGATGACTTCTTGTTCTGTTGGGCTATAGTTGCCACGCTCAACCGCTCCAATCATGGCGTACTCCCTGATGTCCTTCTCAAGTTGGTCAATCTTTGCCTGTGGAATCTCAGTAAGTAGTGCCTGGCGCTCGGCTCCGTTGAAGCTGAAGTCTCCTGATGCCTCATCTACTGCGTTTGCGAGTTGCTGTCGTACGCGCTGTCGGTCAAGATCACGATCAATCGCTTGCTGTCCACCGATGTACTTGTATGCGAGGTTCGCTGCCTCTTCTTTGCTGCCGGCGTTGCCGATCGCCTGTATCGTTGCCGCGTCTGCACCAGCTTCTGCTGCCGCTGCCTGAAGATCAAACACTGCACGCTCGTCATCCTTTGCATCTTCGATTGCGTCCTTTTGTGCGTTGAGTAGCTCCATACGTGCCGTTGCCTTCTCTTTCTGCGCTGCTGATAGTCGCTCCCAATTCTTCTCGTAGAAGAACATCTCATTATCTACTGCTTGCTGTGCGTCATCGTACTTGAGGTTGATGCGTCGCTCGATGCTTTCACGCGCACTGTTTACGTTGCCCTGAAGTAGCTCTGACGTTGAGATAAGGTTCGATAGGTTCGCTGCGTCAACATTGCGGCGCATGAGCTGTTGCTTCTCAAGTCTTGCCTGTTGTCCTCGTACGATTTCAAGCGGTATCCCACCACGTCCCTCGAGCATCTGCACAGAATACTCATCGGCGATGCGTGCCTTCCTGAGTGCGTTTGTCTTGTTAAGAATCGTCTTATTGAGGTCGTTAATGTATGACTGCTGCCGATCAAGACCTGCGTCATCCTCTGCTGTGAGTATTGCCTGACCACGTCCTTCCGTAGCCCCCATGAGCTGATTGAGGCGCTGGTCTGCCGCTGACATGCCCTGGCTGAGCTCTGCCTCCTTCTTTGTCACGTCGTCCAGGTACGACTGAGCCCCTGAGACAATGCCCTCATATGATAAGTTGTTGTCCGCGACTGGATCCGGGAAGATCGGTGCTGACGCTGTAATAGAATCAACGGGTAGCTCTGAGAGGAATGACTTGAGATCACCAACGCTCTCATACCCGAGCTCAGAAGCCGCTGACTGAGCCTTTGCGTATTGTTCTGCTGTTTGTACTGCCATATTGTTTACTATGTTACAAAAAAGATAGACGTTATTGCGAACCAACCTTCTCCCATGTGTTGTTGCGACCACAGATATACAGATCTCCGTCGGTGTTCGTGCGTTGTGCTATTTCACCAATGTTCGGGCACGAGCCGCCTGATGTGATGTTTTTCTTTGGAACAATGAGCTTGTGGTTCACCTGCAAGCCGTAGCGTATCTCCTCGATGTTCGTGTAGCGAATGTCACTACGGGCTATGTCTGCAACCATATTACCAAGGTCTGCAACCTGGTCTCTAAGCTCCTGTATTTCTTTGTCGTAGTCCTTATCCATCTATCAAGTCATCTTTAGTCTCGTAAACGTACTCGTACCCGGTAATGACAGCACCACCAGTGCTCTCGAGCCTGAACTGTATTTCCTTGAAGTCCGGAAGCTCGTTGCCGGTCGCCTCCTCGTTAGTGATTTCGTATGTGATGAGATTGTCCGTTGTAATTGTTGCGATAGTCGTCCAGCTTGATGCTTCGTCAGTGCGGTACTTCACAACGATCTGCCCTGCGCTTGGCAGTGGCTCTGATTTGATGCGGAATGAGTTGAGTATCTTGTCCTTGAAGTAGTCATTCGTGGGCATCTGCGGATTGTAGAGTGTATCGAATGATGATGTCTCAGTGTATGACTCCGAGGTGTTGATGCGTGAGACACTAGAAGTCTCGCCATGCACGAAGTATGCGTGGTCTCCGATACCAATCCACGTGAGCACCTCGCCGAGTGATGATGTGTCATATGCAAGTGTAAGTGCGTACTTACCAGTTGAGCTCTTGCGTACGCTCCACAGTCCTTCCTCAAATGTTGTTGCTCCTGCGTTCGTTGCAATCCTTGTGTAGAACAAGAACTCATCCGACCGCTTCCAGGTGACAGGATTAGTTGCCGCCTCGTTACCACTCCCAAGTGTTGCCTGTCCGTAGAACTTCGTCACAAAACGAGGAACACCACCTGACGACACACGAAGCACCATTTCACGAGTCCCGTTCTCAAGGTAGTCCTCTCTGAGTAGGTTCTCTGCTGTGATACCAAGATAGTCTCCGTTGATTGACTCAAGCCACTGGAACCTTCCTGAGCCCCACTCAATGACGGCAACAGGATCGTCGTTCACTGTATCCCATATATGTAGCTCAGCGTTCCTGCCACGAACACGATCGGTCACACCAAGACCGAGGTAGTTACCGTTGCGGCATAGCCCGTTTATATTTGCACGACCTTGAGCACAGAACACGTCTGTTGTGACTGTTCCAGCTTCGTCGAATGTATCTATACAGTTTGATGATGAGCTCGATGTGAGATTGAGCCGTGTGACATACATATCATGGTCTGGACCACGTACAATGTCCCAATAGTCGCCGTATGAATCTGTTGTTCCGAGGTCTCCATCGATCACGTGAGGTGATGATGATGTGTCAATCTGCCCAACCTTACCACCGTATGTGGTACCTGAAGGGAAGAATAGGTAATCATCAACCTCAACCGCCGGACCGAATGAAGGATCCTCGTCTGAGGACTCAAGCAACGTGACACCGCCAGTGTCTACATACGCGCTTTTCCACTCAGTCAAGTCGCCTTCAATGTCTGTAAAGTAGGCAGCACAACCGACTCCTGAATCTTTCTTACCTATACCAACAATGATGTCATTATGATATGTACCGTTTACATCAATAAGAGACCTCGAGTCAAGGAAGCCGAGAGACCGTATGGTACGGTCTTCAATGCCATCAGTTGTACCATCAAGGTCATTGTGGCTCTCATAGTCGCGCCGTGGCACGAGCTTGTTTGGAGCTATTGTATGGTCAAAATGGCGACTCATTGCACAACCACCAATGCTGCGAGAGCGCTTGTCCGGTTGGACGCCGCCATCAAATTGTTCTACAGAGATCTTCATGCAAGTGCTGTATCAACCTTATTGATAAGATCTTCTAGTACCTTCTTCTCGTCGAGCAAGTGATTGAGTGTGTCTTCAGCCTTGAGGAGCTTTTCGTCAACAGTAGCGAGTCGCTTCTCGAGCTTCTCTTTTTGGTATACGCCACGAACTGTTTTTGATACCGTTGTCTCAATAGCGACGAGACCTTTCTCCTTGTTCTTGACTGCGATTTTTTCTTTTTTTGAATCTGCCATATGTTTATCGAGGATCATCGACGCTTGTCTTCATGCGCGTCTCCGAATCCGAGTCTAGGTTCTGATAATACTCGACCAGTGCCTGTTCCTGCACCGTGATTTCTGCACGAATTGCGTTTGTGTTTCGCTTCCCCAGGTACATCCCCTGCCAGTATGCCATCCAATACGGGATGAGAACGTGGTAATCCTCTACGAAGCCCGGCTCCTCTGTGTCATCTGCAAGTTCAAACGGGTGAGAACCGCGAGATACCCAAGCCTTCATGCCGCCTGTTGAGCTGTAGTCCGGGATGTAGTCGAAGACCACCCACGATCCAACAATAACGCACCGAGTTGGTGTACCTGTTTCACCGTTGCCCTGCCGTATCAAACGTCCTTCTGGTGAACGAATGTCCACCACTTCAATATCATTGAATGTACCGGAGCTGTCCTTTACCTGTATTGCGATAATCTTAATGACATCATTCGTGCCATCGTCGAGAAGCTGTATCTCTCGTGTACCACTCACAATGTTCTCGGTGACGTATGGCGGTGTGCTGGTGAAGTTGTCATCGTCGTACCGTGCCTTGCCACCGTCTGTGCTCATTATGAGTCCGTGAATACGACGAAGCGCCTCGTTTGCGTGGCGCAACTTCTTGGCAACCGGGTACTTTGTGTCATCAGTACCGATGAGGTCGTCCGCAAAAGTCTTGATACCTGAGTAGTCCATATATGGTGTTTATATTATTTGTGAGCTGAATGAGAGGTGCGGATTGAAGTGCTATGCACATGGAGTTGTTCACTTTTCTGCACCCCTCAGCCAGCTCACAAAGAACTGGCTTGAGACTATCGAACGTATACGTCGAAGATCTCCTTCTTTGGACGAGTCCAGATAGTACCGTTGTATACCTGGCTTGTTACGAACTCGCGTCCAGTCTTTCCGCTGACTGGCTTCTTGTCGAATTCGACGCCATCTGAAGGAAGTGCGAGGAAGAGTGATCCGCGTACTTGTGCGATCGTGTGGCGGTGTACGTTGCCCCATGCGTCTCCTCCTGCGGTGAGCGACCCAGACACACTGAGTGAGCCCTTAACAGTGATTGCGAGGGTATCTGCAGCTGCGCTGTCTACAGCGGCAAGCTGTAGCTTGGCGAGAGTCTTCTGGTCCTCTGCGCTGACTGGCACGTAGCCGGTGTCGGTATCTTCTGCGATTGCCGTGCCCGGTGCGTTCAATGCTACTGCGAGGTTTGCGCGAGTTGCGTCAACATCAGAACCGATGTGTACGTTTCCTGCGGTTGTACCAAGTGTTGCAACGAAGGTGAAGGTCACACCATTGATGGTGATTGTATCATTTGCGGTTGGGTTGGTTGCAAGACCGAGAGTACAGTCGTGTGTCAAGTTGTTTGACACGAAGACGCGCATGCCGTTGAACATTTCTCCAACGAAGCCGTTGCGGATAGCAGCATCAGCGACTGAGAAGCCGTTGTTCTGCATGAAGGCAGTGACGTCGGTGAGCTCACGAGGAGTCACGATCCAGTCGATGCCCTTATCAACACGTGCGTTGTTGAGGAGCAACTGCTCACGGACAGTGTTTGTCACATCATCTACAGTGCTTGAGGTGACTTCGTACGCCGTGCCGTTTGAGGCACCACCTGCCATGACGCCAGCATCGATGTCTGAGACACCTGATGTTGAAACAGGAAGGTTGAGGATGTACTGGTCTACCTTGTCGGCGACGATCTGACCTTGCTCTGCTGCTCGCTCCATAGCGAGATCAAAGCGAGTCTGTAGCTTCTCAATCATGTAGATGTGCTCTGCTGCGTGAGCCTGGCGGTTCACGGTGAGCGTGTCATCTGCAAGTTCGTAATCGGTTACGCTGTAGGTTGATGTGGTTCCATCAGAACCCTCTGCCTCTGAAGCGTAGTTGCTGTGTACGATGCGGTCTGGACCGGTGTACACAGTAGAAACCGCTTTTGCGACCAATCGCTTGTGGAGGTTGTCCTGTACCTCCGGGATCCAGTGCTGTTTTGCGGTTCCGTCTGCTAGTGTATTACTCATAGTAATAAAGGAATAAAATTCCGGATAATGCTACACCCGAGCTATGGTGTGATGTACCCATCCGATGAGCGTCGTGCGAGTTCCTTGCGGACCTCACGCGCTGCTGCTGGATCTTTGGGCATCGTACCTCGTTCGATGTAGTACGACGGACTTCTTTTGGCGGTCTTAGACTTGCCGCTAGGACGCGCTGATGCCCTAGCCACTCGCTGCTTCTCCTTCGTATGCTCGAAACGAGACATGACGAAGTCATCATTGAGTGCTTCTGCGACACTCATTCCGCCCTTGCGTGCAAATTCCTTGATGAGTTCTTGATCATCCCGGGACTTGTGTCCGTATGCCGCAAGTAGCGCTTGTTCTGTCTCTACTAAAGAGCCTTCTTGCGCCGCCTCACCACCTTTTTGACTGCCTTTTTTGCTTTTGAGGCGCGCGTTTTCCGCTTTGAGGCGCTCGATTTGGCTGTGCGCCCGGTTGAGCCGGCTGCGGACTTCTTGCTCTTCGTCTTCTCCGAGCTCTCCGTCTCCGTCTCCCACTTCACTGCTGTCATCGACTGAAACCTCTTGGGTGTCTTGCTCCTCTTGAGCAGTCTCTTCATCATTGCTGTCACTTTCATAGTCATTTGATGAGTCAGCTTCTTGTAATTCCTCGCTTTGGTCTTGAGCATCGAGGCGCTCGTCTGCATTTGGTGACATGGTTTTGTCCACGTTAGCATTTGTTTGTGCGGTTTTGTCCGCAATAGTAAGCATTTTTTACCGAGGTTTTGTCCTCGTATCCCTACTCTTCGTCTTCTTCATCAGGTATTTGGGATGCAATACCGTGAAGGATTAAGTGTAGTGCCTTCGCTGTGATCTCAGGGTCTGCAGCTGTTGCGATGACTATTGCCTTCTGCACTGTGTTGCGCTTGAGCTCATCGCTCCATATCTCCTTGAGAATCTTTTGTTCAACTTCGTTCAACTCCATAGTCCTATTGTCTCAAATTCTTGTCTGTTATTGCCGGCTGTTCCGCTGGCTCAACGATCTGGTCTGGTACGTTCGGACGCTGTACCTGCTCCTGTTGAATCATCTGCTGTTGCGGATCTGCCTCGGGTGATGCCTTTCGCTTCTTCGCTGCGAGCTCAAGGTTGAGTGGTGAGTATCCTGCGGTCTCCATGATTTCCTCGAATATCATTCGTAGTGTTGGATCCTCAAGGACCATGAACTGCCCGGTCTGTGGGTTGAAGCTCTGCTGCACCGTGTTGAGAATGTGCGAGAGTGTCTCGAGGTATGCGCTCTTCACGCGGTCGGTGTTGGATACGTCTGGTATGACGTGATCCTCGACGCCATCCCAAAAACCTTCAGGGAAGCCTCCGAACCATCGAGTGTCTCCGAGATCAGCAAGCTCGCGCTTCGTCTCTCCCATAATAGTCTTGTGCTCGTTCTCTATTTCAAGCCATCGTGTCTGCGCCGGGAAGCGGTCATAGTAGCCACTAAGCATTTTGTCTACGACAATGTTCGTTGCTCGCCACACTGAGATCTTCTCGTCGAGCACCCGGAGCTCGTCAATCGTGAGCTCGGTCGCCAGCACCTTTTCTTTCTTAGCCTGTCGCACCAAGAACTTGATGACACGCTCACGGTAGATGCGCTTCCACAGCTCACCCATCTGATCGCGCCTCACACCGGCTGGCTTTCCTGCCTCGCTGTTGAGCATCGCTGCCTGACGAAACGGTGTACCGCTCGGCAGGTTTTCGCCTGTGTTTGCTGCGTATGTGAAGTTACTTCGCTCGATCTGCACGTTCCACTTCTCAACGAGGTTCTGGAAGTGCCCGAGACCTGCTGGTGAGAGTGAGAGCGGCTGAATAGGATTGCCAGGTGTGTACTCGAGCACCGTACCGTTCTTCATTTGCGTGAGTACGTTCTTCTTCGCCGCCTTGTTGCCGGTAGGAGCCTGAAGGAATACACGACCTGCGTACTCCATTGCGTCCTGCTCGTTCTTGACCGCCTTGTTCGTCCACCACTGAGCGTGCTTGCTCTTCTCCACTGTGCCACGTCCGAGTGCACGGGTCTTCATTACTTCGTATGGAAGGTAATAGTACGTCGGTGAGTCGTCGTTCTTCTCTGCCGCAAACAGTATGGTGCCGAGGTTATCTTTGGACTCCTTACCGTCTGGTCCGGTGCCCTTACGGGTCTTGTTGCTGTTTGCTGTTATGAATATGTACTCGGCATACTTGTTCTCGTCTTCTTCGTCGTACTCTTCGCCAATAGCATCCTTGTACATAGATACCGGGAATACGCCATGTAGCTCTGTCACGAAGACATACTTACCGAGCGTTCGCTTATCATCTGAGTTCTCTTCGTCAACCGTGTTCTCTGCGGTCATAATCGCGTCCTGCACCGCGTCTTCATCCCATTCACGATTCTTAGCTTCCTCGAGGAGCTGTGCTGGCGTAAAGTTAAGAAGCTCAATCTTTACACCACCTTCAATGTCGTTGGGGTCTGTGATGATGTGGTGCCAGTTGATCACGTCTATGTACAGATCGTCTTCGTCTTCTGTGACCTTGAGGAGCACGCCTCCATAGTCGCCACGAGTCTGTGTAGCGTCGTCTAGTACGTCGTTCATTTGATTGCGACGTAGCCACACGCGATTAAACTTCGAGAGAAGCCACGAGTGTGTGTAGTATTTGGGTGTGTCTGCCTTCAACCCTAGATCCACGATGTTGATGTCCTCGCTTGAGGACTGGTTCAACCGTATGCGAGATATTATATCGAAGAACGGCTTTGGTAGCTCCGTCTCCGGATCTTTATCGCCGTTCTCAAAATGACCGGTAATGAGATGTTCGATGGTCTGCAACTCATCGTATTGATTCCACATACACCCGTCGGCGAGTTCGATTTCGTGGTGTTCGTAATCGTCGATGGTCTGTGAAATAAAGTCGTGTACGTTTTGCATGGTGACAGAGTACCATGCCGTGTGTTGTTATTGCAGATAGTTTTCGGCTATTTTACATTGGTTGACTAGCTATATAATTGGGGTTCTCGTCATAGGTAATGTCGTCTGGTTCACCGTGCACGGCGTACTCCCTCACTGCCCAAGCGATTACTGCAGCCATCAGTAGGTCGAAGTGACGTGTCGCCATACCCACGCCCTTATCATCCCTCAAGTCCACGAGTGAGTAGTAGAGCATTTCATCAAGGAGCCGCTCGTCGAATATAACAAGATTGCCGTCCTCAAACGCACGCTTGAACTGGAAGAAGGCGTTGTACTTGTTGCCTGATGTTGTACGCCATCCGAGCCGGTGCGACGGCTTTCCTGCCTGTACCGTGAGCTCATTCCTATCTTGATATATCTTAGGGTAGTTCTTGCTCTTGAGTGATGCGATGGTCGCATGACCGGTATTGTTGACCTCTGGCGCCACGAGACACGCTCCGAACTGGTAGCCGATGCGTAGGAGCTCGTGCCCGAACACATCAGGCGGCATTTCATTGTTCACGTAGGTACCGACAACAGCAGCACGGTTCGGCTGGTACTCGTGGTCTATGATGACGGCTGTGTTCGCATCCAGTCCGACGCCCTCCGATGAGTCGGCTCCGATAGAGTAGCGATGGTACGGCTTGTAGTCATCCCACAGCCACAGCCCTGCCACGTTGTCTTGGTGCTCGATAGCCTTAGTCTTCGCTGCCTCGATCTTCTCACGACTGAAGAACACTTCGCTCGAGGTCGTCGGATTGTTCATCATTTCAGCCTCAAAGTTGTCAATCATCCTACGGCGCTCCTCGATTGAGACCTTCTTCTCGTTGCCTGGGATAGCCCTGTCTGCGTCCGTCATCACGTATTTACCAGGCCATGTAGGTTTATTGTTGCGTGCGATTGGTATGTTGTGGACTACCACTCGATTGTCCCTTTTTGACCGCTCCATGATGTGAGCCACTGAGCCTGATTCCGAGAGGTAGTTCCCGAGGTACAAGACATTCGCCGTTGGTGCGAGACCTGCCACCATCTCGTCAATATGGTCGAGAACCTTCTGCGTATACGCGAGGCTCGTAATAGTTTTACTGTTCTCGAAGTCGTCGAGGACGATGAAGTCCGGACGATACTGTTGAAAGACGCGACCTCGCATTGACTCCTGTGTTGAGTGGGCTTCAACTCGCACACCGTTGTTCGTGAGGAAGTCGGCAACACGCTTGCGCTGCGCCTCGTCTGGCGACCGCTTAGAGTTGTAAAGTTCTCCGAAGTCTGACTTGATCGCGTCATTCGTCTGCAGCCATAGCACAACATCGAAGAGAAGCGCCTCAGCATTTTGTTTATCATAAGAGTCTACGTTAATGTACTTCTTGAGCTTGAAGCATATCGCATGCGTGATGCAGATCTTGGCGATCGAGGTCTTCGCACTCTCACGGAACATGATCCACGCCGCCTCTCTCGTCGTGCCGTCCATCAAGTCAACGTAGTCCCGGTACATCTGCTCGTGGAACGGTGCGCTTGGATATTCAAAGAACTCCGGGAAGTAGTATATGGCGAAGTAGAACGGGTTTATCCTACACACCTCAAGCCGCTCCTCCTTCGTCCCCTGGACCAAGAGATCTATTACCTCTTTCTTGACCATCGTGGATGTTGGCTATCTCATAAATTGCTTTGCGCCTCTCATCTGAAATCACAAAGATGTTGTTGTTCGTTGGCTGCTGGTCTTCTTTCTTGATCTCCGGACCGAAGACGCGGTTCATCAGTGACTTGAACTGCTCAGCATCTCCATTGCGGGCCTCGCGTATTGAGTTCGCTATCATACCAACGAACACCTCCTCGGGGTCGTCGATGCCCTCTTCTGCCGCAATCTTCTCACACGCGAGCCGTATCGCTTTCCTATACGTGATGATTCCTTTCGGGATACCGGACGGATTACCGCTTTCTCCTGGAAGGAACCGACCTTGACTGTCTCGTTTTGCGCTCATGTTCAAATAGTTCTGGATACGTGGAGCGGCATTTGCACGCCACACGGTTGACGAAGTTGAGGTTGAGCCTCTCTTCACCTGCAATCATAGCAGTGTTTTTGCCAGATGCGAGGCTCTCGCATATCTTACGATTCAACGAGAGCCGTTCCTTCGAGCGTGGATCCTTCTCATTGTCCCATTTGTACGCGTCCTTATTATCCGAGACGTGACGATATGCCGTCGTCCGATGCGTCCCAAACGTGATTGAGGCGTATTGTGCAATGAAAGAAACCCGGCAGTTGCTACTCTTTAGCCTCTGAAGCTGCCTGATCGCCCTCTGGTGCAGTGTTTTTCTTTTCTTCTGCATCAGCCTTGATCTTAGACTCACGCACTGGTGAGTTCGCGAGTATGCTCATAATGTGAGCAACATCCGCGTATGGAAGTCCCTTGAGCACGTCGCCGATGGCGTCGCGCACCTCAGTAGACACCACAATATAAGACACAGTGTCCTTCTGACCTGCGTCTTTTGCTTTGTCCTTCTTTGCCATGAAGTGTTCAATTAGCTTGTAAAGCCTCCCTGTAGGCTCGGATGTTGACATTATACCGCATAAGTATTGAACCACGCAAGCGGCTCGCAAATAAGGGGTGACATACCCTCGGGTGACATAGTATGTCACCTAGTATGTCACCCTCAAAACGCCCTTATTTAAAGCCATTTTGGACATATGTGACGAGGGTGACATACTTTTCCCGTATCTACCCTATACGCACGCACACACGCCCATATATAGTATATTTTTGATTATATATAAAAAGTAAAGAAAGTATGTCACCCTCGTCACCCATCCGAATCCACGGCTCAACTGAGCCAACAAAAAAGGTGACATACCCCTTTTCAAGTATGTCACCCTATGTCACCTATGTCACCCTCCTAGAAGTCCACGTCCGTCGGTCGAATAGTATTGTTATTATCCACCTCAAGCTCCTTGATACTCCACCGACCGTCCTCTGACTCATGCCACTCATAGTCCTCTTGCAACCTGAGCCCGGTCCAGTAGCGAGCACCCTTCGACCGGCTCGTCTCGATATGTGAGAACGAACTGAGAGGCTGTGCAGCAAGCATCTGACCGAAGCGCTGTGGCGTGAGCTGGAAGCCGTGGCGCATCCCCATCCACGTATTGTATGCCTCAAAAAGTCGCCTCGTCTCAAGTCGTTCGTGCGTAGTACCCTGCGGATCGCCGAATACCGGCTCAAAGTATGTATCGAGGAACTCTGCGACCGTATTACTACTCGCCTTGTACCGCTCGATCTTCTCATCGTGTCCTGCAATGAGTGTAAAGGTCCCCATCTTCTGCAAGTCCTTGAGTCCTTTAAGCATGCGGTTGAGTATCCCCGGTGCCTCTGCCTTGAGTTTGTCCATAATGTCCCTGTCAACTGTCTCATCGTCCGTGAACGAGCGCTCGAACGGTATGATCATCAACCGGCGATAGATACCGCTCTCAGCCGATAGTGGCAAGGTGTTCGCCGTGAGCACGAATTTCAGATAGTTTGGAGAGTAGCGCGTACCGTCAATTCCTTTGCGTTCGATCTCAATCTGCTGTGCGGTGATCTTCTTTTCAAGCACTGAGCCCATCTCAGCACGCTTCACTTCCACCTCATCGAACCAGCAGAGTGTCCGCCCGGCAAGCGAGCTGCCCATGAAGCGGTACTTATCGCCTGAGAAGTCGGTGAGCGCGTTCTGCGTCACGAGGTCGCCGAGCACGTGTGACCAAGTATCAAGGAGCGTGCTCTTGCCTGAGCCCGGCTTGCCAATGATAGTGAGCATCTTCTGGTGGCGTATGTCATGCGTGAGGAGCAGCCCTGAGAACTGGTCGAGCACCCTAACCTCATCCTTCTTCAGCCGTGCGTCTGTATCCAGGAACTTGTCATAGACCGGGCAGACCGCATCGGGATCAAAGTCCACCGCACTCTTCCTACGTGAGAGGCGTGACGGATCATGCGGTATGAACTTGCCCGTCTCGAGGCTCACCCATCCATTGTTGGCATGGAACCAGGAATCCGCATCGTCGAACTCCTCGTACAATTTGCCGCGCTTGAAGTAGTCCGCGCGGTATCGTGCGAGGATGTTTCGTGCATGCGCCTCTGTTGCGTAGTCACTCATACCCTCGGCACGCAAAAGTCGGAACAGACGGCTCCGGGCTTCGTTGGTACGCACCTCCTCATAGATACCTTCGTCCTCTTGGTATACCCACCACACCTTGTCCTCAGTGCGTTCAAATAGGAGGTGTGGGTTCTCTGCTGCGAAGTGATCGTGGAACACCAGCGAGTATTTTTGCTGTGCGTTCTTAATCTTCTTCATCAGCTTCCCGTAGTCTTCTGATGATACGGTCTCGAGTTCTTTGAGTAATGATTGAAGGTACTCACGCTCCCGTATCTTTGGTGTGAGCGAGGCATCTACTCCTGATTTTTTGAGGCGGTTTTCAAGGGCTTGGACTTTATTATTCATATGGGGTTGCACAATAATAATTGTTTTGGTAAACTGAATGCAAGTAGCAGTTGCATTATTACTCAACTAATACTATCATAGCACACATGAAGGACACAACAAAAAAAGCTGCCAACGCGCATATTCCACGACATTTATACGACAAGCGCAATGAGCTGATATGGAGTCTCGAAGGGCAACAGGAGTACACGCCGAGAGACATCCAGCTGATATTCAACTTCAAGCACCTATCGACCGTCACGCGGATCGTCGCACGAAGGCCGAAGGGTTGGAAGTCTCCGTGGTCGAAGCGGAGTTAATTACTAAATTACTAACAACAACCAATATGTTTTGTAACAAAAGAATCAAGAAGCTCGAAGCACGTGTGGCGTCGCTTGAGATGGAGCTCAAGATTACCGATATGGCTGTTGGCAAGCTCGTTCTCGAGAATCTCACGAACAGTGGGCATTCAATAGAGGATATTGTTGAAGGGTGTGTGGATATGTCACGTGAGGGTGCTTCACCTATGGATCCACAAGGTTTTCGCAATTTCCTCAATGATATCAAGCCTGATACGCACCCGGCTTCTGTTGATGAGAAGCTGGCTACTCAAAGGAAGATGCCTCGAACAAGAAAGAAGACGCTTCGTATGAAGCGGTGCCCGGAGTGCGGTGATATGTACAAAGGCAACATCGGTCTTGGTATCCATAGGAGCAAGGCTCACAAGGTGCGTCCTATACACGACTAATAGTATGCGCGTCACGAAAGCCATCGATATATTTCACGATAATCTCGACGAGATAGCCGACGCCTTGGTGACGAACTTGGATATGGACCTCGAAACTCTTGAAAAGGAGTACCTCGAGGCTTCCATGCCCGAGCACTGGATTGCAGAAGAAGTAAAGAAGTTGACGATTGAGGAGCGGTTCGGCAAACGGATACGCACACTCAAACACGTCCAGCGTGCGATACACGCTCGAGACTTCCCCTCGGTTGCTCAGAATCACATCACTGATGCTGATATTGAGCGAGCAAAGGAGTACCCGATCGAGGAGCTCTATCCAGGAGACCTCACCAGGGGCACGCTCAAGAAGGGGAGGTGCCCATTCCATAGTGAGAAGACCGCATCGTTCTTTATTAAGAACAACCGGTACCGATGCTATGGCTGCGGCGTCTATGGTGACTCCATAGACTTTTACCAGAAGCTACACAATGTCACCTTCAAGGAGGCAATAAGACAATTACAATGAAGAAAGTCACAATACAATTCAACGATGTTGAGTCGCACATGGACTTCCACACGGAGAAGCCTGAAGAAGTCTTCACTGTGCACTATGTCATCAACGTAGAGCACGACAATGGTCATACTGAGTATGCCGGTAGCGCTCGTGTTGGTGAGGAGGTCGTTCTCGACAATGAGATCATAAGCAACGAGTAGTATGAAGCTATCCGCTAGAATCCTTCGCTACCTCAAGAAAGAGAATCGCCCGGTGCATGAGCGAGAAATCTACAACATTGCACGAAAGAACGGGTACAGTGGGTACACCATCAAAGACGGGTTGCGTGCGCTCGTTGAGAACTATCCGGAGGTTGGTACCTGGTACCAGAGTAAGGATATTGTCGGAGAGAACACCGCACGCCCACAAGGAACGTATTACCAAGCACATAAAGCGACCGGAGAGCAGCTCGCACAGTATCGTCGAGCACTTCAATGGTTTGAAAATCTATGAATAACGAACAAGACCAAGAGTTGGTGATTGCAGTAGCACTATGGGCACTGTGGGTGGTATTTGTAGCAGTGTTCGTTGCATGAGTCTCTATAACCACCAACAAAAGATCATTGACGAAGATCTTAAACGAACAGGGCTCTTTCTCGGTACGGGAAGTGGTAAAACGCGTACAGCACTACTGCTTGCAAAAGGAAGGACGCTCGTTGTCTGCCCCAAGCAACAGCGAGAAGACAGAACGTGGCAAAAGGAGAGTGCTCGAATCGATGTTGAGGAACCCACTGTCATCAGCAAAGAGGAGTTTCGCCGTGACTATAAGACCATCGGACGTTTTGATACAGTTATTTTCGACGAGTGCCACGAAGGAATCCTCGGTGCGACGCCCTCGGTGAAGTGGGTGAATCGTAAGCCGGTACCGAAGACCTCACAGCTCTTCGAGCGTGCCATGATGTACCTCGAGGCGACACAACCGGACCGTGTGTACCTCGTCACAGCCACACCAACACGCTCACCAATGGCTGTGTGGGCTGCAGGAGTGCTCCTCGGAGCTTGGAATATGAGCTCGTTCTATGAGTTCAGGGATATTTACTACATAAAATTACCGATACCCGGTCGGCAAGTGTACTCACCACGTAAGGATAGGGCAGCAAAGGAGCGCCTCGGACGTACGGTCCGCAAGATTGGGTACACGGGACGCCTCGAGGACTACTTCGATGTACCAAATCAGACATACCGTGACGTCCACCTGGGGCTCACCGGGGCTCAAGCAAAGGCACTGCTCGATGTACCGCTCCTGTACCCGGATCCGCTCGTCGGTACACAGAAGGAGTACCAAGTGGAGAACGGCTTTTTGATTGATGACGATGAGGTGACGGACTACCCGGAGCTCATCACCGACAAGGTGTTAGACTACTACGAGGAGTTTGGTCGCGTGTTTGTGGTGATGATGTACACCAGACAGATAGAGAAGTTCGCCGCGGTGTGTGAGAAGAAGAAGATACCGCACTTCGTGTTGACCGGAGCCACTAAAGACCGCAAGGAGCTCATGGAGGCAGCAAACAAGGCTGAGCAGGGCATTGTTATTGCACAGGCTCAAGTGACCAGTGGGTACGAACTACCAACGTATCCTGTCGTTGTGTTTGCCAGCGTATCCCATCGCATCGTAGACTATATACAAGCGCAAGGTAGAGTGCAGCGAGCAAATGCGATAAAGAAGAACCTGTACATACACCTGATCACTGGCGATCAGAGTGAAGCGCGCCTCGAGAGCCTCAAGAATAAAGAGGACTTCCACGAAGCCACCTATGCAAAAAAGAGAAGCCACCTTTACAACAAAATTTCAGAAGTGGGCAAGGAAGAACATCCCGGCGCCGGCGGTGTTTGAGGTGAAGCAGACTACCAAAGACTACATATCATTCAAAAGCGTACGGAGCCACCAGAAAGCGTGGCTCCTTGCTGCTATGGGTGCCCGTCCTGCGTGTTGGAAGATTCCGGACGTCGGTGCCTCGTACAAGCCGTTTGATACCATAATGGTCGGCATGATGGATGCGTACGTCGTCATCCAGTATCCAAGTGGGTTCGTTGTTGTTGGTGCGGACATCTTCTTTGAAGAAGAACTGCGCTCTGATCGCAAGAGCCTCACATGGACTCGTGCAAAAAAGATCGCCGCATATAGCGGCGACCCCTTGTAGGTGAACGTGGTAAAAACTAGAAAGCCTTATCGTTCTCGCTCTCAGCTTCAGGAGCCGGAGCCGTCTCTGCAGTTGTGACTTCCTCTTGAGCGTCTTCTTGCTCAGCAGCAACAGTGCCACCATCCTTGCGGTCTTCGTCTGTGAGCTCCTTGACCGTTGGATTGTTGACCGTTGATTCAAGATTCTTGCCGTAGTAGGCAAATATCTTAGGCGCTGAGTAGTTTTTGTGAGTCTTCTGACCGTCCTTCTCGTAGACAATCGTGAGAGGATCGCCAATGCGAAGGTTGTCGGTTGACTTGAGAATAAAGTCGATAAACTTAATACCGACGTTGATGAGCTTGCCATCTGGCTGCTCGAGCGTGATACCACGTTGAGAGCGGTATGCCACAGAACCGTCTTCGTTTACCTCTTCCGGTCGAAAGAAGGCGTCACGAATGTAGCCCTGGATTTTATCGCCGTGCTTGGCATCCTTCCATGATGCCCAATTATCCCACGCCTCGTCACGTGGTCGTGTAAGTGAGTCCTTCTCGAATTTTGAGAAGTCGTATTCTTCTTTTGCCATATTGCGTTTTGCTTTATGCGATTTAATAATTGTTCACCTACGGTCTATTATACATGGTTGCAAGGGGCTTGCAAGGGGTGTATAGTATGAGTATGAATCTACCAAAACCGTACTTATCGTACTCGGCTCTCTCACTGTGGCGTAAGGACAGAGAAGGATACCGTCGCCGCTACTACTTAGGCGAGAAGCCTCCTGAGACTATCCACACGATTTACGGATCGGAGATCCACAAGCTCATTGAGGACGGCAAGCTGGACGTTGAGGACCACCCACGTGAGAAGTATCAAAGTGAGGTGAAGCTCGAGGTTGAAATAGGCGGCATCCCGGTACTCGGGATGATGGACCTGTTCAACCCAAAAACGAAGGCTGTATCTGACATCAAGACCGGTATTCCTCGCCTTGATGGATCGCCACGGTGGACACAGCTTGAGGTGGAGCGGCTCGACCAGCTACCTTTTTATCAGATGATGATCCGTGCGAAGTACGGCAAGGTGCAGAAGACCGCCAAGCTCATATGGCTTGAATGTGAGTGGCATACCGTAACGGACACGCACGAGTTCGATGGACACAAGCTCACCAAAGAACGACGTGATCTGCGACTCAATGGCAAGCAGCATGTCTTCAAGAGAGTCATACAGCCGTGGGAGCTCGATCGGCAAGAGGAGATGCTCATTCGTGACGCACGAGAGATTCAAAAAGATTATTATTACTTTACGTTAAAACATGGAGCCTGAAGAAAAAGAGTTTATGGATAACGAGCTGCGGAAGGCAGCTCAGAAGTACCTCTCCGCTATAGGTGCGAAAGGTGGGCAGAAGACTGCGTTGCGTGGTCCGGAATACTACCGCAATATCCAGAAGAAGAGCGTTGAGGCTCGGAGGCGTCGCAAGAAGAATTGACATTGCAACCGGCTTGCAATATAATTGAAGTGTTATCATAAAAACAAAACGCATATGTTGAAGTTATTTGCAGACTACGCCGAGCTCGATGCTGAGATCAAAGCACTCGAGGCAAAACGCGTAGCAATGAAGGTGAAGATCATCACCGACATGGAGAAGAAGGGTGAAGAAAAAGTTGTCACCGAGCTCGGATCTTTTACCCGGGCAACTCGCAAGAAGTACCAGTACAGCGAAGCTGTAGACAAGCTCGCTGAGCGGCTCAAGATTGCCAAGCTCAAAGAGGAGCAGAAGGGTGTAGCAAAGGCTGGTGAGACACATTACTTGGTGTACAGCCCTAAGAAAGACTAGGTATGGCAAACAACCGATGCTTCAGTTCGCCTCGCCACGTGAACCGTGACACCATAAAATATATCGAGAATCTCGCCGGCAACGACGTCATCCTGATCGATTGTGACGGCAAGGAGCGCGAGGTCTACCTCGTTGGCGTTGAAGATGATAAGGCAATCGTGACGTACCTCACACGCACATACAACAACAACACGTTGCCTGTTGAGCGATCAATAGACCTTAATGACGATTCGTATGACATCAAAGAAAAGACTCAGTGACGGTGAGCTCACAGCAATCCTATTTCTTGGTTTTATTATAGGCAACATCATATGTCATCTCGTAAGGTAAAAAAGAATATCAAGAAGTGCTACTCGTGCCGTGGTGAGTACGAGGACAACGGCACGATTTATTGTGAAAAGTGTGTAGACAAGCCGGACCGGGCGAAGTCTTACATGAGCACGTTCACCCTTGAACGTGTGAGCGACTACCCCACCAACAAGAGACCATGACCGCAACCGTAACAGCAACCGTACTCTGTAACCCCGTGAACTGTGAGGCAGTAATGTACATCATAGAGACAGCAGAGTACATCACACCACTGTTCCATTATCTTGAACTACAGCGTTCCCTTATATGTCACTAATCACATAACTATGACTGACTACAAAACAGAAGAAATTGCAGACCGTTGGATAGCACTACTCCGACAGAAAGCAACATACGAGCACGAAATGAGAAAAAGGGGCGAAACCGTTGCAGAGCCAAGCATAGACGACATCTGCAACGAAATGACTGCATACTTTACGGCGATAATTGACAGGCACATCCACCTCAAGCTCAAGAACGCTGGCATCTTCAAGGAGATAACAGGCGTAGACGTAAATGAGGAGGATGAAGTAGATGTCACTGTAGAGGGTAAGACCACTCGCATCAGTAGAAAGAGTGCTATCGCTCTTGGGTTTCTAAAAGACTAGGGGTATGACACACATCCTTTACAAATCACTACCAAAAGACAGGGCACCACACGGTCATAAGTTCCGTAAGGGTGTCTGGTACAAAGTAGATGATATAAAAATCTGTAACAAAGGCTTTCATGCCTCAGAGAACGTCATAGACGCTATGTTATATGTAGATGCAGAGTGGTTGGCGAAGGTTGAGGTACGTGGTGATTCACAAAAACAAGATGACAAACAGTGTTGGTCAGAGATGCGAGTATTAGAGTGGTACAAATGGACAAGGAAGGACAGCATTTCACTTGCAATCTATGCGGCAGAGCTATGTATAGATAACTTTGAGAAGGCATATCCAAACGATGACCGACCACGTAATGCAATAGAAGCAGCCAAGGCAGTGTTAAAGAAGAATACAAAGAAGAACCGTGAAGCAGCACAGTCAGCAGCATGGTCAGCAGCAAAGTCAGCAAGGTCAGCAGAGTCAGCAGCATGGTCAGTAGCAAAGTCAGCAAGGTCAGCATGGTCAGCAGCATGGTCAGCAGCAAAGTCAGCAGCAAAGTCAGCAAGGTCAGCATGGTCAGCAGCAAGGTCAGCAGAGTCAGCAGCATGGTCAGCATGGTCAGCACAGTCAGCAACAGAGAACAAAAAGAAATGCCACACCTTTGTACTAAAGAGGGCTGGCTTTATTAAGTAACATTCACTAATCTAAAACACTATCTACTATGAGTAACATAAATAAAAGAAACTGCGGCTACTGCTACTACTGCAACTTCTGCAATAAACTAAAAATGACTGAGTACAACATTTTCTGTGCTAGTGAAACGTACAATGATGACAACTCATTCCAACAGCCACGCTACCGTGCCTTCAACAAAAAGGTTGGTAAGGAGAGATATAACCAGATTAGTAAACTTATCAAGAACGACATTTTCAAAGACTTCACACTAGACACTCGTAGGGATTGGACAGAAGAATGGAGGAGGGTAACACCTGAACAATGGAAGCGACTGAGCGAGATACCAGAGTACGATGCAGACGTTGTAGAGATGGTGGTCGGCTTCAAGCCACAGGCAGATGACGCAACAGAAGAAGCGATGAAGCTCCTCAAGGAGAAGGGCTACAAGATTATCAGGAGCTAAACCTTGAACTACCATGAACCTAAACAAACTAAAGCAGGAAGCGAGGGAGATGTATGTAACTCCACTTGTAATAAATATGAGTTGGATAAATAAACCTGACTATCATAAGACACTAGAACAATTGTCGGACACCCTCATAGACCACATCGCCACCACTATTACCGATGAGATGACTCACGAATGGAATAAGGCAGAGCAACGACTAGACGGCACAGCACAAGGAGCAGTAAACGCCATTGACCAGTTTAGGAATTACCTAACCACTAACCAATAGATGTATGCCTAGAAAGCCCGTAAGCATTGATATGACCTGTAAGCGGTGTGGTGCCCCATTCATTGCCCATTCACCAGCCCGCCGTTACTGTTCAACAGAATGCCAGAAGCTCCACTACAAGGAGACTGGTCGTGCGAAGGATAGTTGGACACGAGCGAACCAGAAGGTACAGCAGAAGAATTGGGACACCTATAGTGACGAGAAGCAGAAGTGTCTTATCTGTGGTGCGTGGGTGAAAGCACCTGCGATGCACGCATACCAAGCACACGGTGTGACTGCACACGAGTACAAAGAGGCGTTCAACATCCCATACGGTGTAGGTCTGCTACCAGAAGAACTCAAGAAAATAAAGCGAGACCACGTGTTCGACAACGGCACGGTTGAGAACCTCACGAAGTATGGTGTGCCGACACGGATTAAAAAGGGTGAGCCGAGACGTTTTGATGGTGTACTACGAAGGTACGAGCTTGGACAAACGAAGCGACCACTAACCACTAAGTAGTAATGCCCTGTAGACGCTGCAAACAACCAGTAGACCGCACCAACCACTCACTCTGTAAGGAGTGCAGACACATCAAGTGTCCGTGTG
>Ga0180435_10000958_pt1 | contig 30407 bp, 35 predicted proteins | sample SS_ome_3_FD_132467 | JGI IMG/M metagenome (GOLD analysis project Ga0180435, IMG submission 132467) | Hypersaline lake sediment archaeal communities from the Salton Sea, California, USA - SS_3_S_1 metaG | ecosystem: Environmental > Aquatic > Non-marine Saline and Alkaline > Hypersaline >... | reverse complement strand
GCCTGGCGAGCCATGCACGAAGCGCCTGTACAACGAGAGATGCTGGGACTGCGTACCCGCTTTACCCAGGGTGGCGTCGCACACTTTTCTGCAACTGATTCGCAGTCGTCCAGGCTGGAACATGCCGCCAATCAGGGCAGAGAGGGGTTTTACGGCTGGATGGGCCTTGGCGGGTCTGTTTTCCAGTGGCATCCGGAAAAGAAAATTGGTTTCAGCTTTGTACCCACCTCCCTGCATGTGCTGGATGTCGTGAACGAACGCGGCAAAGCCTATCAAGCTGAAATACTGAAATGTCTGGAGAGCAACTGACCCACTTTGTGATGAGGTCGCAGCTCTACTCCTCCCCGCCGGAAATTTGTTTACACTTTTCTGTAATAAATTCCGCGCCGGGTCGTAATACCTGATAAGCGACCGGAATTTTACGTGGCGAAAAACACAGCTTTCGAGATTCTCTACAGAGAATATTACGTGCGAGTTTTCGGACTGTGCCGTCGATTATTGAATTCCCGTGATCTGGCGCAGGATGCGACTCAGGAAGTTTTTATGCGTGTCTACAAAAGCTTTGGCAAATACGATGCAGAACAGCCGTTCTGGCAGTGGATTGCGGCCATCGCTAATAATCACTGTATTGACCTGCTGCGACAGCGCAGTCGGTCTGATGTGTTGTTTGGCGATGAAACCATTGAAATGCAAGACATTGCCGCTGTAGATGTGCCCGTCATAAACGATCTTATTGCCTTGCAGGACGCCGAGGCTATAAACGAGGCGATCTCGACGTTGCCCGACAAATACCGCGTTCCGGTGGTGCTCGCCTATTTTAATCAGTTGAGTTATGACGAGATCGCTGCACAACTGGACATCAGCCGCAACCATGTTGGCGTGTTGCTGTTGCGGGCCAAACAGAGTTTACGCACAGCGCTGAACGCTGCAGATGGAGGTTCATCATGAGCCATCCAACGCCGTTACAGATGTCCATGTATGCGGACAATGCACTTCCAGCGGATGAAGCGAATATCGTTGTCTCGCACCTGGATACCTGTGATGCCTGCCGCACCTTGCTGAGCGCCCATCAGAGCGAAACGCTGTTTCTAAACAGCGCGATGCACAATGATGAACCTGACCTTGCGGAACTGGTAATACCAGAGTTTTCGCGTCCCGCCAGCCTGCGCGGATTTGCCATGGTCAACCTGGCAACCGGACTGGTTATCTGGGCGGCGCAGTTTTTGTGGAAAACCATATTTGGTGAACTGATAGTCAATGCGGCTGACTGGCTCACCTCAATTTATCTGCCTGACATTTACGCAGTGGCGAGCAGCACTGCACTGTATTTCATAGAAGAGGGAACAGCGATGTTCGATGCTTATCTTGGCTTTATTATTGTGAGTTTACTGATGATCACCGCTCTGTCGATTGTACTGGTACGCTACAGAGCACGTACGACTGCCGGGCTGTTTGTGCTCGTCGCCACGCTGGGCGCGGTCACCATGCCTGCTCCAGTCAGCGCTCTGGAAATCAGACGCGACGAAAACAATGTGACAATTGCGGCGTCAGAGACTATCGACGACACCCTGATTGTTGCCGCGGAAACAATCTTGATAGAAGGTACGGTCACTGGCGACGTCATAGCGGCTGGTGCGACCATAGACATTTCCGGTTCTGTTGGGGGCAATCTGATCACGTTTGCTGAAACAGTGAATGTTCGAGGCGATGTAGGCGGTCTTGCACTTGGGGCAGCCTCCTCGTACAACCTGAATGCTGCTACGGTAGGTGGCGACTTGTGGGCAGCTGGTGAGTCTGTGCGTGTCGATGGTGATTCGCGGGTAAACAGAAATGCCACCGTTGCCGGACAGAAAACCGTCATCGAAGGCAGCGTTGCCAGCGACGTCACTGCGTTTTCAGAAAGCGTTGAAATCAGCGGTAACATTGGTCAGGACCTGGAGGCTTTTGCGGGTCGGGTGAGACTTTTGGGTGATGCGCATGTTGTCGGTGATCTGCGCTTTCGTTCCGCAGATAAGGACAGACTGTTTCGCTCTGACAATGCGCGAGTTGACGGTGAAGTCGAGTTCATTGGCATACCCGAAGAATTTCGTGAACGAAACCCCTATGCGACGGTGCAGTTTTATCTCTGGCAGGTCGCCCGCCTGATCGCTGCTTTTTTAGTGGGTCTTGCGCTGTTCTGGCTGGTGCCTGGTTTACGAAATCTGGCCATAGGTGCAGGTATAGAAGGGCTTAAATCTGCCGGTATCGGGTTTCTTACCATCGTCAGTGTCCCCATAACAGCCGTGTTGGCAGCTGTCACATTGGTTGGTCTGCCATTTTCCTTTTTCGCGGTTGTCGGATTAGTAACGGGTGTGTATCTGGCAAAAATTGTTGTTGCCGAAGTAATTGGCCGCATGTTGTTTGCACAAGACAGCCGACCTGTCCTGAGCTTGCTGGTTGGTCTAAGCATCGTGATCGTCGCTGTGAACCTGCCTTTCATTGGCGGTATCGTCAATTTTCTGCTGACCATTATCGGCCTTGGGCTGCTGGTGCAGTACCTGTTTGGACGGGTGAGCAATCGTAAGGCGGTTTAAGGGTGACAGCCACGGTTCCTGCACTAGCGGGATTCCACAGTATGGCACCTGCTCAGCAAACGTATATGGTGTTGTGATGACATAACAGTACGAGGGGATTGTGTGATGGCTGAGGCGTATGAGTTCCAGGATGATGATGTTATTGCACCGGAAGTTTATGGTCGTAGCGGTCACCCGCATAAAGCTTTTTCCTGGTTGCGCAAAAACGACCCGCTGCGCTGGGTGGAACCCGAAAACTTTCGACCTTTCTGGGCGGTATCCAAACATGCCGACATCATCGAGATCGAAAAGAACCCGGACGTATTCGCCAGCGAACCGCGGCCCATTCTGATCCCGGAACAGACCCAACCGGAATTGCGTGAAGAACTGATGATGGAGATCTTCAAGCGTCTGGAAGATCATCCAAAGCTGCTGGAGGTACTGGCCACGGCAGGCGAGCAGGGTCTCATCCGATCGCTGGTGCAGATGGATCCACCCGATCACACCAGCTACCGCGCGCTGGTGCAGCCCTGGTTTAAACCCACCAACATCAAAGCCCTTGAAGACCGGTTGAATACGATCACGAAGATGATCATTGATGACATGATGGGCACCGGTGCAGAGCGTGAGCTGGACTTTGTGCAGGACGTGGCTGTGTGGCCACCGCTGAAACTTATTGTCGAACTGCTCGGCGTACCTGAAGCAGATGAACCATTGATACTGAAACTCACCAATGAGCTGTTTGCCGGTGAAGATCCGGAAATGATGCGCGCAGGCGATGATCCACTATCAGGCATCGAGACGGTAAAATCGCTCTACGATTACTTCACCGCTTTGACCGATGAGCGCCGCGCAAACCCGCGCGAAGACCTGGCGTCCTACATTGCCAACGGCAAGCTCAACGGTGAGTACCTGCCCTACAAGGAACTGATTTCTTACTACATCATCGTCGCCACCGCGGGCCATGAAACAACGCGCACTTCAATCTCGGGCGGCATGCACGCACTGCTGAGCAATCCAGATCAACTGCAGCTTCTGCAGAACAATATAGAAGATGAAGATGCGGTAAAACTGGCCGTCGAAGAAATGATCCGCTGGACAACAGCGGTGAATCAGTTCAGCCGTACTGCAACCCGGGACTACGAGCTACGCGGAAAAAATATCAAAAAGGGAGACAGCCTTGGTCTGTTTTATGCGTCAGCTAATTTTGACGAGGACGTGTTCGACGCTCCGTTCAAGTTTGACATCACCCGCAAGCCTAACCGCCACCTGGCTTTTGGCACCGGCCCGCATCAATGTCTGGGACTGATCCTGGCCCGTATGCAGATGCGCATCTTCTTCACTCAGCTGATACCGCGCATTGACGAAATGCAGCTTTCCGGCAAGGGAGAGTACCTCAGGGCCAGTTTTGTGCATGGCTTCAAACACCTGCCGGTTAAATTCAAACTCAAAGCAGCAGCTTAACAACGGAGCATTTTGTTGTTTGGTATCTGGCGGTGGATGGATGCGGTACTGCTGATCGTCGTCGGGTTGGGCGTCACAGCCTGCACACCCCTGGCAATATGGTGGGAGGCAAACAACAGTGCGGTTGTACCGCAGGTAGAGAAGTTACCCCTCGACTACACGCCGCTTAAGGTTCAGCTTCCCTACGCCGGCCCCCATCCATCACAGATTGAGTTCGACGTAACCCGCTTCCCCACGCCAATACAGCCGGGCGAGACGGGCGCTGTTGATGGAACACTGGGGCCCCTGCAGTATCCGTTTGCCTGCGAGACGCAAGCGTCTCAACTGGGACAACCGCTGGTTGATAATCGGGATGGCGTCGGCACACCCGTCATCATTGACGGCGTGCATCAGGGTTACAGTAAAGATTGTCTGCTCGCGACCCGGGTCGATTATTTTTTCAAGCCGCTGGGCACCGATCGCATTAAACTACTGACTCCAGACGTCGATCCCGCAGAGATCGACACCGCGCAGGTCAATGGTAAAACAGTACCGTTTGTACTGAGGCTTGAGCGCGGCACGATTAACCGCTTTATCTACGCGATTGCGGTGCTGACGGATCCATCCAAACCGCTGCAGCATCCTGACACCTCGCTTTGGAACGGTAAACTCATCTACTCTTTTCGCGGCGGTGTGGGCATCGGCAAGCGCCAGGGAGACATGCGCCCGACCACGGCGACCCGTGATCGTATAGCAGAACTCGCCCAGGGTTACGCCATTGCCTATTCGACGGGGACCGTCACAGCTGTACATTACAATATCTGGGTTGCCGCCCACACCGCAGCCATGGTTAAACATCAGTTTGTCGGGCTTTACGGCGAACCCGAATACACAGTGGGTATTGGTGGATCCGGTGGCGCGGTACAGCAGCTGCTGATTGCGCAGAACGAGCCCGGACTGCTGGATGCGATTATCCCCCAGTATAGCTATCCGGATATGGTCACCCAGACAATCTGGGCTTACGACTGTGAACTGCTGGAATACTACTTTGATATCACCGCGCACAAACAGAAACGTTGGCGCGTACAGGAGCAGCGCTCATTAATCATGGGGCTGGCAGCGGACTCCGATGCACGCAACCCTTTTAACGATATTGAGTTCTGGTCACGTCTAGCGCGATTTCGTTTTGAAGATCCGCCCAGAGGCGCAACCGAATGCGCTGTCAGTTGGCGCGGACTGACTCCTCTGACAAACAACCCAACGTATACAAATCACCCTGAGCGCTACGCCCAACAACTGCATCGCAACGCACGCTGGAGTCACTGGCACGATCTTAAATACATCTATGGCGTAGACCAGGACGGATACGCTCATCGGACCTATGACAACGTTGGCGTGCAATACGGTCTGCTGGCGCTGCGCGCAGGAGACATTACACCCGCCGAGTTTCTGCACCTGAACGCCAACATAGGCGGATGGAAGTCACCCCGGGAAATGCGCCCAGAACGCTATTGGCTGCTCAACGGGCACAGCAGTCTGCGAAAAATACGTTTGTGGAGCGACCACAATATGCGCAAAGCACCTGAACCGGTAGATATGGAGCTTTTTGATGCGCGCAACCGCACCACCGTGATTTCGGCCGCACCCCGCAGCAGAGGACATATCGGTGCAATTCAGGCCGCTTATCACGCCGGACAGGTATTCCTTGGAACGATTGATATCCCTATCGTGGATATGCGCCATTACCTCGATGACCAACTGGATATGCATCACTCGTTTGCTTCTCAGGCGCTGCGGCTGAGGTTGATGCGTGGCAATGGCCACATCGATAATCATCTGATCTGGGTCACGGCGCCACCCTTCGACCCGACAGCCCATGCCCTGGATGTCATCGATGAGTGGCTCACCCGGGGTAAGCCACAGCACGCACAGGATAGCTGCTGGGACAGTGCAGGCAAATCCATCGCAAATGGACCGGAGGTCTGGAACGGTGCATGGAATGGACGTAGTCCTGGTGCGTGCATGCAGCAGTTCCCTGCTTTCAAGAGCCCGCGCGACGCAGCTGGCGCTCCACTGACCGGCGATATTTTTAAATGTCGTCTACAGCCCGTTGCGGCTGCGCTCGAAAATGGGACTTACGGCGACATTGATATGCGTCAGCACCACCACTGGCTGGAGCAGATTTTCCCCGACGGTGTGTGCAACTATGCTCCGGGCGATGTTGGACGCCCTGCACAGTATTGACTAGCGGGCTTGACCCTGGCGTTGGTCTGGTTGCGGACAGAAATAGTTCGAGGGACCCTGATCAGGGCTGTGAACGATGTGGGGAAAACCGAAAAGTTACGCGTATCTCACAATAGAGCGCGTCCTGGACATGCTGGATCATGCACTCATATTTCATGTGGGAAGGGTTCTCTTTGATGAACGACCGCAAGATAAGCTCCACTCCCCCTTACCCCCCTTACTTAAGGATGTTTATCGCGGCGTTCATCTTTTTTATCCTGACGGTGGACCGGATGCAAACAGCCCTTGATCGTTCCCGCCACATGCTATCAAGGGTTATCCGGATCACCTGGTCCGAACGGAAACCACACGCCACCTTCACAACGCAACATGGAAGTGCCACTGCGCACAATGGCGCCATCTTTAAAACGGGTACCGTTGAAATAGCAGAAGCTGTCTTCAGGTGCTTCCTGACTCAGAGTTGGATCAGGGTCCAACGTTTCTTCGGCAATTGGCGAGTTACGTAACTCTGGATCCTGGGCGCCCACGTCCTGAATTGTCATGCTAGATTCCTCAATCATCTCAGATGTAAGTTTTACGTTTTCATCCTAACAACGCGGATGGTGCTTGCAGATAAGCAGATGTGCTTAGCAGATCTGCAATAACCACACTAAGGGATAGGGTCAGTCTTTTTTATCGCGTTCCTGGCGTATCCAATACCAGGCATTGGCGCAGCCGCATGCAAGACCCACAAATAAAAAAGTGATCGTCCAGGAAATGGTCCCGGGCCAATGACGGTCGACCCAGATTCCCAGGGCGATGCCACCCAATGTCGGTAACGCGACCGACCAGCCGATCAAACCGAACATGCCCAGTCCGAACCACGGCGACTGACGTTTTTCCTGTCGCGCACGTATGCGTCGTTCCGCTTGATCGCCAATTTTGTCGGTGAGCGGCACTTGCCCCTGTTGAGCAGATTTTTCCTTCTCTCGATCGATGTCAGACCTCCTTTCCACAAGCCTGTGAGAGTGGTTCAGCTGAAAAATTGTCGATCTTATTTGCGCATGCTTTCATAGCCGGAGACGATGTCCATCAGTTCCGTGGTGATTGATTCCTGTCGGGTCCGGCGATAAGTGCCGGTCAGCTCCTGCAGATGTTCTTCCAGATTGTGCTCGGCAGCCTGCATGGAAGACAGCCGGCTGCTATGTTCACTGGCCTGTGATTCTGCGCAGGCTCGAAACATCGTTACAAACAGATATTGGCGCAACAGCTGAGCCAAAAGTTGATCACCGGGCATCGTATAGGTGGGTATACTGCGCGCAGGCCAACGCTCTTCTTCCAGCTGTTTAAATCGCGACAACTCAACAGGCCAAACCTTGAAACCAACCGGTTGAATCTGTTGACCTGACAGTTGTCGATTATAGAAAAGATAAACGGCCTGGATCTGATGCTGTGCCTGCCAGGCGTCAACCAGCAGCGTAAGCGCCTGCACGGTGGACGTGATTTGCGCAGCAGAACCCGGCAGTAACAAGGTGTCGTCAACTTCCTGCCCGTCGCGCTCCAGGCTTGCGGTAACACGACCACCCAGGGCGAGCACCCGACGTTGCTGGCTGTCAATACCCAATGCCTGCAGGCGATTGAGGGTGAACGTGGTGATGTCCTCATTAAAACGCCCACACAAACCGTAATCGCTGCCAAAAACAATCACGGCGACACGTTTATGCCTGCTTTGCTCTGGCGGTGGTTGTGCAGCACCAGAGTCCCGCAACAGCACATACAAGCCGCGCTCGACGGTGCGGAAATAACCGGACAGCGCGGTAACCGATTGTTCATACTGTCGGATGTTCGCAGCTGCCAGCGCTTTCATTGTTTTTACCAGATTACTCAGCCGGTGCAGGCTGTCCATCTGCGCACGCAGTTTCTCCAGCGTTTCCACATCAACCTCCGAGTTCCGCCATGTGCTCCTGCAGTACCGCAAGGATTGCGTCATGCAGGGTCTGCCAGTGACCCTCGGTGAGCTCCTCACCGTCTTCAATAAGCAGGCAGAGCTCGGGCAGATGGGTGAGGACATGTGCCTCAATAAGCTTTTCAGCACGGCGCACATATTCGATTTCAATGTCGTCCAACAAGCCCGCATTAACCGCAGCAAACACGGCTATCTGTATGGCCGCGCGCAACGGGGCCTGTTCCGGCTGTTTTAAAACTTCACGTACACGTCGACCGCGCTCGATCAGGTGTTGAGTTTCCACATCCAGACGTGTGGCGAAGCGGGCAAACGTCTCCAGCTCTTCGAACTGAGCGTACGACAAACGCAAGGTGCCCGACACGTGTCGAAACGCGGGATACTGAGTCTTGCCGCCCACCCTGGATACCGAGCGACCCAGGTCCACGGGTGGCAGGATGCCTTTCTGGAACAGAGTCGGTGACAGGTATATCTGTCCATCGGTAATGGATATCAAGTTGGTGGGTATATAGGCGGAAAGGTCCTGGGCTTTGGTTTCGATGATGGGCAATGCCGTCAATGAACCGCCACCTCGGCTTGCATGCAGGTGAGTCGCACGTTCCAGCAACCTTGAGTGGATGTAGAAAATATCTCCAGGATACGCTTCCCGCCCCGGAGGGCGACGCAGCAGAAGTGACAATTCGCGATACGCGCGAGCATGACGGGTGAGGTCATCGTAAACTATCAGCACATCCATACCCTGCTCAGTAAAATACTCAGCCATGGTGGTTGCTGCGTAGGGCGTTATAAATCGCAGTCCGGGCGTATCTTCGTCTGACGCGACAACGACAATGGTATATTTCAGCGCATCGTGGCTGCGCAATGTCTGTATTACTCTCGCCACAGAGGTACCGCGTTGTCCCACGGCACAATATACACAAATGACATCTTTGTCTTTCTGGTTGATGATGGCGTCCACAGCAACGGAGGTTTTACCCGTTTGGCGGTCACCAACAATAAGTTCCCGCTGACCGCGTCCGATTGGAATCAACCCGTCGATGGCTTTAATGCCCGTTTCCAACGGTACCGCTACGGGGGCACGCTGGATAATCTCCGGGGCCGGACGCTCTATAGGCCAGCGTGATATACGCCCCAGCTCCTTGCCGTTGTCTAAAGGACACCCGGTAGCATCAATCACACGACCCAGCAGTTCATCACCCACGGGCGTGTCAGCACTGCGCGACGTTCGCGCCACATCGATACCCGCTGTTATCTGATCGTTATCACCCAAAAGCATGACACCCACGCTGTCCGCGTCAAGGTTGATGGCAATACCCAGCACGCCGCCGGGAAACTCCACCAGTTCTTCCAGCTTTACTTCCGGCAGCCCGCTGACATGGGCAATACCGCCGGCCACGCGGGTGACTTTGCCCGTCTCCCGTGCAACGAGCGACGGGGCAGGACGGTTCAATACCTTTTCCAGCGACGATAACGTGTCTTCTATAACACCTTCCAGCACGCTAAGACGCCTCCGTTGAAGGCATATCCAGGGCCGCCATGACCTGGTCGTCCAGGTTGTTGCAATAGTCCGCCACATTCCAGCTGAGGCGACGCCCTGCGGCATTAAGTTCTATCCCGCAGACCAGAGTTGTGGACTCTGTGAAGTGCACTTGTGCACCGGTGGTGACAAACTCGTCAACAGCATCTGTGAGGCGTTGCTGCTCGACCGGGTCTAACGGGAACGATGTCGTGATCTGCACAACGTTTTCGTTATCCGCAGATGCTGCATGTAATGTTTCACCGGCAGTCGCCAGACGGCTTATGAAGGCATTGATAATCTGACTTTCCAGATCCTGATTGGCCAGATCCTGCAAAGCCTGCCTGGTTATGTGCAGCACCGATGCTGCACTTTCGTGCCGCAGTTTGTCGAGGAAGGCATCGCGCTCATCCTGCACCTGCTGTTGCCAGGCTGCGCGACTGGCCGAGACTTCGCTCCGGGCCCTGTCCAGCATCACCCGCTTCTCCTGTTCCGCTTGTTCCTGGGCCAGACTCAGCAGGTGAGCACGGTCTTCTGCCAGTTGTTGCGACTGCTCGACAAAGCTGAGTTCCTGCCGGGTGGCGGCCTCGGTTTTTTCTTCAGCCTGTCGCAGGCTGGCGGCAATACGCTCCTCGCGGCGGGCCATGGCGTCAAGCACCGGCTGGTACAGCAACCGCTTGAGCAACCACACCAATATAAGGAAATTGACGAGTTGGGCCGAGACTGTAATCCAGTCAATGGTCATGGTTCAGCCGGCCGCAATGGGCGCAACTGCGTTCCAGAACGGATTTGCAAAAATGAGAATCATTGTGACCACAAAACAGTAAATGGCGGTAGATTCAATCATCGCAAGGCCGACAAAGAGCGTGCGCGTTATTGTTGCTGATTCGTCCGGTTGCTGTGCAATAGCACTTAACGCCTGTGCTACCGCGCGGGCCTCACCCAGGGCCGGCGCAATGGACCCAATGGCCATGGTCAGGCCTGCGGCGAAGATAGATGCCAGACTGATGATAGAAACGTGATCCATAGTTAGCTCCTGAAAATTGCGGAATTCATGGGTGTCCATGCTGTGAGGTCTCGTTCGTCCCTGAAGATAAGTCTCCGCCGTGAACAGTTGTTGCTGACGCTATATAAACAGTGGCCAGAACGGCAAAGATATAGGCCTGGATCATGCCGGTGAGCAATCCGAGCATCTGCATCAGCACTGGGAACACGTAGGGCGCCAACGTGAGCAGGATGGCAACGATAACGGTGCCACTCATGATGTTGCCGTACAGTCGTACCGCCAGTGCAACGGTGCGCGATAATTCGCCGATAATGTTAAATGGCAGCATAAGCGGGGTGGGTTTAATGTATTTACGTAAATAGGCGGCGGTCCCTCCCAGCCCGATGCCAAATAAGGGAACGGCAACAAATACGCAGATAGCCAATGCCGTTGTGGTCGATAGAGAGCCGGTGGGCGCAATGTATCCAGGTAGAATATTCATCAGATTTGCTGTCGCAATAAAAATGAACAAAGTGCCGATAAACGGTAAATAGCGCTGAGGTTCCTGGTGAGAAATATCCTGTATCTGATCGCAGATGCCGGTGACCACCACTTCCAGCAGGTTTTGCCAGGTGGACAGGTTGGTGTCGCTGGATAGCCGCCGCGTGATCAGCCACGCTCCCACGCTCAACAGCGCCATCACAACCCACGTATAGACAATAGTGGCGTTTAACCACACCGCCCCCCAATGCCACACAATCTGGTCAGGGCTGATCGTCATAGGTGTTGTTCCACACCGGCCTGACATTGAGTTTCAGCGGGCATCTGATTGATATAGATCGACGTAAAAATGCGGCGACTGATAATAAAGGCCAGAATCGTTGGAATAACGTACAAACCGCCCAGGCTGTAGGCAAGCGCAGTACAAGCGCCAACGGTCATAACAATGCGCCACAGCGCGCTCAATGCAACTATAAGCGCCGGTTTTCGGCTGTTGAGCATGGACACCACCGCCCAACGCAGATTTAGACAGAACAACCAGCCGACCGAGGCACCTGTGATCAGAGCAATGCCGAGCGAAGGGTAATGCATGGTGGCGAGTAATACCGGATTATCCACTGAACTGCTCCCGTGATTCCCAGAATCCACGCAGGGTACTTGCTTCGAGCCGAGCTAACGCGGCACGCGCTCGTTTATCCTGGTCATCCAGCACCAGGAAACGTTTTTGCATTTGGCTGCGCAGATCCTGCAGGGTTTCGCTGAGTACACCGTTGATCGTGGATACCGATACATGCTGACCGCATTTCACCAGAATGCCCTGATCAATTCCTGCAAAGTGCTCTCTGCCTCCGAGATCCCAGTAGCTGAGTACGCCCGGAACCAGGGCACTGACAAAATCTATATGTCGAGGTTCGATACAGAATGATCCATTCATCGCATCGGCAATTATTTTGCTGACCGGGACATTCAACAATTCCTGTGTAGGCAGCAATACACAAAGCTGCAACTGTGCACGTGAGTCAATCACGCTGCCACCTCTCTGCTATCGACCTCGTCTATACTGCCGATCATGTACAGAGCCCTTTCAGCGACATCATCGAACGCACCTTCGAGAATACGTTCACACCCTTCAATGGTTGCTTCCAGCGCTACGTAGCGGCCCTGCTGGCCGGTGAACTGCTCGGTGGTTGCAAACGGCTGGGTAAGAAATCGCTCTAAGCGACGCGCTTTTGTCACCGTATCCCTGTCTGAGTGAGACAGTTCTTCGAGTCCCAACATGGAAATAATATCTTTAAGTTCTTCGTAGTCCGCCAGGGCACTGCGGACAGCCTGCGCAACCTGATAATGGCGTTCTCCAACCACGGTGGCATTGAGCATCTTGGAGTACGTATTGAGCGGATCCACTGCCGGGTACAAACCCTGACTGGCGCGTTTGCGGGACAACACCACCGAAGCGGAAAGATGGGCAAATATGTGGGTGGCGGAAGGATCTGTGAGGTCGTCCGCGGGGACATATACCGCCTGCACTGATGTGATACTGCTGTGACGTGTGCTGCAGATCCGCTCTTCTAAAGCCGCAAGCTCGGTAGCCAGAGTTGGCTGATACCCAACACGCGAGGGCACCTGCCCCATCAACCCGGAGACTTCCATGCCGGACTGTACAAAGCGGAATACATTGTCGACCAGCAGCAATACATCGCGTTTAGCGATGTCGCGAAAATACTCCGCCACGGTAAGCGCAGCATGACCAACACGGAAACGCGCACCGGGTGGCTCATTCATCTGGCCGTAGATGAGGATGGCCTTTTCCAACACCCCGGAGTCCTGCATGGCGCGATACATTTCTTCGGCTTCACGCATACGCTCGCCGATGCCACAAAAGAGGCTTACACCCGCATAGCGGGCAGCCATGTTGTAGATCATTTCGTTAATCAAGACGGTTTTGCCAACTCCGGCCCCACCAAACATGCCGGACTTGCCGCCTTGTTCCAGCGGGGCAAGCAGGTCAATGGCCTTGATGCCCGTTTCGAATACCTCAGTGCCCGTGGTGCGGTCAGCCAGTGGCGGGGGCGAACGTAAGATCGGCCAGCGTTGATGTGTCTGCAGATCTCCCAGGCCATCAATGGGTTCACCGAACACATTGAGCATTCGGCCAAGCAGTTGTTCACCAACGGGCATAGTCAGGGTTGTCTGGGTATCAAGTACTGCCGTGCCCCGCGCCAGACCGCGAGTTGTATTCAACGCTATACAACGTACCGTAGTGTTGTCGATATGCGTTTGTACTTCCAGAATGACAGCAGGGTCGCCAACGGTTTCTATACGCCGGTTGCGTGGCGGTAGCGGTGGAGCGAAGCGCACATCAACCACATTGCCGTGCACGGCGTGAACCCGGCCTGATGGGTCAACGCTGTCAAAGCCCACCTCGTTCATGGCGTTTAAGCTGGACCAGGCTGGTCTTTGGCTCCAGCGGGTTCTCCTGCTTCGCGCACCTCATCCTCCTCGTTGGGCGTTGCGCGCCGGTTGTTGTGATGCTTGACGTGACCACGCCGTACATCCGCATAGTCCTGCAATTGACGGCGCGCTGCATTAAACGAATCCCGAAGAGTTACGTAGATGTCTTCGTGAGCGTGCTCATCACCCGCGTCACGGGTTACAACAATCTGATCACCCGGGACCTCAAGTTCAATGCGTATACGGTAAAGATTGCCGTGGTGATGCCGTTTATGAGACGACTCTACAAGCACGCGACAGCTTGTGATCTTGTCAAAAAACTTATCCAGCTTGTCTGCTTTTTCGCGTATCACGGATTCCACAGCATCCGACTGAGGTATGTCCCGCCATGTGATCTGTATGGGTAAAATCAACCTTCCCCCTCGCCTGAAGCATTTATCTATCGTTTGAGTATGCGATACAGCGGAGCGGAAGAAATAACGGGATATACGTAGTCCACCAAGGATGTGGGCAGGTTAACGCCTGAGCACAAACGACTTTACAGTCAGAGGAATGCTCCCTGGCTTCCTCCCACTCCAGCTAAAATCGAGCACACTCCGCTCAACCCTTTTACGCGTCGTCATTACCCCAGAATTTCCACCAGGGCTTCTTGCCTTTAGTTTGCTCACCTGACGCCTGATACTGCTCTTTGATTTCTTTACGCGCTTCATTACGTTCACGCATCTGCTTGGCGGTGTCCGAAGCATTATCGCCAGCTTGCTCTTCACGAACTCTGCTGCGTTCTTCGACTCGCTTCATATCGCCTTCACCATCTTTGATGCGCTCTTGCGTCTGCTTTTCCACCCGCGCCTGCTCACTTTTCGCTTTATCTGCATACTCCCGCTTCTGCGATTCAACCTGTTGCATCTTTTTCGCCGGGTTTCCCGCCGCCTGGCCTTTCGGCACGGCTTTGCCACCAGAACCGGAACCCGGCCCCGCGGCCGCTGCAGCAGTGGCGATCAGACTGACTATTACAGCGGCAATCAGTGTCTTCATTCTCATCCTCGAATCTCCAGTTAAAAATTTTCATTCTCACAAAACAGCGCAAGTGGCTCCATTCGTGAAATTACGGATTTTTACAGGGAAACCACGCAAGATCGACATCAGGCCATTACCATTCACACCAGTCATGTAACATGCGTCGACGCCCATTAAGCGAGCGCTGAAACTATCCGGGCTTGAGCGCCATTTGCAGCGATTCAGCCTGTTGTTCAGTTATAGGCTCGAATCTGCCCAGCGTGCAACGCACACCGTCAAACCAGTACCATGGCCATCTGCGAAAGCGTGGATAGTAAAAAAAATCAACTACTTCGAAACTATCCAGATCGCATATCTGACTCATCCCGGTTCGGCTGACGAATTTGAGTGCATGCCCCGTACGTAATCCCGGACAGGTACCCCTTAACTGATTCAGCCAGAGCCTATCTCTGGCGCCGCTGAAGATGATCCGTCGATCATCAAGGATCTCGAAATTTCTATATTCATGTGAACGCAGACAGCGTCTGGGTTCACCATAGTCGGATGTCTCGGACAATATACGCGCCACTTGCAGCGTTTTTTCTTCCCGTGCGGCTTCCATTTTGGGATCAGCTGCGCAGGCGAACAACAGGAACAGAGACACTAAAGCACCGACAACGGAACGAATAGAATACATCACAGGGCCTCAAGAGCTTTCGCACGCAATCTACCAACAAGTTTATTTTCCTGGGATTGGGGGATATGCGTAGCGCCCCAACGAGCGGCACTAATCGTGTCTGAACCAGATTCTGCCAGTATGAATAAGGGGAATCCCACAGTGCATCAGCACCAGAATTGCGCAAGCATTAAATCTGGTAAATTACAGACGCCACAAATGATCAGTGTCAATCCAGATATCGTGCGCTTCATTATCGATAAAGCCCAGGAGTTCCATGCTAAAGAAGCCGTTTCCATCCCGGAAGAACCCCTCAGTCCAGCCGATGATTGGGCCATGCAGGTGCTGGCCGATCACATCGATGACCCCAGTTATGCGGAACTGGTCAGCACCATTTCAGACCTCGAACCCGACCAGCAGGCCTGCCTGGTTGCGCTCATGTGGCTGGGCCGGGGGGACTATGAACTCAACGAGTGGCAAAACGCACTGGAAATGGCTGAAGAAAGGCACGTGGGGCCGACTGCGGATTATCTTATTGCCAAACCTCTGTTAGCAAACTATCTGCAGGAAGGACTTTTGCTGCACGGATATGAACAAGCAGATTAAAACAAGACCGGCGGAGCCAATGCGTTCTTGTCCGCAGGTGTTGTCATGAAAGCCATGCAGCTCCGACAAATCAGTGAAATCAAGGCAAACAGCGAGCCCCTGCATCTGGTGGAGGTACCTGTCCCAGAACCGCAACCTCACGAGATCTTACTTCGAGTTCATGCGTGTGGCGTCTGCCATACCGAACTGGATGAAATTGAAGGGCGCCTGCCACCGCCAGAGTTGCCTGTTATTCCTGGCCACCAGGTGATCGGCAAAGTGGCAGAATGTGGCTCGCAGACAACAACTTATGCGCTGGGAGATCGTGTTGGCGTCGGCTGGATTCATCAATCCGACGGCACGGAATTCGAAAATCTGGCTGAATCATTTGTTGCCACAGGCTGCGACACAGACGGCGGATATGCACAGTTCATGACAGTACCGGAGCATTATGCGGTACCTATCCCTGAAGTGTATACCGACGCACAAGCTGCACCGCTACTCTGCGCTGGTGCAATCGGTTATCGCGCACTGCGCCTGACAGGTGTACAGAATGGTCAGGCGCTTGGGCTGAGCGGCTTTGGTGCGTCCGCTCACATTGTTCTGCAACTGGTGAAACACGCCCTCCCCGATTCACCGGTATTTGTTTTTGCCCGCACAGATGCAACACGAGGTTTTGCCAGGGATATGGGAGCCAGTTGGACCGGTGCACACAACGATACGCCACCTCTGCCGATGCAGGCCGTCATCGATACAACACCGGTGTGGCTGCCGGTTTTGCAGGCGCTGCAGAATCTGGCCCCGGGCGGACGCCTGGTCATTAACGCTATTCGCAAGGAAAGTTCCGATCAGTCGGTTCTACAACAGCTGTCTTATGCCAGGCATCTGTGGATGGAGCGAGAAATCAAATCGGTTGCAAATATTACACGTGCCGACATAGCTGAATTTTTACCTCTCGCCGCGGCAGCCAATATACGTCCGGAAGTCGAATGCTACCCGCTGGAACAGGCGAATGAAGCGCTCCGCGCGTTGAAATTCCACCCTACTCTGGGCGCAAAGGTACTACGCTGTGAGATGGATACGTAAAAATTACCACTGGCATTTTCCCAGCCAGAGGGCCAAAGTATAGGCGAGAGAGATCGAGAATTAGGAGCGTCGCACAGCGGCACCTCGTGATTTTTTTGTTGCGCTGGCCCTTCTGCGCGCAACCTGCAGTTCATAACCTGCCACACCCCGTGTGGCGCATTGTTTTACCTTCCTTTCATCTTCTTTCACTGGACGTATCGAATCAGAACTCGCCTATGTAAGGAAATTACAATGCAAACCATCAAAACTTCAAGGCACGTGAAAAAGCTGTTAGCCCTGCCTCTATTGATCCTGACCTCATATGCTGTACACGCTGCCGAAATGCCACCGGCACCAGGCGTGCTGGATAGCTATCAGTGTGTCTTTCAACCTGGCAAAGACATGCAGGACCTCATGGCAGCCCGGGATTTTTATGTAAAACAGGCAGCCAAGGCTGACTACACAACTCCACCAGCATATATCTGGCAATTGGCAAAAGGTAATGCGCCTGTCGACATTGTATGGTTTGACCTGCATGCCAACCTCGCAGCATTTGCCGCGTCTGCGGATGCAGCCGCAGAATCTGCAGAAATAGCGGCTGCCAATGAGCGCTTTGAAAGCGTCATGAACTGTCAATCGGGACTCGGGACCGTGCAGACGATCCAGCAGCGCAGTGAGGTTAGTGACGGGCCTTCTTTCATTTCGTCTTCAGCATGTATGTTGAATCATGGACAATCGCAACAGGATGTCGCTGACCTGGTCATGCATATCGCCGGCGTTGCAGAGCAAATGGGTGACAAAGCGCCCAGCGCCAGCTATATCGCAACACCAATCACATCAGGTCCGGATACACCTGATTATTACGTATTCAGCGCAAATGCAAGTGTGACCGCATGGAGTGAATTTGTAACAGAGTTGAGAACCACGCCCGCCGGCCAGATGCTCGGCCGTCACTTCAATAAAGTATTCGACTGCAGCAGCTCCATGTGGACGGGCCAATGGGCTGTTAACCCGGAAAGCTAATCCACTAATTCTGCATTTCTAACTGGCAAATCAAACGTATCGCTAACGCTTACAGGCTTAGTGATACGTTTGAAGTAACGCAAGCATGAAGCCAAACGCTTGAATCGTGTTATGCCGCATCAAGAATAGACCCCCACCGTGATGCCCATTCATCGAGTAGAGTGTCACGGAGCCAGCCAACATTTGCGTCCTGACGAATCATAGACAGATAAAATAACCAGCCACCAAACACGCTGACGACCAAGGCTGCCACCTGTTTTTCCGACAACCCTTTTGCTGCTGGCTTCTCACTCACCCATGCCGCCAGCGAAATCATCATATTTTTATTCAACTCTTCCTGCAGGTCGTCTCCAAAATCAAGCAGGCGAATTTCTTCAATCAACCTCGCATACGGTTTCTGCCGCGTCATTGCCTGCTCGTATTTAAGCGCGACAGCTACCAGTTCCGCTCTGGTGTCACCGTAGTCCGCCAATCGTTCGAGACCAAAATCTTCCGGTGTTTCAGAGACATAAGATTTTGCTGCCTCAATCAGTAAAGCCTGCTTGCTCTCAAAGTGTCGGTAGAAAGCACCGGCTCTTGGTACTAATCCGGCTTCTGTTTCGATATTTGCAATCGAGGTTTTCTGATAGCCCTGCGCCACAAACAATTTTAGTGCGGCCTGCATGATCCGTTCTTTCGTGTTGACTCTTGGCATATAACGATGTTATTTATTTGTATAACGATGTTATTTTAAACCACAGCTATAAGAAATGTCCATTATGTTCGATGCAACCAAAGCCGAATTTCGCCCCCACTTCGAACGTACAGGTCCTGGACCTGTTATCGATATCCTGATTGTCTTTACCGTGATGCTGTCTGCCTACCTGCTTGAGGGTTTTGCCGCCTCTCAAGGGTGGATTTCTGTTGGCGCGGGCGCTCGCGGCGTGTCAGGTGTTGTCTGTGCTGCCCTCGCCGCGATTATTGTCGTTTTAGTTCGAGGAAAAACCTTGGCAGACCTGGGTATCAAACGACCGAGGCGCTGGCGGCTGGTTCCGATACAGGTCCTCGGCGTCCTTTTCGTTTTTATAGCCGCGCAGTACCTGGTGCCACTCTTACTGTCGGCGTTTTTTGCTGTACCGGAACCGGACTTCTCCCGTTACGAAGGCATCTCCGGCAACCTCGGTGGCGCCATTGCCATGGCGCTGATACTGCCGCTAACGGCTTCAATCCCGGAAGAGATCATTTACCGAGGATTTTTAATCGGCCGGCTATCGAATATTTTCGGTCACGATGGTGGCGGCGCAGTGATAAGTGTTCTGGTTCAGGCGCTGATATTCAGTGCGGTTCACTTCCAGTGGGGTGTTGGCGGCATGATCCTTGCGCTTGTCATGGGACTGGTCTGGGGTACCGCTTACCTGCTTTGCGATCGAAATTTATGGGTGGTCATTCTGGCTCATTCGGCAGGACACATCATGCTTGTAGTTGGGCTCTATTTAAGTTGAGCATCAGGGCTGCTGGCACAGGCAAGCACCAGCAGGGAGCCAGGCGGCGTAGAAGGCAGGCAGAGTGATCAGACGAAGGGAGAGCGAAGAGCGATGTTCGCGGCTTTTAACTTTTTGATGCCAGCGAACACCGCCACATTGCTTAACTCTAATGTCGAATTTTTTGCGTACCTTTCGGCCATTTATCGCGGAACAGCTCCGGGTTGAGCTTCAGGTTCTTAGCCATACCGCTGTAGTCAATTGTTAGAGTTTCGCCATTTGTCATATGCGAGATGATTTGACGCACCGGCATCCAACTCGCCTGGTCCACCCAGATCTGTACGCGCGCAACTCTCTGGCGCTCGCGATCGTCTTTAGGGGTCAGCTCAAAGCCGACAACTCGACGGCTTGATATCTGATCTTCCCCAAGCAACGTAACCAGGTAGTCGTCTTCCAGATCTTTACCGGTGATGGTGAAGCCAAGCCGAGCGTAAGGTGCCAGGCGATCTTTGTGTTTGGAGATCGGGTATCGGTCGAGCAGTGCGCGCGTTGGGTCGTACTCCTGAATCTCACTGCGTGTCACCAGAACAATCTTTTCCTCAGGCGCGCGCTCTGCGAACCTGATCTCTCCTTCGGAATTCATGTAAATCCGGCCGCTCAGCTCGCGGTTGCTCGACTCATCATCGGATGACCAACGCGCTTCAAAATCCGCAAAAGCGGAATCGAAATCGTCACCCTGACGATCTAATTGTTTAAGCGCTGACTCCAGCGTCCAACCGAGTTCGTTAGTTGCAGCCGTAGCGGCAAGCGGGAAGGTTAATGTGAGAAGTAATAGTGTGAAACCAAAACGCATGTTCGTCTCCAGACTGAAGTGATAAGGGTGCCATTGGCATAACTTTGGCTGGCCCCAGTCTAATAGTTTGCCGGGTCAATGCCCATCAGTTTTGCTATCAAGGGCGTCCAACACAACGCATAGGCGGCGCGCAATCCTCGCCTGCTGATTTATACGGCTGCAGGCCTGTATCAAGCCAACAATGTAAATAAGAATCATTTGTATAAACAGCCCGGAACTGTCAGAGTTCCGCAGTTTTACGCAACCAGCATCTTCAATGACCTTATCTCTGGCAGAACTCGACCCGGGCACAGTTATCCGTATTACCGGCTTTACCGAAAATTCTGCTTATAGCGCCCAGTTACAACATCTGGGGATGGTCCCAGGTACCGTAGCCACCCTGTTACGAACCGCTCCGCTGGGCGATCCAGTTGAGCTTCGTCTACGCGGATATTCCCTGGCGTTACGGCCAAGCGAAGCCACCTCGCTGCTGTTTGAGGTGGTGTCCGCATGACCAAAATCGCTTTAGTCGGCAATCCTAACAGCGGCAAAACCACCCTTTTCAATGCGCTTACCGGTGCGCGCCAGCGGGTCGGCAACTGGCCCGGTGTTACTGTTGAACGCAAAACAGGCACCTATATTGCTAACGGCAGTGAAGTCGAGCTTGTGGATCTACCAGGGACTTACAGTATTGATCCTGTTGGCGGCGGTCTGGATGAAGAAATCGCCCGCACATTCCTTGCCAGTGATGAAGCAGATCTGGCGATCAATATTATTGATGGTTCAAGCCTGAGTCGCGGCCTCTATCTCACCAGTGAACTACACACGTTGAAGATACCCACTGTGGTGGTGGTCAATATGCTGGATGTTGCCCGCGCCCAAGGCACTCAGATCGACTTTGGCCACCTCGAAGATGCTCTGGGTTGCCCGGTAGTCCCCCTGATCGCCACCAGACGTGAGGGTCTGCAGGCGCTTGATACGGCTTTACACAATGCCCGCCCCATCAATGCATTTGCGATCGGGGACGACATTACTCGCTACGCGCAAATCGATTCACTCGTTGACCGCTGCACGCAGATCGACGTGCTCACGCAAAACAACTGGACCCAACGCATCGACAAAGTAGTGCTGAACCGTTACGCGGCGTATCCAGTATTTCTCGGCATTATGTATCTGATGTTCCTCTTTTCGATAAACATTGGTTCCGCGTTTATCGACTTCTTCGATCTTGTTGGCAGTGTCCTGTTTGTTGAAGGTCCACGACAATTTCTGGAATGGATTGGTTTGCCAGCCTGGGGTGTTGTTTTCCTCGCTGATGGCGTCGGCGGAGGTGTTCAACTGGTGGGCACATTCATCCCGGTTATTGGTGCTTTGTTCCTGGTCCTGGCGTTCCTTGAAGACTCCGGCTACATGGCCCGGGTGGCGTTTATCGTCGATCGTCTGCTTCGCAGTCTTGGTCTACCAGGAAAGTCTTTTGTACCGCTGATTGTAGGCTTCGGCTGCAACGTACCCGCGGTTATGGCAACACGCGCACTGGACTCTCAACCGGACCGGATTCTGACTACTTTAATGGCCCCTTATATGAGTTGTGGTGCCCGCCTGACAGTTTACGCTCTGTTTGCAACCGCGTTCTTTCCATCTAACGGCCAGAACATTGTGTTTGCCCTTTATCTGATTGGTATTGTGGTGGCGATCCTGTCCGCCCTGGTGGTACGCAAACATCTGCTGCCGGAGCAACGCAGCGAATTCATCCTCGAACTACCCGCCTACCACCTGCCGGTGATGCGCAATATTCTGCTGCAAACCTGGCAGCGGTTAAAAGGGTTTGTATTGCGCGCGGGCAAAGCCATTGTGATCGTCGTCATCGCGCTAAATGTCGCTAATTCTATTGGCACGGATGGCAGTGTCGGCAATCAGGATTCAGAAAAATCCGTGTTGTCCGCCATCGGCAAGTCGATTACACCAGTTTTCCAGCCCATGGGTATTGAAGCTGACAATTGGCCAGCCACGGTAGGCATCTTCACGGGGATTTTTGCTAAAGAAGTGGTCGTGGGCACTTTAGATGCGCTGTACGCGCCAACTGATCAAGGCACAACAGCCAGCCTTACCGAAATGTTGAGTGACGCTGTGGCCAGCGTACCCGCTAACCTCAGCGAGATAGCTGGCCAGCTCACCGACCCTCTGGGTTTGGACTTAGGTAATCTGGAAGATACTGCTGGGCAAGCAGAAAATCAGGACGTTCAAATCAACACCATTGGCGCCATGCAAAGTCTGTTTAATGGTCAACTCGGTGCATTTGCCTATTTGTTGTTCATTCTTTTATACATGCCCTGTGTAGCAACTATCGGTGTTATCTACAAAGAACTGGGATCCTTCTGGGCTACTTTTTCAGTCGCCTGGTCCTTTATGGCCGCTTATGGCACAGCTGTAATTGTCTATCAAATTGGTACTTTCCAGGATAATCCAACCATGGCCACATTCTGGCTGATCCTGGTCAGCCTGACCGCTGCGGCTTTTTTCGCCGGCCTCATCCTATGGGGAAAACGCAGGCCAGATGCTAATCTCATCCCTCTCAAGGTGCTCGAAGACTAATTTTAATCATGTGCGGCAAACTATTTGCCGATAGTCCGCGACATTCTCCTCAAGGCAGGCACAAGAATAACTAAATGCTAGGTCCGGTGACTGATGAAGTGTTGGTAACACGCGCTGTGGCGGGGTCTAACAGCGCGTGGAATAAACTGATAAAGAGGTATGAAAAACGCGTGTACAACTACGCTTTAAGAATGGTGAGCCACCCCGATGACGCTTTTGACCTGATGCAGGAAGTGTTTGTCGGTGTACATCGCAATCTGGGCAGCTTCCGCGGCGATGCGCCCTTCCCGGCCTGGCTGTTCCGCATCGCCAGTTTTCGCTGTACCGACTATCTGCGCCGGCGAAAATTCCATGACGAATTTGATGAAGAAAGAGGTTTTCTCAACGCTGAGGCGGGGCCGGAGGAACAAACCTTCACCACCCACGCGAACCAGAAGATAAGCGCTGCACTGGGTACCCTGCCAGACGAACAGCGACAGGTTGTAGAACTTAAATTCTTCCAGCATTTCACCTTTGAAGATATCGCTGGCCAGCTTGGTATTTCACCCAATACTGCTAAAACCAGGCTTTACAGTGCCCTGCGAAAACTAAAGCAACACGAGGAACTGCGAGATGCTCTGTGAACACGCAAATCCGCTGCTGATCGATTACGCACAAAAGTCGCTGAACGATTCGCTGTCAGTTGAAATTGAAACCCATCTGGAAAACTGCGCTGATTGCCGGTCTGACCTGGAGGCCATCAACATGCTGTCGAACATGGCAGACAACTGGCACGACGAAGCTGTACCGGCCTGGCAACCGGTGCCGGTGACCAGCAACCATAACTGGCTGGACAATTTCCGTTTGTGGTTTCCTACAGCGGCCAGTACCGCTGCACTGGCAGTGGCCACCATGATATTTGTGCAGATGCCTCAGAACAGTGGCGTGCTCCCGGCTTCCAGCCAGCCTCTGAGCAGCTACCAGGAATTGCCTGCTCTGCCTCAAGCCACGCAGGCAGCAATGGTAGAAAGCGTCATGGAAGGCAGTCGCGAGCAGCGCCAGGAAGAACTGCAGGTGCTGTTGCAGTACCTGAAAGCTGAAATGGACCGTCGCACCATAGAAACCGAAGACTCTCTGCGTTTTGTGATCACCAACCAGTTGCAGGGGCAGCAGGAATTGGACGAACTGTATCAACAGGTCAAGGACCTGGTGAATACCGCCGACCGCAGCCCGGTAGCCACGCCAGACTCCAGCAGTGATGCTCAGGGACAGGGAGTGCATACACCATGAAGATTGTACGTTGTCTGCTTGCCTGTTTAAGCCTGACGCTGACCACTGTTGCCAGTGCGCGTGAGATTGAAAATCTGGCCGAGATCACACGGGAGGCCAAAATTGTTGCTGACGTGATGAAATCAGCATTGCGCAATGAGCTGAGCAACGGGATTCGGGTCACCAGTGTCACGGCTGAATACCTGGCCAAACAGGGCGTGCTGGTCTCCGTACGACTGAACGCACCGTGGCTGACCATCAACAACGGTGATGCTGCCATTGCCATCAACGGTCAGATCAATCTTGAAGAAATACCGTCCATGGTGGAAAACATCCTGTCTGATCTACAGATCGATTTATCACCCTACGAACCAGAGTCATTGGAAGCGCTGCGCGAACTGCGCGCTGAGCAGAGGGATCTGCGCCTGGAACAGCGTGATATCCGAGCCCAGCTGCGCACCCTGCGACGTGAACTGGTGCGTGCAGACGAGAGTAGCGAACGGCAGAAGGTGCAACGGCAGATTGAGAACCTTGAGCGCGAACTGGTTGCAGTAGACACACAATATGACGCCCTGGCCAAGGATATAGATATTCAATACAAGTCTCTGCGCGACTATCGCGATCGCGTCGACACACCTGACTCACCAAATCCGCCCACGACCCAAAGTACTGACATAGACGCTCTGATTGCCCGCACTGTTTGTGATTACGGCGCTACCTTGAAAAGCTTAGGTTCTGAAGACTATCTGACCGTTGCACTACGCCGCGATAAGAGCACCCGTTATTATGCTTTCAAAATGGATTATGTAGACAGCTGCGGCCGCGGTGATATGCGTGCCGAACGCCTGCAGGAAAGGGCATACACCTACGACGGCTGAGCACAGCGTTAGTCGCAGTCACAGTGTCGGCTGGGTTCAGTCGCGCTGCGCGTCGATAAGATCGCGATAGGCACGCATGTGCCGCAGTGCGCTGACTTCATCTCCCTGCAGCTCACGAATGCGCGCAAGATTATAATGGGCATCAGGAATGGAAGGCGCCTGCTGATAGAAGTCAGCTGCTTTGCTGGTTTCGTCCAGCTCATCAAACACAGTGCCAAGATTATAAAACGCCAGCTGGTGTCCCGGTCGCGCGGTTAATGCCAGCTCATAATGACGCTTGGCATGTTTCAGATCGCCACGAAGTTGATACAGGCGTCCCAAATTAACATGGGCATCCGCATTTTTAGGATCGAGTCGAATTGACTGTTTATAAGCATCCGGCGCTTTGTCCGCGTCCACTTCTTCAAGGTCGAGACCGAGGTTGTACCACTCGTCTGTATCCAGATCCTCTGCAGCTATCGCCGCCTGAACATGTTGCTCCGCAATATCTGCAACGGTACCTGCTATCTGGCCAGGACTGAAATCAAAATTGATCTGCCCCGTCTCAACTTCCCAGACATGTTGATCATCGCGCGCCATGACCGTAGTGCCATCCGCATAGATGCGCACCGCACTGAGAGACTTTTCCTGTTCAATTTCTTTTTTCAGCTTAACCAGTGCTCGATAAGCTTTGCGCGTTGTCACCGAGGCATTCATCAGACCTTTGGCGGTTCGGAGCAGCACCACATCCTGAAAAGAGAAACGATACTCACCACGCGGACCGCGGCCAGGCTGCACCAGGGAGCGGCGCACATAGTGGCGCACCTGATCAGTATTCAGACCTATGAGTTCAGCAACTTCTCTGGTTCTGTAGCCACTCATCAGACCGAAATTTCCCCTGTGCAAAACGTGACGCAGATTTTGCCTGTGTTGCGCCCACCTTGCCACCGGCAAACCACTTTGATTTGCAAAATTTACGCAATAAAAAAGTCGACAACGTTTTCTATCAATGCTGCGCCGATCCAGGTGAGCGGCACAATCACCAGATAGAGGCTGAATCGAGCCAGCACGCTGATATCCAGTGGCCATTCAGTTACCGATGCCACTTCACGGCGAAAGGTCAGCAGCGTAGCCAGATTAGGCATATCCCGCAGTGGTGTCGAGGATACCTGCTTGATCTGTTGCTGAACCGCAGACAGCAGCTCCAGCTTCGCAATCTTCAAACGCTTATGTAAAGGCCATACCGGTGCAACAAACAAGTATACCAACGCAGCAGTGGTGGGCACCAATCCAGGAATAGTGGTCCAGACGCTGGTGTCGCCACCCAACCACATAATCGAAAAAAGCGACTGCGCACCGATGACCAGTAATGTTGAGCTTACAGCCATACGCCCGAACGGGATGAGTGAAGCGCCGTTGAAAACATCAACCTCCACCTTTTTCGCCAGTTTCCTGAACATACGCGCATTGTCGACTAATGCGTGTACCGCACAGGTGACTGTGATCCACACAAGCCAGGGCCCCGCGGTCGCGACAAAACCTGGGTAATCACGAAAAAGACTGTTCACCATAATGACCAGCTCGCCGGTCAATAACCAACTTTGAGAAAACCACAATCCTGAGGCCGCGGTGAGATTAACAGTGACCCAGCGCCAGGAGCGATGGCTGACACGAATGCTCAACGAGGCTGCTTCCTCCGCCGATATCAAGCCGTTGCGGCGCAATTCCTTGAGTGCCGCCTGACTACGCCCAGTCACAAAGTGAAAAACCGGAATGATATAAGCCACCATACAGACAAAAAATAAGGCAATTGGCCAACTCATATACGGATAATCGCCAGACAGAAGGCCAGCCGATTCCACAAATGCCGTCATCAGCAGAAACAGGCCGAGAAACGAAATCCAGCGGCCAAACTTTACGTCGGGCACCAGGCGCAGAATCCAAAGACGACTCAAGCCCTTTTCCTTAACCATCAATCAAACGCCGTAAAACGCGAAGGGTCTGCGCGAAAGGCATACGCTGCTTCTATGTCCGCTGCAATCACCCGCCCGGTGGATAACTCTGGCAGTTGCCGAGGATCAAAATAGTCGGCACCCAGACATTCGTACCCTGCCTGGGGCGAAGTATCGTCAATCCGTTCACAGAGGAAAAAGAATTTATAGAAATCACGAACATCGGGTTTATAGCGGTGCTTGGCTTTGTGTTTCACGGCGTACAGTGCGCGCGCTTTTACGGCGAGATTGGCTTCTTCAGCAATTTCTTTTTCGATGTTCTGAGCTGCGGAAAGGCCCACATCTGCGTAACCACCGGGTAGCGTCCAGCGCTGGTCTGTTTTTTCCTGCACCAGCAGAATCCTGTCGCCACTGAAAACCGCACCGCGGACGTCAATCAAAGGCGTAGCGTAGCTCTCGGCAAAGTCGCAATGCATATCCATGATCTGCTGCAACGGCACCTGACCGAGGTTGGCCAACATGTTCTGAGCAATCTCGGCAATCTCGCGATAGCGCTCGTTGTCATGCTCAGACACATCGAAGTGCAGCCCGGTAGAGGCCAGCGCCTGCAATCGTTTGGCCCACGCCAACCATTGATCTTCCATTGTGCTTCGGCCTTCGCTATCAAGATTGCATGGTACATCAATCCCCGCTTGCCGCGACTTGTCGAAAGGTCATACCCTAGAACTCTGCAACAAACTGACATTTCTAGAGGTAATTACATGCCGGATATGAAACTGGGCCTGGCACTCGGCTACTGGGGCGCACAGCCACCCACTAACCACATACAACTGGCGCAGGAGGCCGAACGTCTGGGTTACGATTCAGTCTGGACCGCCGAGGCTTATGGCTCGGATGCTTTGAGCCCGCTGGCCTGGATTGGCGCCAACACCAGCACTATTCGTCTGGGCACCGGGGTGATTCAGCTGTCCGCGCGCACCCCGACCGCAACCGCAATGGCTGCCATGACCATGGACCACCTCTCTAACGGCCGTATGATCATCGGCCTGGGTGTATCCGGACCCCAGGTAGTCGAGGGCTGGTATGGTGGCCCGTTTGCCAAACCCCTGGCAAGAACCCGGGAATACATCAGTATCATGCGTAAAGTCATCGCGCGGGAAGAACCTGTCGCCAACCCGGGCGAACATTACCCCCTGCCTTACGAAGGTGAAGGATCCTGGGGGTTAGGTAAACCTCTGAAGTCGATTCTGCACCCGCTGCGTAAAGAAATTCCCATTTTCATGGGTGCGGAAGGTCCAAAAAACGTAGCCCTGGCGGCAGAAATTGCAGACGGCTGGCTGCCACTGTACTACTCACCGTTTCGTCAGGAGGTATATGCACCGTCACTGTCTAACGCCAAAGCGGATTTTGAAATCACCCAGGGTGTCGTGGTGAACATCACTGACGATGTTGAAGCCGGCCTGCAGCCGGTTAAACATATGCTGGCACTTTATGTCGGCGGCATGGGCGCCAAAGACCGCAATTTTCACAAAGAACTGGTGAGTCGCATGGGTTTTGAGGCTGAAGCGCAGAAAGTGCAGGATCTGTTTATGGCGGGCAAAAAAGACGAAGCAGCGCAGGCAATTCCAGACGCCCTGGCGGACGAAATCTCGCTGGTGGGACCCGTTGATAAGATCAAAGATCGCCTGCAAGCCTGGGACGAAACGCCAGTCACATCATTGACAGTATCAGCGCGCAGCGCAGCCCAGCTGCAGACGCTGGCAGATCTGATGCTCGATCGTTAAGTATCAGGGTCTGCATCAGTTTGCGTTTCTGCTGCCGGCTCCGCGCTCGAGGATGAACGACGTTTGGCTTGAAGCGTGTCTTTAAGCAATGCCACCTGTTCCTTGGTCACACTTTCAAAACCTGGAATGGAACAACGCATGCCGGGAGAAATGCCACCCAACCCACTGTCATAAGTGGCACGAATGGCGTCCAGAACGCACAGCTGGGTGCCGCTACCGGGTTCGTAAATCACGGGTCTGCCTCGACGTAACCCCGGACACCGACGATCGAAACGCACGAGATAATACTCTTCCCGTGCTACGCGCAGCACGATGTGCTGCTCATCGATAACCTGCATGTCACGGATACGGGTGGTGTTGATACAGCGCGGCGACTTAACATAATCATCCTGGGTTGGATCGCGGGTGAGGATTTCCTCCACCGAGAGCGCCTTTTCTTCTGCAGATTGTTGCTGCCTGTCGACTCCGGCGCTGTTACATCCAGCCAGGGACACTATGACAAAAAGGGGAAAATAAATGCGCATCATGATGGATCAGCCTCCGCTAGTGATTTTTTCAGCTGGGCTACCTGTTCCAGAGTAACCGGTTCAAACTGGCCTAACAGGCAATTGGCCGTAGGGCCTTCACCGCGCACGGCGCCCCTGCTTGTTGCCGTAATACGATCGTTGGCACAAATCTGACTTCCAAATCGCGAAACGTTAAGTACCATATTCTTACGCAAACCCGCACATTGTGTTTTGAGTCTATTCAGCCAACGGCGATCAAACCTGCCAATAAGCAGCAGGTGTTTGTTATCAAGGATCTCAAACTGTTTCACGTCGCGCGCGTAGAGACAATTGGTGGGTTCCGAGTCCGCCCAGCCATCTACAGAGAGAGGCACGAGGAGCAATACAAGAATAAGAAATTTCATTCTCAAGGGTTTCTCCTTGCTAAAAATAGTGACCCTGCCGGTTCGATCATACAGGTTACAGAGCCGACAGTCGTTTCAGCGTCTTAACACAATCGGCATCCACCTTCAGGGTAAGCAGTTCATCAGCGCGGGTCTTACCGCGATTCAGCGCCGCAATGGGCAGACCCAACTCCGCGGCGCGGCGTACAAAGCGAAAACTTGAGTAGACCATCAACGAACTGCCAATCACCAGCACACTATCTGCCTGGTCAAGTTGAGCAAACGCCTGCGCAACTCTGTCCTTAGGCACTGAATCACCAAAAAACACAACATCAGGCTTCAGAATCCCGCCACACTGCTGACACTGAGGCACTTTAATTGCAGAAAAATTTTTATCCGCGAGGTCAGCATCACCATCCGGCGCCATCCCGGGCGCGTCCTTAACTGCACGCGTGTTGTGCGTATCCAACCATTGCTGGACAACATCGCGGCTAACCCTATCTCCACAGGACATACACACAACCTGATCCAGGCGACCATGCAGATCGATAACCTGTTGGTGTCCAGCACGCTGGTGCAGACCATCAACGTTCTGCGTAATTAATCCACACAAACGGCCCTGGGATTCCCAGCGTGCCAGCACCTGATGGGCGACGTTGGGTTTGGCCCGCTTGAACTCCGGATAGCCTGCCTGGCTGCGGGCCCAGTAACGCTGCCGCCATGCCGGTGTTTGCATGAACGCCTGGTGCTGCACCGGTTGCGCACGCTTCCACTCACCCTGTTCGTCGCGATAGTCACCAATACCCGACGCACT
>Ga0180435_10000957_pt1 | contig 30413 bp, 20 predicted proteins | sample SS_ome_3_FD_132467 | JGI IMG/M metagenome (GOLD analysis project Ga0180435, IMG submission 132467) | Hypersaline lake sediment archaeal communities from the Salton Sea, California, USA - SS_3_S_1 metaG | ecosystem: Environmental > Aquatic > Non-marine Saline and Alkaline > Hypersaline >... | reverse complement strand
CCCCTGCCGCTGCTTTTCACCGATACGCTGACGGTCGGCGGCGACACGCCGGCCCACAATTACGTGGCCGGCGCTCTCAAGTTGAATCTCCTGGAAGGACGCGGGATAACTTCCTGGGCGCCCGGCTGGTGGTGCGGTTTCCCCCTTTTTCAATACTACTTCTGCCTTCCTTATCTTCTGATTGTCATGCTCGATTCGATTCTTCCCTTCAACGTCGCCTTCAAACTGGTCAGCGTTTCCGGCATCTTTGCTCTTCCTCCGGCCTCCTATGCGGCCGGGCGCATTTTGCGCCTGCCGCGTCCCGCCCCGCTCCTGCTGGCCGTGGCATCAATTCCGGTTCTTTTCGTGCGCTCGCACACCATGTGGGGCGTCAATATCGCAAGCACGCTGGCCGGCATGATCGCCAACAGCATCGGGTTTTCCATCATGCTCCTCGCCACGGCTTCCTGTTTCCGGGATATGGAGGACGGCGCCTTCCGCCTGCGCACGGTTTTCCTGCTGGCCGCCCTGCCGGCTTCACATTTCTTCACGACCCTGGCGGCATGCCTGGTTCTTGCGGCTGCGCTCTGTTTTTCTCCTTCCGGAACCTTCCGCGGCCGTCTGCGCGCGCTGGCCGGCGCGGGTTTGCCGGCGCTGCTGATAATGTCGTGGTGGCTCGTTCCCCTTGCCGCCAAGCGCGAATTCAGCGTCGATTTCGGGGTTAACTGGGACATCAGCCTGTGGAAAACCCTGCCCCTTTATGTCTACGCCGGCCTGCCACCTGCCGTGTTCACCGTCTGGTGGAGTTTCAAGTACCGCCGCGGCGCCCCGCTGGTCTTTCTCTGGATGACGGCGGTCTCCCTGCCGCTCTTCTTTATAGGCTTCAAGCTCTCGCCGGTGTTCGTGAATGTCCGACTCTGGCCCTTTGTCTTCTACGGCGTTGTCGCGCTTGCCTCAATCGGACTCGGGTTGCTCGTTTCCCGTCTGCGCGCCCCGAACCTGCTCGTCGCCGCGATCGCACTTGCGGTATTGCTGCACGTGTCCACGCGGGAAGCTCATCCGCCCCCTTCGCGGGGACCCCTGCGGACATGGGCTGAATTCAACTACTCGGGGCTCGAGAAGATGCCGGCCTATCCCGTCTTCAGGGACCTCGCGCTGCCGCTCAAGGATACGCCCGGCCGGCTGGCCAACGATCTTTCCCCCGCAAACAACGCCATGGGTTCGTCCAGGATATTCGAGTGCGTGCCGCACCTGATCGGCAAACCGATCCTCGAGGGCGGACTTGTCAACTCGGCCGCGGGCTCCCTCTTCTCTTACTATGTTCAGAGCGAGACCTCGCGTGATTGCGCCGGCTACCCCCCGCTCGTAAGACCCTCGACGTTCGACATCGGCCGGGCTACCGCCCACCTGCAACTGTTCAACGTGAAACATCTGATCGCGCGCTGGGAAGATCTCAAGCGGGCATTGAACGATTCCGAAGACTGGAAACTGCTCCGTCGGTCCGGCGAATGGGAGCTGCACGAGCTGACGACGCACGACGGACGTTATGTGACGATTCCGGAGCGCCCTCCCATCGGCGTCAGAACCGACCGCTGGAAGATTTGCGCGCTGGAATGGCTTTACCATATCGACTCAATAGAGCAGCCGTATCTCTTCATTGACGACGACGCGGCGTCCCTGCCCGCGGGCCTGGCGGGAGTCTTGTCGGAGTCCCAGTATCTTGACCTGCTTGAATCGCCGGTTCTTCCCACCGAGCCGGACGAACAGGCCGGGGGGGAAGTGCTGGAGGAAGAGATACTGCCGGACCGCATACGGTTCAAGACGACGGCCATCGGCCGGCCCCACATGGTCAAGTGCACCTATTTCCCGAACTGGCGCGTCAAGGGGGCCGACCGGATCTACATGGTGTCCCCCGCGTTCATGCTGGTTTATCCCGAGCAAGGAGACGTTGAGCTTTACTATGGCCGCACGGCTTCCGATATTGCCGGTTACGTTTTGACGGCAGCCGGATGGATTCTCGTAGGTGGAATTATCTTGCGGCGAAGGCGGATTAATCTCTCGGGGTGCCCGGAGCGATGAGACTTCCTTCCAAGGCAGGCCTGCTGAAGGCGTTTGACGCTTCGTTCGGATGGAGCGCCTGCAAACTCCTGGGGCGTATCCGCCACGCGGCGGGACTGCCGGGGCTGTCCCCAACCCCGCAATCGTCGGATCTGCGCAGGATCCTGGTGATTCGACCGGGGGGCATGGGAGATATGCTCATGCTGCTGCCTGCGATTAAGGCCGCGGCAGCGCTGCATCCGCGCCTCGAAATCGACATAGTATGCGAGAAGCGCAACCGCGATGTTCTCAAACTGGCGGGACTGGAAAAGCATGCACTGCTTTACGATGCCCGCCCGCTCGCGCTCTTGAGGAGGCTGAGAACGATGCGTTACGACGCTGCCATCGACACCGAGCAATTCCACAATTCATCGGCGGTCCTTGCCCTGCTGAGCGGGGCGCCGGTACGCGTCGGCTTCAGAATCAATCCCGCGCGACTTCACCTCTACACGCACCTGGTCGACTACGAGGTGGACGGCTACGAGGCCGACCAGTTCTTGCGCCTTTTCACCGCTGCCGGAATACGCATTTCCGCTCCCCCGCGGCACGGTTCGCTGGCCGGCATTTCACTCCCGGACGACCCGGGCCCCGTCTTGCGGCCGCCGTCCGGAAGACCCCTGATTGCGCTGGGGCCCGGGGCGGCTGACAGCTACAAACAGTGGGGCGCCGGCAATTTCGCCAAATTGGCACGCCGATTGCTCGAGGGCGGCTATGCGCCGGTTCTGGTTGGAGGCCGCACGGACCGCCGATCCTCCCGCCTCATCGTATCGCTGCTCGGGAACCCCGATACGATTTCGGATGCAACCGGCGTCGTCTCACTGGCCCGGACGGCCGCGATTCTCAAGCGCTGTGAGCTGTTCATCGGCTGCGATTCCGGACTGGCCCATCTTGCGGCCGCGCTTGGCACAAGAACTGTCGTTATCTTCGGTCCCAGCGATGCGCGCAAGTGGGCCGCTCCCGACGAACGACATGCCGTGATTCGCAGGGGCCTGCCCTGCACGCCGTGCGCGATATTCGGCTACCGCAAATGGTGCCGCGCTGTGCCGTGTATGCGTACGGTCGGCGTCGAAGAGGTCCATAGCGCCGCAAAGGCCCTGCTGGCGTGAGGCGATCTTCGCGGATCGCCTGTCACGCCAAGCCCGTCCCCATGGCCGGTCGGCGCTCGATTTCCGGCAGACTGGCGGCGGCAATGGCCTGGCCGTGGCGCTTGTCCTTTTCGCCGGGCGTGCGCAGTGCGATCTTGTCGTGCAGCTCCGGGAAGAGCTCCCGAAGAACGCCGCCCGCCCGCTCGATAATGACCTCCCCGCCTTCCCCGGAGGTCACCCGCCCCAGGATCAGCAGGTTACCGATCTCGTAGAATTCGGCATAATGCGCAATGGAATAGCCGAAATACACACCGATCGTCTCAAAGATCCGCCGTGCCCGTTCGTCCCCCTGCACCAGAAGATGCTGTACCTCGGCCAGGCGTTCGGCAAAGGGCATGTCGCCTTCGAAATCCAATCCGGCCGTCTCCGCCAGCCGCGCCACGGCCTGCTGCGAGAAGTACTGGACCCCGCATCCCCGGTCGCCCGACCATTCGTCGACGGGAGCGTCATCGCGATAGTCCACCGGCACGAAGGCAAGCTCATTGAGCCAACTCGTTATGTTGCCTTCCGGATTCACGTATCCGGCGGCCTGACTCGTTCCCATCGAAATGCCGAGCACGGAGTTGTCGTCGATCGCCATGGAGCCCGCCAGGGCCGCTACCTCGCCGTCGTTGGCGACCTCGAACGGCACGTTGCCCCAGGCGGCCTTGAGTTCAGGGAAGATCCGTCTGATCTTCCGCTCGAAATCCTCCTCCGAGACGCCGCGGAAAAGCGAGGCAACCAGCACCTCGTTGTTGGCGTAACACCCGGCCGCGCTGCCGCCGATCGCGTCGACCCTGGGCAGCTTATCGGCCGCCCGCCGAAGCGTATCGTTTATGCCGTCGCGGTGATATTGCGGGTCCGACTGGAAATACGGGTCCCACGGGATCTCCTCCGAGTAAACCAGTTTCCCGTCAATCAGCGCCGCGCTCTTGCGGTCGCTGCCGCCGAGGTCAAAACCGATGCGGCAACCGTCAAGGTGACGGCCCAGCCTGACCGAAGACTCGCGCGGTTCCGGCAGTTCGGGAATGCGGACCGACTCCACCTTCAATGTCTCCCTGAACATCTTCCGGCCGAAGAGGTCGCAATCGAACGCCCTTGCGCCGCCGGCACTGTAAATGCCGGCCAGCTCTGCCGCGATTCTTTCGCCGCCGGCGATGAAAATGCGGGTTCCGCCCTTCTGCCAAAGGAGAAACTTGACCATACGTTCCACGAAACGCAGATTGGCGGCAAAGTGCTCCGTGCGGTCCGGCAGAATGTCCGCTTCGTGCGTAAAGCACGTTCCGTCGGGCCGTTGCAGCGCAATGACAAGCGGGCGGCTCTGCGGGTCCGCCGCCACGCGCTTGCGATAGGCGCGGTTCCACAGAACGGCCGGCACGAATCCGGGGTCGAGAGCGGGGCGCACGGTCATGCCGTCCGGCTCAATTTCAGTTACCATCGTTAACGTCGCCTCCCCATTTCAGTATAACCTTGCCGGCCTCGCCGGAATTCATGACTTCGAAACCTTTCCGGAAGTCCTCGCAGGCGAAGCGGTGCGTCACAACGGGACTTATGTCGAGCCCGCTCTGGACCATCACGGTCATCATATACCAGGTCTCGTACATCTCGCGGCCGTAAATCCCCTTGATCGTCAACATGTTGAAGATGACAGTATGCCAATCGACGGGCGATTCGTCCGCGGGGATGCCCAGCATGGCGATTTTGCCGCCGTGGCTCATGTTGGCAATCATGTCCCGGAGAGCCGCGGGGTTGCCGGACATTTCCATGCCGACGTCGAACCCTTCCTTCATGCCAAGCTCTTTCTGCACGTCGCGCAGGGAGCGTTCCCGTGGGTTAACGGCGAGCGTGACCCCCATCTTCTTCGCCAGCTCCAATCGCCACGGATTGACGTCGGTGATGACGACGTAGCGCGCGCCGGCGTAGCGCGAGATGGCGGCGGCCATGATCCCGATCGGTCCCGCGCCGGTGATCAGCACGTCTTCGCCAAGCACCTTGAACGAAAGGGCCGTGTGGGCGGCATTGCCGAAAGGGTCGAAGATAGCCGCTACGTCCAACGGCACCTCCGGATCATGCTTCCAGACGTTCGTCATCGGCAGCGCCAGGTACTCGGCGAAAGCTCCCGGGATATCCACACCAAGCCCGCGGCAATCCATGCAGAGGTGGCGCCGGCCGGCCATGCAGTTTCTACACCTGCCGCATACGACGTGACCTTCCCCGCTGACAATGTCGCCGGCCTTGAAATCGGCGACATTTGCGCCGGTTTCCACGATGCGGCCGACGAATTCGTGTCCGATGGTCATGGGAACTTTGATCGTCTTCTGAGACCAGGCGTCCCAGTTGAAGATATGCAGGTCGGTGCCGCAGATCCCGGCGCGGTCGACCTTGATCAAGACGTCGTTGATGCCGATTTCGGGCATGGGCACGTCCGCCATCCAAAGCCCCGGCTCTGCCTTCTGCTTTACAAGCGCTTTCATACCAACGTGTCTCCCCGCTGATCTGCTCGCCGGCGGCGACGCCCGCCCTCAACCCGCCGCCGATTCCATCGCGTCTTCCTGCGCTTCCATCGACGCAAGCAGCGCGAACTGCACACGGCAGCGGTCGCGGTTATGGCCGCTGCGCCGCGTCTTGAAATATACGTCGCCTTCAAGGTAATCGGTCAGGAAGCGTATGCCGATTTCAAAAGTGATCAGTCTTGCGGAAAATACCAGCAGTTCCCTTTCGCCGGCCGTCAGGAATGCGCCGGCCGACTCAAGGTAACCTTTGACGAGCGCCTCAAAAACACTCATCCGCATCGAGACTTTCGAGACATCGGGTTCATCCTCCATTGCTGCATTGGTGGCCGAACGGACCATGTCGCCGAAATCGTAGAGAGAGCAGCCGGGCATGACCGTATCGAGGTCTATCACACAGACTCCCTCGCCGGTCGCGTCGTCCAGCATGACGTTGTTGAGCTTGGTATCGTTATGTGTAATGCGTTCGGGCAGATCCCCCGCGGCGAGCCGGTCCTCGATAAGCGAGATCTTGTCTTCTCTCTGCGCGGCAAATCCTATCTCGCGCCGCACGGCGGCGGCACGGTTGAGCGGATCGCGCTCGACAGCCTTCATCAAAGCCGCGAACCGCCTCGGCGTGTTGTGAAAATCCGGGATGGTCTCGTGCAGGCGCGGCGCCGGCAGATCGGCCAGCATCGCCTGAAACGCGCCGAAAGACCGGGCAGCCTCAAAGGCCTGGCGCTCGTTCTCCATCCGGTCGTAGGTTTGCGCCTTTTCTATGAAAACATATGTGCGCCACACGCCGCCCTGAGTGTCCCTGTGGAACATTCCCCCCTCCCTTGCGGGAACCAGGGTGAGAGTTCTTCTCGTGAGATCAGAGGCGCCCGACGCCGCAAGCTTCGCCCTGACGTGCTCCGTCACGCGCCTGACATTGTCCATCAGGCTGACGGGGTCCTTGAAAATTGCGGTGTTGATGCGCTGATGGATGTAGCGGACCGCCGTGCCGCCCTGATCGTACCAAGCGGCGTAAGTGTCGTTTATGTGGCCGCTGCCGTACGGCTCTCCGCATACGAAAGCGCCGCGCATGTCGAAATGCCGCGCCACTTCCGCCAGATCAACCTTTGAAGGAGTCTCAGACATTCCGGAACTCCCGCCATTCCGGCTCGTTCTCGAAAATCCAGCGATAGTACTCGGTTTGAGTCAGCTGCCCGGCGGCCGCTTCGTCCACAATAACCTGGCAGCGCGGATGAAGCTGCAGCGCCGAAGCGGAGATCATCGATGTCACGGGTCCCTCCACCGCCGCGGCCAGGATAGCGGCCTTCCCCTCCCCTGTCGCCAGGAGCAGGCAGCGCCTGCTCTCGAGTATGGTGCCCACTCCCATTGTAATGCCCCGCCGAGGGACATCGGCCGCCGAGGGAAAGAGCGGCGCATTCTGGGCCAGCGTGCGCGGCGTGAGGGCCTTCTCGCGCGTGCGCGACTGCAGCGCCGAGAGCGGTTCGTTGAAGCCGATGTGCCCCGACTCGCCGAGCCCGAGGAGCTGCAGGTCTATCCCGCCGCAGGCGGCGATCAGCGACTCGTAGCGCCGGCATTCCTCCACCAGATTCTCCGCCAGCCCGTCAGGCAAATGGGTGTTGGATATATCGATATTGACGCGCCGGAACAGGTGGCTGTTCATGTAGTGGCGGTAAGAGTTAGGGTCGCCGGGCGCAAGTCCGACGTATTCATCGAGGTTGAACGTGCGAACCCGCGAGAAGTCGAGTCCCTCTTCGGCGCGCATCCTCGCCAGCCTGGCGTAGACACGCTCCATCGTTCTGCCCGTGGCCAGGCCCAGCACCGTCGAGGGCTTCTCGATAATCGCGCGCGCAATCAGCCGCGCCGCAAGCTCGGCCGCCGCCGCCTCGTCCGGCCGGATGATCACTTCCATCAAGCATACTCCGCCGCGTGATCGGGCGACGACAGAATAACCTCGCGCCCGTCGAGGGTGTCCCGCAACGCTTCGATCTCATCGGCCGGCTCGCGCAGCGGAAGCGCAACCTGCCCGCCTTCGACGACCGACCGGCACATGGCCATCATGATCTCGAAGCCCTGGTAGGCGCTTTGGAAGTTGCAGGGATGCACGAGCGCTTCGTCATCCAGCCACTTCGCCATGTCCTGAACGTAAGGCGGCATATCCGCAGCGTAATCCATGGCCCCCTCGCCGCCCTGCGCGCCCCGGTCCGTGACGGCCCGCCAGCCGCCGTTAGTGATCACTTCCGCGAACCCCCTGTCGCCCATCACCCTGATTCTGTTGCGGCCCCACCACTTTGCAACCTCGGGGATGTTCGGCGCGCCCGCGCCGCTCTCGACGATGCCCCTTACGCCGTTGGCGAACTGCATGAAGCCCGCGATGTAGTCGGGCGAGGGGTGATTGTCGCCCAGTTTTCCGCGCCCGGACGCCTGGGCCATTACCCACTCGGCCCCGGCCTCGCCGTTGTACCAGCGCATGTAATCGATCATGTGGCTCAGCATGTGCATCATCCAGCCCGGCGTCGAAGCATAGATCGTGTGGATCCCGCCGAGGTCTCCGGCGGCGGCGATTTCCTTCACCTTGGCGTAGTGGGCGCCGTAACGGTGCTGGTGACTGACCACCGCCTTGACTCCGCTCGCATCGAGCATCTCCCGGATCCGCATCGCGGCGCGGCTGCTGTCCGCCAGGGGTTTTTCAAACGCGAGCAGCCGCGCCCCGTTCTCGACGCCGATCCGGATCATCTGCTCGCGCAGGTGCGGCATCGTGCAGAAACAAAATACGTCCGGCTTCAGCGATTGCGCGAGCGCGGCGGCGTCCGACGACGTCTCGACGTCTCCGCCCAACAGACGCCGGCCGTCGGCCAGGCGCGCTTCGTCAATGTCGCAGATACCCGCCACCTTGAAACGGTTGTTCGCGTTGAAAGCCTCGGCGTGATGCTTGCCGCGCTTTCCCATGCCGACTACTACGACCGTATATTCCTTCATACCCTGTCCCATTCCAGCACCTTCTCGATTACGTAATCCACCTCGTCTTCCCGCAGCTCGGGATACATCGGAAGACTCACGCAGCTTGCCGCGTTACTTTCCGCGTTGGCGACCGGCCCCGCGATCCCGGCCTGCTTGCCCCAGGGGTAGCCGTCCTGTTTGTGGATCGGGATGGAGTAGTGCGTCTTGGCGTCGACGCCGTTGTCCACGAGGAATTGCAGCAGATCGTCCCGCCGCGACGCATCCGCGGTCTCTATCACGTAGAGATGAAACACATGGCGATAGCCCGGTGTCACGTAAGGCAGTTCGATGCCGCCGGCGGCCTTCAGCCCCTCGTCGTAGCGCTGAGCCCACTTGATGCGCAGATCCGTCCACTCGGTTATGTGGTTGAGCTTGGCGTTCAGCACGCCGGCCTGCAGGTCGTCCAGACGGCTGTTGAATCCGAAAGAGTGATGATCGCGCTTGCCGGAGCCGTGGTTGCGGAGTTTGCGGATCTTCCGGTCGACGGTTTCGTCATCCGTAAACACCATGCCGCCGTCCCCGAAACAACCCAGGTTCTTCTGAATGATGAAACTTGTGGTAACGGCATCGCTGAGCTCGCCCTGCCGGAAAGTATCGCCTCGTCCGTCAATGCCCTGCGCGTTGTCTTCTATGACCGCAAGATTGTGCTTGTCGGCGATCTTGCGGATGGCGGGCATATCGGCGCACTGCCCGTACAGATGCACGGGGATGACCGCCCTGGTCCGCTCGGTTATCGCTGCCTCGATCAGCGCGGGATCGATGTTCTTCGTGCGCGGATCGCAGTCGACGAACACGACCTTGCAACCCGCGATCCAGGCCGCCTCGGCGGTGGCAAAGAACGTATTGGGGTGCGTGATGACTTCGTCGCCCGGGCCGATGCCGAGCGCCATCAGCGCCAGCCAGATGGCGTCCGTTCCGTTGCCGACGCCGATCGCGTATTTGCTTCCGAAATAGTCGGCCGCGCGCGCCTCGAACTCCGCCAGCATCGGTCCCATGACGTACTTGCCGCTCAACAGAACCTTGTTGATATTGGCGTCGATTTCTCCCTTTATTGCCTCATACTGTCTTACGTGGCCGTAGAACCCCACTTTCATCCTTTGCTCCCTCTCAGTTTTTCTATCCTCCCGACGACATCCTTTTTAAAACGATCGATAAAAACGATTGTGTAATCGGCGACCGAGAGCGAAGGATCGTCGATCAAAGGCTTGAGGTCCATTGCCCAGCTCAGGGCGTCGGTCTTGTCGGTTGCGTGCGACTCGAAGAAGGTGGCATTGGCGGCGCGTCTGCCCATGATGGCGGTATCGTACCGCTTTCCGCCGCTTATCTGGGAGTCGAAGATCCCCGAGAGCGCGGCGGCGATGTTCTTGCGCTCGTCGACCGGCAGGACCTGTTTGTCTTCATCCGGCAGCCAGTCCAGCGACCGCCATATTTCGCAACCGTAAACCGAACCCGGGCGCCTTTCTTCCGGCAGGGCGCGCAGGGCGGCAATGCAGCGCAGGACGGCGGCCACGTGAGTGTCGTGCTTATCCGCCGGGTTGTGCAGATAAACCACATCGGCGGCCGCCAGTTCGAAGATCGCCCTGAGATCATCGACTACCGCGCCGTTCGCCGGGTCCTTGATATCGGCGCTGGCGTGGCCGAGCTGAATCTGGCAGGCGTACTCCCCGACAGCCGCGGCCTTGCGCTGTTCGCCCCGGCGAACCGCCTGCATCTGCTCGTCGCTGAAATCGCTGTAGATTCCGGAGCGGGCGCTGCCGCCGCCGTTGGTCAGAATCACGCCGCCGAACCATTTGTCCTGGCGGCCGAAGCACTCCTGTATACCGTGATAAGCCATGAACTCCTGGTCGTCCTGGTGGGCGCCGACACACAAATGCGTCGTGCGCGCCAGGGCGCCGGGCATGTCAACACCGTCCGGCACAAAGATATCGGCGTCTTCGCGCGAAAGCTTCACAAATCACCTCGCACCGGGTGCGGCCACCCGGAGAACTTTTCTCGTCAGCGAAATCGAAGCGCAACCCTACTCTATCGAACACTGCCTGTCAAACCGGCAGCAGACGCGGGAATCCTCTGCCGGACGGCCTCGTAGAGAACAATCCCGACGGCTACCCCTGCATTGAGAGAGTTAACCGAACCGCGCATGGGCAGCCTGACCAGGAAATCGCAGGTCTCGCGGACGAGACGTCCCAGCCCCTTCCCCTCGGCGCCGACTACCAGTCCGACGGGGCCGGCGAGGTCCGCCTCCGCAAACGAGCGGGCATGCGGGGCGTCCTCCAGGCCGCTCAGCCAGAGTCCGGCCTTTTTAAGGTCCTTCATTGTACGCACAAGATTCGTCACGCGGACGATAGCGATGTGTTCGGTGGCCCCTGAAGAGGCGCGCACCACGGCGGGCGTCACGCCGGCCGCCCGGTCGGCCGGGATAAAGACGGCGCATGCTCCGGCGGCCTCCGCCGTTCGGACAATCGAGCCCAGATTCTGAGGGTCCTGGATATGGTCCAGCAGGACGGCCAGGGGCGGGTCGCCGGCGCGCGCAATCGAATCGCGCGCATCCTCCGGGCGCGCATAGGGGTAAGGAGAGACGCGCGCGAAGACTCCCTGGTGATGCGCCCCGAGGACCTCCCGGTCGGCTGCCGCGGGACGCCCGGTCAGAACGGCGGCGCCCGCTTCGGCGGCAAGGTCGCGAATCTCGTCCAGCTCGGCTCCGGCCCTCGCGCCCGCCGCTATGCGGACTTCAAAAACGCGGCGGCGGCCGGCCTTGAGCATCTCCCTGACGGGCTGCCTGCCGTATAGCACCTCGGACCGCCCCTTTCCCTGACCGCCCTTCACGAACGTCTCCTGCGGCGGGGAGCGCCTCCGCGGCGCCGGCCGATGCGGGTTCCGTGTTCCCGGGGTTCACTGCGGCGGTTCTCGCGGTAAAGCCGCCACCACGATTCGAGCTGGTCAACTTCGCCGTCGGATGCGGTCACGTGAATCGTGCGCATCAGCAGCAGATCCGGAAAGTCGGCGCGCCGCACAAAACGCGTCCTTGAGAATCGCCGGCCGGTCCTGCCGAAACTGCGCTGGTCCGCCAGAAGATGGACGGCGGCATAGAAAGCCCTGCGGGGCAGTGCCAGCCTTTCCGCCACGGGTTGCAGCACTTCCCTGGCGACTTCATCGTGCGGCCGCCTCCCGCCGCCGTGCCGCGCGTCGTCAAGTCGCGCGTTAAAAAGAGGATAGAGCAGCGTCGCAAAGACAATCTCGAGCGGAGGGGGATCTTCATCGTCCGGCGCGCACGCGTCCAGAGCCCCGAGATACCGCCAGAATGTCTTGCGGCAGGGGGACGAGCGCTTGCGAAGCTCCGCGTTGATCGAGGGAAACAGCACCGCCAGCAGACCGGAACGGAACAGCATGCGGAACGCCGGCAGGCCGGAACGGAACGCGAAGAGACGCCTTATCTCTTCCAGAAGCCGCGGCGCCGGAGCGTGCTCTATCTCGCCGCGATGACGGCGCATGGCGGCGTAGGCGCCGCGCTCGATGGTAAACGACAGGCGCGACGCAAAGCGCACTGCCCGCAGCATGCGAACGGGATCTTCGCGAAAACGCACGTCCGGATCTCCGATGCACCTGACGATGCCCGCCTCGAGATCCGGCAGCCCGCCCACGTGGTCGATGATGTTGAAAGTACCGATATCGTAAAACAGACCGTTGATCGTAAAATCGCGCCGCCGCGCGTCCTCGGCGGGTGTGCCGAACGTATTGTCGCGCCGCCTGTAGGATGCGCCATCCTTGAGATGTTCCTCGTACGGTTCCGGTTCGCGCCGGAACGTGCTTGTCTCGATGATCTTATCGCCGAAGCGGATGTGCGCCAGGCGGAAGCGGCGGCCGATCAGAAAGCAGTTGCGGAACAGTCTCTTGATTTCGCGCGGGTGCGCGTCGGTGCCCACGTCGAAGTCTTTCGGCCGGCGGCCGAGCAGCAGGTCGCGCACCCCGCCGCCCACCAGGTAGGCCTTGAACCCGTGCTGCTTGAGACGATAGAGGACCTTCAGCGCATCGGGATCGATGTCGGACCTTGAAAGCGTATGCTCACGCCTTGCTCGAACAACCGTCTGATTCAAGAATACCTCACAGGCCCCGTGGAAAACAGTTTTCCCGACAACACACTTCCCTGAGAAAGTCGGAGTGCATAATAGCGCCGGCGGCGACGGGGCGCAACTTTCACTTTCCGCGCGGCTTCTCGCATCAGTCCGGTCCGCCGCAAGCCCGGCAAGATCGATATTGAACCGCCGCGGCATCCCTTCTATCCTGCCCCGTCATGACGCAGACAAGCGCCATCAGGAAGATCGTCAAACGCGATGGAACAGTCGTCGACTACGACCGGCGCCGCATCACCGCGGCCATTCAGAAGGCGCTGGTTTCAACGGGCAGGCCCAGCGCCGGGCTCGCCGGCGCCATGGCTGCAAGGGTCGAATCCGCCTTGCTCGGCGCTTACGGCGCCGAAAGCATACCCAGCGTCGAGGATATCCAGGACGTGGTTGAGTCGGTCCTGATGGAGAACCGTCTGACTGACGTCGCGCGCAAGTACATCATCTACCGGCATCAGCGGGCCATGGCGCGCGCCGCCCGGGCCTACGACTTCGAAGTTACCGACAACGTGCCCTACAAGAAGATCTACGAGGTCCTGCGCTGGAACATAGATCACGGCTGCGATTCAGTGCGGGCCCTGAACCGGATTATCGCCGCCGGCGACTTCCCCGGACTGGTGGCAGACAGCGACCGGCGCTACGAAGAAGAGACGCGCCGGGCTGCGTCCTCGATTCTGGAACGTATCGGGGACATTCGTATCGCGATCGTCGCCGGGCCGTCGTCCTCCGGCAAAACCACGACGACCATCAAGATTTCGGAGACGCTGGCCCGTGCCGGCGTCGGACTCAAGGCCTTGAATATCGATAACTATTTCTTCGATCTTGAAAGACACCCCAAGGACGAGTTCGGCGATTACGATTATGAAACGCCCGAAGCGCTGGATTTGTCGCTGATCAACACGCACCTGGAGAAGCTTCTTGACGGTCGCTCCGTAAAGACCCCGCACTACGATTTCAAGACCGGAAGACGCACGCCGGACGCGCACGACTTCGTCCTGGAAAAGAATGAAATACTGCTGATCGACAGCCTGCACGGGCTGTATGATTCAATGACCGAAAGCATTCCGCCGCCGGCGAAGTACAAGCTGTACATCGAAACGCTGGGACAACTGAAGGCCCGCGACGGATCTCTAATGCGCTGGGCCGATAACCGCCTCCTGCGCCGCATGGCGCGCGACAAGGATTTCAGAAACTTGCAGCCGATTGAAACGCTGACTCACTGGCATTACGTAAGGCGCAGTGAGTTGGAGCATATTATTCCCTACATCCGGAATGCCGATTTTATCGTGAACAGCGCGCTGCCCTACGAGCTCCCGATTTTGCGGCGTCGCCTGTTTCGATACATTTCGACCGCCGCACACAGGTTCGCCGAAGATCCCCGCCGTCTTGACGCTCATATCAGGGCAAACCGGGTCCATGGGCTGCTGAAGCCTTTGCGCATGGTTAAGGACGAGAGCTGCGTCGGGCCGACGTCGCTCCTGCGCGAGTTTATCGGCGGCAGCCGGTACCGGTATTAGCCTCTTCCGCGTTGGTCGGGGGCCACACCGCGCTCAGATCCATCCCCTGAGCTTGTAGTAGAACAAAGCCGTAAGCTCGCGCACATACCAGACCTCCCGCACCAGGCCGCTCCACAGTCCGTAGCGCGTACCTGTAGCGGGGCCCATGTCCGCTTCGGGCGCGACATCGTACGCAGCCAGGCAGGCTGCCTTTTCGAACCCGGCATGACGGAAGCACAGCAGTGAGCGCCGCGCGTGATAAGGCGAACTGACTATCAACAAGGGCTTACGGCATGCTTCCTCGCCCAGCAGCTTGCGCACGTTGACCGCCTGCTGACGCGTGTCGCGTCCGTAATGTTCCAGCAGAATCGACTCGCGCGGGATGCCCCTCAATACAAGCTCGTCACGCATGCGGCCCACACTGTCCGTTTCGGGATCGGCATCCGAAGGCAGGCAAGCGACAAACGTGACGTTCGTGGCGTTGGTCATGCTCAATGCGTACCGCGCGGCGTAGTATGTGCGAATCAAGCCGGTTTCACTGGGAATTCCGCCGCCGCCAAGAACAATGACCGTGCTGGCGGGGCCATCCAGAACAACATCGCCCGCAACCATCCAGTTCACGAAGCCCGCCGGCAAGCCCAAAACGGCGAAAACAATGCCTGTGACCAGAACGAACGCAGCCACGTGCACAATTATCAGCCAGGTTCTCCTGACGGATCTTGCGAAATTCGTCATGCCTTCCGCTTTTCCTGCATTTCGATGTATTTTTTTACCGTTCTGCGGTCCAGTTCCGTCCGCCGCGCCACTTCCTCGTAGGTATCATAACGCTCGTACAGCAAACGGCAATACCCTGTGAGCATTTCTTTCGCACTTATTTGTCCTTCCCGGATGCCGGCAACCAAAGCCGTCTCCGGGCCGTCGGCAGAGGGCCGCAAATCCCCGTCGTATCCGCCCGTTATCAGGATACGGCGGACCGCCTGCTCCAACTCGCGCACGTTGCCCGGCCAGGCGTAGTCCGGCCCAACTGAGCTGAAAATGGCTTCACGGACAGCCGCGGCCATATGCTCGATCACCCCCTCCTCCCGCGCATGCCCGCCGCCGATAATGCGCCGGAGCGTAACCGTCAGTAGATCATCGAGATCGCGCGGATCTTCGGCAATGCGCCTGCGAAGGGGCGGCACGACTATCACGTCCGAGCACATGCGATAGAAAAAATCGTCGCGAAAGGCGCCCTTGCTCCTCAACTCGTCAATAGGACGGTTGCTGGCGGTAATTACCCGGCCGCGAAATTGACGCGTCTCATGACTGCCTACCGGTGAGAACACCCGGTTCTGCAGAACGTTGAGCAGTTTTATCTGAACGGGAACGGAAACATCACCGATTTCGTCGAGAAAGATCGATCCGTACGGGCTGCAGCGGGCAAAGACGCCGTCGTGTGAATCCACTGCCCCCGTAAAGGCGCCCTTGCGGTGTCCGAACAATTCGGATTCAATCAACGATTCGGAAAACTGCGACAGGTTGACCGCGATGAAGGTCGACATGAAGCTTGCGGCAAAGCAGCGTTTCTTCTCATCGAACGGAATAAACCCGGAGCGTCCGATGGCGGCCGCGGCGGCACCCTTGCCGGTGCCGGTCTCGCCCATCAGCAGCGTCGAAAAATCCTCCATGCGGTTCCAGAGCGCCCGCTCGTAAAGCCGCATGTCGGCGGTGAAGACGTTGTTCCAGAGCGAGCGGCGCAACTCCTTCATGGAGTCGCTACGGCCTATCAAGTCGCAGTGTATAAAGTGAAACGCCCGGCGTAGCTGGTAGAACGTAGCGAAATAACGCACGGCATCACGGTCGTTGAAGCCGCGGCCTGCAAGCAGTCGCAACGCTTCCCCTGCAAACGGCACAGGCAATAGATCCGCCGGCGCCTCAATCTGATCGCGGATCAGCTTGTCAAATCGGGCGACGAACAGGTGGAAGATGTCAAAAAGGTGCGCAGTCTCCAAAAGCATCCGGTCCTGACCCGAATGCTTGCCGAGATCGGACTTGCCCTGCTCATCGAGTTCTTTCAGTGACGCGCGAATGCGCTCCAGGGCTTTAGGCAGACCATGCTCTTCTCGGTCGCTCGGCGCGGACCCGGCAATGGCGAGATCCGCCCGCCTGCGATCCTCGCTGAAAGGATTCGCAAAAACAGCCTGCGACACAAGTTCAAGAAACTGCCTCTGCCTGGATGTCAGTTGTTTTGTTTTCATATACACGCAATGTATACACAATATCCATTCTATGTCCATATGGAAAAACACAGCAGCGCCGAAACGGTATCCGGCCGCAACAACCGTCTGGTCTAAACTGTAGCAGCCGCTCTATGAGCGGCTCCGGCATTGCCTCCTTTCAGGGGCATGTCAAGCGGCGGGCGGGCAAATCCCCCGCAGGATCGGCTCGCAGAGCCGATACCACAGGAATGCCGGCGAAACCGCAGGGGGCGGTTGGCACGCTTGCTGCGACATCCGGCGCCGTCAGGCACAGACCAAGGCTCAAAGGGGATTCGTTTTAGACATCCCGCGCCCGGTGATGTAAAAGAAGTTGCTGCAAGATGAAAAACAACGGCTTGTCGCGTTCATTTACGTGGTTGAATGTCACCCAGTTCCTGGGGGCGTTGAACGACAACGTCTTCAAGCTGCTGGTGGTCTTCTATATCGTGACATTGCTGGGCGATGAACATCGCGCCGCGGTGCTTGCGGCCGCATCCACGGTTTTCGTGCTGCCGTTTCTGCTTTTCTCGCACGCGTCGGGCGTACTCGCCGACCGTTTCAGCAAGCGCAACATCATTGTCATCGCCAAGCTCCTCGAAGCGCTGGTTATGCTGTTCGGTTGTACGGCTATTTATTTCAAGAGCCCCCCCGCACTCTACGCGGTCATTTTTTTCATGTGCACGCAGAGCGCTCTGTTTGGTCCGTCAAAGTACGGCATTATACCGGAACTGGTTCCAGCCGCCGCTCTCTCGAAGGCAAACAGCCTGCTGGTAGGGCTGTCGTTTCTTGCGATCATCATCGGCACCTTTATTCCCTCGTACCTGCTGTTGCGGGTGCTCAACCGCAATTTTCTCGGCCTGGGGGTGTTCTGCGTGGCGGTTGCGGCGGCCGGCATATTCGCGTCTCTGCGCATCGAGGTTACACCGGCGCAGGGCTCGCGCAGACGCTTCTCCGCGCTGTTCGTGAAGCAGATCTACGGGACGCTGCGCGACGTCCGCCGCGATCGTCACCTCTCCATGGCGATTCTGGGGGCCGCGTTCTTTTCCTTTCTGGGCGCGTTTCTTCAACAGAACACCATGCTCTACGCCCAGGACAATCTGGGGATGGATTGGATCGCGGGGGGGTACATTTTTCCCGTGGCGGCGTTGGGCATCGGCCTGGGAGCACTCGTCTCCGGCAGGTTTTCGGGCCGCAACATTGAATTCGGCATCGTGCCGATCGGCGCCGCCGGTCTAGCCGCGGCCGCCGTAATGCTGGGGGCTCTGCAACCGGATTTGTGGGGCGCGATCTGTATCATCTGCCTGGCGGGATTCAGCGCCGGGCTCTTCGTGGTGCCGCTCAACGCGTTCATTCAGTACCGCAGTCCGCCCGAACGGCGCGGAGAGATTCTGGCGGCGCTGAATTTTATCAGTTTTTTGGGCATTGCGCTGGCAGGCGGACTGGTCTACGTGCTGTATCGCCTGCTGCGCTTGCCGCCTTCCGGCGGATTCATTGCAATCGGAGGGGCGACAGCCGCGCTGGCGGTCGTCGCCATCGTCGTATTGCCGGATTTCCTGGTGCGTCTGCTGGTGGTTATGCTCACGCGCTGTATCTACCGCATTAGGATGGCGGGCGTTGACAACCTACCGGTTGACGGCGGGGCGCTCTTGACGCCCAATCACTTTACGTGGGTTGACGGACTGCTGCTGTCGGCGGCAACTCAACGGCGCATCCGCTTCGTGATGGCCCGCGAGATCGCCGCGCACCCTTTGCTGCGGGCGCTCTCCAGGCTGATGCGCGTCATACCTATCTCGCCGGGCGATCCGCCGAGGAAGATGGTTGCGTCGATCAGGGCGGCAAGGCAGGCGCTGGCGGACGGATTCATAGTCTGCATTTTTCCGGAAGGAGCGGTAACCCGCAACGGCAACATGCGCAAGTTTCGTCCCGGACTGGAGAAGATTGTCAGGGGCACGGGATGTCCTATTATACCGGCTTATATCGGGGGAGCCTGGGGCAGCATTTTCAGCTATCAGGGCGGACGCCTGCTGGGCCACGTGCCAAAGGCCCTGCCCTACCCCATTCAGCTTGTTTTCGGCAGTCCATTGCCGACGACCAGCACGGCTGACGACGTTGAACGGGCCGTGCGGGAACTTTCGGCTACCGCATTCGATCTTCGCAAGTCGCGCGGGCGAACCCTGCCGCGCCTGTTTGTGCGCCGGGCGCGGCGGCGCTGGTTCAGACGGTGCGTTGCCGACAGCTCGGGCCGGAAAATGACATACGGCCGCACGCTCGTATCGGCACTGGCGCTTTCCCGCCGTCTTGCTGCCGCGGCAGGTTCCGAGCCTTATGTCGGACTGCTCTTGCCGGCCGGCGTCGGCGGCGTGCTGGCCAACACGGCGCTCACGCTGGCGGGGCGAATTCCCGTCAACCTCAATTTCACCGCTTCGCGCGAAGCGATAGACTCGGCAATCCGGCAATGCGGTATCAGAACAGTCATTTCATCGCGGGTCTTTCTCGAGAAGACAGGCTTTACGCTGCCCGATGCCGAAATGCTCTACATGGAAGACATCGTCCCTTCCATATCCCGTACCTGCAGGACCGCAGCCGCGCTCAAGGCGCTGTTCGTTCCCGCCGGCCTGCTGGTGCGTGGAAAGCAGGGGCCGGACGATCCGGCGACAGTGATCTTCTCGTCCGGCAGCACGGGCGACCCCAAGGGCGTTGTGCTGACCCATCACAACATCATCTCCAACGTGGAGTCTTTCGCCCAGGTGTTCAATTTCCGGCGCAACGACCGCATGTGCGGGGTGCTGCCGTTTTTCCACTCGTTCGGATACACCGCAACGCTGTGGACTCCGCTCCTGATCGGATTCTCGGTCACCTATCATCCCAACCCGCTGGACGGCGCAAGGATTGCCGGGCTGGTAAGGGAGCGAAGGCTGACAATCCTTCTGGCCACGCCGACATTCCTGCTGGCCTACCTGCGCCGCGCGAAACGCGAGGATTTTGCGTCGTTGCGGGTCGTGGTGGCCGGCGCCGAGAAGCTCAAGCCGCGGCTGGCGGATTCCTTCGAGGAACGCTTCGGGGTTCGTCCGCTCGAGGGCTACGGCGCCACCGAGCTTGCGCCCGTCGCGGCGATCAACGTGCCTGATGTCACCATCGACCGGGTCTTTCAGGCGGGCACGCGCGAGGGCAGCATCGGGCAGCCGATTCCCGGCGTGGCGATGCGCGTTGTCGATCCGGACACCGGCGAAACTCTGCCGTCAAATACGGAGGGGTTGTTGCTGGTTAAGGGCCCGAACGTAATGCGGGAATACCTGAGTAACCCGCGGAAGACCGCCGAGGTGTTGAAAGGCGGGTGGTATCACACCGGGGACATCGCCAGGATCGACGATGACGGTTTCGTATTTATAGTCGACCGCCTGTCGCGCTACAGCAAGATCGGCGGCGAGATGGTTCCGCACCTGGCGGTGGAGGATGTTCTTTCGGACGGGCTGCACGGTGTCGAGCGCGCGCTGGCTGTAACCGCGGCGTCCGACGAAAAGAAAGGCGAGCAGCTTGTGGTTTTCTATACCGACGACGTCGGCAAGCCCGAGAAGCTTCATGAAATTGCTCAAAACAGCAAACTTCCAAATCTGTGGCGACCCCGCAGGGACAACTACTTCCACATCGAGGAACTGCCAAAGCTCGGTTCGGGAAAGTTGGACCTGCGACGTCTGAGAGAACTGGCGGAGCAATACACGCGGGACGGAGTGTGCGAAACATGAGCGACGGTCAAAGATCCGGAAACATAGTCGGTTCCGCTGCCGACGCCGCGAACGTAAGAACCGGAGCGGCACTGAACGGCGGCGCCGATCTGCCGAACCCGGTCGAACTGGTTTTGGCGGTTCTCACAGGTGCGGGCCACGTTGCACTCGAACTTGCAACGCAGGGCATGCGAGGTGCGGCGGAATCGCTGGGCCGTCCGCAGCATCTTTACAACGTGTCCGCCGGCGCGGTCTGGGGCGTGTATCTCGTGTGGCGTCTCGTGCGCACCCGCGGCACGGCAGCGGCGTGGGGTTTCCGCGGGGCGGGCTTTCGGCGGGCCATGCGCGCAAGCCTGCTGTTTGCGGCAATCGCACTGCTTCCCCTCCTGGCTTTCGGTTATTCACAAGGCCGTTTGCCCCTCCCGCGCACATTCTGGCTGGTTGCGGCAGTCTATCCGTTGTACGGCCTCGCCCAGCAGTTTGTCCTGCAGGGCCTGATTACGCGCAACCTGCGGCGGATAGTACCGGCTTCTTCACTGCGCGTACTTTCCGCGGCGACGCTGTTCAGTGTGTCCCATTTCCCGAATTACCGCCTCGTGGCGCTTACTTTTCCCGCCGGGCTGGCCTTCACGTGGATATTCGAGAAATACCGAAACCTCTGGGCCGTCGGAATAGTGCATGGCATTCTGGGGGCTTTGGCCTACTATGCGGTGCTTGGGCAGGATCCCGGCGCGCAGTTGTTAAAGCTGATCGGATGCGTATCCTGGTCCTGATGTGAAGAAGAAAGGGAATACGGGCATGGAATTGTTGTGGTCGGTCGCTCGCATCGGTATCGCGGTCTATGTCGGTTCCTGTCTCCTGGTGCTGTTCCGTCAGTCGCGCTACGTCTATTACCCCGACAAGAACGTGGATATTCTCCCTTCGCAAATGGGCATGGCATTCGAAGACGTTTCCCTGCGCACAGGGGACGGGGAAACACTGGGCGGGTGGTTTGTGCCCGCCGCGACTTCAAATGCAAGCACCGCGACGGTTCTCTTCTGTCACGGTAATGCCGGTGACATGGGTGACCGTGTCGGTTCAATTCGCACATTCCACGACCTCGGATTCAACGTCATGATCTTTGACTACCGCGGCTACGGCACCAGCAGCGGGAAACCCACCGAAAAGGGGACTTACCTCGACGCCGCGGCGGCCTGGGGCTATCTTGTGAAGGAGCGCGGAACTGCGCCGGACCGGATTGTCATTTTCGGACGCTCACTGGGAGGGGCCGTTGCCGCCCGCCTCGCCGCGCAGGTAAAGCCCGGCGCGCTCATCCTGGAGTCGACCTTTACGTCGGCTCGCGATATGGCGGCGCAAATGTTCCCCTATCTTCCCGTGCGATGGCTGGCGCGGTTCCGCTATGACACTCTGGCTGCTATTAAGGACGTCAGGTGTCCGGTCCTTGTTTCCCACAGCCGGCAGGATGAGATGATTCCTTTTTCGCACGGCCGCAGAATTTTCGGGGCCGCGAACGAACCCAAAAAGTTCGTGGAGTGCATTGGAGGGCATAACGACGGGGGACTCGACATCAGTCCCGATTATCAGAAGGAACTGAAGGATTTCGTATCGGAGGCATTGGGCAGACAGCCGTAGCCGCCTGCGGGAAGACGATAAGGCAGCAACCTGAAACGGGAAAGGATCCGGGAACATGGAAGTGTTACTGAGCTTGATCGGCATGGCTTTGCTGCTGTGTTTCCTGGTGCTGCCTGTAGTCGCGGTGGTCATGCTGCGCGGCCTCAAGCGGGACACGCGCATGCTGTCCGAGCGCCAGGCCGACATTCTGCATGCGTTGCGCGCCCTGAAAAACAGGATCGGAGAATCGGCTCAGAGCGGCGGCGCGGCGGCGTCCGGTCCCGTTGAATCGGAGCCTCCACCGATGGCCGGGACTCCTCGGCCCGCGTCGGCAAAAATTGCCGTCGTAACCGATCGCGCGGCCGGCAGGGATGCGACTACGACCTCGCCTTCCCCGCCCATACCTTCGCCGGTTACAAGCGTACCCCCGCCGCTGCCTGCCGCGGCGCGCGAGGCGCCGCCCGTCCCGTCCCGTACACCTCCCTGCCCGCCGGAGCCCTCACGGACGGTCGAAAACGCCCGTCGGACGCTGCGCGGTATCTGGAACTGGATACTCGTCGGCGACCGTCAGGAGGGAGTCACGTTCGAGTTTGCCCTTGCCAGCCGCTGGCTGCTGATTCTCGGTATCGTCGCCCTGGTGGCCTGCGTCGGCTACTTTCTGATGTGGTCCATTCAGCAGCAGCTCATAGGCCCGCTGGGGCGTGTCGCAATCAGCATCCTTGCCGGGATAGGCATGCTGGCCGGCGGTTTGCGTCTGCTGGGCAGGAAGTACCACCTGATCGGCCAGGGCCTGCTGGGCGGCGGTATTGTAACGCTCTACTTCAGCATGCAGGCGGCCGGCCCGATGTATCATCTCCTGCCTATATCGGCGGTCTTCCCCCTGATGATCCTGGTAACGCTGACCGCCGGGGTGCTGGCCATCAGGACCGACTCGCTGCTCATAGCCATCCTGGGCATTCTCGGAGGATACGCTACGCCGGTTCTCCTGCGCACCCCCACGCCCAACTTGCCGGTCTTCTACGCTTACATACTTCTGCTGGGCATAGGTATTTTGGGCATGGCCTTCCGAAAACAGTGGCGACTGCTGAATTACCTGGGCTTCATCTGTACCTACGTCCTCTTCTTCGGATCTCTGTCGGTATACGACAAGACAACGGATTTCGCCCCGGCCATCTCTTTTCTCTCGGCTTTCTTCGTGGTGCACTCCGCGATTGTATATCTCTATAACATTGTCAAGAAGCAGCGGTCGACAGTGCCGGATATAATCCATCTGGTCCTGAACGCCGCTGTCTACGCGTCGGTAGGATACGCCCTCATCAAGTCGGCCCGCGGACGTCCCTACCCGGCGGTAATGTCCCTGGGGTTATCCCTGTTTTTCACGGCGCACGTTCTGGTCTTTCTGCGCCGCAGGCTAGTAGACCGCGCCTTGGTCGTCGCGCTGATAGCGCTGGCGGGCGGCTTCGCCGCCCTGACTTTGCCGCTGGTACTCGAGAAGGAGTCCCTGACCATCTGCCTGTCGCTCCTGGCCTTTGTGTTCCTGTGGCTGGGAGCCAAAATGAACAGCGCTTTTCTCGAAAGCCTGGGACACCTGCTTTACGGAGTGGTTTTCTTCCGCCTGCTCTTCATGGACCTTCCGCGCAACTACCGCCATGCACCCTCGGCGTCCATGCCGATAAGCGACTACTGGATAGCCATGGCCGACCGTATCTGGACCTTCGGTCTGTCGATCGCCTCGGTTTTCGGCGGGTTCCTGTTGCAGCGCAAACGGCCGGCCCGCAATCGGCGGCTGGTCCTGAATGATGCCAACGATGTGGGCGGCGTGATTTCACCCGAGGTCGCGGGGAACGTCTTCTACTGGTTTGCGGTTCTTTTCGCATTCGTCTTCCTGCAGTTCGAGCTGAACGCTATGTTTGTCTACCGGGAGCCCCTGCGCCTTCCCGTGCTGACGTGGCTGTGGTGCGGCATGGCGGCTTTCTTCCTGTGGCGCTGCCTGGCGGCAATGAATGAACGGCCCGCGGGAAACGCGGCGCTGCCCTTCGGCGCCGGTATACTTCTGGCCGGCATGTGTATCTTCATCGGCGCAGCCGTGCTGAAACTGCTGACCGTCGACGTCGCATCGTGGAAGCTTACCGAATCGTTCTACTACAACATTGATTATGGTTCTTCGTACGCGGGAGTGCGCTTGCTGGACTACGGCGCGGCTCTGGCGTTTCTGTTCGGCGCCTGGGCCGTCTTGAGCCGGCGCGGGATCGATCGGCGCATGACGGCCGTGCTGGGTTACGGAGGCCTGGCATTGCTCTTCGCCTACGCTTCGCTGGAACTGAACAGCCTGCTGCATTGGAGACTGCGGAACTTCCAGGAAGGCGGCATCTCCGTGCTGTGGTCGCTTTTCGCCATCGCCTTCATCAGCGGCGGCATCTGGAAGAACGTCGCGCCGTTGCGCTATATCGGGTTGGGGCTTTTCGGAATAGTGGTCGGCAAGGTCTTCCTCCTCGATCTCAGCGATATGGAGATTATCTATCGTGTCATCGCCTTCATGGCTGTCGGGATCATCCTGGTCATGGGATCCTTCGCGTACATTTTTTCCAACAGGAAATTCACCAGTTCCGAAGAGGGGGAAACATCGTGACAAGCAGACTTCTCGCGTTTATTGCGGTCGCGCTCCTGGCCGGATACTCCGGCGCCGGCGAAGATTTTCGCGTGCTGAAGTACATGCGGCGTCTGAATACGCCGGCGGCCGAGGAACATTCGCTTGGATCTTTCGATCTGGACGAGCCGCTGCTTGAGGCGGTCGATAAGCGCTACGCCGATATCCGCATCTTGAACGCGAAGCAGGAGGAAACACCATTCCTGGTGCGGATAAAAAGGGAGCGGAAGACCGTTGTCGATGAGAGTTCTTTCAGCCTTAAGGCGTTGAGTTTCGAAGAAAAACCGGAGAACCGTATTGAGATCGTGGTGGAGAGAAAACAAGGCGACCCGGTTCCCTCCGCCTTGGTTCTGTCAACCGGACTCAGCAATTACGAAAAGCAAGTGTCCGTCTTCGGCGGCAACGACCGTTCGAACTGGCGGGAACTGGCGTCAAATCAACCCATCTTCGATTACACCCGGTTCTTCAATCTGCGCAATAACCGCGTGGAGATGGAGCCGACCGACTTCAGTTTTTACAGGATTGAGGTTGCGAATATCTCTGAATCTCACCAGTCGCCGATTGTCAGGATCGCCCGCGATCGGCGGGATGACGGGATTTTCAGCGAAATCGAGAAGACCAGCTTTACCAGGACGGACTTCCGGATCGAGAATCTGGTTTTCATCAGCAAGGTCGCCGGCGAAATAAGAAGCGAGGCGATCAAGCGCGCTTACCCCGTTCGGGGCCTGCAAGTCGCCGGGGATGCCGGGCGCGGCGAAACGATCGTGACGTTTAAGTGCGGTCGCGCCCCGATTAGCAGGCTTGCGCTTGTGACCGGGGGTGTCAACTTCAGCCGCGAGGTGATAACCGAAACATGTGTGAGGCAACCGGACGGTCGGACCGCCTGGCGCGAAATCTGTTCGTCGAGCGTCAGCCGCATCGATCTCGGGAAGTTCAAGCGCGACTCGGTGGGGATCGATCTGCCGGCCGCGCAACGGCTGGACCGGGTTCGTCTGCGAATTATTGACCGTGACAGCCCGCCCCTGGACATAACGGGGGTCAAGGCCGAAGGCCTGGTTATGGAACTGGTATTCCTCAAGGAACGGGGCGACTCTTACAACGTGCTTTATGGCGGCGCGAACATAGAGGCGCCCGAATACGATATTGCGGCCGTGCTGCGCAACGCGGAAACCGCGGCAACGGACGTATACAGTCTCAGCCTGCAGGCCGACAATCCCGATTACAGCGGCACCGCCGCGGGGCCTTTTTTTGACAGCCGGTCCGTGATGATCGCGGCCGTGGTACTGATGGTGATCGTTCTGGGCTTTATCCTGGCCAAAGCGGCCCGGAGTGTCGAAACACAGCCTTGACTCATTCCCCTCTTGACAGCGTTCGCGCGCGCGATCAAGCTTCACCGCAATTCCGCCAAGAAGGAAGCTCAAGCGAAAGGTTTTACAAATGCCGGACGAAGCCGCCCAGAGAAAAGAGAATCTCTACCTCAAGAAGATCAGGCAGCGCATCGACGAGATCGGCACCCATATCTGGACCGATCACGTTGAAGTCGGCAACGTTGCTGCCTGTGAGACATTGGAGCACCTGTCTCCCGCTCAGGCCCGGCGCCTGAAGTACAAAGCGGTGGAAGACGGTTTCAAGTGGGGAAGCCCCTGGGGAACGGCCTGGTTCCGGTTGCATATACGCGTTCCCGCAGCGTTCAAGGGGCGCACCGTCGGACTCCTGTTTGAGCCCGAAGGCGAGGGGCTGATCTTCCGCAAGGGCCGCCCGGTGCAGGGGCTTGCCTGGACTCGTGACGCCTGCATTCTCTTCGATCGCGCCCGGGGCGGCGAACGCGAAGACATTTACGTCGAAAGCGGCGCTACGACCACTTTCGGGGCCTTTGCCAAGCGCACCATGCACGCGCCGCGCCTGGCCGTGCTGAACTCCGAGGTATGGCGGGCCTACTGGGACCTGGCATGCCTGGCGGACATGGTGCGAACCGATACCGTGCGGATCGGCTGGAGCGGTTCGCACATCGGCGCCGCGCTCGAACCGGACGACACGCGCCGCGCGCGCATCCTGTACGGCCTGAACAAGGCCGTGGATCTTTTCGATTACCACGACACTTCCGGAACGGCTCTCGAAGCGTCCTCCCGGAGAGTGCGCCAGTCCCTGAAGCCCCTTTATGCCTGCAAGGCCAATGCCTCGGCACAGACAATCGCCTGCATGGGGCACGCCCATATCGACGTTGCCTGGCTCTGGCCGCTGGCGGAGACCGTCCGTAAGTGCGGCCGGACATTTGCCAATGTTCTGGGACTGATGGAACGCTATCCGGACTTCAAGTTCTGCCAGAGCCAACCGCATCTCTACGAGTTCACGCGCGATCGCTACCCTTCGCTGTACCGCGACATCAAGGAAAAGGTCAAGGAGGGGCGCTGGGTGCCGACCGGCTGCACCTGGGTCGAGATGGACTGCAACCTTACCGGCGGGGAGAGCATTGTCAGGCAGATTCTGTTCGGCACGAGATTCTTTAAGTCCGAGTTCAACCACGACCCCCAATGCCTTTGGATACCCGACGTCTTCGGGTATTCGGCCGCCCTGCCCCAGATTCTGCGGCGCAGCGGGATTCGGTACTTCCTGACGCAAAAGATCTCGTGGAGTCAGTTTACCACCTTTCCATACCACTCTTTCCATTGGGAGGGTATCGACGGCAGCCGCGTGCTGACCCATTTTGTGCCGGCCGATGATTACAACAGCCGTCTCGAAGCCGTGCAGATGATCTCGGCCGCCCGCGCATATCGCGAGAAGGACCGCAGTCCTATCCAGGCCGTGCCTTACGGGTGGGGCGACGGTGGCGGGGGCCCGACCTGCGAGCACCTCGAGCGCCTGCAGCGCTACCGCGATCTCGAAGGCATGCCCAAACTCACCCCGATGTCGCCCGGAGATTTCTTCAAGCGTCTCGAGAAGGAATCCGCGAATCTTCCTTCGTGGGTGGGGGAACTTTACCTGGAGTTTCACCGCGGCACGTACACTACGCAGGCCTGGAACAAGAAGTGCAACCGCCGGGCCGAGCTGCTTCTGCGCGACGTAGAGTGGCTGTCGGTGCTGAGCCGCGCGCACGGCGGCCGTTACGAACAGGAGACGCTGAACGAGGCATGGAAGCTGGTTCTGCTCAACCAGTTTCACGACATAATCCCGGGCAGCTCGATAGGACTGGTTTACGAAGACTCGGCCAGGGACTATTGCGAAGTGTTTCGCCTGGTCGGAGGAGTCGGCGACCGCGCTCTGCGCAAGCTGCTGGCGGATATCGATACGCGCGGCGAAGGAACCCCCATGGCTGCTTTCAATTCGCTTTCGTGGGAGCGCAGGGATGTTGTGACAGCCGACGTCCATTGTACCGAAAAATCAGAGCAATACGTGGCCGTAGGGTCGGACGGCACAGTCTGTCCCGTCCAGTCCGGATACGACGGGCGGCTTCGGTTTCAGGCCGTCCTGCCGTCGATGGGCTTCGGCGTGTTTCACCTCAGGCCCGGCAAAACGGATGCCGCCGACGTGCGGGCACGCCGGCAGGGAATGGAGAACGACCGTTTGCGGGTGAGTTTCGACGATCAGGGACGGCTGGTGAGCGTTTACGACAAGACGGCCGAAAGAGAGGCGATCCCGCGCGGCGCCGTGGGCAACCAGTTTATTCTCTTCGAGGACAAGACCCCCAACATGGACGCCTGGGATATTGATGTGTTTTATAATGACAAGCCGCTCGAAAAGGACGGCAGACTTCTTTCGATTAAGGTCGTGGAACAGGGGCCGGTGCGCGCGGTTGTTCGAATCCGCCGCGCGATCAGTAACTCGGTTATTACGCAGGATGTCGTTCTGACGGCCGGTTCGTCGCGCCTGGATTTCGTGACGAGAGTCGAGTGGGGCGACGAAAGTCATGTCATGCTGAAAGTCGCATTTCCGGTCGCCGTGCTTTCGTCACGCGCGCGGTACGAGATCCAGTACGGCAACGTTCAGCGTCCGACCCACTGGAACACGGCGCGGGACCTTGGTCGTTTTGAGGTGGCGGGGCAGAAGTGGGCGGATCTTTCTGAGGGAGACTACGGTGTCGCGCTGCTCAACGACTGCAAGTACGGGCATGACACCCAGGGCAACGTGATGCGTCTGACTCTACTGCGCGCGACCAAGAGCCCCGACGATAAGGCCGACATCAACCGGACGCATCATTTCACCTATTCCCTGCTGCCCCACCAGGGCGACTACACGAACGGCGTGGTGCGGAGGGCATACGAATTGAACGTGCCGGTTACGGCCGTGACAGCTGATCCGGCCCCGGGCAGTGTCGCCGGCAGGATATCGATATTTCAAATCAGCGGCGACAACGTCATCATCGACGCGGTGAAGAAGTCCGAAGACGACGACGGCATTATTGTCCGCCTTTACGAGGCGCACGGAACCCGCGGCAGCCGCACCTTCAAGACCGTCCTGCCGGTCCGACGTGTAATGGAGACCGACCTGCTGGAGCGCGAGGAAAAACGCCTGCCGGCCCGAGGCGGCGCGTTGCGCCTGAACTTCGGCCCGTTCGAGATCAAGACGCTGAAGCTTGTTACGAAGTAGTCTTTTGTCCTTGCCCGCCGATGTTCATCGTGCAATATTCTGCGCGATCGTAAGTGCGATACACCACTGCTCCATGGTGGGGTACTCAAGTGGACAACGAGGGCAGACTGTAAATCTGCTGGCAACGCCTACGAAGGTTCGAATCCTTCCCCCACCACCACCCGGTATATATTTTCAAGCCTTAACGCGCATTTCACCCTTATCCGCAGAATCTGCGGGTCGGAAATGGCATCGGCACAGGCGAGAATGGCTATGGGGCAGGTTGAAATGGTGGAAATCCTGGCGAGATACGGGTAACACTATTCGTTAGCGGGATTGTTTGCGCCGCGGAAATCGGCTAAGCTGCCATCGGCTCAAGTACGCTCACGTATGGCAGCACAGAGATTCCTCGACTCCGCTTCGCTCCGCTCGGAATGACAAGCCCTGCCATGTCATCCCGAGCAAAGTCGAGACATCTCGTGTCACAGCAAATACGTCAGTGTATTTGTGAACCAGTGTACTAAGCGGGTCGGTTAAGAGCCGAGTAAGGGTGGCGGTTAAGCGGGTGAAGTAAGTGTGCGCTGAAGTGTTGAGGGCAAGGAACTGCGGCCATGGTACAGCCATTTGGGCATGAGAAGCTGATCGTTTATAAGAAGGGCATGCGCTTCGCAACGTGGCGCGCTGCCTTGCTTCATGAGCTGGCTCGGCGCGTTGCGGTAGCACGCCTTGAAGAGGGCCGCGAACTGCTCCGCCGTGTCGGCGCCACAGCCGCCAGCACGATCAACATCTTCTTCATCGTCGTTTTCCCCTTTTCGAATCTACGCCACCCAGCATGAAGGAAGAGCCATGATCAATTCCCCCCCCTGTCTCCGTAACATAACGCACAGGCGACCGTACGACAAATCGCGCCGCGAAAAAAACAGCTCTCCAAGCGATATGTGCTACCTTAACCTGATCTATTCATCAAACTCTACTGCAAATGCGTATCTCACTTCATCTGAAGGACTTCCTGCCGAATGCCGACCTCGACATGCCCCGGCACGCCCTCGCCCGGCATTCACCAATAAGCCCTTTATCTGACGCAAGCTACGCATTCTCCTGACAAATTGGTAAAACTGACGCCTTCTTCGTAGAGCCTGGCGCCCCACGATCCGAACAGAAATACCGTCAATCCCCCAGCCATTCCAGGCTGAAAGTTACGAACGCGATATCGCCTCTCTCGTACAGCACGCCGATCATGCCGTCCGGCAGGGCGACCAGGTTGGAGTAGGCCGATCTGCCCGGATTGACCACCTTGCTCACCGGCCAGATCTTGCCT
>Ga0180435_10000956_pt1 | contig 30417 bp, 28 predicted proteins | sample SS_ome_3_FD_132467 | JGI IMG/M metagenome (GOLD analysis project Ga0180435, IMG submission 132467) | Hypersaline lake sediment archaeal communities from the Salton Sea, California, USA - SS_3_S_1 metaG | ecosystem: Environmental > Aquatic > Non-marine Saline and Alkaline > Hypersaline >... | reverse complement strand
TGTCTTCTGCGTCGTAGTCTCGACGCTCTGTCCTGGCATTCTAGCACCGCCATCTTCTCACACAACCGTCGCAAGTTGCGCGCGTGGGGTCCCGCGATATACTCTCAACCTCACGCCGTACAACCCATTAGGAGGGCGGACAATGGCCACGAGAACGGAGCTCGACAGGCTGCTCAGCCAACTGCAGGACATGCTTTTCAAGATGGAGTCTCTGGTGGGTGAGTCGCTGCTGCGGGCGATGACCTCTCTGAAGACCAGGGACGCTGACCTGGCTCAAGATGTCATCCGTTCCGATGACCCGATCAACGTGCTGCGATATGAGGTCGAGCAGTTCTGCGTTGACATGATCGCCACGCAGCAGCCGGTCGCCTCTGATCTCAGGGCAATCATGGGCATGATGCACACCGCCGTGGAGATGGAGCGGATGGGCGACCACGCGGCTGGTGTAGCCAAAGTGACGCTGGCTGTCTGCTCCGAGCCGCTGTTGAAACCACTGATCGACTTGCCCCGAATGGCAACCACCGCGGTTGAGATGCTTCATGACGCGATAGGGGCACTGGTCAACCTGGATATGGAAGTGGCCAGAGCGATCATTGACCGCGACGACGAGGTCGATGGGCTTCACAACCAGATCTTCCGCGAGCTGATCACCTATATGCTGGAGGACACGACGACCATCCGGCGCGCGACCAACCTGATCTGGGCGTCCCATGCCGTCGAGCGATTCGCGGACCGCGCGACGAACATCGCTGAACGAACGCTCTTCATCGCGAGTGGACGGCTCGAAGATCTCACCTCCGAGGTGTCGGATCCTACGGAAAGCGTCGAGGGCTAGTCTTGTCCTTCACGTAGGCAAGCCATAATCGGTTGATGCGACGCATCGGACCTCACACAATGCAAGCACGCGCGCGGTTCGTCTACTCGGTGGCGCTGGGCGTGTGCGCGCTGGTCGTGCTGGCCTTCACCACGGTCAGCACTCCGGATGTCTTCCGCGAGCCCCTGGTCATGGTGTTCCTCGCTACTATGATCGCCTTCACGACTACCTACAGCGTGTCGCTGGGTGCTGGCGTGGTGTCTCTTATGCCGATGACGGTGGCGGCTGCCTATCTCACCATGGGCACCGTGCCGGCCCTGTGGACCGTACTGCTGGGGCTGCTCGGCCAGGCCGGCCTCCGCCTCATCCGTGGGCGTCGCCATCCGGAGCTGCATGAGCCTCGCGGGGCGGAACTGGTCGAGCGCACCGCGATGAATGTCGGCATGCACAGCATGGGCCTACTGGCCGGAGCTTGGGTGGTTGAAGCTCTGGGCGTGGTGATCCCGCTGGAGGGACTGGACCTCGCCGACGCGATCTCGCTTCTGGCGGGCGAGGTGGCCTACCTGGCGGTGAACTACTTCCTGGCAGCTCTATGGGTTGCGGGTCATGGTGGGAATGCCCTCTGGGGGTATGTGCGTTCCCTCGGGCTACTCACGCTCTTCGAGGGGACGCCGATCCTGATCGCTCCCTTGTTCCCGCTGATCCTGCGTAGGCTGGGCCCTCCGTACTTCCTCGTCTTCGCTGCGTCACTCGCTGTTGCGTCCGTGATCAGCCATGGTCTGTCGCAGGCCCAGCAACGACTCCAGCGACGCGTGTCCGAGCTAGCCTCACTCCAGGCGGTCGGGCAGGCGCTGAGCGCCAGTCTGGATGTCGAGACTGTGTTGGTGGCGGTCTACGAGCAGGTTAGTAAGCTGATGCTGGCATCCTCGTTTTACATCGCGCTGTACGATGCTGCTCTGGATGAGGTGTCGTTCCCGATGGTGATCGAGAACGGGGAGCGACGCCTTCGATCGCAGACCCGGCGGGCAGGGAACGGACTGACCGAGCATGTGATCAGGTCGGGCGCTCCCCTGCTGTTGGCTCAGGACGTTGCGAATGGGACAGCCGAGCTGGGTCTCGAGTCGATCGGCAGGCCGGCCCAGTGTTGGCTTGGTGTGCCGATGACCGCCGGCGATGAGGTGCTGGGTGTGATGGCTGTCCAATCGTTTGAGCGGGCACAGCTGTACGATCGGTCACACCTGGAGGTCTTCCAGACCATCGCTCTCCAGGCGGCGATCGCACTTCAGAATGCCCGTCTCTATGAGCGCACAGATGAGACGTTGGCCAGGCGTGTCCAGGAGCTGGACTCGGTGCTGCGCACGACAGACGACGGTGTGCTTCTGATGGACCTTGACTACCGTGTGCTGGCGGTAAACCGGGCATTGGCGGAATTCGTTGGTGTGTCTCAGAGCGACTTCGGTCGACATCCGGTCGACGCTCTGCGTCCGGGCGGGGAGCCGGTCACGGCCCTGATCCACTACGACTACGACACTCTGGTTGTCGATTCCGAACGACTCAAGACGGGAACACAGGACCAGATCCTCGACGTGGTTGTCTTCCAGCCTGCCGGCCCCCACGCGGAACGCACGCTGACGCCGGTGCGGGACGATGCTGGTGCAATCGTGGGATGGCTACTCACCTTCCGTGATCTGACTGAGGAACTGGAGCTGCAGCATCTGCGCGAGGACATGATCGATATGCTGATCCATGATCTGCGCTCTCCTATCACCCTGGTGATGGCCAGTCTCGCCATGCTAGGCGATCCGTCGGAGGAGGCGAGTCCGGAGCAGGCGGAGCGGCTGATCGGTATCGCTCAGCGCAGCAGCGACCGTATGTTGTCGCTGATCGACGAACTCCTGGACATTAGCCAGCTCGAGCGTGGTCAGCTCCCGCTAGATCTGGCGCCCACATCCCTGGAGCGGATCATCGATGAGGTGGTGGGCGGGTACCTGGCGGCTGCCTCCGCCAATAGCATCGCGCTTACGGCGACGGCGGAGCCAGAGCTGGGTCAGGTTCTGGTCGACCGCTCGCTCGTGGGGCGCGTGTTGGCCAATCTGGTCGACAACGCTCTTAAATTCACGCCTGACGGCGGCGCCGTGGTCGTCTCGGCCCAGAGATCGTCGAGCGGGTCAGACGAAGTGGAAGTGGCTGTGAGCGACAATGGTCCGGGCGTACCGCCGGAGTCGCGGGGAAAACTGTTCGAGAAGTTCCAGCAGGTGGACAGCATCCGGGGGCGACGACGCGGGACGGGTCTGGGTCTTCCATTCTGCAAACTGGTGGTCGAGGCGCACGGAGGGACCATCTGGGTGGACAGCGAGGTCGGACGGGGCAGCGTGTTCCGGTTCTCGCTGCCGACGTCGGCTGGTGAGCTGTCGGACTAGATCGGGCAACTGTATCAGTTGCTCAAGACTGTCTCGTAGCTCTTCCGCACCAACCCCATCAGCCGGTCCAGAAGCCGAATCTCAGACACGGTCACGACGGTCCATCGCTCGATTTCGCGCTCGCCGGCAGTGAACGGGGCGGTGGCGAAGGTCTCTCCCAGCCGTAGCCGGTCGCGCTTGCGCATCTGGGTGATCACGACGCCGTCGGTCACGAGGAAGGCAAAGAGCTTGCCGTCGACCAGATAGGCCGGGCATCCGAACATTCGACGGACGGTCACCAGGGGCCAGTGAAGAACGCGTTTCTCGAGAGCTTCCCGCAGGGCGCGATCGGTCCCCTCTTCGTAGTACTTCATCGTCCTCTCCTACCGCTGAGTCTCCCCGTGGTCGCCGCCAGAACGTACCGCAGGGCACCATCATCAAGCCTGACCAGGGTATGGGGCGCCTCAGAATCATACCACGCTGTCCAGACGTGTGCAGGTGCGCCGCTCCCCGACACGATCACCTCAACTCGCCAGGCGACCACGGAGCCGGCAGACGTGGGAACCGGCTCCGCACCGGTCACGTTGACCAGAACCGGTCTCAGGCGCGGACACCGGTCAGCGTCGCAGACGATCAGTAGGCCGTCAGCCGCATACGCAAGCTCAAGCGGGAGCTGACCGAGTCGCCACGCCCATTCGAACGGAAACATGGCGCCGACGGGCACGGCGACGGCCTCGCCACCCTTGACTGGTTCCCAAACCTCGCCAGAGTCTGCGGAATAGACTAAAGATCGGTCCGCGCCCGGGCCGCCCAGCTCGGCTGTGAGCGTGACAACGCTGATCGCGGCGTCCCAGTCCGCCTCTAGCGACCATGCGCCGGGTCCTCCCGACAGCCATGAGCTATCGGCATTCGCGTAGTCGAGTGCTTTCTCTGATGGTGCGATCGAGGGAAGGCTGTCCACGAGACTCCAGCCGCTGTGGTTTGCGGCGCAAGCGAACTTGTAGCCTTCCGACGCCGCGGTCCGCGTGCACTTCGCGTCCCCCAGTTCCTCCCCCCAGAGATTCTGGATCTCGTATCTCCACTCGGTGGCTTCCCGCCAAGCGTTCTCCGGATGCTGTAGGACGAGGTCCCTTCGCGGGAGGAGCTGGGGGAAAGCCCCGACGAGAAGCTCGCTGAGGGCCGCGTAGGTGTAGATCAGGCACAAGGCTGCGGCCGGGAGGGCGGCGGCTCGTCGGCGCCACCTACGCTCGGGCGGCGCAGCTGCTCGCTCGGGCGCGCCCGTCCTACGCCACAAGAGGACCAGGGCACCGAGCGAGACGGGGGTGATTGCCAGTGCGAGACAGGCGCCGGCTGCGGTAAGCACCTCCGTGAACCGCGATGACCAGAAGCTAGTCGTTACCACGAGCACGGTCGCGATCAGGTTGTAGGCTGCGTGCATCAGCACGGATGGCCAGAGAGATGCGGTGCGCCAAGCGACGGCGCTGAGCGCGATGGCGACCGGAACGAGAGCCGGCGCTCCCTGAAAACGTAGGTGATAGAGTGTGAAGACAGTTGCCCCAACCACGACTGCGGCGGCCGGATGCCACCGCTCAAACGCGCGCTGCACGTATCCTCGGAAGACCAGTTCCTCACAGAGGGGCGCGACGACAACCGTGGTCAGCGCCACCGCCAACGCCCCAGCCGTCGTCCGCGGGTACTGGTTCGGCACCATAGGCGTGACGTAGCCAAGTATCTGTGACGTGACCAGGTTTAGCACCACGCCGGCTACCCAGAGACCCGGCACGGACGCGAGGGCAAGCGCGAGGGTGCCGTGGGGGGGCGGCTGAAGCCGTGCCGTGGCCCGGATGTCCAGGTCCTCCAGCCTCATCGCGAGCAAGGCAAGCACGGCCAAGGCGATCTCAAACGCGGCGCCGACCGCGTACCGGCCGAGCGCGGGCAAGTCGCCGAGACTGGTGAGCATCAGCAGGGCCATGCCCAGAACGAGGAGGACGTTGGCCGTCAGTAGGGTGGGGTGCTTTCTCTTGAGCACGTGGGACGACAGAGGAGCGACGGTCACGGGAGATCCAGCGCCGAGATGGTCTCGACTCGTCCGCCGGCTCAGCGTCGAGACGGCCCGCAGACCCGGCTATACGCGTCCACGTTCGACTTCGAGGCCGGGGATGCGCACACGCCGCTCCACGCGGTGCATCAACCAGGTGATGAGCAGTACGATGCCGAGGTAGACCGCGCCCACGAACGGGAGCATCGTCATCTGATTGTAGTGCCTGCTCATGATGCGTCTCGCTTGGCCAAAGAGGTCCATAACAGCGATGAGCGATACCACTGAGGTGTACTTCACCATGTATGCGGCCTCATTGGACCAGGGTGCCAGTGCTACTCGGAGCGCCTGGGGGAGGATGATGCCGGTGACGGCCTGGAGCCGCGTCATGCCCAGAGCGCGTGCTGCGGTCATCTGACCGGATCCGATGGACTGGATGGCGCCGCGGAAGTACTCCGCCTGGTAGGCACCGCTATTGAGTCCCAACGCCAGGTAGGCTGCGACCATAGGGTCCAGCGTCAGCAGATCTCGCGGAAGTCCAATCCGGACGAGGAGCAAGCTGACATTGGGGTCGGCCAGCCCGTAGTAGATGAAGAAGAGCTGGACCAGGAGGGGCGTGCCGCGGATGAAGTCCACGTAGGCGGTGGCCAGGGCCTGCAGTGGTTTGGGGCCGTAGACTCGGGCGAGGGCGGATGGCAAGCCGATGAGGAGGCCCAGCGCCAGAGCTCCAACGCTCAGCCTGAGTGTCACCAACAGCCCCTCGCCGAGGCTGGGCCACACCATCGACCAGAAGTCGCTCATTCGTCCCCGTAGAGCTCGGTGATCTTGCCGAGGAATTCCTCGGTGCGTGGGTGCTGAGGGTCGTAGAAGAGCTGGTCCGGTGGGCCCTCCTCGACGATGTGGCCACCCTCCATGAAGATGATCCTGTTGGCCACCTCCCTGGCAAACCCCATCTCGTGCGTGACGACGAGCATAGTCATGTGCTCGCGGGCGAGCTGCTGCATAACCGTGAGTACCTCGCCGATCAGCTCGGGGTCCAGCGCAGAGGTGGGCTCGTCAAAGAGCATAACCTTGGGGTCCATCGCGAGCGCACGTGCGATGGCCACCCGCTGCTTCTGTCCGCCCGAAAGCTGGCCGGGGTATGCGTCCGCTTTGTCCTCCAGCCCCACGCGCTCCAGCTCGAATCGGGCAAGCGCAAGAGCGTCCTCCTTCGACAGCCCCTTGACCTTGATCGGGGCGATGGCCACGTTTCTGAGCGCGGTCAGGTGATTGAAGAGATTGAAGTCCTGGAAAACCATGCCGACCTCAGATCGCACCGCGTTGATGTCGCAATCAGGTGACGTGACCTCGGTGCCGTCCACCCAGACCTGCCCCGCATCCGGGCTGGTCAGCAGGTTGATACAGCGGAGCAGCGTGCTTTTGCCTGTGCCGCTCGGTCCGATGATCACGACGACCTCACCACGTTGCACGTCAAGTGAGACGCCCTGCAGCACGGAGAGGTCCCCATACGCCTTGTGCAGGTCGACGACGCGGACGATGGGTGCGGCTTGGGTCACTGGTCGCGTCCCAAGGGCTGGGTGGGTGCCGTGCCGGGCACTGGCCCATCCTCATCCATGAGGGGTTTCGAGAAGAGGTAGTACTCTCTGATACTCAGGTTGCTCGACTTGAGCTTGGTGGCGAGCTCCGCGGCGATACGCTGCATCACCCTGAAGCCGATCTCGGGATAGTCGCTGCATAGCCGCAGTAGCCGATCCCGCTGGAGGCGCACGAGCTGGGCATCGCTGCGGCAGCGCACCGATGCGGTCCGATTCCCGGTCTGCTCGACCAAGGTCACTTCCCCGAACGTACTGGTTGGGGCGAGGACAGTCACCGGAATCTGCTCCTCGTCGTCGCTTCTCGGCTCGAGCAGTATCTCAACCGCTCCCTGGGCGATCAGATAGACGGAATCGCCTGGGTCCCCTTCGCGAAAGACGTACTCGCCGGAGACGTAGCGGACCTCCTCACAGATCATCAGAATGATGTCGAGATAGGAGTCCTTGAGATCCTCGAAGAGGCCGGACCTCATCAGCGTGCGTTTGCTTTCCTCGAGATGCATCCGTTCCCCCTAGAGCTCGATCCATGTCAGATCGCTGGTTGTCAGATCTAGAGCCGCTAACGTAGGTCTTTGCCAGCGTGTGTTTCCCAGTGCCCCTGGGTTGATCACGCGTGTGTCGCCGACTCTGCTGTCTCTCGTTCGGTGGGAGTGCCCATGGATGACATAGCGGCAATCACCGGATCTGATCAGGTCCAATGCGGCGGTCGACTGGCCATTGTGGATCAGGGCTATGGTCGTTCCGTCCAGATCAAGTGTGTGGCTAGCCGACAGGCGGTTGGGGCCGAACAGCTCGCGTGCGGCGGCCCGCAACGCGGGGTCGCGGTCCATGTTTCCCTGGGCGATCCACACATCGAAGTACTTGAATAGCCGCAGGGACCGCCCCGTGGTGACATCGCCGGCGTGGAGTACCTTCGTCACACCGAGTCCGCGAAGTCTCGCCACCGCGACCTTGATGTGCTGTTGGTCGTTGTGCGTGTCGGAGACGAGTCCGATCAGCATGGGCGCGGCGGTCGGTCAGGTCGAGCTGGACGGGTCGCCTAGGCGATCTCGGCCCTGACCACACTGACATCCAGCCCTTTCATAGCTTCCAGGAGCGCCTCCTTCGTGACGCAGCAGACCTTGATCACGAGCCCGACGAAGCTCTCGTGCTCGGCGTCTTGAAACACTCCCAGGGAGATGATGTCACCGCCGATCGCGGCGATGGCGCCGGAGATGCTGGCCAGCCCACCGGGTCGGTCCTGGGCGTTGAGGGTCAGACGAATGCCCTCCCGCCGTGCCCCCATCATCTCCATCAGCACCTTGAAGATGTCTGTCTCAGTAATGATTCCGACGATCTGATCGTCGTGCATCACCGGAAGTGCACCGACACTGTTGTCGACCATCACGCGAGCCGCCTCCTCAAGTGGTGCGTCCTCGGTGATCGTGACGACATCGCGGGTCATGATCTCCCTGATCTTGAGCTTGGAAAGCAAGTAGCCGATCTCGTAGACGTTCAGGCTGGTCGCGGGAGACGGAGAGGCGTAGAGTAGGTCCTTTTCTGCAACGATGCCGGCTAGCCGTCCATGTTTGTCCAGGACAGGCATCCTCCGCACCTTGGCCTGGCGCATCACATTGAGTGCTTCGGACACAGGTGTGTCCGGCGTGACAGCTACGGGATCCAGTGTCATCCGGTCTTTGACTCGCATTGAAGACTCCTCGCAAAGTGATGGTGTGGTCGGGTCTTGATGGATTGCCGCCGACGGGATCACCCTCCCGCGGAGCGCCAGCTCCCGGGCGAGTCTTGGGTGGCGCGCGCCTTGCAGCAGCTTCCCAGCATTATGGCACGGCCTGCGGTGTTGGCAAACGCCACGGCGCTGGCCGTTTGCGCCGTGAGTTGGTGCCGCTAGACTAGCTGAGATGTGAACGTGGAGAGGAGGCTGTTAATGGCAGAGCCGGCTGTTCGGGTGGTTGGGGAAAGCCTAAAGGATTTCTGCAGTCAGGTCTTTGGGGGGATGGGCCTGTCGACGGAAGACGCCGACACGGCTGCAGACGTGCTGGTGTCGGCGGATGCGCGCGGCATTCCCTCACACGGCGTTGCACGTCTGCCGCGCTACGTGCGCGGGCTGGAGATAGGTCTGATGCGTCGCGATGCCGAGCCCGAGGTGCTTCGGGAGACGGCCACGTCGTTGCTTGTGGATGGGCACGGTGGGATGGGTGCCCCTGTGAGCGCTTTCACGATGGCGCGCGTGGTCGAGAAGGCAAAGGTCTGCGGCGCCGCCTTTGGGTGCGTGCGTGACTCCAATCACTTCGGTATCGCCGGCTACTATGCCATGATGGCGCTGAAGTCCGACCTGATCGGCATCGCCATGACGAACACGGCCGCCCTGGGTGTGCCCACGTTCGGGCGTGTTCCGATGGTGGGCACGAACCCGATCGCCTTCGCGGCGCCGGCTGATCGCGAAGGCGCGTTTGTGCTCGATATGGCTACCACCGTCGTGACCCGGGGGAAGGTGGAGGTGTACGGCAGGTCTGACAAGTCGCTGCCCGAGGGTTGGGCTGTGGGTGCCGAGGGGGCGTCGGCTTCCGATCCCGCCGAGGTATTGCACAATCTCACCTACCAGGTAGGAGGAGGGATCCTCCCTTTGGGCGGACTTGGGGAGACACTCGGGGGACACAAGGGCTTTGGCCTGTCGGTCCTAGTGGACATACTGTGCGGCGTGCTCTCGGGATCGGCGGTCGGTGCTGATATCAGCGATGAGCCCGGATCGTCGGCCAGGGTGTCGCATTTCTTTGGGGCGATCCGCATCTCGTCCTTCCGCGATCCCGTCAGCTTCCGCAGTGATATGGACGCAATGCTCTCCAGTCTGCGAAGCTCGCCCCCGGCGGAGGGCGCAACGCGGGTCTACTTCGCCGGCCTCAAGGAGCGCGAGAGCGAGGAACGGTGCCGCGTGGCCGGCGTGCCCATCGCCCAGAACGTGTACGACCGACTGCTGCGTATCGCCACTGACCGCGATGTGCCCCCCCCAGAGGTCGTCCTATAGGGAGGGTCAGGAACAGGGCCTGGGCCTCGCACAGAGCCTGCGGTCGGGCACGGCCCGACCGCAGGCTGGGCCGGTGTCTATACGCGAGGTGCCGGCCCGGAGAAGCGCGGCAGCGGACGGAAGCCGCGCCCTATAGCCCGGCTGACCGCTTGGCAGCCTTGAGCGTGTTCTTTAGGAGCATGGCGATGGTCATCGGACCGACGCCCCCGGGGACCGGCGTGATCCAGCCCGCCACCTCCGTGACCTCTTCGTAGGCAACGTCTCCTACCAGCCGGTACCCGCGCTTGCGAGTGGCGTCGTCCACCCGGTTGATGCCGACGTCGATTACTATAGCGCCCGGCTTGACCCAGTCGGCCTTGACCATCTCGGTTCGGCCTACGGCAGCGATCAGAATGTCCGCGCGGCGCACGACCGCGGGCAAGTCCCGTGTCCGAGAATGACAGATGGTCACCGTTGCGTTGCGCTTGAGCAGCAGCATCGCGACCGGAAGGCCGACGATGTTGCTGCGGCCCAGAACCACCGCCTCCCTGCCCTCGATGGGCAGTTCGCACCGGTCGAGGAGCTCGATGATGCCCGATGGCGTGCCTGGCGCGAAGAGGGGATCGCGCCCCTTCATCGCCAGGCGACCGATGTTGATGGGATGGAAGCCGTCGACGTCCTTGCTGAGCGCCACCTCGCTGAGGACTCCCTCCTCGTCGAGGTGCTTCGGCAGCGGCAGCTGGACGAGAATCCCATGGATGGCGGGATCCTGGTTGAGCTCCCGCACTCGGGACTCCACCTCGTCTTGTGATGCGGTCTCGGGCAACTCCACGCCCACAGAGTGTATGCCCACCTTCGCGCACCTGCGCTGTTTCATCCTGACATAGGTCTGTGAGGCCGGGTTCGTGCCGACCAGGACCGTGGCCAGGCCCGGCGTAAGCTGGTGCTTCGCCTGGAGCCTAGCTACCTCGTCAGCCACCTCTTGCTGGATGGTCGCCGCAATGCCCTTGCCGTCAATGATGTGTGCGGTCATGGGGTCTCCGTGTCCAATCTATGACAGGCCGACGACTTTGCCGTCGACGATATCGATGTTCATGAAGTTCGGGTAACTGGGAAGGCCCGGCATCGTGCGAATCTCGCCGGCCAGCGGGTACAGAAAGCCGGCCCCGACGCTGGCGCGGATATCGCGGATCGGGAAGGTATAGCCCGTCGGCACGCCCTTCAGGCTGGGGTCGTGGCTGAGCGAGAGGTGTGTCTTGGCCATGCAGATGGGCATCTGATCGTAGCCAAGGTCGGAGTACATCCGAATCTTGGCCTCCGCCTCCGGGCTGTAGTCGACGCCGTCAGCTCCGTAGACCTGAGTAGCGAGGACCTCGATCTTCTCCTTGATGGGGATACCGACATCGTAGAGGAATCGGAAGTCGGAGGGCTCCTCGGTGGCACGGACTACCGCTTCTGCCAGGTCGGCGGCTCCCTCGCCACCGTCGGCCCAATGCTGGGCGACAACGGCATCGAACGCACCGGCCTCCAGGGCTGCATCGTGAACGACCTGCCACTCCGCCTCGGTGTCCGTGGGGAAGGCGTTGATGGCGACCACGACGGGTATGCCGTAGCGGCGGGCAAACTTGACGTGCGCCTGCAGGTTGGCGACGCCGGCTCTGAGCAGCTCCAGATTCTCCTCCGTGTAGGCTCGGTCCAGCTTGCGTCCCGGGACGACCCGCGGGCCGCCGCCGTGCATCTTCAGGGCGCGAATCGTAGCGACAAGCACAACGGCGTCGGGGATGAGCCCAGACGCCCGACACTTGATGTCGAAGAACTTCTCCATGCCGATGTCGGCGCCGAATCCGGACTCCGTGACCAGGAAGTCAGCCATCTTCGACCCCAGGAGGTCGGCGATCACCGATGAGTTGCCGTGGGCGATGTTGGCGAACGGGCCGGCGTGGACAAAGGCCGGCTGCTCCTCCAGTGTCTGGAGCAGGTTGGGCATGATCGCGTCCTTCATGAGCACCGTCATGGCGCCCGCGACGCCGAGGTCCTCGGTCGTGATGGGCTTGGGGTTACGTACGGCGCTGTCCGTGCCGATCACGATCCTGCCGATTCTCTCTCGCATATCCTCCAGGCTCGTCGTGAGTGCCAGGATCGCCATCAGCTCGCTGGCCACGGTGATGTCGAAGCCCGATTCGCGAAGGGGGCCATCGCCCTTTGTGCCAAGTCCCACCACCACCTTGCGGACCGCGCGGTCGTTCATGTCGATGACCCTGTTCCACGTGACCGAGTACGGGTCGATATGGAGCTTCTTCAGCCCCCGCTTCGCGAAGAAGGCGTCGCTCCACCGGCCCTCGTGGTAGAGGCGTGCGTCGATTGCAGCGGCACAGAGATTGTGGGCAACGCTGATGGCGTGGATATCGCCCGTGAGATGGAGATTGAAGTCCTCCATCGGGACCACCTGGCTGTAGCCGCCGCCGGCGGCTCCACCCTTGATCCCGAAGGTGGGTCCCATCGAGGGCTGCCGGATGGCGCAGATCGACTTGTGCCCGATATGGCCCAGGGCCTGGGTGAGTCCGATGGTCGTCGTTGTCTTTCCCTCACCGAGAGGCGTGGGCGTGATAGCCGTGACATCGATGTACTTCGCGCTTGGTTTCTGTTGGAGCTTGTCGCGCACATCGAGATGGACTTTCGCCTTGCGTGTGCCGTAGAGCTCGAGGTCGCTCTCGGCGAGTCCAACTGAGGCAGCGATCTCGTAGATGGGTCTCGTCACGGCGGCCTGGGCGATCTTGATGTCCTCGGGAACCGGCTTGATCCTCTTCACAGCCATCGGTGCGACCTCCTTGATTCGAGCTTGATAACACAGCGGGGCGCACCCAGCGCCCCGCTATCGGTCAGAAGACCCCCAGTTGACAGGGAGCCACGCGAATCCCCCCCTGGTCGGCCACGTAGCCGGCCAGCATCCGGGGAATACCGAACTGAGCCGCGATCTGCCACAGGGCAGCGCAGGAAGCAGTCCCGGTCTCGCCCGCGGCTTCCCGGATCGCCCCGGCGAGGCCGTCGGGCACTTCGAGCTCGGCCACCCCGATCTCGTGGAAGCCCTGTTTGCCGGGGTAGCCGAAGAAGCCCAGCTGGCAGCGCGAGATGCGTAGGGCGAGTGCCTCTGCGGCCTGGCCGATGGACAGCGGGGGCGAGCCGGTGACGATCGCTGCTGCGTGAGCCGCGGCACAGGGAAGTCGACCGTCTACCGTCCTGTCCTGTAACGCGCGCTTGATGGCGCTGGAGGGTTGATCGTTCCTGGGACCTGCTGTTTCCTGGCGTGACATGAGGTGCCTCCGCATGATCCTGGCGCCTTCACAAGATACACCCTACCTGGGTTGGGCACAAATGACCGACGGAGCGGTTCCGTGCCGATGACCTTCCTGATTGCCCTCCGGCATGAGGAAGTCCGGTTTCCGACCTAGGGACATGGTGCTACACTGGCCGCGCACCGATAGATCAGGAGGATGTCTATGTGGCAGGAGTTCAAGAAGTTCGTAGCTCGCGGGAATGTGCTGGATCTGGCCGTCGGCGTGGTGATAGGCGGGGCATTCTCTGCGATCATCACGTCGCTGGTAAACGACATCATCATGCCACCGATCGGTCTCTTGCTGGGGCGTGTTGACTTTGGGAATCTCTTCATCGACCTAACGGGCCGTGGCTACGCGAGCCTGGCGGCTGCGCAGGAGGCCGGAGCGGCAACGATCAACTACGGGCTGTTCATCAACGCGGTGGTGAACTTCGTCATCGTGGCCTGGGTGATCTTCCTCGTCGTGCGACAGGTCAACAGGCTCGAGAAGAAGGAGCCCGTAGTCGAGGCTGCCCCCACCTCCAAGGTATGTCCCTTCTGCGCCACCGACATTCCGCTAGTCGCCACGCGCTGTCCCCACTGCACGTCACAACTCGACGGCGCGTAGCGTCACAGGGCCAGACTCGGGCCGGCGCGGTCAGGTGTCCTGACCGAGGATGCTTGCCAGCGCCTGCCTGAGTCGACCTGGTGGGCGCTGCCCTGTGACCTGACCTGTCTGACCGTTCACGACGATCGTGTACGCTACGTCCTCGTGTCGATAGTTGGCCAGCCACATAGGGGCAAGCAGCAGCTTGTAGCTCTGGACCGACAGGCTCTTCGAGTAGACCTGTAGGTTCCGCAGTTCACCGACCTGCACTGTGGCCTTGATCCGGACTGCTTGGCCGGCTTCGTCCAGCACCCGGCGTCTCGCTACCAGTGAGGCGTCACCGGGTGCGATGGTGTACGTCTCGGCGGGCCAGTCGCTCAGGAATCTTGGATCGTACGGGACGGCGCGCGAAAGATCGAGCTGATCGTAGCACTCGCGCAGGTCGTATGGCACGCGGTGCGAGCCCGGGACGAGTGTGTCATCCGTGAGGACGTACTGAACCCCCTCGTGCACCTGTGACCCAGCAAAGTGGGGGCCGGAGCCGAGCCCGTTGAGCCGGATGCCCCCCTCGTCAAGTGTGATGAGCGATCTGCTGCTGTTCCGGTTGCGGTCGGACTCGATTCCGCGCCAGCCGACCTCGCCCATGAGATCGAACGTCCATAGCGGGAGATAGACCCCGCGGGGGCGAGTAGTGCGCACGTGGGCAAGGCGACTGCGGTCGTCGTCGAACACGTCTCTGAGCCAGGCTATGAAGACGGCCTGGGCGTCCTCCGCGTCGACAACGAGCGGGATGATGCCTTCGGGAGCCACCCCGGCTTCTGTCTTGACCTCGGCCACGTGGGGCGAGCCGCAGTATGGGCAGCGGGACGAGATCTCGCCCGATGTCAATAGCACGGCCTGGCATCCACCGCACGCGAAGCTGCGGAGGCCCTCCGGCACGACGTGCCCCTTGGCAGTCGCGAGGGCCAGCACGAAGTTTTCCTCCCGCAGGCTTGTCTGCGACTTCAGCGCATCGATCAGGGTCTCGCGGTGCCCGCAATATCGGCACTGGACCCGTGAGTTGCCTGGCTCGAACCGGATGCTTCCCCCACACTGAGGACATAGCATGCGCCGGGCGTCGATCTGCTGGGCAGTGGCATCCGCCGGCTCGGGGAGTCGGTCGGGGTTGACGACCTCATCGGGATCAAGGTCACCGTCGAGCATAGCCAGTGCTCGGACCGCTTCTCCATGGGTCGGGTCTGCGGCCAGGACCTCCTCGAGGTGATCCCTCTGCTCGTCGCGATCTGTGGCGATCCGGCTGAGCCACAGGTGGGCGCGCGCTCGCTGCTCCCGGTCTGCATCGTGGTAGAGGGCTCGCTCCAGGTATCTCCGTGCCTCCGAGATGTCATCGGCCTGGGCGGCGGCGACGCCGCGTACGAGCATACGACGAGCGGTTTCGGACATACGTGGCTCCGTAGATGGCGTAGACAGAAGTATACACGAGGTCCCGGCCAAGGCTAACCATCCGCCGCGTTCTGCGCGTCAAGTGCGGCGAGTGCTTCAGCCGCTGGTTGCCAGTCGGGGTGGAAAAGGGCGCCGGCAGATAGTCGGCGCGCGCCCTGGGCGTATCACCGAGTGCGAGCCGGGCATGTCCTCTCCACAGCAGGGGGTCCTCGAGGTTCTCGGCGGTGGCCAGTGTGGTCGTGGCACTGGCCACGACATCATTGTACCTGCCGGCTTCGTAGTAGCTCTGGTACGGACCGAACTGGTACCACGGCATTCGGTAGTGCCGGCCTAGTACCCGTGCCGTGTCGTAGGCCTGGGCTGCGTTGCCGTGGCGACCGAGGGCGTTCAGGTTCGTGCCGATGGCAAACCACAAGAAGGTGACCCAGTCACCACAGGCCGCGTAGGCGACGCAGGTCTCCGGCGGATGATCCAGCTCGTGTCGCGCGCGAAGCCGGGCTCACCCGTGGATTTCGCGCGCGAACGCGCCGAGCGTGGCGATGTCCGTGACTTGCGGCCAGTGGTCCGGCGGTGCGATCACTAGAGAGTTCCAATTGAAGACACGCCACACTTCGTACAGCTCGTCGTAGTCCATGATCGTGGGCGGATCGTAGAGCGAGTCCAGTAGGTCGAAGCGATGAGCCTGATCGTCGTAGCCCACTACAAGGCGGTAGTGTCCCAGTTGGTCACTCGCGTCGCGAACGCACCAGCTCTCGATGAACGCAGGGCATCCGGCTCCGAGGAGGGCCTCGAGTGTCTCCGGCGATCCTCCCGCCCGGACGGCCGCGTCGAGTCCAAGCCCCTTGGCGTAGTTGGCCATCTGCTCGATGCCCACGTGCCTATCCTGCGCGTCCGGTTTGAGGACCGGCACGATCGCATGCTGACCGTCGACATGACCCCCAGTAGGAGAGCGCCATCGCCAAGGTTGTTGGTCGGCAGTTGTTCCACTCTGGCGCTCGTGGCGAAGGCCCTCAAGCAGTGCTCTGGAGCGCGGGGTAGGGGAGGCGGTGGCCGTCGGCTGGGCTCGTGGTCACTGGCACTATGTCTCGTCGTGGTCATGCATCCATCGGTGTCTGATCGCCGGCCTTGGCCGCCTCCAAGCGGTGAGTAGACTGGAGAGCGTGACACCAGTCTGCTAGGAGGTCGCGTGGACACACGGGCGCTGTTGGGCATCGACATAGGCACCTCGAGCACGAAGGCGTGCTTGCTGTCTCCGAGTGGGTCTGTGCTCGGCATCGGCGCGAGCGAGTATGCCATATCATCTCCGCAGCCTGGATGGGCTGAGCAGGACCCGGAGACCTGGCTGGACGCCGCGGTCACGGCGATCGGCGCCGCGCTGTCCCGGGCCGGAGTCGCGCCTGACGCCGTGATCGGCATTTCCCTGTCGGGCCAAATGCACGGGACGGTCTGTATGGACTGTGCCGGGAAGCCGGTCCGGCCTGCGATCATCTGGGCTGACCAGCGCTCTGGCCGACAGGTGCGGGCGGTGGTGAGCCAGCTCGGTCTGAGGCGTCTCGCGACGTGGACAGGCAATCCGTTAGCTACAGGATTCACGCTGGCATCCTGGCTGTGGCTCAAGGAGCACGAACGGCGGACTGTGGAGACAACCCGATGGGTTCTGCTGCCCAAGGACTATGTCCGCTACAGGCTGACCGGGCGCGTGACCAGTGAGCCGAGCGACGCATCGTCAACGTCGCTGTTCAGTCCCTGTGATCGGGCGTGGTCCCGGACGCTGCTGGACGAGCTGGATCTGGATCCATCTGTGCTTCCTGAAGTTCACCCGACCACCTCGGTTTCCGGCGGCCTCCTGCCGGAGATCGCCGAACGTATGGGGCTGCCGACCGGCATCCCCGTCGTTCAGGGCGCCAGTGACCAAGCCGCTCAGGCTGTGGGCAACGGCGTGGTTGGGCCCGGCGTTGTCTCCTCCACGATTGGCACCGGCGGACAGCTGCTGGCGCCGGTGCAACGGTGTGCGGTCGATCCACATCTCCGCTTGCACTGTTTCTGTCACGTATCCCCTGGCCTCTGGCACCTGGAAACGGCGATGTTGAGCGCCGGACTGTCGCTCAGGTGGCTGCGAGACAGCCTCCTGATGGGGATGACCTACGACGCAATGGCTGATGCTGCCGAAACCGTCGCTCCGGGCGCGGAGGGGCTGATCTTCCTGCCGTACCTGGTCGGCGAGCGCACGCCTTACATGGACCCACTGGCGCGCGGCGGGTTCGTCGGACTGACGCGGAGGCACGGCCCCGAACACCTGATTAGAGCAGTGATGGAGGGTGTCGTCTTCGGCATGCGGCAGGGACTTGACCTGATGGCGCGCCTCGGCGTCGCGCTGGACTTCATGGTTGCGTCAGGCGGCGGAACGCGGCATCGTCTGTGGCTGCAGCTCCAGGCAGACATCTTCGGTCGGCCGGTGCGGTCGACGCGCTCGGAGGAGGCCGCTGCACTGGGCGCAGCTATGCTGGCCGGCGTGGGTGTGGGTGTCTACGCTGATGTCGGCGATGCGGTCGCCCGCTGTGTCACATGGCGGGATCGAGTGGTCTATCCAATGGAGCAGTTCGCCGAGATCTATGCCAGGCGCTATGGCAACTACTGCGATCTGTACCCGGCGCTGCAACCCACACTGCACGGGCTCGGCGCGGCCTCGCGCGAGTGGTGAGGGCGGCGGCACCGGCCTTAGGACGCGCGGAGCCGCCCCAGCTGCACTGGGGCGGCTCCGCTGCAACGAAGTGGTTGCCGAGATGCTAGAAGGGTCTCGGCGCCGCGTGCATCAGGTAGCCGAAGCGGGCCATCAGCTCCTCAGGCGTTAGGTTGGTCAGTGCCGCCATCTTGGAGATCAGGACGTCATCGTCGGCGTTCTCGTCCTTCAGGCGAACCATCAGCTTGTAGGCCGACATATACTGACTGGAGTCCACGTCCACGATCCGCACCTCGGTGCGGCCGGTGACTGGATCCATCGAGTCAGTGAAGGGAATGGGTACGACGCTTCCCTGCTGGATCGTCACGGTGGCGTGTCGACCGCCGCCGATGAGGAACTCCGCAGCGGCCTGTCCGATCATCCGAGTGTAGTCGATGTCATAGGGGCTTGGGTCGCAGCTGCGGAGCTCATAGCCGATGTCCTTGCTGACCAGCCGCATATCGATCCCGAGTGACTTCAGCTCCGCCCTGACCTGCCTGCGGAGCGTGTCGCCGATGTTGATCTCTGCCAGACGAACGTGGCCGTGTTCGTCGCGTTCGGCGGACTCCAGTTGGTCAAAGTCCGCGGGATCCATCATCTCTGCGACGCCCTCGGCGACGACGGCCACGCCGTGCCGGCGACCCTCGGCAAGCCGCCGGAGAATCGAGGCGACCAGCACGTCGACGACTTCCTTCATCTTGATCTGCCGGGCGCGCCATTCCTCGGGGATCAGTGTTAGTGTGGCACCGGAGCTCCGCCCGATTGCCAACGCGAGATGCCCAGCCTTGCGTCCCATCGCCACTACCACGTACCAACGCTGCGTGGTCAGGGCGTCCTCCATCAGGCTCAGGACCAGGCGGGCGCCTGTGTCGCGCGCCGTCTCGAAACCGAATGTGGGAACTTCGTATGGCAGCGGCAGGTCGTTGTCGATTGTCTTGGGAGCGTGGGCTGTGCGGATTGGCACGCCCAGATGCTCATCGGCGTATCTGGCGACGCGGTATGCGGAATAGGCGGTGTCGTCGCCGCCGATGGCCAGCAACATGCTGATGCCGTTGTCGATCAGCGCCTGACCGCACTTGCGCAGTAGCGCGTCGTCCCTGGTGGGGTTCGCCCGCGAGGTGTACAGCACCGATCCACCCCGGCTGAAAATCCGTGATACATCGTCGTGGGTCAGGCTGGTGCCGACCACCTTGCCCTCCATCAGGTAGCGGAAACCCTCGCGTATCCCGATGACCTCAATGCCGCTGTTTAGTGCCTCAATCGTGGCGGCGTGGATCACGCCGTTGATTCCGGGAGCGGGGCCGCCGCCTACCAGGATACCGAGCTTTCCGTGCCTTGACTCATAGACCATGCTCATGCGCTCTCTCTCCAGTCTGCTCGTCTACGTTCTGTGTATCTCTAGCGAGTGTCGACCGACTATGCTTGTCGGCGCACCGACCATCCTGCAGTATAGCGCAGGACGTGCCGAACGCAATCGTTCGGCACGTCCTGCGGTGGCCCGATGCAAGACTCGCGCTAGGCGCCGAGAGGGACGCCGCGGGAGGCTAGCTGGAGCGCCACGCCCCACGGATCCCTGAGCATGGCCAGACGCGTGCCGTTCGGTTGGGTGCTGTCGCTGGTCTCAACAGCGCCTGCAGCGAGCAGGCGCGCCTTCACTTCGTCCATATCGTCGACGGCGAAGGCCAGATGAAGTACCAGTGGGTCCTGAGAGGCATAGTCGGGAATGGGCGCCTTGGGATTCGCGTAGAGCTCGAAGATGACGCGTCCTGTGGCGTCGGCAAGGAAGTGCATGTAAGGTGATGTGTCGCGCTCCACGACAATCTGAAGTCCGCAATTCTCAACATACCACTGGGACATCGCCACTGGATCGGGAACGTTCAGGCCGGCGTGCTCGAAGTACATGGTAATCCTCCATCAACGTGAGATTGACTGATTGTACCTCGAACGGTGGATACGCCAGCCGGCGCGCCTGTGAACGTCCCGTTCAGTCGCGGCGTGCCGTGTGTCGTGTGGTCACGTGGTAAGCGTCAGGTGCCCGTCAAGTTGCCGCCACGACGTCTGCTATGATGAGATTGAGCGTGCAGGAACGCAAGCGGCATTGGATTCTCCTCCTTCTGAGCGAGCCGGGGGCTATCTGGGGGTAGCCCCCGGTTTCGCTTGTCGCTGGGTTGACCCGCCGTCGGATTGGCCTATACTCCTCGTAGAGGTTCCACTGACATGTCCCACAGCGATGTTGTGCCAATGAACCGTCACGGGCATCCGTGGCGAATCCTAGCCGTCGATGATGATGCGACCGTCAGACGCGTCGTGAAGCTACGTCTGGAGCTGGCGGGGTGCGAGGTCTGGACCGCGGCCTCGGGGGAGCAGGCGCTCGAGGTGATCGGCGAGCGGGGTCTCCCTCACCTGGGGATCATCGATGTGATGATGCCGGGGATCACGGGATTCGAGCTCTGCGAGCATATCCAGTCTTGGTGCGATCTCCCCGTGATTATGCTCACTGCGCTCAGTGACGAGAAGACGGTTGTGCGCGGTATCCGTTTCTTCGCCGAGGATTACATCACCAAGCCCTTCAGGTCGGGTGAGTTCGTGGCGCGTGTGGAGCGCGTGCTCCGGCGAATCGGGGACTTCGCCTACACCCTGGCTCCCGTCATGGAGGTTGACGAGCTCCTTGCCGTCGACTTCGCACACCAGAAGGTGTTGCTCGAGGGTGAACCGGTAGACCTGACGCCGACCGAGTCCAAGTTGCTGTACATCCTGATGCGGAACGCGGAGCGCCCCGTCTCCAACAGCTTCCTGCTGCGGCGCCTGTGGCCCAACGAGGAGCGCTTCGAGGACGTCCTGCGCGTCCACGTCTACAGGCTGCGCCAGAAAGTGGAACCCAACACGCGCCGGCCTCGATACATCCTCACGGAACGGGACTACGGCTACCGGTTCATCGGTTGATCTACGTCGAGGACCGCGGTCCTCTTCACCGGCGTCGGTTCTCAGCGCTACGCTTCCCTCGGGCTAGTAGATCACGTCCATGCCGCATCCCTCTGGCGCAGCGTGGCAGTGGAAACGCAGCGCGTTGCGGTGGTCGTGGTCATCGACCAGGAAGAGTTGCTCGTCGTGAGGCGGGGCTTCGCCTGACTGGCGCTCGACATCGCGTGGACACCACCCCAGTTCCTCCTTGATGCAGTAGCGCGTGGTCATCACGACCCTTCCGCGCATGTCGAGCCCGGTTTCCGGCGCAGGATCGATGCGCTTGACCCCGTGCCGGCGGTAGAAGGCTGCGGCTCGCTTGTTGAGGACATTGCCGCGGTAGTCCAGAGCACTCGCAGGGTGCACCGCGCTATGGTTATGGTGAGTTGGCGCCTCCCGTGGACGGAGGGCTCTCCGCCGATCAGCTAGGGCCTCCAGTCCGCGCCGGCGGAGACTGTTGAGCTCTGAGTAGGGCAGGAAGAAGGGTTCTGACCACTCGAGGCTGACGCCATCGCACCGGTAGACCGAGCCTCCGGTCTTGGCTAGCTGCGTTAGCGCGGTCTCCTGCGCCCTGGCGGGGTTGCGTGCGGTCACCTTGGCGGTGGGCAAACAGACGTCAACGGCGCAGCCGTCCTCATCGACCAACTGGAGCATGAATCCATCCGCATTCTCAGATAGCGCCATAAGGACGCCGATTGTCCGCGCCGGGGCCCCTCGCCCCACGCTGTCAAGGAAGGCGCGGTCGTGGTTCCGGTGGATGCGGGTTCCCACACGGATGTGATCCATGCTGTTTGGCGTGACCACGAGTCCCCTCGCCGTACGCTTGGTCCCGTTCACCGAGGTGCCCTGAAGCAGCCCGTCGGTGTCAAAGAAGGTCAAGCCGTCTCCGTTCCTCAGAGCCACGCGGCGGTCGATCACGAAGTCCCGGCGGGTCATGCTCGAAACTGACCCCAGCAGCTCACCGACCATCTTTGGCGTGGCGACTGCACCTGGCGACGTTGGTGTGCCGCCGTGCGCAGATCGGCCGTGAAGATAGTAGTCGGTGAAGCCTCGGTTGAACGTCTTGCCGAGATCGGGGCTGAACCCAGCGGAGCTGGTGCCCGACGATGATCTGGGCAGTGCCCGCTTGGAGATCTCAGCGTCAAGAGCCTGCCGGTAGGCGCAGACCACGTTGGTGACGTAGGCGGTGTCCTTGAGGCGCCCCTCTATCTTGAATGAGGACACGCCTGCGTCGAGCATAGGCCCCAGATCGCCGATCCGGCACAGGTCGCGCAGCGAAAGGAGGTGTCTGCCCTTGACCAGGGTCCGGTCACGGCTGTCAATGAGATCATACAGCCGCCTGCAGGGCTGCGCGCACTCACCCCGATTGCCGCTTCGACCCCCGACCGCGTAGCTCAAGTAGCATTGGCCGCTGTAGCAGACACAGAGGGCGCCGTGGACGAATGCCTCGAGCTCGATCTGATCGGTTGCTCGGCGGATTGCCCATATCTCGTCGAGACTCAGCTCGCGCGCGAGGATGGCGCGGCGGAAGCCTGCCTGCTCCAGGAATGCCACACGCTCCGGGGTGTGATTGTGCATCTGAGTGCTGGCGATGAGGGCGATTGGCGGCAGGTCGCACTCGAGCAGGCCAAGGTCCTGGATGATGACAGCATCGACTTCGATGCCGTGTAGCCGCCTGATGAGGTCGACGGCAGCCTCGAGTTCGTGGTCGTGAAGCAGTGTGTTAACAGTGACGTAGACGCGTGCCCAGAAGGTGTGGGCGTACGCGACCAGGGCCGCGATGTCATCCAGGCTGTTCCCGGCGCGCGACCGAGCGCCAAACTGAGGCGCGCCAATGTAAACGGCGTCGGCCCCGGCGTCGATGGCAGCCTTGCCGCAGACGAGGTCGCGAGCCGGCGCAAGCAGCTCGATGGCTTGCTTCACCGGGGCTCTCCGTGCGTCCGTGGCCTGGTCAGGCTCGTGCCCGGGGCGGGTCGCGGCGGTGTCATCGGTACTCCTCATCGTGGCGATATGGTAGCAGGCGCACCTGCGTCGTCAATGCGTCGTCGCTGGAGGGTATCTGGACAAGACTCCACGCTCAAGGCGCAGGCATCATCTCCTCGTCTCGCAGGATCTGGGCCCAGGAGCTTCCCTCTGGGCCCAGATGCCAGACGGAGCCGTCGACGGCTAGCAAGTACCTGGCGTTGTACTTGTAGCGTGTGGTGAGCTGTAGGACGGTCGTGTAGGCCTTCTCGCCAGCGATGGCCCATCCCAGTTGTTCCCGGACCTGCGGCTGCTCACGCCATACCAGGCCGAAGCCACGGCGGGGCTGCTGGAGCCCTTCGGGGGCTGTGATGCTGTCGTCCTGCTCCGGCTCCCCCTCCTCCCAGAGATCCTCGAACCGCGTCCAGTGGGTCGTGTAGAGCGGCTGGCCGTACAGAACATAGACGGCATCCTCTTTCTCGACCCAGATCATCACGCCATGTTCGAAGTGCTGTTGGGCAGCGGGGCTGTCCAGGGGCTCGGTGGGGCAGATGTCCTCCGGCGGGGGCGACAGGAACCAACGGTATGTACAGCGTATGCTGACCTCGACAGTTGCCTGCGCTTGATTGCCCGCTTCGTCGGATGCGTAGAGCAGGAACGACGCCCAGTTCTGGTCGTACTCCGAGAGCTGATAGTCGTAGGTGCCGGAGATCGGCAGTTCGATGCCGGCCGCCGATATCTGTCCGCTGGGCCACATCTTGTAGAGGACGACCGAGGTCGCCCCCACTGTGTCCCAGAATACGGTGACTGTGTCGCCAGGATCGACTGGATCGGTCTGGGCTCTGAAACTGAGGACGACCGGTCGCGGCTCTTTTGTGCGGGTTGCGGTCGGAGACGGGCTCGGCCGGGGTGTCTGGGTCGGAGTGGGGGTGTGGGAAGGCGCGCCCGTCGGCACCGGTCTCTCGGTTGGGGGCGGCGATGCGCGAACCGAGTGTGTCGCGCTGGGCTTGCCAAGTCTGTTGTCGGTGGGCCGGACCTGGCGGTCGGGAGGCGATGATGGATTGCGGGGGAGGGTCAGGAGACTCAGGATCCCTGTGATCAGAAGCAGGGCGACAGCCGCACCTACGGCGGCAAGCCGTGCACGACGCCGCGTGATCCATCCGTTCCGCAATCCCTGACGATGGGGCCGCACGGTCGCCTCTCTGGTCTTCCGCAGTCTAGGTCTTCAAGCCCCTGCGGCTCCGTCGCACGGCCCACGCGATGATCGCCGGGTCACGCGCTGCATCCGTGCAGAGCCGCAGCGGATCGGGATAGATATCCACTCTCGCCAGGTCCAGACGATCCGCATCCCAGCAGGTGCAGATGGTGGCGTCGGAGTGGGTGGTGCCGTCCGTGTGGTGTGCGCAGGCGTGGACCAGTTGCTTGAACTGCTGGTCGTCAAGGTGGACCAGCGTGCCCCGGACCGTTCCGATGTACTCGGCGGCCCGCCGTCCGTGCAGCGGGTCCCGGCCGTCGTTGAGACGCTTCAGATCGTGTAGAAAGGCGAAGTACTCGACGACCAGGGTGTCGGCACCGGTGGCGCCGGCAAGCCGGAGGCCGTTCTCCCGGACCCGGCGCCAGTGGGATACACCGTGGATACCATGCCAGCCAAGGTGCCTGGCGCCCCTGAGCGCCGCCAGGAGGTCCTCGGTGATCACGGTCGAGCGGAGCCGGCTCACCCCGCCCCCCTGCGGTCGCCAGGGTCAGCAGCGGGCCTGCCTCGGAGGATCTGGATCACGCCTGCCAGGTCGTTGTCAGAACCGACGTTGCCGGGGAAAACGACATAGGATAGCCCGGGCCATCTGCTTTCCTCCCCGGCCTGCCACACCGGCACGCCGGGGAGGACCTGCCCCAGTACGCGTGCACGTCGCACGACCAATCCGACGGTGGCGACGTCGGACGACGTGATGCCGCCCTTGGCCACGATCCACGCCGGCCGCTTCGGGAGCTGGGCAACGATGCCGGCGAGTGTGGCCGAGACCGACCGCGCGATGCGCAGATTGTCGTCATCGGTGGCGGCTCTGATCACCTCTCTGCTCGTGACCATCAGCACGTCGCGCCCGGCGGCAAGGCTCTGGTTCACGCGTTCGCTCGTCCTGAGCCGCTCAGCATCCCGGCTGATAGGGTCGAGCAAGGCCGGCACCGACAGCTCGAGCTCGTCGATGCCGCTGAGCCCGGCGGCCGCTGACACCTGCCGGGTCGTCCTCTCCACGTGTGATCCCACGACGACGAGCCCGCCGGTGGTGGTGCTAGACCCCAGATCGGTTGTCGTTAGGAGCGGTTTCGGCTCGATGCCGCCGCGAACGCGCACGAAGGATGCTGCAGTGCGGCACAGGAATGCCTTCCCGGCGGCTTCGGCTCTGAGCAACCCGTCAACCACGACCTCCAGGTCCCGATAGCTCACTGCGTTCACGACGCACACCTTGCGGACTCCGCAGGCCGCGTCATCGGCGTCAGCCTCTCGGCGGGCGATCTGGAGCAGCTTGTCCTCCACGGCCGCGGGGCCGCCCAAGCGTATGTCAGTCAGCGATATCGACGCTACGTCCTCTGGGGCTAACAGCCCCAGAGGCTTCTCGCTGACCCACTCGCGGAGGTTCGAGTGGGTGTAGCTGAAGACTCCGTCCCTGGCGTACTCTGTCTCCGCGGCGGGGACCAGATTCTCTCCCCTCGCAACGTAGTGGACATCGTCAATGGTTAGCCGGCCGCCCTCGGCGAAGAACGGGACGAGCAGGACCGCGTCGACCCTATCGCCGAGCGCCACCGTCAGGATGTCGGTCTCACCGGGGTAGTGGCCGCGAAGCGTGGAGTCGCTACGGCTGATCACCGCGAAGTCACGACCCGTGGTACGGCGCGCAGCGCACAGATTGCCGGCGATCACACGGTTCAGCTCAAGGGCGTCGTCGGAGCCCAGGCTGCGTGAATTGGTGAGGATATAGACGACCGGCTCGGGATCTCGCAGAGCTTCCACGAGCCTGTCGACCGTCCACTCTGTCAGTACCCAGACGTCGTGCACGGTCTGGTTGCCGGTCGGGTCGTCATCCAGCACGACGACCTTGCGGCCTGCCGTCCTGACGACGGCCTGGATCCCCGGCAGCAGACTGTCGGGCCACTCGGGCGGCTGCTGCGCGAGGATGAACTGCCTGTTTATCGCTAGGCTGCTGACCACTCTGACCTCGTCAAGCGATATACCAGGTCTCCGGTTGTCGTGCCGTCCTGACAGGAGTGAACCGCTTGCCTGTGGGATGAGAGCTCGAATCCACACCGAGTTGCCACGGCCGCGCTCCTCGTGTTGATGTCACTGCATTCGATCTCGAGTCGCCGCGCTCTCCTGGTTTCGAAGAGCCAGCGCACGACGCGTCTGACCGCCTCTGACACGTAGCCGTGGCCTTCGTGGTCCTGGTCTACGATGTAGCCTATGACGTAGGCCGATGGGTCGCCCTCCACGGCCCCCACGTACACCTGGCCGACAAGCGTCGCTTGGGCCGACAAGAAACTGGCCAGGAAGTAGGCCTCGCCGGTCACCCACGCGCTGGTGAAGTCGGCGATCAGGTCGCGCGCCCCCGCTATCGAGGTCAGGTGCCTTACGGGATTGTCCGCTTCGAAGCGAGACAGGTGGTCCCGATTGTTGGCTCCCAGCGCCAACAGCTGCTGAGCGTCATCCGGTGAGTACGGCCTCAACGTCAGCCGCTCGGTGGTCAGTTGAGGTGCCTGAGACAGTCTATCTTGGGTCAAGTCACTCACGCGTCGCCACTGGTCTGGTGAAGTCAGCGTGCTTGGCGTTCTTCGCCTTCGCCCTGCGCTTCCGGTGTTCGTAGTGCTCCCGATGAACCCTGTGTTCGTCATACTTGGTGCCGCTGGGGTGCTCCTCGGCTGGGTGGCCCACGTAGACCATGCACAGCGGTGTGACATCGGGTGGAATGCTCAGTGCCCGGCGGACAGGCTTCTCCAGGCTGGACATCGGGTGGATGCCAATCCACACGGTCCCCAGACCCAGGTCCGTAGCCGCGATCAGGATGTTCTCCGTGGCCGCGCTGCAATCCTGGACCCAGAAGCGCTTGGCGCACGAGTTGTGGGCGACGGCGGGGTTGCCGAGGACGACGATGGCAGCCGGCGCATTGTACTGCGCGAACCCAAGAGCTTCCCTCAACAGAACCAAGGTGTCCGGGTCTGTTACCACGACGAACTCCCAGGGCAGGCTATTGCAGGCGGACGGGGCCGCCATAGCAGCTTGTAGAAGAAGCTCGAGCTCGTCATCGGCAACTGGCTGGTCTTGGTAGCGCCGGATGCTGCGCCGACTGAATATGGCGTCGATGGCACTGGGCATGATGTGGCCTCCAGTAGGGTCTGGGAGCAGTGTAGGTCTCGCTGAGCGGCAGTCAAGGCGACTACGTCGTGCGGCGCAGCCGTATCCGTTGGCTACTACAGCGAGCCCGGTAGCTCCGGGGCGTCGAGGTCTGTGATATGCCAGGAGGCTGGGCCACACGGCCCAGCCTCCTGGCATATCACAGGTCCAACGTGGGTCTAGCTGCGACTGCCGCGCCGCTGGTTGCGGCGGCGCTCCTCGATGATGTCTTGGGCGAGGCCGTCGGGCAGCACATCGTAGCGGTCAAACTTCAGACTGAACGTGCCGCGGCCCTGGGTGAGGCTGCGAAGATCAGTGGCGTAGCCACGGGCCTCGGCGAGTGGCACTTCTCCGTCGATGTTGCGGTAGTGACCGCGGACCCGCATCTCGTTCATCGTGCCCCGACGCTTGCCGATGTCGGCAACGACCGACCCGAGGTGCTCGTCGGGCAGGTTCACGTCCAGCGCCATGATGGGTTCCATCAAGGCCGGCGACGCCTTGTGCATCGCTTCCTTGACAGCCATGCTGCCTGCGATCTCGAAGTCGATGGAGGCTGAGTCCACCTCGTGGAAGTCGCCGTCCAGCAGGGTCACTTTGAGGCCGATCGCGGGGTATCCGGCGACCACGCCCTCGGCAAGGGCCGCGCGGGCGCCCATCTCCACCGGGCGTATGAACTCACGGGGAAGGCTAGCTCCGGACGACGTGTTCTCGAACACGACGCCGTCGGCCGCTTCCGAAGACGGTTCCACGCGCAGCTCGACCTTCGCGTAGTGCCCGTGACCGCCAGACTGTTTGCGGTAGGTGGTCACGACCTCAGCCGCCTGCCGCACAGTCTCCCGGTAGGAGACCTGGGGAAGACTCACCACTGGGGACAGATCGAACTCGCGACGCAATCGCTCGACGGCCACCTCCAGGTGGAGTTCGCCCATCCCGGAGAGCGTCAGCTCGCTGGTCTCCGAGTCCAACTTGCTCAGAAGCGTGGGGTCCTCATCACACAGGCGGCGGACTGCGCTGTGCAACTTGTCGCGGTCCTCGTTCTTCTTGGGCGCCAGGGCAACCGATATCACCGGGTCTGGGAAGTCATACGACTCAAGTACGATGGGGTCGCCGGGCGCACAGAGTGTGTCACCGGTGATAGCCGACTTCATTCCAACCACCGCGACTACGTCGCTGGCGGCCATGTTGTCAACCTGCTCTCGGCGGTTCGCGTGCATGCGGTAGATGCGCCCCACGCGTTCGACATTGCCTGTGCGGGGGTTCAGCACACCCTCACCGGCAATCACCGTTCCAGAGAAGACACGCAGCCAGGTCAGGTGACCCACATAGGGATCTACCATGATCTTGAACGCGGAGGCACAGAAGGGCTCCGCCGGATCGTCTCTGCGGGAAACCGCCTGTTCGGGGGCACCCGGCCGGTGTCCGGTCATCGGCGGCATGTCGATTGGCGACGGGAGGTAGTCGACGATCGCGTCCAACAGGGGCTCGACGCCGATGTGCTCGCGTGATGCGCCGGCCAAGACCGGCACGACGACGCCTGCGACGGTCGCCCTGCGCAGCGCAGCCTTCAGCGCTTCCAGGCTGGGCTCCTCGTCCTCAAGACGTAACATCAGGAGGTCGTCATCGTGCTCGCAGATGGTATCGATCAGTTCATCACGGGCGGAGGCGACTGTTTCCAGCATGTCGGACGGCACGGCGATCTCCTCGTGGACGACCTCTCCGGGCTCCCAGACGAAGGCTCGCTGCGTCAACAGGTCAACTATGCCACGGAAGTCGTCCTCAGTACCGATCGGCAACTGTATTGCGATAGCGTTGGGTGTCAGCCGTCGGTGCACGTCCTCGATCGTCCGACCGAAGTCGGCCCCGAGGCGGTCGAGCTTGTTGATGTAGATGACACGCGCGAGCTTCTCGCTGTTGGCGTGTCCCCACACGGCTTCCGTTTGAGGCTCCACGCCTCCCACGGCGCACATCACCATCACAGCCCCGTCGATGACGCGGATCGATCGCACGACTTCAGCGGTGAAATCGATGTGCCCGGGTGTGTCGATCAAGTTTATACGCCGTCCCTGCCAGTGACAGGCTGTGGCCGCCGACATGATCGTGATGCCTCGTTCGCGCTCCTGGTCCATCCAGTCGAGCTGGGTGCTGCCCTCATCGATGTTGCCCGCGCGATGGATGCGTCCGGTGTGGTAGAGGATGGCTTCAGACGTCGTCGTCTTGCCCGCGTCCACGTGGGCAAAGACCCCTATGATCCTCACGTTGCCGATTGCTGCTTCCTTCTTAGCCATTGTGGTTCCTTTGTATGTGCCCTGGCACACGAAAGCGGCGGCCTCACACTTCTGAGCCGCCGCCTGACCGGTTGCGTGACCGGCAAGAAAAGCGCCTCGCTGGAGACCGCGCGAGGCCGCACTCACACTCAAGTGTAGACAAGTATAGCCGCGATCACCGGATTGTCAACCGGAAAGACCCCATCGCGACGCCGGCTTCAGTCGGTGTGCCTGCGGTCCGTCAGGGACTACTCGGGTGGCTACAGACTGTCCTGCTTCGGTTCGGGGATGGGGGAGCCGTCCACCCTGGTTGCGAGCGTCGGCAGCCAGATGCTGACGGCGGTGCCACCCGTGCTGCTGTCCAACCTCAATCGACCGTTGTGGGTGACCACGATGGACTGGGCGATGTTGAGGCCCAGCCCCGCGCCGGGGTACTGTCCGGATTCGGTGATCTTGCCGCGGAAGAAGCGCTCCAGGACGCGCGGCATCTCGTCGTCCGGGATGCCTGGCCCGGTGTCCTGCACCTTGATCGTGACGCCTGGCCGGCCCGACCCGTCCTGTTCGTTCGCTGATATCTCCACGCTACCACCTGCCGGAGTGAAGGCCAGTGCATTGCGGACGACCTCTGCCAGGGCCTGAATCAGCCGACCGGTATCTCCTTTCACCGCCAGGCCACGTCTGGGCGATGACGCCAGTGTGAGTGTGATCTCTTGCTGAGCCGCGCGGGGCTCAAAGCGTGCCAGGAGATGATCCATCAACTGTGCCACGGAGACCACGGTCCACGAGCCGACCCCCTCGCTGCTGTCCAGCGACGTCATCTCCAGTATCTCCTCGATGATTCTCTGGAGCCAGAGAATCTGGTCGCCGATCACCTTGACCGTGCGCTGGTGCTCATCTGGTAGGTCGGCCTGCGACAGCAGATG
>Ga0180435_10000954_pt1 | contig 30511 bp, 22 predicted proteins | sample SS_ome_3_FD_132467 | JGI IMG/M metagenome (GOLD analysis project Ga0180435, IMG submission 132467) | Hypersaline lake sediment archaeal communities from the Salton Sea, California, USA - SS_3_S_1 metaG | ecosystem: Environmental > Aquatic > Non-marine Saline and Alkaline > Hypersaline >... | reverse complement strand
GGTCACCGGGCTCCTGAGCCCCGGCGACCAGTTCTACATGACCGCCGTGACGGTCACGCGGAACGACCCGAACCCGCCGGTGAGCGGCAACACGGACGGTCTCGAGATCACCGTTCAATGATCCAGCTCAGTGATCACCGTTCAGTGATGACCGAGCAGTGATCGCCGAGCAGTGATGCTCGCGCACCGACGACCCCGACGAACGCCGGTGGTCGACGGAAGGACCGCGAAGGGTGCCCGCACCCTTCGCGGTCCTTCGCATGTGGAACCGGTTCGTTCGGGTGTCCGTCCCGCCGAGCACGCCGGCCGTCGGTCTGTCGAGCGGGCTCGAGATGATCGTGCAGGAGCGCGTTGCGAGAGGCGCGTGGGGGAGTCCCCGCGCGGTGCGAGGGCCGGGCCGACCACGCGTCGGCTCGGCCCTTCGCGTTCACCCCGAGAGGCGCCGCGTGCGTTCGTACCGCGCGCGGTCCGTGTCGAGGGTCGCGGCCAGGTCGCGCCCAAGCGCCGCTCCGACAAGGCCCTGCACGCGGCCGCCCCGCTAGTACAGTGCCAGGGCCCCCCAGGCACCGTTCTCGTACCGTCCCCCCGGCCGTCCCCGCGGCCGGCTTCCCCGAACTTCCACCCATGGATCAGTCCATCTTCGTCGCGCGCGCGACGCGCGGCCTGGCGCCCGCCGTCCTGCTCGGCGTGTTCTCGGCCACCGCGCACGCGCAGCTCCCCACGCCCTACTTCGTCGACAACCAGTCGGTCGTCCCGGGCTCCCCCGGTTCGAACAACTCCTACTCGGAGAACATCGACTTCGGCGACGTCGACCTCGACGGTGACTGGGACGCGGTGTTCGCCGACGGCGGCGACAACGGCAACGACCAGAACCGGATCTGGATCAACAGGGGCGGCCTCCAATCGGGCGGCATCGGGACCTTCTCCGACCAGACGAGCGCGCGCTTCCCGTCGGTGCAGGACGACAGCCGCGACATCGAGTTCGCCGACATCGACGACGACGGCGACCTCGACCTCTACATCTCCAACACCGCGCAGATCACGAACCAGGGCAACCACTGGTGGGTGAACGACGGCGGCGTGCAGGGCGGGACGCTCGGGTTCTACACCGACGAGACCGCGGCGCGCTGGGTGAACCTCGGCGTCAACACGGGAGGCTCGGGCTCCTCGATCTCGCCGGGAGCGCTCATCAACGGCACGTTCATCGACTGGAGCTGCGACTGCGACTTCGGCGACCTGGACAACGACGGTGACCTCGACCTGGTGCATTCCAGCTACGGCGGTGCGTTCTCGGGCAACGTCCCGACGCGCATCTTCCTGAACGACGGCAACGGCTTCTTCGAGGAGTTCAACCCATCGGGATTCCAGCTGACGGGCGACCAGATCCAGAACGGCAACCCCGCGCTGTGGTGCGAAGGCGTCCAGCAGGCGAACACCTCCGACACGAGCGGTGCGCAGGCCGACATCGCCAGCTCCGCGCTCGACATCGACCTGGGCGACACGGACGGCGACTTCGACCTCGACATCCTCCACGGCGCCCGCCAGGAGCTGCCGCGCTTCTTCGAGAACCGCCTCGAGGAGAACGGCGGCGTGCTGGGCTTCCGCGACGTGACGAATGCGGTGCTGCCGCCCGGCTACTCGTCGGGTGACGGCCACTACGAGCAGGAGATGGCCGACTTCGACTTCGACGGCGACCTCGACATCTACGGTCTCAACTGGGACGCCGGCGGGTTCAGCTTCACGGACCTCACCTTCCGCAACGACGGCACGGGCAACTTCGTCATCGCTCAGACCCTCTCCAACTCGGGCGACGACGACAACGAGGGCGACTTCTTCGACTACAACAACGACGGCGACCTCGACCTGTTCGTCGCCAACTTCTCCGGTCAGAGCCGCCTCTACTTCAACAGCAACAGCAACCCCGGCGAGCTCATCTTCTCGAGCGGTTCCAACAGCGGCATGAGCAACGTGGCGAACTTCGTCGCGCTCGACGCCGACATCGCCGACATCGACAAGGACGGTGATTACGACATCATCCAGTCGAACGACAACGGCTCGCGGAACCAGGTGTTCGAGAACGTGACGCAGGTGCCGGACACCCACGCGCCGTACATTCCGAACGTCGAGGATCCCGGCACCGTCACCGCGGGGCAGGGCGTCGTGCCGCTGCGCGCGCACGTGTACGACAACGCGCCGTACTACATCACCTGGTACAACCAGACGCAGGTGTCGGTGAAGGTCGACGGCTTCACGATCCGCCTCTTCGACACGAAGAGCTCCGGTGGTCAGGTGTTCCGCACTGAGGTCCCGGCGCAGTTCGTGGGCAACGTCGAGGTGCGCTGGTTCTCGCGCGACGAATACGGCAACGCCGGCTCGTCGGCGCCGATGGACTACGACTCGACGACGGCCGCGACCTTCGAGGCGCCCTTCGGCGCGGGGACGGCCGACGGCTTCGGCACCACGCCGACGGTCGAGCTGCTCTCCCTGCCGATCCCCGGTGAAGAGGTCTTCTTCGGGATCTCCGGATCGCCGGACGCCTTCTACTTCCTGGCCTTCTCGAACGCGAAGCAGACGCCGCCGCTCTTCCTGCCCGGCATCGGCAACGCGAACCTCGACCTCGCCGGCGTGGCCCTCAACTTCCAGGGCTTCCTCGACTCGAACGGCCAGGACGTCTACAGCTTCGTGCTGCCGCCGGCCCTGACGCCGGGCGACGCCATCCCGTTCCAGGTCGTGACGGCGGCGCCGCAGGCCCTGCCGAACCCGCTGACGGTCGGGACCTCGGCCGGTCTCGAGATGATCACGCAGTGACGCGTCGAGCCTGAGGCGCGCACGCGACGACCGCGGACGCGTCGAGCGACGGGGGGGTGACCGATGGGTCGCCCCCCCGTTGTCGTTCGGGCGACCAACCTTCCGGGCGGGCGCGGCGCGGGCCGGCGGCGGGCTACGATGGGGTGCGTGAAGGCGCGTTCCTACCTCCCCGTCGCGGTGCGCGCGACGCTCCGCGCGAGTGCACCGGTCCACCTCACGCTCTTCGTGACCGGCGCGTGCAATCTGCGCTGTCGGCACTGCTTCCACCACGAAGAGGTGGCGGCGTCGATCCCCGGTCCGTCGCTCGCGAACATCGAACGCCTGGCCGAGTCGTCGACGCGCATGGGCGACCTTCTGTGGGTGAGCCTCGGCGGCGGCGAGCCGTTCCTGCGGCGGGACCTCGACGGGATCGCAGCGGCGTTCGCGACCCGCGGGCTCCGCCATCTGGCCATCCCCACGAACGGCCTCGTCGCGCGCACGCCCGACACGGCGCTGGCGATGGCGCGCGCGCACCCGGACACGTTCGTCTCGGTCGCCGTGTCGATCGACGGCCGCCCCGACGTGCACGACTCCATTCGTCAGGTGCCCGGGGGCCACGCGAAGAGCCTCGCGGCGCTCGGTGAGCTCAAGCGCGCCGCGCGCGAGGTGAAGAACCTCGGCGCGGGCCTCATCGTCACGGTCACGAAGGAGAACCAGGACCACCTGGCCGACCACCTCGTCGAGCTGGTGCGCGAGCACCGCCCCGACAACGTCACGATCAACCTGGCGCGCGGGACCGCGCTCGACGAAGGCTTGCTCGAAGTGGACGTGGCCCGCTACCGCGAGGTCGTCCGCGCGAAGGAGCGCCTCGTGGCCGACGGCTCGCTGCCGTATTTCGACTTCCCGTTCGCCAAGTTGGCCGTCGCGCGTGACCAGCTCATGTACGAGCACGTGGCGCGGACCGCGGAGGGGCGGCGCGACCGCCACCTGCCCTGCACCGCCGGTGCCGTCTCCGCCGTCGTGTTCGAGAGCGGCGAGGTGCACCCCTGCGAGATCCTCGGACGCTCGATGGGCAACCTGAACGAAGTGGAGTGGGACCTCGAGCGCCTGTGGAAGCAGCGCGAACGACGCGAACTGCGCCGCGAGATCGTGTCCACGCGCTGCCGCTGCACCTGGGAGTGCGCCCAGGCCGACAACGTGTTGTTCAACCCGAAGGCCTGGCCGCGGCTCGCCGTGCGCACCGTGCTCGGCTGAGCGCGACCCGCCCTTGGACCCGTCGGCCCCGAACGCCACCTCGGCCGCGCGCGCGGTCGGCGGGCTCGCGTTGATCGTCCCGTGCCACGACGAGGCCGCGGTGGTCGAGCGTCGGCTCGCGAACCTGCTCGCCTGTGCGTGGCCCGACGGACCGGCGCGCATCGTCGTCGTCGACGACCACAGCGGCGACGGCACCCTCGAGCGCGCGCGCGCGTTCGCCGCGGCGCGAGCGGGTGACCGGCCCGCGATCGACCTGGTCGCGAACGATCGCGAACCGGGCAAGACCTCGGCGCTCGCCGCGGGCCTCGCGCGCATCGCGGCGCTCCCGCTCGACGAGCGTCCCGACCTCGTCGGCATGACCGACGCGGACGTGGTGCTCGCGAACGACGCGCTCGTGCGCGTCGCCGCGGCCTTCGCCGACCCACGACTCGGCCTGGCCTGCGGCGCGCAGCACTTCGTCGCACGGCTCGCGGACGACGGGTCGCCGCCGCCCGTGGGCGCGCCCGACGCCGGCGGGCGCTACGACCGCATCACCGCTGCGGTGCGGCGGCTCGAGTCGCGCGCGGGCCGCCTGTTCAGCGTGCACGGCCAGCTCGCGGTGTGGCGCCGCGCGCTCGACCTCGCGCCGACCATCGGCGTGGCGGCGGACGACGTGGACCTCATGGCGCAGGTGCGCGTCGCGGGATACCGCACGCAGCTCGTCGAGGGCGCGACCTTCTTCGAGACCAAGCCCGCGGCGGCGCCGGACCGCGAGGGGCAGGCGCGCCGCCGCGCCGCCGCCTGGTTCGACGCGCTGGACGCGGCCGCCGCGCGGTCGCGCGCGGCCGGCGCGCCCGCGCCGCTCGGCCCCGGGCTGCTCGATCGCGCGCAGTGGCGCGTCTACGCGGCCGCGCCGCTGGCGTGCGCGCGCCTGGCCGCGCCGCTCGGCGTCGCGCTCGTCGCCGTCGGGCTCGTCGCGGTCCAGCGCACGAGCGGCACTCCGGCGGCGCTCGCGTCCCTCGGCCTCGTGCTCCTGCTCCTGTGGTTCGCGCGTGGTCCGCTGCGCGACTGGCTCGCGCTCGCGCGGATCATCCGCGCCGCGCGCAAGGAGGGACGGCGTACGCTCGGCGCCGGCGACCGCTGGGAGATGGCGCGGCGCTGACCCCGACCATCGTGAGCAGCGAGACTCGAACCACGCCGGCTGCGGCCGCAGGCGACGGCGCGGCGCGCGACGACGCGGACGGCGCCGTGAGCTGGCGACGGCTGCTCTTCTGGGCGGTGTTCGCCGTCGCGCTCTTCGTGCGCGTCGCGGTCGTCCTCGACTTCGAGGCGCACCACCCGCTCGCCGAGCGGCCGGTGATCGACGAGGCGTCGTACGAGCGCTGGGCGCTCGAGATCGCCGACGGCGACTGGCTGGGTGACGAGGTCTTCTTCCAGGAGCCGCTCTACCCGTACGCCCTCGCCGTCCTGTACGCGATCGCCGGCCCCGATCGCACGGTCGTGCGCCTCGTGCAGGCCGTGCTCGGTGCGTTGACCTGCGCGTGGATCTTCGGGCTCACGCGGCGCGCGTTCGGCTCGCACCTGGCGGCGGCGATCGCGGGCTTCGGCCTCGCGTTGCACCCGACGCACGCGCTCATGGCGTGCCTGCTGCTCAAGCCGAACCTGTTCGTGCCGCTGTGGACGCTGTTGGCCCTCCTGCTCGTCGGCCCGGGATCGCGCGATCGCGCGAGCGGCGAAGCGCGCGAGAGGGCGCCGGCCGAGCCGCGTCGACTCGTAGCGATCGGCCTGTTGGGCGGACTCGGCGCGCTCCTGCGCGGCAACGCGCTGATCCTGCTGCCGCTCCTCGCCGCGTGGCCGTTCGTCGCGCGCACCTTCCGCTGGCCGGGCGCGCCGCAGGGGGCGCTCCGCAGCAGCGCATTGATCGTCGTCGGCGTCCTCGCCGTGCTCGTGCCGACCGCCGCGCGCAACTGGTACGTGGGGGACGTGTTCGCGCTGACGACGAGCGGCGCCGGGACGAACCTGTTCGGCGGCAACAACGCCGACAACCCCTACGGCCGCGCGACCGAGTTCGACTGGGTGCGCGGCATCCCCGAGTACGAGGCCGGGGACTGGGAGCACGAGGCCGAGCGGCGCACCGGTCGCGACCTCGACCGCGGTGAGGTCAGCGGCTATTGGATGGGGGAGGTGTGGCGCAGCGTGCGAGCGGACCCGGGGCTGCACGCGTCGATCCTCTGGAACAAGCTGCGGCTCACGCTCGGCGCCTACGAGGTCCCCGACAACCACAGCTTCGAATGGGACCGTGGCTTCGTGGCGACGCTGCGCTACTTGCCGCCCGGCTGGGCGCTGTGGGGCTTCCTCGGACTGGCGGGCGTGGCCTTCGTGCTGCGCTTCGTCCGCACCGAGCGCGACGCGCTGCCGCTGGTGTGGCTGTGGCTCGCGTACCTGGGCACCGTCGTGCTCACGGTGACGAGCATGCGGGCGCGGCTGCCGCTCGCGGTGTGGCTCATGCCGTTCGCGGGGTGGTACCTGCGCTCGTGGGTCGCGGGCACGCGGCGCATCGCGGTGCTCGCGGCCTGCGCGGTCCCGGCGGCGCTCCTGGCGTGGGTTCCGGTGCTGTCGGTCGACGAGCGCGCCGAGGACCTCGACGAGCGTCGCTTCAACCACGCGACCTACCTGCTCGAGAGCGAGGACGAGCGCGACCTCGAGCGCGCGCACGCGATCGCGACCGACCTCGAGCAGCGCTACCCCGGCACCGCGCGCGTGATCACGCTCGTCGCGGAGCTCGCGGCGCGCCGAGGCTTCGCGCTGCGCGCGAGCGCGGACGGCGACGCCGAGGTCCTGGCCGAGGCCCAGGCGCACGTGCAGGAGGCGCTCGACCGCCTGCGCTTCGTGCTGTCGCGACCCGAGCTCAACGCGCGCGAGCGCTTCCGCGCCGACGTGCTCGCCGGCACGATCAAGGTGCGGATGGAGCGCGCGGGCGCGGGCCGGTCCGCCGAGCCGCACTTCCGCGCCGCACTGGCGTTCGACCCGACGGACGATCGCGTGCGGCTCGAGCTGGCCCGAGCGCTGTGGCTCGTCGCGCTCGAGCGCCGCGCGGCCGGTGACGACAGTGCCGCGCCGGCGCGCGAGGCGGGCGCGCTCATCGAGGGCGTGCTCGCGCGCACGCGCGACCCCGAGAGCCGGGCCGCGCTCGAGGCGCAGCTCGGTCAGCTGCGCGAGTTGGCGAACTGACGCGCGCGGTCAGGGCCACAGGCCAGGCAGGACCGCCGGGCGCGCGCGCTGCGCGAGCGTGTTCACGAACGCCGCGACCTGGGCCGCCTCGGGCGGGCGCGCGGTCAGCTCCGCGGCCAGTTCGTCACGGATCTCGTCGTAGTCGACCGCGATGCGCTCGGTGATCTCGAAGAAGTACGCGCGCGAGCCGATGACCTGCGGTTCGCTGAGCACGCCCAGCGGCAGGGTGCGCAGCGCGATGCGCACGTCCTCCGGCAGGGTCGACTCGTCGAAGCCGCCGGCGGGGCGACCACCGGTGCGCTTCGTCGCCTCGTCCTGGCTGTAGCGCTGCACGAGCGCCGCAAAGTCCTCGCCCTCGTCGTAGCGCTCCACGAGCTCCGCGAAGGTGGGCAGGAGGGGCTGCGCGGCCTCGTTCAGGCGCTCCTTCCACGCGCGCGGGGACTCGTCCTCGCCGCGCGGTTCGATGCCCAGTTCGAACACGATGAAGCGCGCGTCGATGCGCTCGCCGCTCGGGCCGTAGCGTTCGAGGAACAGCGAGCGCGTGTCCTCCTCGGTGATGACGCGGTCCTTCATCATCAGTCTCTCGGCGAGCAGCTGCGAGCGCAGCTTGAGGCCCACTTCGATGCGCCACTGGCGTTCGTTCGAACCCGCCGCCTCGAGGCGGTTGAGCCACAGCTCCTTGCGCCCCTTGAAGCCCAGCTCGAGCGTCCAGCGCAGTTCGCGGTCGATGCGCTCGTCGAGTTCGGCTGCGGTGATCTCGATCTCGGCTTCGCGCGCGAGTTCCTGGACGCGGCGGCGCGACACGAACTCGGGCACGTAGGTCTCGCCCTCCGAACGCATCAACCAGTCCGCGTAGTCCGCGAGCGACACGGCTTCGCCGTTGACGAGCATCTGGCCCTCGCGCAGCTGGCCGCTCGGATCCTCGGCGAGCGCGACCATGTCGAACTCCACGCTCAGCTGCGCGCGCAGACGCTCGACGAACTCGGCCAGCTCGATCGTGCCCGGGCCGCGCTCGACGAGCTCCGCCTCGAGCTGCTCCGCGACCTCCTCGAAGGGCGTGACCTTGACCGAGTGCACCTCGAGCAGCCAGACGTGGCCGCGCGCCTCGACGGGCGTGGTGACCTGTCCGACCTCGAGCTCGAGGAGCTCGTCGATCGCCGTTCCCGGCCAGGCGCCGCGTCGCAGCGTGCCCGGCAGGAGCCCGCCCTCGCGACGGCTCGCGTCCACCGAGTTGGCGTACACCAGCCGCGTGAAGCTCTCGCCCTCGAGCACGCGCTGCCGCAGGGCCTCGGCCTCGGCGATCCGCGCCTGGCGGTGCGCGTCGCGTCGCGCGCGCTCCTCCTCGAGCGTGACCTCCTCGTCGAGCGGCGGCAGCTCGAGCGACAGGGCCAGGGCGCGCAGCTCGATCGTGTGCCCCGCCGGTCCGTAGCGGGCCTCCCACTCGTTCCGCACCTGCTCGGGTCCGACCGTCCACTCCTGCGCGAGCACGCCGAGCGCGAGCTCGTCGAGTCGCACCGCCGCCGCGCGCTCGGCGAGGATCCCCTCCGGCGTGCGCCCCAGGGCCTCGACCTCCTCGAGCCAGGCGTCGCGATCGCCGTCGAAGGCCAGCCGCACGCGCGCGTCGAGGTCCTCCTGGACGAGCGCACGCGCCCGCTCCTCGGAGCAGGTCACCCCGCGCTCGGCCGCGATCCGCTCGATCGCCACGACCAGTCCGAAGGTGGTGCCCCGCGCGCGGCCGCGGTTCTCGAGCATCCAGGCCGCGTAGGTGTCGCGATCGACGCGGCGTTCGATCGGGCCGTCCGGCCCCGGCACCTCGTAGCGCAGCGCCGCGGGGCTCGCCGCGGCCTGGGTCGGCGCGTCCTGGACGCCGAGCGCGGCGGGGACGAGGAAGAGCAGAGGGGAGAGTGCGTGGAGCATGGGAGGTCGGTCGACGGAAGTCGCGGGCGAGGCGCCCCTTGGGGGGCCTGGACGGACGGCGCCCCGTCCAAGGGCTCGGTCGAGTTCGAAGATTCGACCGTAGTGCCTGCGGTGAAGGCGGATAGGTGAATCTTGAAGCGTCCCGGAGGCGCGACCCCCGTGGGTCGTCTTTCGGAACCTGGCGGAACCCCGGTGGCACCGGCGTCCATCTTTTTAGGTGACGCGCCGGCCCGTGAGGACCGCGACGTTCGCAAAGGACGCCGTTGGCACTCCCGAGGTCCCGCAGCATCCGCGCGGCGCCGTGCTGTCCGCGCGATCGCCGCCCTGCGCCGCCGCTTCGCACCGCTGCCGCTTCTCACCGCCGCCCTCGACCGCAGGGCCCAGCTCCGTCGTCCCGAACCGCCCTCGTTCGCGAGGGAGCGCTGTCCGCCCCCCGCCGCCGCCCTCCACGCCCACTCCCTCCACCCGCGCGCCGCTCCGACCTGCCCGAAGGATCGCCGCCGCCCCCAGCTCGCCACCCATGGACCTGTCCCGTTCCGACGCCCCCCGCGACCCCGAGACCCACGACCTGTCACGCGCGTCGTTCTCCCTGCGCCCGCAGCCCCGTCGCGAGGCGCGGCGCCGCGAGGTCGACACGCGTCCTGTGTGCCGCGTCGTGCCGCTCAAGGACCGCGAGGGCGTGAGCGTCTCGCTCGTGCGGCTGCTCGAGCGTACCCTGCCGGAGATCCGCTTCGCCCTGCGCACGGCCTCGACGGCGGGTCCCGCGCCCGACTGGCTGTGGATCTGCGGCTTCGAGCCGGACGACGTCGAGCGCGTGCACGCGCTGCGCTCCGCGACGGCCTCCGCTCGCCTCCTGGTGACCGGCCGGCACGTGGACCCCGGCTGGCGGCAGGCCCTCGAGCGGGTGGGGGTGGATCTGGCCCTGCCGTGGCCGTATCCGTTGCAGGCCCTGCGCGAGCACCTGCTCGCGTCCGTCTGACCCGTTTCGCGCCCCGAGTCCTGTCCCCGTCCGCTGTGCATCGGGCGCGGACGGCGACAACGACCCCTCGACGGAGGGGCATCGTCCGGGGCGCTCCCGTCGGCACCCGCGCCCACGCGCTCCAGTGGCGACCCCCGAGGTCGTGCACAGCCGTCGGGGACAGGTCCGTTGGTTCTGGCCTTCGAGCGTTCCGCCCCCGGGGTCCGGCCTGCTATCCTGCGCGGCTCGCTGCCTCGCGAGAGACCCCAGAAAAGCCCCGCCCATGCCCGCGTCCACGTCCTCCGAGTCGACCCTTCCCCAGCGCCTCCAGAAGTCGGTCTCCGGCTCCTTCCACAAGACGGCGCTTCTGCAGAAGCGCGTCCGCGAACTCATCAAGGGCGCGGCGCCGCTCATCGAGACGCGCGAGCGCAACCCGATCAAGATCGCCTTCCTCGAGATGGAGCGCGGCTTGATCGAGCTCATCCCCGAGGAAGAGCGCCCGCTCCTCTGAGCACGGCGAGCGCCGAGGCCGCCCTCGCCGGATCCGTTCTCCGCAGGGGGCCCGTTCTCCGAAGGGAGCCGGTCTCCCCTGGTGAGGCCCGCCCTTCGAGCAGACCCGTGGCGACGGCGCGACCGACGAGCATGCGCCCCGAAGAGCGCCTGGACCGCGGCGGTCCGCTGGTGGAACTCCTGCGGCCCGCCGCGTGGCTGTACGGGGCGGTGACGCGCCTGCGCAACGCGGCGTACGACCGCGGACTGTTCGCGAGCCACCGGGTCAACGCGCCCGTGGTCTGCGTCGGCAACCTGTCGACGGGCGGGACGGGCAAGACGCCCTGCGTCGAATGGGTGGTGCGTGCGTTGACGGCGCGCGGGCGCCGACCCGGCGTGCTGTCGCGCGGCTACCGCGCGAGCGCCGCCGAACGCAGCGGCGACGGACCGGCGGGGGACGAGGCGCGCATGCTCGCGCGCGCGCTCCCCGAGGTGCCGCTCGTGCAGGACCCCGACCGCGTGCGCGGCGCGCGCGAACTCGTGCGCCGCGGCTGCGACAGCATCGTGCTCGACGACGGCTTCCAACACCGACGCCTGGCGCGCGACGTGGACCTCGTGCTCATCGACGCGACGCGTCCGTTCGGCCTGTCGTGGGAGGGCGGGGAGCAGCCGCCGTGGACGCTGCCGCGGGGGTTGTTGCGCGAGTCGCCGCACGGGCTCGCGCGCGCGAGCGCCTGCGTGTTCACGCGCTGCGACCAGGTGGCGCCCGAGCGCCTCGACACGCTCGGTGAGCGCGTGCGCGCGTACGCGCCCGGGCTCGCGTTGGTGCGCACCGTCCATCGTCCGCGCGCGCTCGTGGACGGACGCGGCGAACGCTTCGGACTCGAGCGCCTGCGCGGCGCGGCCGTCGACCTGGTGAGCGGCATCGGCAACGCCGACGCGTTCGAGGCGACCGTCGCCGGGCTCGGTGCGCGCGTGTCCGAGCACCGGCGCTTCGGCGACCACCACGCCTTCGGCCCCCGCGACCTGGTCGGGCTCGGCGCGTCGGGCCGCTTCGTGGTCACCACCGCGAAGGACGCGGTGAAGCTGCCGAGCGACCATCCGACGCTGTTCGCGCTCGAGATCGGGTTCGAGGTCCTCGACGGTGCCGCGGTGCTCGACGCCCTGCTCGACGGGCTGGGTCCGTCGCGCGCACAGCGCGAGCGCGCCAACCTGCACGAGGGTCTACATGGCTGATCACACGCGCGAGGACGAGGAGGCGCCCGAGGTCGGCGAGCTCGCGTTCGCGGGCACGCGTCGCACGCCTGCGGCCTGGCTCGAGGACCGCGCGCTCGCCGGCGCGCTGTGCTGTACCGCGCGGCTGCCGTGGCGCGGCGTGGACGCGTTCCTCGGCGGCTTGGCTCGCGTGGCGCACGCGTTCTCCGGCTCCCGCAACCGCGCCGCGCGCGAGTTCCTGGGCGCGGCGCGCGACGCCGGCGCGCTCGGCCCCGGCGTCGACGACGCGGCGCTCGAACGCTTCGTCGTCGACGCCTACCGGCACCTGTTCCGCGTCGTCGTCGAGGCCGACCGCGTCGCCCGACGCGTGCCGCGCGAACGCCTGCTCGAGCGCGTCGACCTCGTGCTCGCGCCGCGCGTGCGCGAGCTGGCGGACCGCGGCGAACCCGTCGTCATGGTCACGCCGCACCTGGGCAACTGGGAGGTGGGTTCGATGGTCGCGGCCGCGATCGGCTTCGAGCCCTTCGCCGCCATCGCCAAGCCGGCCAAGAACCACTTCGTGTCCCTGCGCATCATGCGCTCGCGACGCGCGCGCGGCATCCGCGTGCTGCCTCGCCGCGGCGCGATGGCCGAGGCGCCGCGTCTCGTGCGCGAGGGCACGACGCTCGCGCTGCTGCTCGACCAGCGCGCGCGCACCAAGCCCGTGCTCGCACCCTTCTTCGGCCGGCCCGCGCGCTGCGATCGCAGCGCCGGCGTGCTCATCCGGCGCCTCGGCGTGCCCCTCGTGGTCGCCGGCTGCTATCGCGGCGAGCGCCCGCTCACCTTCGAGTTCCGGGCCGAGGACGTGCTGGAGCCGGAGGAACTGGCGCGGATGAACCCGCTGGCCGTGGCGACGCGGCTCAACGGGGTGTTCGAGCGTATGATCCGTCGCGCTCCGCAGCAGTACTTCTGGCTGCACGATCGCTACCGCGACGCCCCGCCCCCGGACGCCGAGCTTCCCGCCGACCCCACGGCGGGCGAGGGCCGGCCCGCGGGCGACTGATCCCGACCCCTTCCATGCCCACCCGTCACCTCGTCGAAGCCCTGGATCGCATGGGGGCGCCGCGCGTCCTCGTGGTCGGTGACCTGATCCTCGACCGCTACGTGTCGGGCGACGTGCAGCGCATCTCGCCCGAGGCGCCGATCGCCGTGCTGGCGGCCGGTCGGCGCGAAGAACGCCTGGGCGGCGCGGGCAACGTGGTCGCGAACCTGCGCGCGATGGACGCCGAGGTCGACGTGGTCGGCTTCGTCGGCGACGACGGGGACGGGCGTGCGCTGCGCGCGCTGCTCTCGACCTTCGGCGTCGAGGCGGACGGCTGCGTGAGCGACGGCCTGCGGCCGACCACGGTGAAGACGCGCTTCGTCTCGGGCGTGCAGCAGATGCTGCGTGTCGACTGGGAGGACGCGATCCAGGCCAGCGGCGACGCGGAGGACCGCTTGCTCGACGTGGTTCGCGAGCGACTCGTGCGCGCGGACGCTCTCGTGCTGTCGGACTACGGCAAGGGCGTGCTCACGCCGCGCGTGCTCGCCGAGGCGATCCGGCTCGGACGCGAGCGCGGCATCCCCGTGCTCGTCGATCCCAAGGGCTCGGACTACTCGCGCTACCGCGGCGCGACGCTGCTGACGCCGAACCGCAAGGAGGCCGAACAGGCGCTCGGTCGCTCACTGCACCGCCTCGAGGACGTGCCCGACGGCGCGGAGCAGCTGAAGCGCGAGGTGGAGCTCGCCTGCTCGATCATCACGCTCGGCGCCGACGGCATCTACTACCTCGACCAGGAAGGCGCGGGAGCGCTCGTGCCGACGACCGCGCAGGCGGTGTTCGACGTGACCGGCGCCGGCGACACGGTCATCTCGCATCTCACGCTCGCTCTGGCGGAGGGGTGGAAGCTCGCGGACGCGGTCGCGCTCGCCAACACTGCGGCCGGCATCGTCGTCGGCCGCCAGGGCGCCGCGTCGGTCACGCGCGACGAGCTGCGCAAGGGCCTCGGCATGCGCGGCGCGCGCCCGCGCAAGGTGCAGGACGAGGGCGGGCTCGACGCCATGGTCACGCGCTGGCGCCAGGAGGGTCGACGCATCGTGTTCACGAACGGCTGCTTCGACGTGCTGCACGCCGGCCACGTCCAATACCTGCGCTTCGCGCGCTCGCAGGGCGACGTCCTCGTCGTCGGCGTCAACGACGACGCGTCGGTCGAGCGCCTGAAGGGGCCGACGCGTCCGGTCAACGGTCTCGCCGATCGCATGGAGGTGCTCTCGGCCCTCGAGATGGTCGACGCGGTCGCGCCTTTCGCCGCGGACACGCCGCTCGAGCTCATCGAGCGCGTCACGCCCGACGTCCTCGTCAAGGGCGAGGACTGGCGCGAGAAGGGCGTCGTCGGGCGCGAGTGGGTCGAGCGGCACGGCGGCAAGGTCGTGCTCGCGCCGCTCCTCGCCGGGCGCTCGACCACGTCGACGCTCGAGAAGCTCGCACGACAAGCGCGTTAGCGCGCCGCGTTCCGCGACGCACTCGCGGCCCCTCGCGATGAAGGTCCTCTTCGTCTATCCGAACCTCTACACGCAGATGGGGTTCAACCACGGCCTCGCCTCGTTGTCCGCGTGCCTCAAGCGCGACGGTCACGCGACGCGGTTGGTGAACCTCAACGAAAACCTGCCGCCGGTCCCCACGCACGACGACGTGTGGAGGACCGTGCGCGAGTGGGGCGCGGGGACGATCGCCTTCTCGTGCCTGACGCAGCAGTACACGGCCGCGGTCGAGCTCGTCCGGCACCTGCGCGCGCGCGCCGCCGAGGAGGGCGTCGCGCTCCCGCCCGTGGTCGTCGGTGGCGTCCACCCGACCATGGTCCCGACCGAGGTCATGGCCGACGGCGTGTGGGACCACGTGGGCGTCGGCGAGTGCGAGGACGCGCTGTGCGAACTCGTGCGTCGCATCGAAGCGGGCGAGGCGCCCGACGACGTGCCCAACTTCCTGTCGTGGAAGGGCGGCGTCCGACCCGAGGGCCGCGAGCCGGTACCCGACGACTGGGTGCACAACCGGGTCGGTGAGTTCCCCGACCTCGAGACCCTGCCGATCCCCGACTACGAGCTGTTCGACACGGCGCGCATCACGGAGAACAAGCACGGTTGGTTCGGGGTGATGACCAGCCGCGGGTGTCCGTACCGCTGCACCTACTGCCTGAACCACAAGGTCATCGATCGCTACCGCGCCGAGCTCGGGCGCCCGGTCCCGAAGCTCAACTTCTTCCGCTACCGTCCGGCCGACAAGGCGATCGAGGAGATTCGATTCGTGCTGGAGCGGTACCCGGACATCGGGACCTTCATCCTCGACGACGACCTGTTCACGCTGAACAAGGAGCACGCGATCGCCTTCGCGCGGGCCTACGAGGCGAGCGGCATCGACGTGCCGTTCGTGGTCAACAGCCACGTGAAGCAGCTCGACCCCGAGGTCGCGACGGCGCTCGCGGCGGCGGGCTGTCGCATCCTCAAGCTCGGCATCGAGTCTGGCAGTCCGCGCGTCCGCAAGGAGGTCCTCAAGCGCAACATGAGCCAGGAGGACATCTGCGGCACGGTGCGCGTCGCCGAGGAGAACGGGCTGCACACGAGCGGCTTCGTGATGGTCGGCCTGCCGTACGAGACGCGCGAGGAGCGGCTCGAGACGGTCGACCTCTTGGCGCGCTCACGCATCGGTCGCTTCCGCACCTCGCTCTTCTTCCCGTTCCCCGGCACGGACAGCCACCGCCAAGCGATCGAGGGCGGCTTCGTCGATGCGGACAAGGTCGGTTCGTTGACCGACTTCACGAGCTCGAGCGCGCTCGACTTCGGCGAGCACGAGAACCTGTTCGTCGAGAAGCTCGCCGCGTGCATGCCGTGGTTCGTGAACGCGGCGCTGGATCGCTACGGCGCGGCGCCAGCGTCGGAGCGCTATCGCGGGATCGTCGCCGAGGTCGAGGCGATGGACCGCGAGGCGTGGGACGCCTTCCAGCCGCGCGTACGCGAGGTCGATGCCGAGCTCTCGCGCGCGGCGACCCGCGCCGAGGAGCTGCACTACGCCATCCGCTACAACGCGTTCATGGGCGTGCGCTCCGACTTCTTCCTGGCCGAGGACGCCGGCATCGAGTGGGCGACCGCGGCGGCGAAGCCCGTGCCCGAACGCCTGCACGCGCTCGCGCTCGCGGCGGCGGCCGACGAGGTCTGTTGAGCGTGGGGGACGGCCTCGAGCTGCCGGCGTTCGACCGCCTGCGCATCGCCGTGATCGGCGACGCGGTGGCCGACCGCTACGTGCACGCGCGTCCGTCGCGCCTCTCGCGCGAAGCGCCGGTGCCGGTCTTCGTCGAGCAGGGGGAGGAAGTGCGGCCGGGTGGTGCGGCGAACGTCGCCGCGAACCTGGCCGCACTGGGCTGTCGCACGACGCTCGTCGCGCCGATCGGCGGCGACCAGGCCGGGCGCGCGCTGGCACGCGACCTCGCCGCGCGCGGGATCGCGCGGCTCGCGGTCGAGACGGACTACCGCGTGCCCGTGAAGACACGCGTACTCGCGTCCGAGCCTCACCGCACGCCGCAGCAGGTGCTGCGCGTCGATCGCGAGCCCTTCGCGCCACCGGACGCGCGCACCTGCGAACGGCTCGTCGAGGCGTTCCCGATCGACGCGGTCGACGCCGTGCTCTACAGCGACTACGGCTACCTCGACCTGGCTGCGTTCGGCGCGCTCGACGAGGCGCTGCGCGCGCGCGGCGTGCTGCGCGTGCTCGACCCGCGCGAGGAGCTGCCGCCGTTCGCCGAGCTCGACGCGGTCACGCCCAACCTCGACGACTTCGCGCGCCTCGTGGGCGGTGGGATCGAGCGCCCTTCGATGCGCTCGGGTGGCGTGGACGACGGGATCGACGACGGCCTGGAGGCGCGCGTCGCCGAACGCGCGCGGGCCTGGCGCGCCGAACGCGGTCTCGGCACGCTGCTGGTCACGCTCGGCAACCGCGGCATGGTCCTCGCCCACGAGGGCGGTGCCGCGCGCGTCGCGCCGTCGGGGCGCGAAGGCGTGGTCGACGTCAGCGGCGCGGGCGACACGGCGGCGGCCGTCTTCGCGGCCTCGCTCGCGGCCGACGTGGCGCCGCACCACGCGATGGCGTTGGCGAACGCGGCGTCGGGCGAGGTCGTGATGAAGAGTGGCACCGTGCCGATCGAGCTCGACGCCCTGCGCGCGGCCCTCGTTCGCGCACCCCGTCCGCAGGACCTGGAGGGCGTGGCGTGAGCGGAGTCTTCGACGCACGCGACACGGTCGCGCGCGACCTCGAGCGCCGTCGCGCGGCGGGCGCGCGCATCGTGCTCGCCAACGGCTGTTTCGACCTCCTGCACGTGGGGCACCTGCGCTACCTGCGCGCCGCCAGAGCGCTCGGCGACGTCCTGGTCGTCGCGCTCAACGCCGATGCGTCCGTGACGCGCCTCAAGGGCCCCGGCCGCCCGCACACGCCGCTGCTCGAGCGCGCCGAACTCGTCGCCGCCCTCGAGCCCGTCGACTTCGTCACGAGCTTCGAGGAGGACACGCTCGACGCCACCCTGCGCGCGCTCGTCCCGCACGTGCACGCCAAGGGGACCGACTACACCGAGAGCACGCTCCCCGAAGCGGCCACGAACGCCGAACTCGGCATCGAGATGCGCTTCGTCGGCGACGCGAAGACCCATTCGTCGCGCGCCGCGCTCGACGCACTGGAGAACGACTCCTGAACGCCCCCGCCGACCGACCCGAGCGCGCCGCCACCCTCCACGATTGGGAGCCGCCGATCCCCGTTCCGTGGCTCTTGCCGCTGGGCGCGCTGATCTGCGTCGTCGGCTCGATGGCCGGCGTCGGTGGCGGCCTCTTCACCGTGCCCGCGCTCTACATGCTGTGGCGCCTGCCGCTGCGTTCCGCCGTTGCGACCGGCCTCGTGCTGGTCTCCGCCAACGCGGCCACGGCGACGGTGGCCGAGTCGTTGCACCCCGACTCGGCGCTCGAGTGGCGCGTGGTCGGCATCCTCCTCGTCGGTGCGCTGAGCGGCGCGCAGCTCGGCTACGCGGTGCAGAAGCGCCTGCCGGCGCGCCTCGTCAAGCAGGTCTTCGTCGTCGTCCTCTTCCTCGCCGGGGCGAAGGTGGCGAGCGAAGTGTTCTGGCCGCCGCCCACCCCGGCGGCCGACGCGTTCGAACTGGGTGCGCGCCAGATCGCGGCCGCGCTCGTCGCCGGCTTCGGCGGCGGCTTCCTCGCTCCGCTCCTCGGCGTCGGCGGCGGCCTCCTCGTCGTACCGGGGCTGCTCGTCGGCGCGCCACAGCTCGGATACGCCGCCGTGCGCGCCTGTTCGATGGCCATGGCGACGGTCACCTCGGCGCGCAGCGCGTGGATGCATATGCGCGACGGTCACGTGGAGTGGCGCTGCGCGGCCTGGTTGGCGGGCGGCGCGCTCGTCGGCGGTGCGTTGGGTGTTCAGCTGTTCCACGTGCCCGGGATGGAGGCGGTCGCGCGGATCGCGTTGACGTTCATGTTGTGGTTCGTGGCGTACAAGTTCGTGCGGGAGCTCCGCTAGTCCTGTCCCGCTTCGCGGGTCAACGGATCCGAGATTTTCGGTAACGCAGCCGCGGTCCGGCGAGTCCTTCCAGCATGAAGGGCACCCAACGACCTGATTTCCGCGACCCCGACTTCGTCCCTCCGCGCTGCCCGTACCTGGCCTGCACGGCCCACGCCCCAGGCGCGCGGTTCACCTATCGCCGCCGCGGCAACTTCGTCCGCAAGCTCGACGGCGAGCGCGTGCAACGCTTCCAGTGCACGGTCTGCATGCGCTCGTTCTCGAGCCAGACCTTTCGCCTCGACTATCGACTCCGGCGTCCCGACACGCTCGCTCCGATCTTCACGGCGCTGTGCAGCAAGACGACGCTGCGCAAGACCGCTCGCAACCTCGGCCTCGGGCGCGACCACGTGGCGCGACGCATGCGGTTGCTCGGGGCACACGCACGCCGCTACCACGAGCGGCAGCTCGAGCGCGTCGCGGATCTGCCCGAGCGGCTCGGCGCGCGCTTCCAGTTCGACGAGCTCGAGACCTACGAGGAGCACCGCAAGCTCAAGCCGGTGACCGTGGCGGTCCTGATCGAGCAGCGAACTGGATTCGTCGTCCACACCGATGTGGAGACGCTGCCCGCCCGCAAACCGCTGCGCGGGGCGCAGAAGAAGCAATTGGAGGCGATCGAGGCGAAGGAGGGGAAGCGGCGCTCGGGCTCGCGGCGCGCCGTCGCGCGGACGGTCGAGGCCCTCGAGCGCGTGGCGCGTCACACAGGACGCGTCGAGATCACGACCGATCGCAAGGCTTCGTACCGCGCCGCGCTGCGCCGCACGTTCGGCGATCGGGTGCAGCATCGACGAATCGACGGCCGCATGCGGCGTGGCGTGCGCAACCCGCTCTTCCCGATCAACCACACGCTCGCGCGCTTGCGCGACCTGGCGTCGCGGCTCGTTCGGCAGACCTGGGCCGCGGCGAAGCGACGCGCGGCGCTCGCCGACCAGCTCGCGGTGATCGTCGCCTTCCGCAACTACGTCGACGGGTGGCGGTCCGAGCCCGCCGTGAGGCAGAAGACGACGGCGGCGGTGCAGCTCGGGCTGTTGCCGCGCAAGCTCACCGCCGCCGAGTACCTCGTGTGGATGGACCCGCTCGTGGAGCGGGCTTGAGCACAGCGAGCAGGGACAGAACTACTCGAGGTCCTCGCGATAGACCCAAGGCTGCGGCCGGTGCCGGTTCCTCCCGTAGCTCACCACCCGCCACAGGTCCGCAGGACCCACCGCGACCAGCACCTCACGCGGGCCGCGTTCGTCGCCGGCGCCGTCGACCAGCAGCGCACGGCCGGTCAACAGGCCGAGCAGGCGCAGTCGTTCGTGGCGATCGCGGACGTACACGCCAGCGCCGAGGGACTCGGCCGGCAGGGGGTCGTCGGGGACGGTGAGGAGCAGTCCGTCGGCGAGCGGGTCGCGGACGCAGCGGGCTTCGCGGGTCCAGGCGCCCGCGACGTCGCGGCCTCGGATCTCGACGCGGGCGCCCTCGGCGGGCAGGTCGAAGCTGAGCGGGACCATCGGCAGGTCGATGTCCACGTCCACCGTGCACAGGCCGGCGCCCAGGGGCTCGATGAGGCTGGGTTCGAGGCTCGGACCGTCGCCGAACCACGCCATGACCTCGGCCTCGCCCGAGATCGCCGTGGACCCGAGGAAGACGACGCCGTGGGTCGTCGACGCCCCGAGCTCGACGCCGCGGCTCGTGCGGACCAGGACCGTGGGGTCCGGGTCGGGAGCGATGCAGGCGGCGCTGGTGGCGAGAGCGAGCAGGGCGGCGATGGTGCGGGGGGCGCGCATCGCGTCAGTGTGCCACGGGCGGCTCCGGCACCGCAGGCCGCGTCCCGGCCCGGGGCGCGGTGTCGCGCTGACGACCCCGTGGGGGCCTGGCGATCGCGAATCGGCGTACGCTGCAGCGCGCCCGCGGACGGGGACGGGGACGGGACGCGGCGCGGCCGGGTCCGTCGCCGGCAGCGCGTCGCCCAAGAGGCCGCGCCGCCGGTCCCCGTGTCGGGGGCGCCGGGCCCCGGGGTGGCCGACCGGGCCCACCACACGGCCGCACCGCATCACCCGCGAGACAGCGGCCCGACTGCTCCTCGCCCGCGACCAACGCTCCGGAGAGACCCGCGTATCGGGTCCGCTCCTCCGCGAACGGCGGCGTGCCGTCCGCACGCCCATCACGCTCGCCCCGCCCCCAACGCGCCGCGCATCGACGCGGCCCGACGGCGCTCCGGCGCCCATCGAGACCATGCTCCATTCGTCCGAGCCCCACTCGTCCGCGCTCCACGCTTCCGGCCACGACGCTTCCGGCCACGACACCGTCGGCCCCAACGCTTCCGGCCACCACCCGTTCGGCCACCGCGCCCGACGCGGCAATGCGCTCGCGCTTCTGCTGGTGGTCGTCGCCCTCGTCGGAGCGGCGCTCTTCCTCGTCCTCGCGCCGGGCGGTGGATCGAACGGCACGGCGCGCATCGAGGACGAGACGACCGCCGCGCAGGAGGAGACGGACCTGGGGCAAGTCGCGCTCACGACCGACGAGAAGGCCGGCGAGGACGCGCGGCGTTCGGCGCAGGCCGTGGTCGGCGACGGCGACGAGCCGGTCGGCGCGGAACGCGAGGACGGGGCCGGACGGAGCGCGTCGGTCACCGGCCGCGTGACGAACGCTTCGGGCCTGCCGGTCGTCGGCGCGCGCGTGAGCGTGGTGAACGGCGGCTTCGGCGGCGCTGGGTTCTTCATCGGTGAGCGTCGAAACGCGGGCGCACGCGACACGGTCGAGACCGACGCGCGCGGTGCGTTCGCGCTCGAGACGCGGGCGCGTGGCGAGCGGACGCTGCGCGTCGAGTGCTCGGGTTTCGTGCGTCACGAGGTCGAGGGCCTCGAACTCGCACTCGGCGCGACCGAGGACGTGGGCACGCTCGTACTCGACACGGCGGTCGTGCTGTCGGGGCGCGTCGTCGACCCGGCGGGGCGCGGGATCGAAGGCGTGGAACTGTTCGAGGTCCCGCGGCAGGAGATGGGCGGCATGGTCATCGCCCTCGACGTGCCCATGGGCGGTGAACCGCTCACCACGACCGGACCCGCGGGAGACTTCACGATCGACACGCTGGCCGTCGGGGACTGGAAGGTGCAGGCGCGCCATCCCGAGCACCCGATGCGCTCGTTCGACGGCACGACCGAGCGCGCGGGCGAGGTGCAGCGCGACCTTCTGTTCGAGCTGCCGTACGGCGCGCGCATCGCGGGCTTCGTGACGGGGACCGATCGCCGCGAGGGACCCTTCCAGGTCGTGGCGCGCAGCGGTGGCATCTTCGGCTTCGCACCGAATCCGCCCACGGCCGACGTGGCCGAGGACGGCTCGTTCGAGATCGTCGGGCTCGAGGAGGGCACCGAGTACGAGGTGCAGGTCGTGAGCGCGGCCGGCGAGGGCGACGTGTTCGAGGCGATCTCGTTGGGCGGCATGCAGGAAGCGATCAGCGAGAGCGTGTCCGTCGAAGCGCCGGCCGTGAACACGCGGCTCGAGATCCTCGCGCCCGGCCGAATCCGGATCCAGGTCACGACGGGCCAGCCGCCGGTGCCGCTCGAGACCTTCACGGCGTCGTACGGTCGCAACTGGAACATGGTCGCGCTGCGCGGCGAGGACGGCTCCGTGCTCGAGCAGCACGAGGACGGCATCGCGGTGTTCGAGGAGGTGAACTCGATCGGCGACGCGATGCCCTGGGGGGGGTCGCCGTCGGTCCGCATCGAGGCGGAGGGCTACCTGCGACTCGACGTGCCGGTGTCCCGACTGCCCGCGCCGGGCGAGCTGCTCGATCTCGGCGCCGTCGTGCTCGAGCCCGCTTCGGGCGCGCGCATCACCGTCGTCGCCGAGGGACGGCCGGTGCGCGGCGCGCGCGTGCGCATCGGCCGCGCGACCGAGCGCGGCTTCGAGACCGGTGACATCGGCGTGTCGCGCGCGGTCTCGATCGATGCCTCGTCGGACGAGGGCGGAGACCTGTCGATCGAGGACTTCGGCGGCGGCAACGACAGCCGCGGTCGCACCGACGAAGAGGGCCTGGTCGTGCTCGACCTCCCGGCGAAGAGCGGGAGCTTCCGCCTGACGGTCGAGCACCGCGACTGGGCCGACTACGCCGCGACCGTGGAGGTGCCGCCCGGCGCCATGCTCGAGCACACGGTCGAGCTCGGCCCCGGCGGCGTGGTGCTCGTGCGGGTCGTCGACGAGCGCGGCCAGCCCCTGGAAGGCGTGTCCGTCGCGCATCGCGGGCCGGGCAGCGGCGGCATGGCGGCGATGTTCGGCGGCGGCACGAAGTCCGACGCGCAGGGCGAGGTCGAGTTCGCGAAGCTGACGCCCGGGACGCACCGCTTCCGGACCCAGCCGGACGCGGGCGACGGACCGCTGGCGTTCGTGAGCTTCGGGGGTGTGGAGCAGAGCGACTGGACCGACGCGGTCGTCGAGCACGGGACGCGGACCGAACTGGTTCTGACCGCGGTGGCCAAGGCGTCGCTCGCCGGGCAGGTGCGTCAGGACGGCGCGCCGCTGGCCGGCGCCAAGGTCAGCCTGCGTCCGGTCGACGACGGCGGCTCCGACGGGACCGCGGAGATGGCCATGTTCGCGTTCGGTGGCGGCCCCTCGGCGACGACCGACGCGAACGGGCGCTACGCGATCGAGTCGGCGGGCGCGGGCGCGCAGGAGCTGGTGGTCACGCACCCCGATCGCGCGCTCCCGGCCGTCTTCGAACTGGACGTGGTGCCCGGCGTCGAGAACCTCCACGACGTGGACCTCTTCCGCAACGGCATCCGTGGCGTGGTGCGAGGCGAGGACGGCGACCCGCTCGCGGGGCTCACGGTGCGCGCGCAGCGCGCCGGGGACGGCGACTCGCCGAGCCAGGCGATCATGGCCATCGCGTCGGACGTCACCGGCGGCGCCGTCTCGATGTTCGGCGGTGGTGAGACCCAGTCCGTCGAGACCGACGCCGAAGGGCGCTTCGAGCTCGTCGGCCTGCCCGAGGACGTGGAGGTCCTGGTGGTCGTCGACGCGTCGACCGAGGCGCCGTTCACCTTCTCGGTCGAGAGCGAACCGCTGCGCGTCGGCATGGGTGAGTGGGTGGAGGGCGTCGAACTCGTCGCGCCGCCCGCCGCGTCGCTGCGCATCGAGGTCTCTTCCGAGATCCAGGAGAAGCTCTTCTTCGTGATCGCGAGCCTCGAGCGCCTCGACGACGCGGGCCAGGCCGTCGAGGGCAGCTCGCGGAACGGGTTCGGCGAGGACGGCGTCATCACCCTCGACGGGCTCGAACCGGGGCGCTATCGCGTGCGCCTGGAAGGGGCCGGACCCGAGGACGGAGCGCCGCCGTACGAGCGCGAGGTGGTCGTCGTCGAGGGCGAGCGCACGACGCTGCCGTTCGAGTGAGCGGGAGCCAGCGTTCGAGTGCGCGCGAGCCCGACTTCGTGTGAACACGAGCCGGGCTTCGAGCGAACACGAGCGAGCGCGGGAGTCGCGGCGGATCACCCGCTAGACTCCCGCGCCATGGAGCCCGAAGCACGCCGCGGCGACTACGACGCCCTCGTCCTCGACCTCGACGGCACGCTCGTGGCGGACGACGGCCACGTGCGTCCCGCCGTGCGCGCGGCGCTGAAGCGCGCGATGGAGGCCGGCGTGATCGTGATGGTCGCGACCGGGCGCTCGGAGGCCGCGACGCGCGACGTGGCGCGCGAGCTGGGCGTCGCCGTGCCGTGCATCGTCTACAACGGCGCCGGCCTGTGGTGTCCGACGAAGGACGAGCTGCTCGAGGAGCGGCTCCTGTCCAACCGCGCCGTCGAGCGCGTGTACGCCGGAGCGCGCGAGCACGGCTGGGCGCCGATCGCGATGACGCGCGGCGCGAAGTTCGCGCAGGCCCCGACGACGCCCGAGATGGCCGATGCGCTGTCGCGCATGGTCGAGCTCGAGCACGCGCCGCTGGACGCGTTCCCGACCGAGTACCTGATCCGCATCACGCTCATGTCGCTCACCCACGACGACTCGGCGGCGTTCGAGCGCGAGGTCGAGGCCTTCGTCGGTGCGCCGATCTACACGACCCACTTTCCGCTGAACGCGCTCGCGCCGCACCGCACCAGCCGCGTGCAGGTGGTCGACGTGCAGCCGCCCTGTCGCGGCAAGGGCGAAGCCCTGCGCTTCCTCGAGGAGGAGCACGGCATCGATCCACGGCGCGTCGTGGCCGTGGGGGACGCGGGCAACGACGCGCCGATGTTCCAGCGCGCGGGCCTGGGCGTCGCGATGGGGAACGCGCTGCCGCCCGCGCTCGCGGCTGCCGATCGCCTCATCGGGGACTGCAACAGCGACGCGATCGCGGAGCTGGTGAGCGAGCTGTTCGGCGTGTGAGCGCGGGGCGGTGGCGCTTCGCAGTACGGTGCCAGGCACGCAGCTGCAACGAGGGCCGTCCGCGCGATGCGCGGACGGCCCTCGTTGCAGCTGCGTGCCTGGCACCGTACTGCGAAGAACTCAGTCCTTGCTCTTCTTCGGAGCCTTCTTCTTCGCGCTCTTCGTGTTGTCGCCGCCCGAGTCGGACGGCTTGCTCGCGGACTTCTCGCTCTTCTCGCCCTGTTTGTACGAGTCGCTGCGGTAGTCGGTCTCGTAGAAGCCGGCGCCCTTGAAGATGAAGCCCGCGCCCATCCCGATCAGGCGCTCGAGAGCGAGCTTGCCGCAGGTGGGGCACTTGCGCTTCGCCGCCTCGGACATCGACTGGAAGATCTCGTGCTGGGCCCCGCAGGCCTTGCACCGGTACTCGTAGGTGGGCATGGCGTCGTCCCTCGCTCGGCTCAGGCCTCGGTGTCCGCCGCGTCGCCGGCGGACGCGTCCTCGGCCACGCGCACCTGGGCGTGGCGCAGGACGCGCTCCTTCCAGCTGAAGCCGCGCTTCGCCACGTCGACCACGGTGCCGGGCGCGGCGGACGCGTCGGCGGGGACGGTGGCGACCGCTTCGTGCCAGGTCGGGTCGAAGGCGGCACCCGACGCGGTCTCGACGGGCTCCACGCCGTGGTGCCCGAGCGCGTCGAGCAGGCGCTTGCGCACCATCTCGACGCCGACAGCGAGGTTCTTCGCGTCCGGGCTCTCGGTCGGGGAGGCGAGCGCCATCTCCAGGTAGTCGTGGACCTCGAGCAGGTCGAACAACAGCGGCTCGAGGCGGTTGCGCAGGCCCTCGTCGATCAGCTTCGGCAGGCGGTGCTGCTGGTTCTGGTAGTCCGCGCGCGCGCGCTGGAGCTGGTCGCGGAACTCCTCGCGTTCGCGGATGACGCGCGTGAGCTCGTCCTCCTCGGGCTCGTCGTCGGCGTCCGCCTCGCCGCGCGCGGCGTCGTCCGCCGCGCAGTCGGTCGCGGCTCCGGCGCCTTCGGCGGCCTCGAGGTCCTCGTCCTTCTTCTTCTTGCGCTTGCCCATCATGGTCGGTTCGTCTCCTTCCGGCGGTTCGCTCGTCGAGCGGTTCAACCGGAGAAGTAGTCGGTGATCTTCTCGAACAGGGACTTGGATCCGCTGCGTTCGCCCTCGATCTCGTCGAACTCGCGCAGGAGCTCTTTCTGGCGATCGGTGAGCTTCTTCGGGACCTCCACGAAGACGCGGACGAGCTGGTCGCCGCGCCCCGACCGCTCGAGCTGCGAGAGGCCCTGACCGCGCAGTCGGAACACGCGGCCCGGCTGCGTGCCTGCGGGCACGTTCATCTCGACCGTGCCGCGCAGGGTCGGGAGCTCGACCTTGTCGCCCAGCGCGAGCTGGCCGAACGACAGCGGCACCTCGGTCAACACGTCCGGACCCGAACGCTGGAAGATCGGGTGCTCCTTCTCGGTGATGACGACGTAGAGGTCGCCGCGCGGTGCACCCGGTGCGCCTGCGTCGCCCTCGCCGGCGATGCGGATGCGCATGCCCTCCTCGACGCCGGCCGGCACGCTGACCGACAGGTCGGTGGGCTTCGTGACGCCACCCGAGCCGTTGCACACGTCGCAGGGGTCGTCGATGACCACGCCCGCGCCGCGGCAGGTGGGGCAGGGGGAGGCCATCGCGAAGAAGCCCTGCTGGCGCTGGACGCGGCCCGAGCCCTTGCAGGTGGGGCAGGTCGTCGGCTTCGCGCCGTCCTTGCCGCCCGTGCCGGTGCAGGCCTCGCAGTGCTCGCGGCGCTTGATCGTGATCGTGCGCTCGACGCCCTCGTCGATCTCCTCGAGCGACAGCTCGAGCGAGATCTTGAGGTCGCGGCCCGGCGCGGGCCCGCGTTGACGGCGGCGCGCGCCACCGCCGAAGAGGTCGCCGAAGATACCGCCTCCGCCGCCGCCGAAGATGTCGCCGAACGCCTCGAAGATGTCCTCCATGTTGGAGAACTGGCGGCCGCCGCCACCGCCGCCGGCCATGCCGCCGAGCCCGGCGTGGCCGAACTGGTCGTAGCGCGCGCGCTTGTTCTCGTCGCCGAGGACGTCGTAGGCCTCCGCCGCTTCCTTGAACTTGCGCTCCGCCTCGGCGTCACCGGGGTTGCGGTCGGGGTGGAACTGGAGCGCGAGCTTGCGGTAGGCCTTCTTCAGCTCGTCCGCGCTCGCGTTCCTCTCGACCCCGAGGACCTCGTAGTAGTCGCGCTTGTCGCTCATGCGTCGGAAGGATGCCGGTGCGGCGGGTGAGTGGCGGCGGCGGCCCGTGTCCGAGCCGGTCGTGGGAAGCGTCTGGTGTATGTGTCGGGACGCGGGGCTCCGGCGTGACCGGGCGCCCCGCGTCCCTCGTTCGCTCGGACCTCAGCGGGAGGTCCGAACTCAGGACATGCTGCCGGCGACGGCGTCGTCGTCCTTGAGCTCGGTCACCATGGTGTTGGTGGTGAGCAGCAGCCCGGCGATCGAGGCCGCGTTCTGCAGGGCGGAGCGCACGACCTTGGCCGGGTCGATGATGCCGGCCTTGACCATGTCGACGTATTCGCGGTTGAGCGTGTCGTAGCCGAAGTTCTTGCCCTTCTCGCGGACCATCTCGACGACGACGCTGCCGTCCTCGCCCGCGTTGGCGGCGATCTGGCGCAGCGGACCCTGGAGCGCGTTCGCGATGATCTCGGCGCCGAAGCGCTCGTCACCCTTGAAGCGCGCCGCCGAGACCGCGTCGCTCGCACGCAGGAGCGCGACGCCGCCGCCGGGGACGATGCCTTCCTCGATCGCGGCGCGCGTCGCGTTGAGCGCGTCCTCGATGAGGTCCTTCGCGGCCTTCATCTCGGCCTCGGTGTCGCCACCGGCCTTCACGACAGCGACGCCGCCGGTCAGCTTGGCGAGGCGCTCCTCGAGCTTCTCGCGGTCGTAGTCCGAGCTGGTGCGCTCGATCTGCTGACGGATCTGGTTGCAGCGGTCGGTCACGTCCTTCTTCTTGCCGCCGCCCTGCACGATCGTCGTCGCGTCCTTCGAGACGCGCACGTGCTTGGCGGAGCCGAGGTGGGCCATCTCCACGTTCTCGAGGCTGATGCCGATCTCCTCGGTGATCGCGGTGCCGCCGGTGATGGCCGCGATGTCGCCCAGGTAGGCCTTGCGGCGCTCGCCGAAGCCGGGCGCCTTCACCGCGCAGATGTTGAGGATGCCGCGCAGGCGGTTGATCACGAGCGTGGCCAGCGCCTCGCCCTCGATGTCCTCGGCGATGATGAGCATCGGGCGGCCGGTCTGGGCGCCCTGCTCGAGGATCGGGACCAGGTCGCGCGCGCTCGTGATCTTCTTCTCGAAGATCAGGATGAGCGGGTCGTCGAGCTCGGCCACGAGCTTGCTCGCGTCGGTGGCGAAGTAGGGCGACAGGTAGCCCTTGTCGAACTCCATGCCCTCGACCACCTCGAGCTGGGTGGCGACGCCGGTGTTCTCCTCGACGGTGATGACGCCTTCGTCACCGACCTTCTCGAAGGCCTCGGCCAGGAGCGCGCCGATCTCGGGGTCGTTGTTGGCGGAGATCGTCGCGATGGAGGCCTTCTCCTCCTTGCTCTTGATCTTGCGCGCCTGGCTGCCGATCGACTCGACGGCGACCTCGACGGCCTTGTCGATACCGGAGCGCAGGGCCATCGGGTTGACGCCCGAGGCCAGGAACTTCAGGCCTTCCTCGAAGATCGAGCTGGCGAGCACGGTCGCCGTCGTCGTGCCGTCACCGGCGACGTCGTTGGTCTTCTTGGCGACCTCGAGCACGAGCTTGGCGCCCATGTTCTCGAAGGGGTCGTCGAGGTCGATCTCCTTGGCGACCGAGACACCGTCCTTGGTGACCTTCGGGGCGCCGATCGACTTGGACAGGATCACGTTGCGGCCGGCCGGGCCCATCGTGACGCGGACGGTCTTCGCGAGCTTCTCGATACCGACGCGCATCTTCTCGCGCGCGGTGTCGTCGAACAGGATCTGCTTGGACATCGTTGAGTTGGGTGTTCGTCGTGTGTTCGTCGTGAGGGAGTGCAGTCGTGGTGGCGTGTGGGCGCGGCTCTAGAAGCCCATGCCGCCCATGTCCATGCCTCCCATGCCGTCCATGCCACCCATGCCGTCCATGTCGGCGGCGGGGGCCTTCGGCTCCGGCTTCTCGGCGATGATGCAGTCGGTCGTCAGCAACAGGCCGGCGACGCTGACCGCGTTGTTGAGCGCGGCCTTGGTGACCTTCGTCGGGTCGACGATGCCCATCTCGAGCATGTCGCCGTACTCGCCCTTGAGCGCGTCGAAGCCCCAGGTGGCCTGCTTCTCGCGCAGGATGCGGTGCGCGACGACGGCGCCGTCGTGGCCCGCGTTCTCCGCGATGCGGTGGCAGGGCTTGGCGAGGGCTTCGTCGAGGATGTCGATCCCCATGTCGTAGTCGATCTCACCGGTGCGCAGCTTCGCGAGCACCTGACGGGCGCGGAGCAGGGCGCTACCGCCGCCGGGCAGGACGCCTTCGGCCACGGCCGCGCGCGTCGCGTGCAGGGCGTCCTCGATGAGGGCCTTGCGCTCCTTCACCTCGGTCTCGGTCGCGCCGCCCACGTTGATCTGCGCGATGCCGCCGGTCAGCTTGGCGAGACGCTCCTGGAGCTTCTCGCGGTCGTAGTCGGACGAGGTCTTCTCGATCTCGGCGCGGATCTGCGCGATGCGGGCGTCGACGGCCTGCTTGCCGCCCTTGCCGCTCGTGATGATCGTCTCGTCGGCGTTGACGATGACGCGGCGCGCGGAGCCGAGGTCGCGCAGCGTGACGCGATCGAGCTCCATCCCCAGGTCCTTCATGATCGCGGTCGCGCCGGTGAGGGTCGCGATGTCGATCAGCATGGCCTTGCGGCGGTCGCCGTAGCCGGGCGCCTTGACCGCGACCACGTCGACGATGCCGCGCATCTTGTTGACGACGAGCGTCGCCAGGGCCTCGGAGTCCACGTCCTCGGCGATGATGACGAGCTGCTTCTTGGCCTCCTTGACCGCCTCGAGGAGCGGCAGGAGCTGCTGCACGTTCGAGATCTTGGTCTCGTGGACCAGGATCAGCGGGTTCGTGTAGCTGCACTCCATCGCGTTCGTGTCGGTGACGAAGTGCGCGGACAGGTAGCCGCGGTCGAACTGCATGCCCTCGACGACGGTGACGTCCGTCTCGAGCGACTTGCCTTCCTCGACCGTGATGACGCCGTCCTTGCCGACCTTGGCCATCGCGCCCGAGATGAGCTTGCCGGTCTTCTGGTCGTTGTTGGCCGAGATGGTCGCGACCTGGGCGATCTCCGCCGAGGTCGAGATCGACTTGCTGGCCTTCTCGAGGGCTGCGGTCACTGCGGCAGCGCCGTCCTTGAGGGCGGCGTTGAGGCGCACCGGCGCGGCGCCGGCGGTCACCGCCTTGAGGCCGGCGGTGAAGATCGCCTCGGTGAGCAGGGTCGCGGTGGTGGTGCCGTCACCCGCGGTGTCGCTCGTCTTGCTGGCGACCTCGCGGACGAGCTGCGCGCCCATCTGCTCGTAGGGGTTCGAAAGCTCGATCTCCTCGGCGACGGTGACGCCGTCCTTGGTGATCGTCGGTGCGCCCCAGCCCTTGTCGAGCACCGCGTTGCGTCCGCGCGGGCCCAGGGTGCTGGTGACGGCCTTGGCGAGCTTGGTGACGCCGCTGCGAATCGCGTCGCGCGCGTCGACCTCGAAAACCATT
>Ga0180435_10000953_pt1 | contig 30538 bp, 28 predicted proteins | sample SS_ome_3_FD_132467 | JGI IMG/M metagenome (GOLD analysis project Ga0180435, IMG submission 132467) | Hypersaline lake sediment archaeal communities from the Salton Sea, California, USA - SS_3_S_1 metaG | ecosystem: Environmental > Aquatic > Non-marine Saline and Alkaline > Hypersaline >... | reverse complement strand
GTTCCACCATTGAAGTCACTCCTTTGACTTACTCGGCATACCTGTCTACACTAACATCTACGCCATGTTTCAAACGTCGGCATGGTGGAGCAATACCCATTAAAGATGTGTAGTACAACGAGGCCGGAAGGCCCCGGAACGCATGCCAAAGTACTTCAGAGCCCGAAAAGGGCGACAGGAAAGACCGCTGCCGACGCACCACAGCACATCTTCTGTCGCCCTTTTCGGGCTGATCCTTACTGGAGCCGAGTTCCGGAGCCTTCCGGCCCCGGCCAAGTTCGAGCCGGGCCTTCGGCCCTCAAAAGACGAATGGCTGGCGGCAAAATCATTCCCTTTACATCCCAAACGCGCTGAGCACGAGGAAGTAGGCGATCGCCAGGGCGGCCATTACGCAAACCGCCGGGATGGTGCGTTTGTAGACCGGTTTGAACGGGGTCTCGAAGTATTTGTTCGACACCACGTGACAGACGTGCAGCGGGGTGAGCATCATTCCAATGTGCCCGCACGCGTAGGCCAATACGATATACGATGCGGCCATCGGTTCGTCGCTCGAAGAAGTGACCATCTCGTGAATTATCGGGAAACTTATCCCCACGAACCCGATCGCCAGGCCCGTGATTAATCCGGAGATCAGCGGCAGCGCGGCGACGACCACGACAACTCCGACCTGCATCGCCTTCAGTTCGCCGCCCATCTTGCGCCCGGCGCCGGTCTCCTTCAACACGCACTGAAACGCCATAATGCTCAGCACGAGAATCAGGAGCTTGTAGATCGACGGTTTCGAAAACGTTTTTCGCAACGAACTGGGCGGCATGCGGTTCAGGCGTGCGGTCCAAAGCAGTGAGATCATCAGGCCGAGGATCAGCGGGCCGTATTTCACCAGCGCCGACAGCCATGCGGCTTTCCGCAAACTGGCCCCCGAGAATCCCATCGGCCAGAGAATCGACCAGGCCGCGAGCGTTCCGAGAATCCATATCAGCGGGATTATCCATATCGACGAGGTGTTCTTCAGCAGTCGGCGTTTTGTGCCCGGCGGCGGGCTGTCGCCTCGGACGTGCAGGTCCGGATGCAGCCCCCGAAAGATCACCAGCCCGCTGAGGATCATGAACAGACCCAGGGGGATCTGCAGCAGAACGTATGCGTCCATCGACCACTTGGTTTCATCCACCGCCAGAAGGACGCCGGGATACAGCGGCCACCAGTGCTCCCAGATGTGGCGGTACCAGTAATTGATCGCCGAAAGACGCCCCCCGCTTTCGCCGCTGCCGTCGGCGGCCGACTCCACCATCGGGGCCGAGAACAGCGCCCCGCCGGGCATCGGGAGCAGTCCGACAAGCGCCGGCAGTGCAGCCATTGCAATCGCAGGTCTTCGAAGGAGCGACTTGGCGAGTCGGACGATCTCCTCAAGCTGCCCCGCTCCTCGCATCGTCTGAGAGAGCCCCAGCAGCAAAACGGTTATCGAACCGAGCCCGATGCTGCCCGGGCTTAACATGCCGCGCAACGCCGCGCCGCCAATCTGCAGCGGACCAAGCCCAAACAGCGCGCCCAGCACCGCCCCGCCGATCAGAACCGCCGCACCCAGCGGGATTTTGCACCGCACGAGCACAAGGATCAATGCGAACGAGCCGACAGTGGCGCCCAAAGCATCGGCCGACGCAAGCTGACGAAAGAACTCTTCCATCGCAAGAGCTTACGCGAACGAAGACTCCGTGACAATCGCGGCTATGGAGCCTCGTCAATGATCTCGTCGCCGCGCGGGGCGTGTTCTGCTTCATTCTTCCTGCGAAAGTAGTTCCGCGTGGTCTTGACCAGGATCGCAATGTAGAGGCCGAGAACCCCCAGCAGCAACACTATACGCAAGACAAAATCCAGCAGCCCATACGAATCGGGAGGTCCTAGAGTTCCGAACAGGAACGCCATCAGAACCACGGGAACTCCGAAGATAAGCCATATCCCTATCAGTACGATCCGTCGCGGCGGAGCGCTGGTCGCCTTTGAAACCATACTGCCTACCGAGCGGACCTGCCCCACCGGATCTATCGCGGCGTGACTGGTCAGGGGCGACCCGCACTGATCACAGAAGTGCTGAAGTTTCTCGGCCGGCGCCAGACAAGTCATGCAAAGCGGCGTGCCGGGGTCCTCGACTTCCACGCCATCATCCTCCCGCGACTCAGGGTCGCTGGCGACTGACGCATTGACTACAAGACCGAAGAAGGAGAACACGAAAGTCCCCAACGCCGCGAAGAAGGCCACCGTTTCATAGTCGACGCCGAACATCTCCCGGCCCCCGAAAACAACCATCCAGTAGACCGCAATGGTCAATCCCAATGCTGCAAAAACCTGAATCAAAGTCTTCATGGCAATTCGATTATCCCATATTCCTCCGCCTGAAACCACAAATCGTGTACAATAGTCCGTCGATTAACACGGTGAACAAAGGGATACGATCGTGGATAAACGCATTTTGACGACGCTTGCAGTGCTGGCGTGTTTCGCCGGCGGACTGATCGCCGAGCCTGACAATCCGGACAAACCGCCTGCCGACATGCCGGATCTTACCGAATCGTCGAAATTGCCGGCGAAGATGCCCAAGACGGTTTCGGGCAGGGTCTATGTCGACAGGAACTCAAACGGCAAGTTCGACAGCGGCGAAGGCGTCGCAGAGGCGCGCATCACCGACGGCGTCCACTTCGTCAAGAGCGGCTCAGGCGGCAAGTACTCGATAACGATGAAGCACGACCCGCTGGTCCCCTACCTGCCGAGCCGGACGGTGAGCGTCTGCTGGCCGGACGGGACCTGGCCGATCCAGAAGAAACGCGGGGGGATCTGGTCCTGGTGGGCGCGGCTGAAGGACATCAAGAACGCCGCCAATGTCGACTTCCCCCTGGCGGAGCGAAAAGGCAAGCTGCCGGTCTGCGTATCCTTCGGAACCGATCCGCACGATGCGCTGCGCCGCGAGCAGAACAACATCTTCCGCGACGAGATCGCCCGGGCCGAGAAGAACCACACCCTCTTTTCGGTAATGTGCGGCGACCTGGGATACCTGGGCTTCAAAAACGCCGACAGCGACTACACGTCGATACGCAAGTACACCAACAACTTCCCGACGCTCATGATGCACTGCATCGGAAATCACGACGTCGTCAAGGCCCACAGCAGATGGTGGAGTTCTCCGCACGAACTGGCGGGCAACGGCGCGTTCATGAAGTATCTGGGCCCCATCCGCTGGTCGTTCGATCACGCCGGGGTGCGTTTCGTCGGCGTCGACTGGATGCTGATCGACGGAAAAGGACACGCCCAATGCGGGATGGCCGACTCGACGATCGACTGGCTCGAAAGGGACCTCAAGTCGGTCAAGAAAGGCGCGCCGGTCTATTTCTTCAACCATCAGCCCTGGAGCCCGAACAAAAAGTTCTACGAAGTCTGCTCCAAATACGGAGTGAAGCTCTGCCTCGGCGGTCACTCGCACAGGAACATGTACCTGGCCCTCAACGGCGGCGTGGAATACTGGACCAAGATGAGTCTCTACACGCTGATCTACATCGACTCAGGCGGCTTTGAATTCGTGGACCGCTGCATCTACCGCGGCGGGCGGAACGGGTGGAACGGAAACTGGCATCACTCGCGCAGGGCCTGCGCCCTGTACACCGACTCGGGCGCCGAGAAAGCCCAGCGAGGCAAACCCCTGACGATCGAGAACGTGAAACTGACCAGCAGCGCCAAGAGCCTGAAAGTCCCCGCGGGACCGACGTGCGACGTATGCGTCGGGGCCCGAGTCGAAGGCGACAAGCCGGCCAAACGATGGGGCCTGCGAATCACCGACGGCAAAGGCAAGACATACGAACTGGCCCGCATCGACGCCGACAACGCGATTGATCTTATGGGCCGCAGGACGTTTTTCAATCCCAAACTCCTGCACCCCAAGGCGGTGAGCAAAGCCGCCGACAACTTGGACCCCGAGCAGCAGAAGTGGATCGAGATGCGCATCTTCCTGATGCCGGATCGCATTCGAGTGATCGTCAACAACCGCCTGCACTACCAGAAGTTCATGAAACTCCAGCGCCCGGCGAAGATCGAATACTTCGCCGAAGACGGAACCGCCGAATTCGGACGCATTGACATATGGAAACGCACCTGGCCCAAGGACGCGAAACTCCGCGCGACGGCCAACACCGGTTAGTCCATGAATATCCAGAGCCCCCCGCCAAGGACCGGCAGCGCTGGCAGGAGTTTCGTTATGAACGGGACTTTTCCGCGCGACTTCATCAGCAGTCCGCCCTTGTCGGGCTTGAAGACCGCGATTTCCGGGCCGAGCATTCGGGCCATCTTCCCCGTCGACGGGAGCGCCGCCAGCGGGAAGTCGGCTTCGTTTCCGTATTGCACCGTGGTCTGCCTGGCCGCCAGCAGCATCGGCCAGACCAGCTTGATGATCTCCGACAGGTCCAGATGAAAGACCGCCGAACCGTCACCGGCGAGTTTCACGAGTTTGCCGGCTTTCGAGTCGTCGGCGAATCCGCCCATCTCGTCGAGCATGGTGTCAAGCGCCGCGGTCATCGCCGCCTGGTTGGATGCGATCACGAGCCGATCCTTCGTCGCCGCGGCGGTCATGGGTCCTCCAATCGAAACGATCCTTATCTTGCGGTAGGGTTTGGGCCGCCTGGCGTCTTCGCCCTGTCCGCCGGTCAGTTTGGCGAGTTTCTCCAGCGATTTGATCGCCTTGTCGCGATCCTTTATGTCGATGACCAGCCCGACCGGCGGACCGCCGCCGCCCATCATCATCCCGGCGAAAGCCTGGAGACTTGTCAGGAACAAACATCCGTTTCCGTTGCTGTTGGCCAGCAGCGCCTTGACCTCGGTTAGAATCGGATTGGCCGGCGCCTTGTTGTCCGGCCCCGCCGCCTGAGCGCCCATCGCCAGGCCGAGCATGTCGCCGATCCAATTCGTGTTGAACTGACCGGCCAGGGAGATCGCCGACCCTTCCGGCGTCATCGCCAGGGCTTTCTTGTAGTCTCCGCCGTGCTTGAACAGGCCGCCGCTGTTGGGCGCATCAGCGTAGGTCAGTCGCGTGTATACGTTGTCGAGATACCCGCCGGTCCCGCCGATTCCGCGAATGCCGTCCAGCCCGAGCGCAGCGAGCATCTTGCCCGGGCCGCTCTTGGGCGACATGTCGTCGCCGGCCAGTTCAAACACCGGCTCCAAATTCAGATGCCACCTGAATGCCCAGTCCTTGATATGCGTCTTGGCGGCTATGCGGGCTATCGACTCGTTGGCCAGAATGCTCTTCCTGGCGTCCGGCTTGCCCAGCATGGCGCTTGCCCGATCGGCCGCAGGCAGCGACAGCGCGATGCAAAGCGTCTTTTCGCGCCAGGCGGCCATGAAAACGCTCTTGCCCTCAAGCTCTCCCGGCATCTTGACCGGATCGTTGGACAGTTGGAACTCCCGCCAGGCCTTGGCGACGCCCTTCCAGGAAACCCCGGAACTGTCGTGGACGAAGGCCTGCCTCTTGCCGGCGGTCCCAAGAGGCGCCACGCCGATCGAGATGAGCTTATCGAGAGCCTGTGCGCACTGCTTTTGATACTCGCCGGTCTGACAGATGAAGTAGAACTCCGGCCCGGACTTCGCCGCAGTGACGATCACCGCCGAGGGCCTGTGCCAGAACGGCTTGAGCAACTCATGCAGCGTCTGCTGATGGGCCTGGATCTCCACGGGATTCTTCAGGGAAAACAGCCTTTTGACGATCATCTCGCCAACCCTGACTCGCGTCTTGTGGACGAAGTCGTTTATGGCGTCGTCCTTGGCCATCTTGCCGAGATTCGAGGCCGCAAACGCCTTCTTGACCGCCGCATGTCCCTTCCGCTCAACAAAAAAGACAGCGTCCTTGGGCACGTAGGCCATCAGTCCCGGCCCGCCTGGCAGCTTGGCCGATTGGCCGTGAGCAAGGTTAGACAGCAACACGACAACTGCGATGAAACTGACGCCAATGAGTTTCCGCCAAATACGCATGACAATTCTCCCGCTGAAGCAGTCAAAGACGACAAGTCCCCGCCCGACCCCATAGCCGGACAATTCTGTGCGCATGATACGCCGATCCCATGCCTGGGTCCACACTGCAATCCAAGTTTTCCCGGTCAGATCGAAGCCCTATTCGGCGGCGATGTAGTCCACGACCTGGACCTTCTCGACAGACGGGCCGACAAGTTCCACAAACTCCTTGTGCGCCGGGTGCGGCAGGTAGGCCTTGCGCCCGTCGGCGTTGGCGAACGTAACCAGGAAGCAGTGCGTCAGACCGTCATTCAAGCCGCGGTCTCCTACGACTGCCTTGCCGTATTCGAACGCCTTGATCTCGGGAATATCGGCCGGCAGCGAGCGGAACTTGTCTTCGATCGCCTTGACCTGCTCGGGAGTCGTTCCTTCCTTGAACTGGAACATCACGACGTGGCGGAGCAGGCCCTTGGTTGTGATCGGCGTCGTAGGCGGGATCGCGTCGCCGGCGACATAATCCAGCACCAACACCTTTTCCTTGATCGCATCGAGTGATTTCACGACGGCCTTATGCGCCGGATGCGGCAGGTAGACTTTCAATCCGTCGGGATTCTCGAACGTCACCAGGAAGCAGTGGGTAAATCCCCTCTGCAGATTCTCAACGCTGCAGTCCTTGCCCCACTCGATGGCCTTGATCGTCGGGATCCTGCCCTTCATGTCCATGATCTGCTTTTCGATCGCGGTAACGTCTGCGGGCGCGGCGTCATCCTTAAACTTGAACATCACGACGTGCCGAAAATCACCGGAATACGACGGCGCCGCACAACCGGTCAGCCAGAAGACCGAAACCAGAATCGCCAGGAGAATAAATTGCCTCATAGTCGCCCTGTCCTTTCATTGCTCGCAGCTCGGGCCGCGAAGGGAAATTATCAATCACTTCATGGAATGCTACCGTTTGCGGAGCAGCAGTCAAGTGCGAACCGAAGCCGACTGCGGTATACTGAACACAAGGAGATACGCCATGAACGCTGTCAGACTCACGCCGGTCATCCTCGCGTGCTCGTGCTGCTCGATCCTCACATCCGAACTCCGCGCCGACCCGGGCTCGCAGATCGGCGGGGGAAACATAATGCTCCGAAAAGACCTCACCGGGGCCGACGCCCAGTTCAAGGCCCTGAAAGCCGCCGGAGCGAGCATGTGCAGATTCCCGATCGCCGAGGGCGTCTACTACAATCCCAAACTCAGGAAACCCGCCCCCGAGCGATACGACAGGCTGGTGTTGCTGGCCCACAAACGCGGGATCACGCCTATGATTCTGTTTGAATACTACACGCGCTGGAACGGACCGATAGGAGGCCGGGACAAATGGCGAGCTGTCGGGCGTGCGTTCGCCGAACGGTTTTCCCCAGACAGCGAGTGGCTGAAGTCCAGAGGCGTCAGCGGCTGGGGGATCACCTGCTACACCGCCGTCAACGAGCCGACCTGGAAGTCGAACAACCCGACTCCTATCGTACCCGAACAGTATGCAAAGGCCCTTGAGGGTCTTTCCGACGGGGTTCGCTCGGTGAGCGAGAAACTCACCGTAAGCCCGGGCGGGTATATCGAGGGCTCGCTTCATGGCGGACGGAACCCGTATATGAAGGCCGCCGCCCCGCTCTACAACGCCGGCAAGCTCGACGCGATAGACATCCACCGTTACTGGGACGTCAAGTACGTGCCGATGGCCAAGACGCGGCGCCACAGCCTGCAGGCCCAGTTCGACGACGTGAAGCGCGACTACAAGATAACCGCCAATGTGAAATTCCACACAACCGAGATGAACTTCAAGAAACGCCTGATCAACGAGGACCAGGCCGCCAAGGGCTTCCTGACCGCCCTGTGGGACGCCCTCGGCGTAGTCGACTCCAAAGGCCGGCGCGTAACGCAATTCGTGTTCCCATGGAGCATATTCCACCTGACAAAGAAGGATGAGCACTACGGATTGTGCACGAAGTTGTCGCCGTGGACGCCGACCGCTCGCGGGCGGGTGCTGCAACTGGTCTGCCGAATAAGCCGGGGGCTGCAATTCGTCTCGTGCGATCCGCGAGAAGGAGGCCTGTTCGTACTCCAAGGACCAGGCCGAAAACTGTGGGTCTGGCAAAACCGCACCGGCTGGACCAAGAAGCCGGGCGGCGCGGTGACGATCAACGGCGTTCCAAGGGACATGCTCAGACTGGAAATATACCGTTACAACTCGTGGGACAAACCGTGGAGAATCCTGAACATCAGCCGCAAGACCTCCGTTACGATAACCGATCTCCCGCAGCAGGAAACGCTTATGTTCCTGGCTCGCTGACAATAAGCGGCAAACAGGAGCTTATCCGGATTGGCGCTTGCCCGGGGCGGCCCAGCGGATACAATCATTTTCAACAGCCCGCCGAACCGGACGCTCGAATCCGGATGCAGACCATCGCGGGCCAAATGCAGATTAAAACGAAAGGGAGCTGTCTAATGACGATCACCAGATCATACCGACAGGCGACCGGATTGCTTGATAAGGAGACTTTGTCATGAGTAAACAGGAAGATGTTGTCTTCAGGAAACCGCCTGAGCGGAGCCGGTTCGACATACCGTACGGCTTCGTCGTCAAGTGCGGACTCGTACTCGTCGCGGCGATCGCCCTGACGATACCGATGTTCTGGTGGTTCGCGATGCGAATCGAAGTCGACCAGGGCGAGTTCGTGGTGCTGATCAGAAAGACCGGCCCGGACATGACCAACGATCAGATCATGGCCAAAGACGACAAACACAAGGGTCCCCAGCGGATGATCCTGAAGGAGGGAAGACACTTCCGCAACCCGTACACCTGGAACTGGACCAGGGCGATGAAAGCCACCGTCATCGAACAGGGCAAGGTCGGGATCAAGGTCAGGAAGTTCGGCAAGCCGCTGGCTCCGGGCCAGGTCCTGGCGCTCGACAGCAGCCAGAAGGGCATTCTACCGGATATTCTGGCGCCGGGCAGGTACTACCTCAACACGTACGAATACGACGTTGAGATCGCCGACATGGTCAAGATCGAGCCGGGATACATGGGGGTGGTCACCCTCGAGGTCGGCTCCGAGGCATCCGACCCGTTCGCGTTCATCTCCGGCGAAGGCGAGCGAGGCGTTCAGGCCGAACTGCTGCCGCCCGGCACGCACCCGGAATACAGCAACCGCTACGTGCACCTGGTCACGCCGATCGACGTGCGAAGCCAGAAGTTCGAGATGAGGGATCAATACGCCATCATCTTCCCGTCGCTCTACGGTTTCGACATCAAGGTCGAAGGCATGATCGAGTGGGCGCCCAAGCTGGAGAAGCTGCCCGAACTGTTCGTCAAGTACGTTGACGAAACGGACCTCATGGCCTCGGGCGGAATAAACAACATCCAGCAGAAGGTCATTCTGCCGTTCGCCAGGTCGTACTTCCGCACGACCGGCGGCAAGTACCGCGCGGTCGACTACATCACCGGCGACACCCGAATCGTCGTCCAGAACGAAGTGGAGAAACAACTCAAGGAAACCTGCGGTAAACTCGGCATCGAGATCAAGAGCGTCGTGATCAAGTCGACCGAGCCGCCGGCCAAGATCCGCGAGCAGTTCCAGCGACGTGAGATCGCAAAACGAAAGAAAGAGGCCTACGAAAAGCAGATCGAAATGCAGATCGGAAGCGTTGTAATGATCGGCCAGAAGCCCAAGCTTGGCGCAGACGGAAAACAGGAGTTCGACGCGAACGGCGATCCGGCGATGATTGGCGGGACGCCGAAAGTTGACGAAGACGGCAAGCCGGTTCGAGAAGGCGGCCGACTGACTCAGGTTATCCAGCAACGCAAGAAGGACCGCGCGATGCAGATCGGCCAGATCCGCGAAACGATCGCAACTCAGATTCGCGAGGCCGAGAAATACCGCAACGTCGAAGTAACGCAGGCGACGAAGGATGTGACAGTCGCCAGGATCAACCTTGAAGCCGCCAAGGACAAGGCCGCCGGCGTAAAGGCCGAAGGCCTGGCCGATGCGGCGGTGCTGGTCATGGGCTTCAAGGCCGAGGCCCTCGGCGTACAGGACAAGGTCGACGCCTTCGGATCAGGCGACAAATACGCCACGAACCTGCTGATCAACAAGCTGGCGCCGGGAATCAGCGAGATACTTTCGAACACTGAAGGCCCGTTCGCCAAACTGTTCGAGCGTTTCGCCTCGCTGCAGACCGGATCAGGCGAATCGGCGAAAACCGCAGAACCCGCGAGAGTCGAGGAAGTCCTGAAATCCGTGAAGATCCCCCAACCCTCGCCCCCGGCGAAGACAAACGAAGAAAAGAAGCCTGACAACACCGAAGGGAGGAAACAGCAATGAACGCACCACTGAAAAAACACGGTAAGAAAGTCATACTGGTCATCGGAGGCCTTCTGGCGTTCTATCTGGTCGGCAAAGTCCTGATCTGGGACTGGATGATAACCCGCGAGTACTGTCGGATCGGACACAGCCTGATGATCACGCGAAAGACCGGCGACAGCGCACCGCTGGACTCCTACGCCGCGGAGAAACAACAGGGCGTACAGGAGCAGATGAAGGGTCCCGGAAGACACTTCCTCAATCCGTTCACCTACTCGGTGGCCGAAATCGAGGACATCGTGGTCAGCCCCGGACAGATCTGCCTGATCAAGAACAACATCGGCAAGGATCTGCCCGCCGGGCGGTTCATCGCGGACGCCGGCGAGAAGGGAACCCTGCGAAACGTTCTGACCCCCGGCACGTGGCGAATAAACCCGCACGGGCAATCGCGTCAACTGGTTCAGGCGACGACAATCAGACCCGGATACGTTGGAGTCCAGACGCTCAGGGAGAGAAGAAAAGACCCGACGACCGGCAAAGTGCAGGAAAAGGGTATTCTCGCCGAGACCCTGCAGCCGGGCCTGTACTACATCAATCCGCGTGAGATCAAGGTCGACATAGTCGAGATCGGATACCAGGTCTGGTCCGAGGCGCCCCAGTTCAGTTGGGTCAATACGACCGACAAGACCGGAAAGACTCTCAGGATAAAAGAGTTCGTAAAGGGCACCGGCGTGTCGTTCCCGCTGGCCGACGGCAAGGAGATGTATATCGACTTCACCGTCGTCTGGGGCATCTCACCCGAAAACGCGCCCAGACTCATCAAGGACTACGGCACGGTCAAAATGGCCCTGTCGAAGATCATCGAACCGCAGGTGCTGTCGATCTGCAAGAACCTGGGGTCCAATCTGACGACAAAAGAGTTCATCGAAGGCAAGACCCGGGAGGAGTTCCAGGTAAAAGTCACAGATGCGCTGAAGGAAATGGGCGAGAAGAAGGGATTGGACATCCTCATAGCGCTGGTCAGGAGCTTCCACCCCGCCGAAGACATCAAGGCCACCATCCAGGAGCGAATGATTGCTGAAGAAGAGAAGAAGACGCTGCTGATCGAACAGGAAACCGACATGGTCGCCGCAAAGCTCGAAGAGGCCGAGAAGATGGTCGAGATCGCCGTGAAGGACTTCGACGGCGAGACCGCCGCCATGGTCGCACAGGAAAAAGAAACCGGCGCCGCCAGGGCCGCCGAAACGATGGCCGAAGCCGACAAGTCTGTCGCCACACTCAACAGGACCGAGAAGGAAGTCAATGCCGAAGCGCGAATAATAGAAGGCCAGGCCAAAGCCGACGTAATCGAAGCAATGAAGAAAGCCGAGGCCATGCAGAAGAAACTCCTGGTCACCGCGTTCGGCGGGCCGGACAACTACAACCTGTCGCAGTTCGCAGAAGGGCTCCCCGAGGATCTGAAGATACGGTATTTATCCCACGGGGCCGGCACGCTCTGGACCGATCCGAGCATGAACATGAAGGATTTGTCGGCCAAGAAGATACTCGAAAAGGCCGCGGCAAAGACCGCCCCGCCGGCGTCGGGAGCTTCAAACACCGTGCCGCTCATACCGTGACCGCTCAGGAGACAAGACAATGGCGACAAGAACTAGAATCATTGCCTTCAGGGCGCGCCGCAAGCTCCTGCGAACTATCGGATCCGCGGGTTTCTGGGGCGGTGCGATCTTCCTGCTGCTGGACGTGACCACCCCGTTCCCCACGCCGGTCAGGGGCGCCTATGCGATATGGTGGCTGCTGGTCGTCGCCGCCGGAGCAGTCGTCTGGGTGCTGTCCAGGCGGCTGCCGGCGCTGGAGTTGATCGATCTGGCCGAAATGCACGAAGGCCGACTGACGATCCCGACAGTCATGCAGGAACTCGGCATACCGCTGAGTATGGCCGCCGCCGCCCTTAAGGCGATGGCCGACGACGATCTGGCCGACGAAACTCGGGACGACAAGCAGCGCGTATGGACGTTCCATGGAATTGACAAGACTCCTTTCGAGCAACAGACGATAGTGCCGGTCAAACCGAGTCATATAGCCGACAACTAGCGGCCCGAGATCGTCAAGCAGATGGAGCCGCTTCTTACCAAATGTCGGAATTCTAAAAGAACCGCGCCGTAGGGCCGCATCTGTTCAGCGGGACATCCGCCCACCGACAGATTGCAGGAAACGACTAGACGACAAAACCGCGGCTCCGACCGGATGCGGGCCTATTTGGCGTACGGCACCTTAACCACCGTGCCGACAACCTTGTATCCGGAGAATAGCGGATACATAACGCTGTAGTACGCACCGTCGATCATCAGGTTGGCGTCGCCTTTCTCCAATGCGGCGTCCGCGGCGTCCTTCAGATCAGCCCCTATGCCCAGGAAAGTTATGTCCGTGCCGGACGATCGGGTGGACGGCAGCTTGGTGACGTCAACATTCTTGCAGTAGATATTCTTGGTGGACAAGGCGGTGAAATCACCCAAACGCGTCTCGCAACCCGCACATGCCGACAGCAAGACCGCAACAATCAAAACAGATGAACTTTTCATTTTCACTTCCTTCAATTCGTATGCCTTACGATCCTGGTTGCCGCCTGACTACGGGGCGCCCTTCGACGGTGAATCTGGCCTGGCCGTAGATATATGGGATGTAGAAGAAGAAGTTCTCTATCCTGGCGTTGGTCAACATGTAAGCATTCTTGGACTCCAGCGCACGATCGAGCGCTTCTTTCAGACTCGGCTGTCCCGTTGGAACGAAGCATATGATATGCACTTCATGCTTCCCGACAACCTTCTCAGAAGACTCCTCGGCTTGCGAAGTGCTGAAATCGGACAGGTTGACGTTCTTGCTGGTCAGCACCGTGAAGTCACCCAGATTCGTTGTACAGCCGGCCGAGAACACGCACAGCAACAGGAACGGCGCCGTCAGCAATAGTACTTTCTTCCGCATAGAAACTCCTTTCATGCAATGGAAACTCGCACAATCCCACTGATTCGAAACAGTTAAAAGACCCAAACCATTAAACCACCGCCATTAGACTAACCGTTGAAGATCCGCGACCATCTCGATGCGATTATATCCGTCGGCCGCGATCAGGCAACCCCAATACGCAACATATGCTAAAAAAGAAGATGGCTCCGATAGCCCGCTCAGCTATAATGCCGCGAACCGCCGAGAACGAACATCATGAAAATCACAGTAACCAGCGACACTCACGGCCTGCATATGTCAGCCTTGACGCCTGGAGGCGAAGTATTCGTTCACGGCGGCGACATTACCCCAAGAGGCGCCCTGGCGGACTTGAGCGAATTCAATGACTGGCTGGGGACGCTCAATTACGAGCACAAGATCGTAATCGCCGGCAATCACGACTTCTGCTTCGAGACCAATCTCGATGAAGCCCGGGCGGCAATGTCGAATGCGATCCTCCTTCACGACGAGGGGATCGTGATTGACGGGGTCAAGTTCTACGGCAGCCCGTGGCAGCCGGAGTTCTTCGACTGGGCGTTCAACCTTCCGCGAGGCGAGCCGCTTCGAGAGAAGTGGCGCCTGATACCCGACGACACGGACGTGCTGATAACCCACGGCCCGCCGCTGGGGCACGGAGACATGACGGTAAGAGGCGAGCCTGTCGGCTGCGAGGACCTGCTGGACAGAATCAGAGTCGTCCAGCCGAAGATCCACGTGTTCGGCCACATCCACGAAGGCTTCGGAACAACCGTTGAAGGCGCCACTCTGTGCGTAAACGCTTCGTTCGCCGACGTAAGCTACAACCCCGCACATCAGCCGTTCGAGGTCGAGATATAGTTTCTCGATCAAGAGGATCGGCACAATCCTGCCGCCGATCGCATTGCACGACAATTGTTTCCTCCTGCCGCCGGCGTCCTCCATCTTCCAACTTTTCCCGCAATTGCATTGACAGTCCTGGAGATCACCTGTATATTTCTCCGTCTGACGGGTATTTTTCTGTCCTGATGGAACATCTCGGTGAGCGAGTTTTCGAGCCCCGGGAGTGGACCGGCCAAGGTCGCGGCAGCCGGTTCAGGTTCCGGGGACGGACCGCAGCCGCGATTCTGAAATACGTGCTTTTTTACTTGTGCGCCACGGATACCGATGACCGGCTAACCCCGTGCGCCCTGCTCGTCGCCGGGAGCGATGAGTCATAACCCGGTGGTGTAATAGGCAACACAGAAGTTTTTGGTACTTCCGTTCCAGGTTCGAGTCCTGGCCGGGTTGGTGTCTTTCGCCAGACTTCAAAGAGATGAACATGACGCAGCAAAACGACATTGAAATCTTGCCCGCGGAGATCAGGTGACATGCCTAATCTGAGACTGTTCGCCGGACGCGCCAACAGACCGCTTGCTGAGAAGATCAGCGAGTATCTCGGCATCGAGTTGGGCAATGTCAAGATCGAACCGTTCCCCGACGGCGAACTGATGATCAAACTCGACGAAGACGTTCGCGGCAAGGACGTCTTCATCGTTCAGTCAACCTGCAGCCCGGTCAACCGCAGCGTGATGGAGTTGCTGATCTTCATCGACTGCGCCCGCCGCGCGTCGGCCGAGCGAATCACCGCGGTGATCCCCTACTTCGGATACGCTCGCCAGGACCGCAAAGACGAAGGACGCACGCCGATCACGGCAAAGTTGGTGGCCAATCTGATCGCGACCGCCGGAGCCGATCGGGTCCTTACGATGGATTTGCACGCGGCCCAGATTCAGGGCTTCTTCGACATCCCGGTCGACAATCTGCTGGCCGAGCCGGTGTTGAGCCACCATTTCATCAGCGAAAACATCGAAGACCTCGTGCTCGTAAGCCCTGACGTGGGCAATGTTAAGCGTGCCCGCGTCTACGCTCATCGCATGAACGGCGAGTTGGCGATCGTCGACAAGCGCCGCCTGAGCGGACACGAAGTCGAAGTCGGCCATCTCATCGGCGACGTGGAAGGCAAGACGGTCCTGATGGTCGACGACATGATTTCGACCGCCGGGACGATATGCGAGGCCGCCCGGGTCTGCAAGGACTCCGGCGCCAAGAAGGTCCTGGTCGGCGCCACCCACGCGGTGCTCTGCGGGCCGGCGATTCAGCGTCTGCATGACGCTCCGATAGACGAAGTTATCGTAACCGACACCATTCCCGTCAGCGACGAGAAGCTTCAGGACCTGGGAAAAGGCAAGGTCCTGTCGGTCTCGCGCCTGATGGGCGAGGCGATACACCGTATCCATAACGACGAATCAGTCAGCAGCTTGTTTCACATGGACATAGACCGCTGACCGGAAGGCGACTGCCTCCGGTCCTGGAGAACGATGATGACAGAAGCATTGAAAGCGACGAAACGCACCGAAGGCGGCACGCGCAAGGCGCGCGCCCTGCGGAATGAAGGCCTGATGCCGGCCGTACTGTACGGACACGGACAGGAAACAGTATCTCTGACGCTGAACACGCATGACATGGAGCTTGCGATCAAGCACGGACAGAGACTCCTGAACGTCGAGGTCGAGGGCGAGCACCAGAATGTTCTGATCAAGGACATCCAGTGGGACACCTGGGGCAAGAAGGTTCTGCACGTTGACCTGACGCGGGTCAATCTGGACGAACTGGTCACAGTGACCGTTGCAATCAACCTGGTCGGCACCCCCGCGGGGCTGGACGACGGCGGCTCACTCCAGCAGGCGATGGCGTCCGCGGAAATCGAATGCCGCGTCGACCAGATTCCCGAGGAGATTCGAGTGCAGGTCAGCGGGATGCAGCTCAACGACGCGATCCACATGTCGGATGTCGAACTGCCCGAAGGCTCCAAGCTGCTCAGCGACCCGACCGCCCTGATCTGCAACGTGGTGATGATAGCCGAGGAAGCGGAAGCCGAAGAAGCCGAAGAAGCCGAAGGCTCCGCCGAACCGGAAGTCATCGGCGCCAAGCCCGACGAAGACGAAGCCGACGAATAATCGCCTGCCTGCGGACACCGACCCATGACAGCGGCCTTGAACGATCAAGACGACAGTTCGATCAAATTGGTTGTCGGGCTGGGCAATCCGGGAAAGCGATACGACAAGACGCGACACAACATAGGGTTCGAAGTTGTCGAAGAAGCGGCCAAACGCTGGTCGGCGACAGGACCCAAGGCGGCATTCGGCGGGCTGGCGTACGACGCCAGACCGGCCCTCGGCGACGGACGGGCGGCCAGAGTGCTGCTGTTACAACCGCATACGTTCATGAACTGCTCCGGACAGGCCGTCAGGAACATCGCAGGCTTCTACAAGGCCCGCATCGAAGACATCCTGATCGTGCTGGACGACCTGGCGCTGCCGATAGGGAAACTCCGGGTCCGCGCGGGCGGATCGGCCGGCGGACATAACGGACTGAGCGACATCATAAGACTGATGGGCTCAAACGCCGTCGCCAGACTGCGCATCGGAATCGGACAGTCGCCGGCGTTCATGGACACCGCAGATTACGTGCTGCAGCGTTTCGCCGACGACGAAGTCGACGCGATCCGCCAGGCCGTAAGACGCGCAGCAGGCGCCGTCGAAGAGTGGGTCTTCAACGGCTGCCGCAGTGCGATGGACACCTACAACCCAGACCCCGGGCCGGACCCGGGCGAAACACAACTAGAATCCAACCAGCAGTAAAGATAGCAAGAACGGAACCTGAATATGAGCAAAAGCAAGACTTACGAAGGCATGTTCCTGGTCCAATCGGGCTCGGATTTCCACGCAGCCAGTCAGCCGGTAAACACGGTCCTGGAGCGTTCGGACGCGGAAATCCTCTCGATGCAGCCATGGGAAGAGCGACGCCTGGCCTATGAGATCAAGGGCCACAAGCGAGGCCTGTACATCCTGACGTATTTCAAGATGGACCCGGCGAACCTCTCGGAACTGCATCGCGACTCGGAGCTGAATGAAGGCGTGCTGCGAATGATGATCCTGCGTCGCGACAAGCTGACCGACGAAGAGGTCAACACGCAGACGCCCGCGCAGGTCAACCAGCGTCAGGCCGAGGCCAGCGAAGCGGCCGCCGGCGCCGCAGCAGAAGCCGCCGCGGCTGCTGAGACCGAAACAACGCCGGAGGCTCCGGCGGCTGAAGCGGCTCCTGTCGCCGAAGGTGCTGCCGCAGCGGAGGCGCCCGCGGCCGACGCGGACGAACCCCCCGCCCCGGCTCCGGCTGTTGAAGAAGCCCCGATCGCCGAAGCCGCCCCAGAGGCCGAAGCAGCCCAGGCCGACGCCGGCGAGGAAGAAACGAAGGCCGGCGAAGCCTGAGCAGCGACCTAATCCTTTATTGGACCCCGCGTCCGCCCGCATTGGGGCCGCGATAAGAGGAACCGAAAATGGCCAACTACAACAAAGTCATACTGGCAGGCAACCTGACCCGTGACCCACAGTTGAGTTATACGCCCACCCAAACGCCCGTGGTGGATTTCGGTATCGCGATCAATCGAAAATATCGCGGACAGGACGGACAACAGCGTGAAGAAACCTGCTTCGTTGATTGCCGCGCATTCGCACGGCGGGCGGAAGTAATCAACCAGTGGTTCACAAAGGGCAAGCCGATACTCGTCGAGGGACGTCTGCATTTCTCGTCCTGGGAAAAAGATGGGCGAAAACACAGCAAGCTCCGAGTTGTCGTTGACACGTTCGAGTTCATGGGCTCGGCTCCCGGCGGACAAGGCGGCGGTCAGGGCGGATCATACGCCCCGCGCCAGCAGGCTCCGGCCCCGCAGCAGCAAGCCCCCCCGCCCCCGCAGCAACAACAGGCGCCGCAGTCCAATTACAGCGATGAAGCCCCTCCGCCCGACATGGACATGGGCAGCGAGGATATCCCGTTCTGACAGCGTCCGACCGCCCCGGCGGTCAGCGATCAGATAACAGTACAGAAACCACGACCAACACGAGGTGAGAGATTCGATGGCTAGAAAAAGGAAGCTTCCCACAGGGCGCTCCAAGTCGAATAAGAAACGACGATTCCGAGAGCAAGCCAAATGCCGCTTCTGTCGCGACAAGATCAAAGAAGTGGACTACAAGGACATCGGCACCCTGACGAAACTTACGACCAACCAGGGCAAGATGTTTTCCCGGAAACGAAGCGGAAACTGCGCAAAGCATCAGAGGTCGACCAAGCGTGCGGTGAAACGCGCCAGGTTCCTCGGGCTCATGCCCTACGTCGGCTGATACGCTGCGGATCCGGACTTGCATCATCCAGGTGCGATGAACCTGGGGCGCTGCGGACGATCGCTGGCGTTCCGAGCGATCGGCCCGTGGCGGCTGACCGAACCGACCGCTTATCACTGAGCATTCACAGACAACTACAACTACTGAATACCAGACACGAGGTGCAGACATGAAAGTGCTGCTTCGACAGAATGTAAGGAAACTTGGGCAGATCGGCGATCTCGTCGACGTGAAGCCCGGTTACGCACGCAACTATCTCCTCCCCCAGGGACTGGCGATCTCGCCGACCCCCGCGAACCTGAAGATTGTTGAGGCCGAAAGGCAGCGACACCTTGAGGAACTGGCTAAGATGCGCGAGGAGTTGGAAGCCAAGGCCACCCTGGTCAAGGGCAAAGAGATCACGATCTCCGCACGCGCCAACGCCGACGGACATCTGTACGGTTCGATCGGACCGGCGCAGATCGAGGCGGCTCTGGCCAACGAGAATATCTTCATCGACGCCAAGTACATCGAACTCGACACGCCGATCAGGCAGTTGGACAAGTACGACGTCCAGATCAGCTTCACCCCTGAAATTACGGCCACTATCCACATCTGGGTGCTGCCCAGCCAGGATTCCGACAAGGCCCGGACGCCCGATCCGTCGGACGAGAATGAATCCGAAGATACATCAGCAGTTGAAGATCAGCCCGCTGAAGATGTATAGTAGTGATCCGAAGGCGCAGTAACAGCCCGCGGATACGCTAACAGATGATTGAACACACCGCTCGGGTCCGGCGCGCCGGGCGCGAGCGGTGTTAATATGGAAGATCTGATGATGACCCAAGCCGCAGCCAGTTCTCCAACCGCAGCCGGCGGCCCGATCCAAAGGGTCCCGCCCCAGTCGATACCAGCCGAGGCGTGCGTGCTCGGGTCGATGATCCTCGACGCCAACTGCATCGATATTGTCGTCCAACTCCTCAGGGACGAGCACTTCTATCGCCCGGCGCACCAGTTGATCTTCCAGGTGCTGACAGAGATGAACGACGGCGGAGCCCCGATAGATCTCGTAACGGCCAAGGAGGAGTTGCTCAATCGCAAGCAACTCGAGCAGGTCGGCGGAATCGAGTATCTCGCAGACCTGGTCAGCGGAGTGCCAAACGCCGCCAGCGCCGAATACTACGCCGAGATCGTGCGCAACAAGGCCAAGCTCAGAATGCTGATCGCCGCCGGAACGGAGATCATAAATGACGCATACGACTCGCGCGACGATGCGACGACGATAATCGATCGCGCCGAAGTTGCGGTATTCGACATTTCCTCCGACCAGGCCGGGCAGCAGATCACCAGCATGAAGGAGCTTATCCAGCACACATTCGAGGTCCTGGAGAAAGCTGACGGGAGGGAAATCACCGGAATCAGAACCGGGTATCACCGCTTCGACGACATGACCTGCGGCCTGCAGGGCGGCGAGATGATCATCCTGGCGGCCAGGCCGTCGATGGGCAAGACCTCCCTCCTGCTCAACATGACCGAACACATGGGAGTAGTCGACCAGATCCCGATCGGGCTGTTCTCGCTGGAGATGTCCAAGGAGCAACTGGCCCAAAGACTGCTTTCGTCGTACGCCAAGTTCGACCTGCAGAAGATGCGCCGCGGGAACATTCAGACCGAAGACTGGACCGATCTGCAGCGGGCCGCGATGGACCTGGAAAACGCACCGATATACATCGACGACTCGCCGGAGTTGACGGTCATGCAACTGCGAGCCAAGGCCCGGCGCCTGAAGACCGCCTTCGACATACAATGCGTTCTGATCGACTATCTGCAGCTGATGTCGTATCACGGTCGAGCCGAAAACCGCCAGGCACAGGTCGCCGAGATGTCGCGCGGACTCAAGGCGCTGGCGCGAGAATTGGAGATACCGGTCGTAGTGGCCGCCCAGTTAAACCGCGGACCGGCCGATCGCCCCTCGCACACGCCGCGAATGAGCGACCTTCGAGAATCGGGCTCGATCGAACAGGACGCCGACGTAGTCTCCCTGCTGCACCTGGAGGACTACTACCACCGCGGCGAACCGGATTACGTTCCCACCAACATCACTCAACTCATCATCGCCAAGCAGAGAAACGGCCCGACAGGCATCGTCGACCTGACATTCCTGCCCAACTGCACGAGATTCGAAACCGCCGCGCCGACGTACTAACCGTCGGCTATTTCGCCACGCGCGGAATCCATATCCGCATCGACGAAAGTCCGCGATTGGCCCATACGTTGTACGGAATCGCGTTGAGTTTCACTCGTTTTCCCGCCGCATCGGCCGCGTCGAAAGTCAGACGCACAATCCCGCCGAGGATCTTGTCGGGCGTCTGGCTGAACTTCACATCCGCCGGAATAGACACGGCAAACAGATCGATGTCCGGATTATCGGACCCCTCCAGACAGTAGACCATCGGACCGCGGAAGATCGCGACCTTACCGGTCTGATCCGGCACTTTCGCACTTCCCTCCACGAGCCGTACGGTCATTGGGAACGTCAACTTGACAACGTCTCCAGCCTTCCATTGACGGTCTATCTTGAGGTACGCCCCGGCCCTGACGGCCCCCGCGGATTGACCGTTGCAGGTCGCCGAGGCGCCTTCAGCCCAGGCGGGGACACGCAGCGACATCGCGAACTTCGCGTCGGATTTGACGCTGATCTTAACGTCGCCGCTGCGTGGATAGTCGGTTTCCTGCTCGAGTTTGACGCCGGCTCCGCCGATCCGGGTCGCGAGCTTCGACGTGTTGTACATATTGACCTGAACGCCGGAATCGTCAACCGTGTAGATGTACTGCTGCATCGATCCCAGCAGGCGATGGACGTTCGGCGGGCAGCAGGGACATCCGTGCCAAGGCTTCCTGGCCGCCCCCTTCTTCGTTTCCATTCGATTGGAGTAGAAATACTCCGTCCCGCTCAGCGAGATCCCCACCAGCGTCGCGTTGTAGAAGCATCGCTCCATGTAGTCGGCATACTTGACATCGCCCGTAGCCAGCATCATTCGATGGTTCCAAAGCACAAGCGACAGCGCCGCACACGTCTCGCAGTAGCTCCTGGCGTTGGGCAGCTCGAACGCCTTGCCGTAAGACTCCCCCGGTCCGCCGGAACCCACGCCGCCTGTGATGTACATTTTCCGTTCGTGCACGTCGGTCCACATCTTCTTGAGCTGCGTCAGCATCCAAGCCTGACCGTACTCCATGTAAACGTCGGTCCCGCCGCACAGCAGCAGCGTCTCCTGCACTGCATGACCCCAGATCTCCCTGAATTTCCAGAAGTCGTACTGGTCCAGCGTGTGCTTGGCGAACTCCAGGTACCGCCTGTCGCCGGTGACGCGGTATAGTTCGACCATAGCCATCTCGTGATCGGGGTGCTCGTACTTGAGATTCGGGCGGTTGTTGCGATTGCGGGTGTACGGGAGCTTTTTGGGCGCCGAGAACTTGTCGCAGATCAGGTCCGCGAATTTCACCGCCGCGTTCAGCAGCTTCCGATCGCCGGTCGCCCGATACCAGGCGATCGCCGCCTGGGTGAAGTGCCCGAAATTATAGAATTCAAACCGGTTGTTCGGCTTAAATCTGTTGTCAGGATTCTTCTTCTTTATCTGCGGATTTTCGTAGTACGTGTTCAGGTAGCCGTCGCCGCACTGGGCTGAGAGGATGTCGGCGTTCGTCTTCGCGAACGCCTTGGCGATCTTGTCGCTGCGGGGCGCGTAGTATCCGGCGGCCTCGACGAGCTTGTAGACGAACTCGTTGCAGTTGGCCCAGCCCGAATGCTTCTTGTCGAGCTTCTTCCCTACGATCCGGAAATTCTCTATAAAGCCGTGGTCCTCAAACTTGGCCAGATAGTCCAGCACTCCTTTGTCCATCGAACGATCGATATAAGGCTTCAGATAGCCGCCGGTGATCGCAGCGTCCGAGAATCCGACCGGCTTCAGTCTTGCGTACTCGTACGCCGTCGGCGCATTCCGGGGCTCGGCTGACGGGCTCCTGGCCTCACAAGCGATCTGCAGGCTCGCAAGCGTTACTGTAAGCACAATGAGGAAAACCGCCGCCATAGGTCTGTTCATCGCCGTCGATCGTCGATTCGAATTCATGCAATACTCTCCTTAGCCTCTCGATCGTCGGGGCCGCATGCCTTGAGTCTACCTTGTTTTTGACCGGCGACCGAATTACACTGTGGGATTGTAATCTCATCCGGTCGAACTGGAACTACAGAAGCATAGGGTCTTATGTTCAAAGTCACAAGATACGGGCTCAAGATAATCGTCATCGCCTCAGTCGCGGCGCTTGCAATGCTGTGCATTGTGCTGGCGTTGTGGTCTCTCCTGCCGTGGTGGGCGCTGGTCATTCTCATTGCGCCTGATCTGGCTGTCTACTGGTGGGTGCTCTGGTTCTTCCGCGATCCCGAACGAGACACTCCCCAGGACGAAGGTCTTTTCATATCTCCCGCTGACGGACGCATCGCCGACATAACAAACGTCGGCCCAGACAGCGAATTGGGCCGCGACGGCATTCGAGTAGGCGTTTTCATGAACATCTTCAACGTCCATTTGACCCGCTGCCCGGCAGATGCCGTCGTCGAATCGGTCGAGCACAAGCCCGGGCTTTTCCTGGACGTAAGAGATCCGCACGCCTCGGAACGCAATGAATCGACCACCATACGCCTCAAGTACGAGCACCGCGGAGTCGAGTACCCCTTATTGGTCCGCCAGATCGCCGGACTAGTGGCCAGGCGGATCGTGACGGACCTGACTGCGGGGCAATCAGCAACTCGCGGCCAGCGGATCGGGATGATCAGATTCGGATCGCGACTGGAACTGCTTGTTCCGTCCGAACTGGTCTCGACGGTCTGCGTAGATGTCGGGCAGGTCAGCCGCGGAGCCGAAACCATACTGATCGAATCGGATCGGGGAGGTGACTGATGAATGCTGCTGAGGCCCACGAAACCGACCGGCAGCCGACAAAGGCCCAGCGCCGCGAAAGACGCGCAGAACGCCGGCGCCGCAGAATTGTCGCCAGTATCGCCGTTCTTCCCAGCCTGCTGACTCTGTCCAACGGGCTGCTGGGCTTTGCGGCGATCGCTGTGGCCACCAGGCAGGAGACCGCCTTCACGACCGCCCTTTCGAATCAGGCTATAGCCGTCTGGCTCCTGGTCGGGGCGATGCTGTGCGACATGCTCGACGGACGAGTGGCCAGGATGACTCACGTTACCAGCGACTTCGGCGGACAGCTCGACAGCATGTGCGACATTATCAGCTTCGGCGTGGCCCCCGCGATGGTTATGCTGCGAACCTCTGTGCTGACGATGCACGAGGCGCTCGGCGTTGAAGCGCACAGGACATTCGAAAGAGCAATCTGGTGCTGTGCGGCGGTTTACGTCGCGTGCGCGGTGATCAGACTCGCGAGATTCAACGTGGAGAACGAGCCCGACGAATCTGCGCACATGGACTTCAAAGGTCTCCCGTCGCCGGGAGCGGCGGCCGGACTGCTGAGCCTCATCCTTTTGTTCGAGCATTTCAGGAACAAGGGCGATGGTGGTTGGATGGCCAACTCGCTGCTCAAGGCCGACTGGTTCGACGGACAATGGCTCCTGGTGACCGTCTGCATACTCCTTCCCGCCGCCGCAGCGGTAATCGGACTGCTGATGGTCTCGCAACTGCCCTACGCGCATCTCCTGAACAAGTACATGCGAGGCAAGAAACCGGTCGGATATCTGATCAAGATGATGCTTCTAGTCCTGATTGTGGTCGTGATCCCGCTGGTCGCACTGACAATAGCCACTCAGATATTCGTTTTCTCGGCCCCGGCGAAGGCCCTGATCGCCAAGATCCAAGACAAGCGGGACCGAGATCAGCCTGATGCGCCGGTCGAGGAGCCCGCCGAAGCGACCGAAGCGTCGTAAGCCGCCGCTTTCACTCCCATCGTACGTCGCGGAGCATCGCCTGGATAGTGGTCTGTCCTCTGAAGGTGTTCAATTGCGGTTCGAATGCGGCGTCAACCGTATTGACGCCGACAAGCGCTTCAGTCAGATCGCCCATACCGAAACCCACGCCGCGAATAGTCGTCCCGTCCTGTCCGAGCGTAATGCTGACTGTCGTACCGCTTTGTCCGATGCGACGGGGTGCGGCGATTATTCTGCACCCCATGGCGACGACGACCGGAGCGGCGTTCCCCCGCCCGAACGGAGCCATATCGGTCAGCCTGCGAACAGCGTTGTAGTTCAACTCAGCAAGCCTCGCCGTCGCGTCGATTCGCAAAACGGGAGCCATCTGCTCATCGGTTATGTGAGATGAGGCGTAACTGACGAAAGCGTCTGAAAATGCGGAGAATTTGTCCGGGATGATCGTAAGCCCGGCGGCCATCGCGTGACCGCCAAAACCATCGAGATGCTTGGCGCAGGCTCCAAGGGCCTGGTACATGTTGAATCCGTCGATGCTCCTGCACGAACCGCGGGCCTCATCGCCGTCGAAGGAAATCACAATCGCCGGGCGGTCGTACCGCCCGACAAGGCGAGAGGCGACTATGCCGATCACGCCGCCGTGCCAGTCGCCGCTTGCGACAACAATCGCGCGGCGATCGGGCGCGGCCAGCCCGCCCGACTCGATCATTTCAACGGCCCGGTCGGTGATCTCGTTCTGGATCTTCCGCCGCTCGGTATTCTGCTGATCGAGATATTCCGCAATCTCCCGCGAGCGTTGCTGCGAGGCGCCGGTGAGCATTTCAACCGCCAGTCGTGCGTGGCCCATCCTACCGGCGGCGTTCAATCGCGGCCCCAGGACAAACCCGACGTGGTGCGCGGTGAGTTTTTCGCCGACAAGCCCCGCCGACTCCAACAGAGCACGCAGCCCGACGTGCTCGGTGCCCTTCAGACCCTTCAACCCATAGGCCGCCAGAACCCGATTTTCGCCGATAAGCGGCACGATGTCGGCGATGGTTCCCAACGCAGCCAGACAAGTCGCATCCAGCAGGAACTGCCGCATCCTGTCATCCACGCGATTGGACCCGCAGATCGCCCTGGCCGCCTGCCAGGCCAACTTGAACGCCACACCCGCCCCCGCAAGATTCGCGTTGGGATACTCTCCGCCCGGAAGCGCCGGATGCACTATCGCATCGGCCGCCGGCAGTTCGGAGCCCAAACTGTGGTGATCGGTAACGATAACTTCCAGTCCGGCGGATTTGGCCTGTGCAACCTCCCGGACGGCTGAAATCCCGCAGTCGACAGTCACCATCATCGCCGCGCCGTCGGCTATGATCTTGTCAACGGCGCCGCTGTTGAGCCCGTAACCTTCTTCAATGCGATGCGGAACGTAGAAGTCCGCGTCGGCTCCGACCATACTGAGAAGAGAATGCAGAATCGCCGCACCGGTTATTCCGTCGACGTCATAATCGCCGTAAATCAAGATCTTGCGGCTGTCGGCAACCGCCCTGGCGATAAGCTCGGCCGCCCGAACAGCGCCGCTGAGAAGCTCCGGATCGTGAAGATCGCTGAGCTTGGGTTCGAGAAAACCCCTGGCGGTCACCGGATCGTCAAGCCCCCGATTGTACAGCACCTGTGCGGTAAGCGGGTCGGCGGATATCGCCCGCCCCAGCGCATCGGCGCCGTCAAACGGTTCGGCGATTTCCCATCGCAATCGATTCGGACTCCAACTGCTTCTAGCCATTAGCCGATCCCGCGGGCGCCTGAGGCGGCGTTTATCTCCCGCCGCCCGAACGCGGCGCAGAGGCCTCTTTCGCCTTATGCTTGCGCGCCTTCGACAGGGCGAAAACGTACTGAATAGTCACGCCGAGCAGGCACATGGCCCCGGCGACGATAAGCGGTATCGAGGCGCCGGACCACTCATTGGGCCAGCCGGTCTTGTTGCCCTGGGTCAGCGCAATAACCGCGCCGCCGACGGCAAGCATCGCCCCGGCAAGCGAGGTCATCACAATCGTTATGAAACGCTGTTTCCAGAATCCGATCATCACGGGAATCAGCATCAGGGGAGTCATAACCAGAAGCATGAGCCCCCACTGACCAGGCCAGATCCTGGCGCTTGCCTCCTGGAAATACCTTGCCAGATCTTCGGCCCACTGCGTCATGGTCGCGCCGTCCACCGGTGCGATTCTCGGCGAGCGGTCTCGGGGCAGCGTTGGAAGGACTCGTGCGGCCAGGAGAATTCCTCCCACCGATGAACAGAGGGCGCCGGCCAGTATCGCCCACAGGAAAGGGGCTCCGACAAATCCCAGGACGCCAAGCACTGACGCAACGGCGGCCCTTGCGATCCAGGGATCGACGCGTATCAGTCCGGCCAGAATACCGCCGCACGCGAGGCCCGCCCCAACCCCGGCCAGCCCCAGCACGAGGCGCGACCAGAATCGTCCCCACCCAACCATCATCAGCCCAACCACTATAGACGCACCGGCCGCCCCATACGCTACGGCGTTCGACAAATCCGCCATCGGCGGGACAGATATATCCATAATCACAGGCCTCCATGCATTTTCAAGTCAGTTTCCATCCGACCGGTTGTCAAGTTTCCTGAGTTCATTGCGGGCCAGTTCAACCTGCTGCGAATCGTCGAGCCTGTCGATCGCGCGTCGAAGCATCTCCGCACTCTGGTCCGGTTGACTAAGATATCGGCCGTAAAGCAGTCCCAGCAGCAGATATATCTCGCCCATACGCTCGTAAGTTTCGTGATGACTGCGGAACAGTTCGTACGCCGCGGCGGCCTGAGAGTGTCGCCCGTCATGCATCAACTGGTTAGAGACGTCCAGATGCTCCTGTCGGGGCAATACCGAGTCGGGGTTCATCGACACCAGTTCCAGATACCTGACCGTAGCGGCCTGGAGATCATGCCGCTTGCAGGCGTCGGATATCTCCCGCCGCAATTCCAGTTCGCGCACCTGTTCGCTGCTCAAAACGGGCGGAGGGACCGGCTTGGCTCGCGTCCATTGCCTGGAGCCCGGCTGCCCGGTGGCGCCCATCCGACTGAACGGATCGTATCCCTGGGCGGCCATGCGCCTGTAACGGCTCCGGCGGTGCGCCGAGCGGATCATGTGCAGCAGATCGAACGAGTCGCGGGGCAGAATCTTGGTCAAAAGCAATATTGAAGCTGTCGATATGCCGAACAGGTATCCGCTGATGTGCGCCTCGTAGGCCACTCCGTCCCCGTCGCCAAGCGACGAGTAGGCGTCCATGACGAACCGGAAGATGAGGAAGTACATGCTGGATATGCGGAATGTCGTGATCAGGTAGAACCACAGCACAATCGTAAGGCGCGTCAGCGGAAGCAGCACAAGATAGGCGCCCGTGACCGCGGAGATCGCGCCGGAGGCCCCCAGTACCGGAGCGTTGGAAAACGCCATATGACCGAGCCCGGCCAATACCCCGCCGGCAAGATAGAAAGCCGCATAGCCAACGTTGCCCAATCGGTCGTTTATCGCATTGCCGAACACCCACAGCGTTATCATATTACCAGCCAGGTGCATGAAGCCCGAATGCAGAAACATCGAGGTGAAGAACTGGTGCAACTGCGGATCGGTCGGGTAGAGCATCAGTTTCGCCTGGCGCAGGCGGTCTATGCCGATCTGGGTCTCCAGATTGTAACCCATCACGAAGATGATCACGTTCGCCGCCAGCAGCGCATAGTTGACCATCGGGGTGCTTCTCATCCGATAATCGCTGCCTACCGGTATTGGTATCATCTGGAATCAGCCTCGTATCTCAGTCGTTCGAGCAAAATCACGCATCGGGCGAATCTCGCCCAGCGCAACAGTGTACGCGCTGGACGCCGAACAGTAAACCAATACCACGCTTGAATCCTGAACGGATGAACATATAGTTACTGTACTGACCCGACAAAACGCATCCTTGGAGAATCGCTGCTAATGCTCGCACTGTCGCTTATTCCGCAGGGTATCCCCGATACTGCGTTGTTCCTGATCGTCGGTTCGCTCGCCGCAATGGTTTTCGGCATGTCCAAAACCGGTTTCGGCAGCGGCGTGAGCATTCTGGCGGTGCCGCTGATGATTTACGCCTGTAGCCACAAGGCCGCCCTGGCCGTCGGAATAATGCTCCCAATACTGATCGTCGCCGACTACGTGGCCGTGATAAGCTGGTGGAAAAAGTGGTCCGTGCGGACTGTCGCGGCGCTCCTGCCGTCGACGATAGCGGGAATAGTGCTCGGCGGAGCGGCGCTGGCGATCTTCCGGCAGATGAAGATCAATCCCAAGACATCGGCCGCCAACGCATGGCTGATGCTCGGGATAGGGATCATAGCACTGGGCTTTGTCGCCCTGCACGTAGTCAACCGCTTCATCGGACGCATCGACGCCTTCCGCCCGCGAAAACGGCACACGCTCGTGGCCGGAACAGCCGCAGGTTTCACCTCGACGCTCGCACACGCCGCCGGGCCGGTCATTACGATGTACCTTCTGCCGCAAAAACGGTCCAAAGGCGCCTATGTCGCCACAACCGCCCTTTTCTTCTGGACCGCCAACCAGATCAAGCTGATGCCCTACCTCTGCCTGAACATGATAAACACCGAAACGCTCGGAGCCGGACTGGTGCTCATGCCCGCGATCATCGTCGGAGCATTTCTGGGGAGGTTCCTGCACCATCGGGTCGGACCAACGCAATTCACCGTGATCGTCTACGTGCTGTTGGCGATCGCGGGCGGACATATGTGTTACAAGGCCGTCGATCAACTGACTCAATAGGCCCATCGCGCCGCTGCTCCGTCGCAAGCGTTTTATGCTGGCCTGCCCGACACAGGAGCAATATTATGTTGGACAACCTGGAGCTTTACGCCGATCAGTAATCTGAAAGGACAGCTTATGAATCCCGCCATAGGCAAGAGAATCGTACTGGCGTTTCTGGTGTTAATCGCAGCATCCGCACTCACCGGCTGCACCAAGAAGATAACGATCACCCAATACCCGGTGTTCTGGGAACGGGCGCCCAAGACGATCGCCGTAACGCCATTTCGCAACGAAACCAACATACGCCACATTGGAATGGGAGTCACAAGCGATCTGGCGACAAGACTTTCGTCCAACGGAAGCTACAAAGTTTACGACCGCACCCTGCTGAAAGCGTATCTCAACGAACACGATCTGCAGATGGCCTTCAGCAACGACGAACAGGTCGCCGCGTCGGCAATGGCTAAAATAGGAAAGGTCAACGCAATACTCACAGGAGCGGTGACGACCTGCAACTGGCCGCCCACGCGAAGCGAGTACAGGGTCATATCGCAACGGTTCTACAATCCCAACGGAACCAGCTACACCAGGCCGATACGGCAGTACGTCTACACCAACGAGGCCGAGATAACCGCAAACGCCGCACTGTTGCGGATAACGCCGAACGGGCCGGTGACGATACACACTACTCCCGTGCGCGGCTACGTCAAATCAGCCGGCCCCAAACCGCAGCACAGCCGGGAGGCTTGCCTGGCAATCGCACGGGCCCAGGTCGTAAGGCAGCTTATCGATGAGTTCGCCGTTGTCAGGAAGATCATCAAAGTCAAACCGTCTGAGTCGTTCTTCACCGCCACCGGACAGCCTTACGCCGGCGAGTGGCCCGACACCAAGAACTTCTCGATCTCGTCCGGCCAGAAAATCATTCTTGTAATGAAACTCCCGCCCCGCTGCCGCCGAAACAGGTTCACGATCACCGTGAACAAGAAGGATGATCGCAAGGAGCTGTTCAGGCAAGAAGTGTCGTGGACCAGGGAGATGTCGGCCAATCCGGGCGGGAAGCAGTTTGTTTTCGACCCGTCTGATCTGGCTTCCAGGGGCGGCGGGCCGGGACAATATGTAATCAGACTTTACTCAGGCCAGCCCAAGCCCGCGATCGAGCACAAGATAAAGATCAAGCCTTGAGGCGTGTGAAACTCCATATTTTGCGAATTATCGCCACAAACGCTTGACACCGGCCCGGGCCGCGGCTAATATAATCGCACAGACCGCGGGGTAGAGCAGTCTGGTAGCTCGTCGGGCTCATAACCCGGAGGTCGCAGGTTC
>Ga0180435_10000951_pt1 | contig 30562 bp, 16 predicted proteins | sample SS_ome_3_FD_132467 | JGI IMG/M metagenome (GOLD analysis project Ga0180435, IMG submission 132467) | Hypersaline lake sediment archaeal communities from the Salton Sea, California, USA - SS_3_S_1 metaG | ecosystem: Environmental > Aquatic > Non-marine Saline and Alkaline > Hypersaline >... | reverse complement strand
TCGTCCTTCGCGTAAACCCATCGGCCGATGCCGGCGATGAACCCGGGCAGTTTTGCCGGGCAACAGAACAGGTAGCGTAGACGCACGCTGGCATATGCTTTTTCGACTCGCGTCTTCCGCGCGGCCAGTCGATTCGGGTAGAAGTACTTCGTTCCATCAAGCGAAATCCCCACGAGTCCCGCGTTGTAGGCCTCGATCTCGACCAGGTCGGCGTACTTGGCGTCACCGTGAAGCAGGTTCAGGCGGTGGTTCCATTGTCCGTGGGCGATGTTCGCGCAACATTCGCAATAGCACTGGAAGTTGTCCAGCACGTAGTCGTCGGCGAGTTGTTCCCAGCGCGCCGGCCCACCGACGCCGCCGGTGACGTAGATGCGACGGTCCACGATGCTGTGCCAGAGACTGCCGAGCGCCTCGCGGGTCTCCGGCTGGCCGAGGTGGCGGGACAGGTCCGTGGCGGCGCTGTACAGGTACTGGATCCGCACGGCATGCCCCCATGCCTTGCGCTGTTGGACGATCGGTTTCAACGACTCGCCGTCGCCCCGATCGAGCGACCGCCCGTGGTGACCGTCGTGGACGATGTGGTTGGCCAACTCGAGATACTTCCTCTGGCCGGTCGCCTCGTATAGCTTGACCAGACCGATCCCGGCTTGCGTATGATCGGCGTAGTCGATCGGTTGGTCCAGCGGGAATCGGCGATGGACGTGGTCGGCCATCTTGACGGCGATGTCGAGAAAGTTGCGCTTGCCGGTGGCGCGGTAGTGGGCCGCGGCGGCCTCGAATAGATGGCCCGCGGAGTATAACTGCCCCACACCCAAGGGAAATTGCTCGATCGTGCCTTTGAATCGCTGGTCGGCGCCGTAGCCACGGCGCTCCTTCTCGGTATTCGGCGGACTCTGGGGATGATCGTCCGGGAGCATGAACATCTGGTTGATGTAGCCGTCGTCGTCCTGCGCCGCGGCGTACAGCTCGATCAGCTTGTCGATCTGGCTTTCCAACTTCGGGTCGCGTCGCCAGGCCAACGTATAGGACGCGGCCTCCATGATCTTCCAGAGGTCCGAGTCCGGCGAGTTGTAGGTCCGGATCCGTCCCTCTTTATCGCGGCCGGCGATGATCCGCAGATTGCCGATCTTGCCCTGCCGTTCGGCAATCGAAAGCACGTCCGGGATGGTCACCTTCTGATCGGCCTCGATCCGGGGCGCCCAGAAGCCGTCCTCGATATGCACCCTCTCGAACGGGACCTCCTGGAGCGTGGCGTGAGGAGCCGTTACGACCGATGCATCGGCCGACATGAGATGATCGCCTTTGCACGCATCGCCGTCGGGGGACCGTTCGGATGAACACCCGGGACTGATCACGACGAGCACGACCAGATAGAACAATGCCCCAAAGATCATCGAGCGTCTAGAAATTCGGGGAATTAGGAGACGTGGCAACTTCATTAAGCCTGTCCTTTCTTCTTCGGTTTGCGACCGCGTTTCTTGCCGGTCAGCCGGCGCCCGCAGGGCGATGGTGATAAGGCATGCAATCGTAAGCTGTTTCATAGTAAATCTCCCTTTCCGTACTTAGACATCGCCTGTTCGTGCAGGCGATGTCAGCCTTCCGGGAACGCTCCGATGGCCGATCGTTTGATGATGCGATTCTCGATCCAGTTCTGTCTATACCACGAGGACGCCGGGAAGGTGTCGTTCAGCGACGTCATCTTGTCTTTCAACGCCTTGCGGAAATCGACCAGGCGTTCCTGGTGGGCAGACGCCTCGGCGAGGTTCTTCATCTGGTACGGGTCGTCGATGTTATCGAACAGAAGCTCCTTCCTGCCCAAGCCCTTCCTCTTCCATCCGCGGAACACCGCATAGGTATACTGCTTGTTCCTGAGCGCACGCCATTCGTGGCCGTCTTCCCAGGCGGCGCAGGCGCCGGTGTTCATCAGGAATGCGTGTTCGGGGGCGGGGCCTTTCTTACCGAATGCGCAATGGCTCAGATCTACGCCTTCGACTTCTTTGGGTATGGGCAAACCTGCAAACCTCAGCAGCGTGGGCATGATGTCCACGGTGTTCATGCACGCGTCGGAAACATGTCCCTTGGGGATCTTGCCAGGCCAGCGGATCAGGAACGGGACGCGGGCGGCTTCTTCGTAGAAAATGTTCTTCATCATCCTGCCGTGTGCTCCGAACATCTCACCGTGGTCCGAGGTGAACACGATAATCGTATTGTCTGCGATCCCCGCGGTGTCAACCGCATCAAGCACCCTGCCGACGTTCCAGTCCAGGTTCGCCGTCATCGCGTAATAGATCTGCTTCCACTTGTTAATCTTGGCTGGGTCGTGATGGTAGTTCGACCATCCGTCGCCGTACGGGTCCTTCTTCTGCGTGTAGTTCGGGGCTGCGGGGAACTTCACATCCTTGAACATGTCGCGCCACTTGGCCGACACGTTATTGTCCCCCCACGGACTATGCGGCGTGCCGACGCTAAGTGTCAGGTAAAACGGTTTGCTTTTACCCTTGGCCTTCTTGATAAAGTCGATCGCCAGGTCCGTCTGCCCGTCGGGTTCGTAGACGTCCTTACCGAAGAATATCTTCTTGGGCGATTCAGTGTGATAGTAGGCGTTGTAGTAGATGTGATGGAAACCGTACGCCGCCCAGTATCCGTCAAAGCCCAGCCTGTGCGGACCGCGCGGAGTAAACGAGTTCTTGGGCTCGTCGTGATGCCCCAACTGGTTCGCGTAAAGATGCCACTTGCCAACATACCCCGTCTCGTATCCGGCTCGCGTAAGGCAATGGCCCAGGCACGTGTGGTTGGGATCCAGGCGAAGTTCGTTGATCACCATACCGGTGCTGCTGGTGTACTTTCCCGTAAACAGCGATGCGCGGTAGGCGCTGCAGACGGGCATTGACGAGACGGCCTGGCGGAAATTAACGCCCGACGCGGCGAGTTTGTCCAGATTCGGCGTGCGTGCCTGCTTGTCGCCGGCATAACCGCAAGATTGATACCGAAGCTGGTCGGCCAAGATGAAGATGATGTTAGGCCTTGTCGGAGTCACGCCTTCTTTCGCCAAAGCCCCCGAAGCGATTGTCGCGGCGGTCAGGCCCATTCCCATTCGCTTGATTAACTCGCGTCTTGATATACTCATTGTTGTTCTCACGGTTCGTCGCTACTCCAGCGTAACCAGCACGCGATCCCAGCGGTTCTTGCCCCAGTCTATTTCCGGCAGGACCGAGTCGTAGAAGTATTTGTAATATACCCAGAACGACTTGCCCGTAACTTCATTGTCGGCGCCGAGGGACACTATCGACGGGTAGTCATGTAGGCGATTGTCACCGTGGATCGCTTTCCAATCGCTCCAGACGATCCCGTCGCGGGAGAACGAGATAACGATCGACGAGAACCGCCCCCGCCCGCCTTCGGGGCGAACCTTGCCCGTCCGGGTGACCATTACGAACTTCTTGGCGTGGCTGTTGTACGCCGCGTCACCGTGCAGGTAGCCCAACGGCTTGATGTTCAACGCGGTGAACTCACCGCCCATGCCGGAAGAATCCCAGGCGCCGTTTTTGTACTTCTTCCAGGGCGTCGTTTGCAGTTTTCCCGCTGCTGTCATCACGTCGGCGATTTTGGCCCGCGCGACCGCGGCGCCGTTAATAAACTCCTCAGAGCTCTCTTTGGTGTCGGTGTAGTAGAGATAAAAATACCCGTCGGCGATCACGTAATTCGCCAGTCCCGTATTCGCAAACGGGTGATGACCCTTGAGATTCTCCGGGCTCCATCGATCGTGCCACGTCTTGTAGCTCAGGTCCGGTTCGAGGATATATCCGCACCAGTCGAACGTCTTGCCTTGGTCTTTCGAGATCGCCAACCCGAAGCGAAAGTAAACCTCGCCGCGGTCCCGGGCATGATGCTCCAAATGCACAAAGCCGAGAATATGCCCGGTTTTCGGATCGCGATAGACATTGGCTATCCAGCTTGCGTTGCCCCAGCGACGATCGACTTCGAAACCAAGCCGCGTGTCCTTGTACGCATCGGGCAGGCCCTGAATGTCGCCACCGTTTACGACGACTTCGGCCATCGGATTGGCCCTCGGGCCTATAGTGTGAACCAGCTTGAAACGGTTAGTGAAGAACCACTTGCAAGCCGCGTCGTTCTCGTTGGCGACTACGTATATGCTCGCGTCCACGCCCCGCACGCGGGCGGCGCTGAACTGCTGCTGGGAGATAATCGTCTCCGGGGCGCCCAGGGTAAACGCCTGATCCGCCCGGCCGCAACCGGCAAGCAAAACGAGCAATAACAGCACTGACAATCTCGACATACGCGATCCTCTACTAATGGAAATTCGATTCGGCGACTCAGAAGTCGGGGATTATTTGGCTTCGATCTTCGGCCAGATGCGTCCCACTTCATTCATCGTCATCGACACGAGCTTCACATCGCCGCCGCTAACCGTCAGGCCCAGGCTGGAGTTGTCGGGCTTGAACGGCAGGTGATACGACGCCGAGAAGACTCCGCCAGCGGAGAATATCTCGAGCTGCGCCCAGTCGACAATCATGCGGACAGTCAAAATCCCGTTCTTGTCCGGGCTGAGAGTCAGGTTCTTTTTCAGGTATTTCGCCTTGCCCCTGGGAAGTCCGACACACATCTTCTTGTTGGCGATGTCATACTTGAAAGGGAGCTGGGCGATCCGGAAGTCTATCGACGTTGCGCTTGTATCGGTCAGATCGAAGACCGCGGTCATGTCGAACGTCTTGGATTTGACATCCTTGAGGATGTTCGCCCCGGGCTTCATGGTCTGCTTGTCCAGCTTTATGGGCTTGCCCTTGTAGAGCTTCTTTAGGTCCTCGATCGGGGTTCGCGTGATGCGCATCGCTCCATTGTAGGTCACGAGTCCCACGACAACGGGGATCGTCGCGTTCCGCTCCCAGCCCTTTTCGCCAACGCCGCCGTTCCAGCGGTCGTTCCAGGCGATTTGCAGCAGTTTATCGTTAGGCATGTTAGGTCGGAAGAACGTCTGGGCGGCGTAGAAGTCCCGGCCGTTATCCATCAGCACCGGATCCTGCTCCTTGATAAACTGTTTACCGTCAAACTGCCCGACCAGATAGGAACCGTCGGCGTCCTGCAGCACCCATTTCATTTTCTTTTTGTTTCCGTCAAGGGGAAGCTCGTAGATGTCGGGGCATTCGTAACCGAACCTGATATTGCTGAGTTTCTCCCACTTGATCAGGTCCTTGGAACCGTAGAACGTGGTTCCTCCCTGGTAGATCGCGTTGATCCATGTCTTGCTCGGCTCATGCCAGAACACGTGGGGATCGCGCGGATTGGCGCCCCTGGTCCGGTTGGCGACAGGGTTGGCTTTATAGTCGTGCCAGGTCTTCCCGCCGTCGTTGCTCCAGGCCAGGCACGTTCCGCAAGCCGTACCGGTGTAGATGGCGACCATCGCTTCCTTCTTTGAGCCGGTGATCTTCTCTGCAGTCTCGCCCGAAACCACAACCCCGCAACCGGAATAAACCTGGTCTCCGCTTACGTTCTTGGTTTTCGCGGGCAAAAACGTTTTCTGCGGGATCAAAGCGACGCCTTCATCGTTCCAGTGGATCAGGTCCTTGCTGGTTGCGTATCCGCCGTGGCGGATCTTCTTGCCCCACTGGTAAATCATGTGATATTTACCATCGTGGTACATCAGCGCGTTAATGTCGTTCATCCATTCGGACTTGGGGCTGAAGTGAAACTGCCCGCGGAAATTCTCGGTGTAAGTTACGTTTTTCGGGTGCGGATCGTACTGAGCCCAAGCAGTGCTCGCCTGCAAGGCAATAGCGATAGCGAATGCAATGAATAGATGTTTCATAGTGAATATCCCTTTCCGTAGTTAAACAATGTTCGCCAGTGCAGACTATGACAGGAATTCACCCTGTCTTCCATTTCCTTTTCTGTCTTTTCGGTTTGGAGATCCCGAGGATCGTCCCGCTCTTCATTTCGACGAAGAGTTCAGCGGCCCGGCAAGGTAAGGCGTTTGGAAACACAGAATCCCTGCATCAATAAGCGGGGGGGAAACACCCCGCATTTCCCGGCTCACGCATCAATCGTTACTGATAGCGAGCGACACATGCTTATCCTTGCCGACGGTGAGTCTCTTCTTCCTCACCGTCCCGTCGGCAAATCGCACTTGTAGAGAGTAGTCGCCTGCTTCGCGGACGGCCAGGTTCACCGCATCGGGACAGCGACACCCGGTCAGGACCTGCGTTCCGACGCTTCGTCTCAAGACGATGGCGCCCTTGCCGTCAACCAGGCGAACATCGGCTCCGAGCGTTCCGCGGCCCTTAAGCTTCACCGATACAATACACGTCTGCTGGAGTTTCCCGGCGTGGTAAGTCGGATGTTCCGTGACTTTGCGTATCTCTGCGGCTCCGCTCAGCATGACTGTGATCGAACCATCAACGTGTCCAAGCAGGAGATCGTTCATTCCGTCGCCATTGATATCCCCCGCGGCGGCGCCCCAGGCGCCCTTGCCGTGCGCATCGCCAAACGCCGCGTCGTTGTAGAGCATCGCATCCATGAACGAACCGTAGCCGCGGTTGGTGTGGAACTGATTCTTCTGGTTCACGTCGCGTGAGATCGTGTACAGATCGGCGTATCCGTCCATGTTAAGATCCTCGACGAGCGTGGCGATCTGTCGTGCGGCGCACAGACCGATTTCGTTACCGTCGATGCTCACATCGGCGGCCGAGCCATCGACGTTCGCCACAACCGCCAGGGAACTGTCTCCGGGGCTGATGATGTCCAATGCGTCCTGCTTCCACACCGCGCCAAAGCATCCGGCTCCGGTCTTGCCGGGCTTGTAATCGGGCGGACAACGATAATCAAACGCCAACTTGTGCTTCCGCGGGGCAAACGCGCCGGTTTTGTCCTGGACAAGGATCAAGCCCTTACCCGTCGCATAATACAGATCGGTTCTACCGTCGCCGTTCCAATCGCCCGGTGCGAAATACCCGTTGCCGCCGGCGCCGCATTCCTTGCCCGCCAGGCCGAGTTTCTCCGTCGCATCTGTGAAACCGCCCTTCCCGTCGCCAAGCAGCGCCGTAAGCCCCCCATCGACGCAAGACAAGAGGATATCCGGATTCCCGTCACCATCAAGCTCCACGAACGATGAGACCTTCAGAGGCTTGTCGAGCTCGCCCACCGGTGATTTGGTTTTGGCGAAACCCTTCTCTGTTTTCAGGAACAGTTGCGTATCTACGAGCAGATCGCTGAGCCCGTCGCCGTTGACATCGGCGAATGAACAGCTCATTCCCGAAACGCCTTTGAGTCCGAGTTTTTCGGTCCTGTCGGCGAACTTCATCCTGCCTTCCTGCAGATACGCTCGAATTCCTTTGAGTGAACAGGCCAGCACGTCGAGATCGCCGTCACCATCGATATCGAACAGCGCTACTCCGCCTGCAGGGCCGGGCGTCTTGCCGATCACAACATCCTGATTGAGGCGAACGTTAACGTCGGCGGGGAAAAACGCCGTTCCGTTCTTCGTATCGATCATCATGTCCGCCAGGCGGGTCGAGGCGCCGTTGAACGTGCCGACCATCACCTGAGCACTGGACGCCTGGTAGGTCCATCCCGCCGCTTTGGCCTTGTCGGTGATCCGGGCGTGATGCCACTGACGCTCGCCGCAATACAACAGTATCTCGTTTTCACCCCGCCGTCGCTTTTTCCCGACAAAGGCAATGAACGTACGATCTTTGTACGCGACGTCCCAGATATTCCAGTCCTCGTTGGCCTCATGCTTCGGCTGGCTGCGAGAATTCCTGGCCGGGACGTCGACAACGATCTCTTTGCCGGCGAACTGGCCTTTACAGACTCCTGTGACCTTCAGTTTGATCTTCCCGGACTCGACATCCTCGTCTTCATTGGTAAGATCGGCGGCGACAACCTTGCCGACAAGAACGACTTTGTAGCGGTCGTACAAGTGAATCGGTTGGAGCGACGGGTTGACCAACGCCTCAACTGCCGTCGCAATCAGCAACAGGGCGAGCGTTGCGGTTATGAGTATCCTGGCTTTCATCATTGTCTCCATCTTGTCAGTTTATGCCTACATTGAAATATACTTCTTTTCCGGCTCCAGCGGCTTCTTGCCTCTGGAGTTGTGCTGGCGGATAAGTTCTTTGGGGTCCTTGCTGAGGCAGGCGTCTCCGAACGTTACATTCTTCCAGTTTTTGAAGATATCGGAGTCCGGAGTTACAATACCGCCGCGGGGCAAGTCGTCGAATCTGACATTTTCAATGTTAGCATCGGCGGCGACCTCGATCCGAATTTTCGGCACGATTTTGGGAAACACTTTCTGGAAGTCTTCGTCGGTCCGGCCCCAGCTTCCCGCACCACCGCTTGAGATTCGCTGCCAACCTACAACCAGGCGGGCCTTGGCTCCCTTGGCGGGATAACCGATCAGGTCGCCTTTGACCATGGCGTTGGCTCCGAGATACGCGTAGTACAGTTTTGTCCCATCAGCCGTGGTGCGAAGCTTCTTCTTGTCGTTCGTCTTGTCGTTCGGTCTTTGCGGAATTGGCAGGTTCATCCAGTTGCGGTATCCGATGCCCATGTAAGCGTCGCGTTTCAGCGGACGGTCCGGAGTTCCGCCGGTGACCTGACCACCTGTTTGAACGCCCCAATCTCGATTCACAAACTGATTTTGCCCGTGTGAGCAATGGGCTCCGTCCATGATAACTACTTTGGCGCCGTTATTTACCGAGATCGATGACGGACCGGTGGTTACGAATCGACTGTCGCGGCCTACGATAAACGTGCCCGATTTGATCCCCACCTCGTCGACCAGGCGAGCGAACCCGATTACTTCCGTCGAGATACCCTTTGTTTTATCGTGGGCCATGTACGTAGCGATGGTGTTCGTCCCCCACGGCGTCTTGATGATCTCGCCATCCTTCTTGTAGGGCGAAATGGCCCGCTCGTCATGGAGTTTTTTCAACACGCCGTCTTCCGGCCAATCATAGCGTAAGAACGTGTGCTTATCGCCTGAGAAGACAAGGGTGCCCTGCCCCGTTCTCATCGATCCGCCGGGACGTATCCAGAGATTGCCAAACAAGCGGAATCGATGGTGACGAGCTCCCCATGATGAAAAACCGGCGTTCTTACCGATAGTTACGTGCCGGCAGAAGGCACCCTTCTTGTCAGCAGCGCCAAGTGCCGCTTTGTACGGAGTTTCACTGTCCGGGAGGATCAGGTCGGTGTTCATATCGGGCAGTTCCGTAGCGGGCTTGCCCGTAGCCGCGTCGATCCAGTTGCTCGGATCAGAACCGTCGACACCGCGACGACGCCGAGAGCCCTTATCCGCCTCGGCGATCTTATTGACATTCCAGATATACGTGCGGCCAGCCTCCCACTTCTGTTTGAGGAAATACTCGTCACCGGCCAGCGAAGTCCAGACTTTCTTGTCCTTTAACTGCGGATTACCCGCGGTGGGTTTGGCGGTGATCGATTTCACATCCAATGCACTCGCCTGCAAAGCGAAGCTGGAAATCGTAATGAGAGCTAACAGTGTGTTTTTCATATCCATATTCCTTGTGTTTTTTCGGGGGATACTACATCGATGTATATTTTTTCTCCGGTTTTAGCGGCTCGCTCGGCCGTCCGCGATTCACTTTCCCCTTGTACTCACGCGTGAGTTCCCTGGGGTCCTTGCTGAGACAACTCTTGCCGAACGTAACGTTCTTCCATTGCTTCATAATCGCCCTGTCCGGCAGCACGATCCCGCCTCGGTGCAAATCGTCGAAACGAACGTTCTCGACTTTGGCGTCGGAGCCGATCCAGATCGTGATCTTGGGTTGCAATCGGGCGTACAGATCATAGAACTCCTCGCTCATGGTCCACCCGCGATGGCCGATCCACGCCGAAATCCCGTGCCAACCGATAACCAACCCGGCGTCAGCGCCCTTGGCTGGATAACCGATCAGCTTCCCGCTGAAGCTCCCGCCGAACCCGCCGTAGTTGGAACCGTGGCGGCGCTTTTCGGCTGGGAACGAGAAATTCATCCAGTTGGCGTAACCAAGCCCCAGGCGTGCGTCCCGCTTGAGCGGGCGGTCCGGCGCGCCGCCGGTAATCGTCCCTTCTGATCGGCAGTCGAGTATAAACTGGTTGCCCCGCTTGCAGATCACAGCTCCGTCCATCAGGGCGATCGTGCCGGCCTTGCCGACAGATAGGGTTGAGGCCTTGCCGTTGTAGAAGCGGCTGTCGCGTCCGACAATGAACGTTCCGCTCTGGACGCGGAACTCATCTTTGCAACTGACGTGTCCGAGGATTTCGGTGCTCCCTTTCGGCTTGTCGTGGCTCATGAAAAATGAGATCGGATCGGCGGTCCATACGTTTGCTTTCGGGTTTTGGCGATCGAACGGCGTGACGGTTCGGGTGTCGTGCAGCTTTTTCAACTTACCGTCCGCAGCCCAATCTTTCCTGCAGAATGTGTGCCCGTTGCCCGCAAAGACGATGCGCCGGTATACGTAAAGTTTCCCGCCAGGACGGATCCAGATGTTACCGAAGGCTGATAGTCCACTGCCTCCGCCGGGTTGAACGTCGGCATTTCGCCCGACGGTCAGATGGCGGCAGATCAGGCCCTTTCCGGTGACCCGGTAGGTCTTGTCGGCGTCGGGGAAGACCAGATCCGTGTCCATGTCCGGGGCGGCGTTTGGAGCCTTGCCCGTAGCCGCGTCGATCCAATTGGCCAAAACCGCGACATCGGGATTGGACTTGCCTCGCGTGGGCGTAGCATCGGCGCGAGCCCAAATCAACAGGCGAGCCTTGGGCCACTTCTGCTTGATGAAATACTCATCGCCGACCAGCCCGCCCCAGGCCTTTTTGTTATCGAACTGCGGATTGTGCGCCGCGGGCTGTTGGGCGTCGATCTTCACCACAAGGCTTTTCGGACGCGGCGGCGATGACTCGGCAAACGCACGTGCGCTCGTCGCCAGGAAAATCGCGCCAAGAGACAGCAACAGGACGGTTGTTTTAAGAATTGTTTTCATGCTTGGCTCCCATGCTGACATTCTTCGGTGAAGTCTTTGATTCCGCAGCTTGCTTCCGACTGTCTTCCAGGAACTGATGAATAACATTTGCAGTCAGAGCGTAACAGTGGGTTCGACCTACCCGGGCAATGGTAATTCCGATGAAGTTTCCCGACAGATCGAAAAGCGGACCTCCGCACTGCGTGGGCTCCAGGTGGGCGTCGTGGCAGAATACTTCCGTGAATCCCGTGAGACGATCGCTTTTACCGCCCGGGAAAGCATGGGTAACATGGGTGCTCTTTGCCGGAGGCCGCTTGCTCAACGTGACTTCGATCACCTTCTGCTCTTTCCCACGCTGGATTTTTATGCTGATCCTGTCGCCGAAGAGATGCGATCGCAGGATATTGTTCAACTGCTTGGGGGTCTTGATCTCCTTGTCATCGATTTTGAGAATGACATCGTCTTTTCGGAGCCCAACTTCCTTGGCGGGCCCTCCGGCGATCTTCTTCAAGACGACAGTTTTGTCCTGCAATGCGGGAGTGGCGCCGAGATACCCGTGCATTTTCCGCGCCGACGACGCGAAACACCTCGACCCGACAACTCCCAGGAGCCCAGCCTCTTTTTCCGGACGCGGTGCGATCAGCGCGGAGCCCAGCGGAGAACGGGTCGCGCCGCCGGTTTTGACGGCAGAGGCAAAACGCCGATCCACCCGCAGCAGGACCAGATCGTTGTCCGAATCGCGTAAAACGATCTTTGCCGGGATGGCTTTCTGGGCGCCGACGGTAACTTTAGGCGAGGCGTCGACACGTGTGCTTTTCGTCACCACCAGTCCGTCACGACTGACTATCGTGCCCAGGGCGGCAAGGGCCTTGCCGTTGCGTTGACTGCTAATCGTCACGACGCAATCGTCCAATTTGGTCTCCAAACCGGAAACGAGTTTTTCTGGTTGAACAAGTCCCGCATATCGTTGTGCCACGCCGTTAGACACCGCTGGGCTTTTCGGCACATACTTTTTGATGACAACGGCGCTGGATTTCTTTGCTCGTAAGATTCCAAAACGCACATCATGGCTGAGGCAACATGAGAGGTTCTTCAACGCCTTGGCGACATCAAGCCCTTCAGTGAGTTTCTTTTTTTGCAGCGAGACAATGCGATCTCCCGCCTGAAGTCCGGCCTGATCGGCGGGTGAATTTTTCTGAACCGAGGCGATCTCGGCCCCGTTCTTTCCGGCAAGTCCCGCCTTCAGCGTGATGCCGAATCCAACAACGGTCCAAGAGGGATGGAAATCGCGAGGCTCACACAGTTGCTTCCAATGGTCCCGGAAACGATTCACCGGGACATCATAATTGCATGTCAGGTCCTTGCCGATGTAACTGCGGACCCCGATCAGGCGGCCTTGCAGATCGAAGAGGCCTCCGCCTGAATCGCCAGGCTCCATCAGGCAGGTATTATGGATATGCCATCGAGCATTCCTGCCCACGATCCGTCCAAAACGGAGGACCAGGCCTCGCTTTGCTTGAAATCCGTGGGGATGGCCAAAGCTGATGCAAGGTTGGTGTTTCGCCAACTTTGTTGAATCGCCCAGTTCCACCCACGAAAACCTGGCGTCTTTTGTGGTGATTTTCAGCATACCGCAATCCATGCACCGCGAGCGCCCCAGACTCTTGGCCGACAGCTTGGTTCCGTCTGCCAAAGTGATCGTACATTTTGTGTCCGCCTTAATACAATGCGCGACCGTGAGGATATGGCCTTCCTTGCTTACAATCACGCCGCTGAAGTTGTTCATCCCGCGCTTAGAACGCATCGCCACCGAAACGCATGCCGGTTTCACCCGCTTAACAACTTCCTGAACCTGCTGATTCAATTTCGCCAGATCGAGCTTCGCTTCGGCTGCACAGCATGTTTCAACCGTTGCCGAAACGCACCCGACAGCACACAGGGCGATGATTACGCTTATAAGATGTCTTGTCATCTTGCTTCCTTAAACTGGTTCTTTACGACCGCCATGTTCGAGACCGATGCGGCTATGGATCGATCCTTGTATCACTTTTCGATCATGCTGATCGGGACGACAACAATGTTGTCAAACCAGGCCTCACCACCGTGGGCCCGCACGCCTACCGAGCCTGAGAGGATCGGGGCGGTCTTGTCGGTAAAATCTATTCGCAGACCTTTCTGCGGATCGGACGAAGGGTGCATCCTGTTGAACCACACCCTGATGCGAGGGCCCTTGACCGCGACCCTGATCCGGTTCCACACACCGGGGACAACCTTGCAGTCAAGCTTGGTAACATCGAACGAAGCCAGCGCTTTCCAGTTATTGTTCATCTTTCCGAGATAGAGTTTCTTCGTATTAAAACCGATGTAGTATCCCTGCATCTGGTCAGGCCCTTCGCCGGGTTTGTTGACGCGGAAAACGAGTCCGGCGTTGCCCTTGTCCTCTTTGAGCATTACAACTCCCTCGAGCACATAGTCCTTCCATGCCGCATCGCCGACGATCTTCTTGACGCCCGAGGCTACTTTCAACACGCCGCTGGCGTCGGCTCGGCTCGCGCCAAAAGCTTTCCATCCCTTGCTCGGAGAGGGCTTGGGAATATTCTGAAAGTTATCGTAAAACAGAGCGTTGGATTTACCGGTAACGTACTTGAGGCACGCTTCAGACTCGGCGAATGACACCGGCGTGGCGTCGGGCCACATGAGCCCGCACCAGGGAGTCGTGGGCTCGGGCGATCCATGTTTTGTTCCCCAGTACCATCTGCAATTTGAGTTTCCGACCAGCAGCTCCCAGCACAGGTATACCCCCGGGGTCGACTTCCCGGCGGCTCGGCGTTTTTCGAGCCAATGGACAACTTCGCACGGTTCGGCGTTGCTCAGACGCGGGGCGTACCATCGCGCTCCAGCTTCGGTGAAAACGGTTCCTTTTTTGGGGTTCATATCGGCGTGCTTGTCCCAACCGTCAGGGCCCCATCTGTAGCGGTGGGCGTTTACGATGTCGGTCTGCGGGAAATCGTTCCAGCAGCATATTACTGGCGCGGTGGGTTTGACATCCTTTGCCCAGGCGTATCCCTTTTTTATCAGCGTCTGGGTGAACGCAGAACCGTTCGGCTCGTTGAAGATTTCCCACCACAAGACGCGTTTGTCGTTCTTGAACGGGCGTATCACTTCCTGTATGTAGGGTTTATACCTTTCGACGTTTTTCGGATCGCGATCGCGGTCTTGCGGGCAGGCGGCCCAGCGTCCGTTATGGTAGCCCTTGATCGGTTTGGTGGGTTTGTCGAGATAGATACCGGCGTGGCGGTGGCAGTCGTCGAAGAAGCAGAAGCCCGGTTTGATGTCGTACTTCGCGCAGATCTTCAGGAACTTCTCCATGTTGGCCAGGAAGACGTCCTTTTCCTTCTCGAAGTTGATGCTGTGCAGGTAGATCCTCAGCGTATTGATACCGTAGTATTTTTTCGCCGCAGCCAGTTCCTTCTCGACCACGTCGGCCCGGAAATCATGCCAGAACTGGACCTGGTTGACCGCGTAGGCGGGAGTGTAGTTTGAGCCGATCATCCCGTCAGTCGGCGGTTTGGGATTGGCCTGGTAGACCTTGTCGGCGCCATAGGCACACGAGGCCAGTGCCAACGATAGTACAATCAATACGCTACTATGTTTCATTGGTGTCGTTCCTTATCATTGGCTTAACATTGTTGTGTACTTCTTGTCGGGGGTCTGTTTCAACCCCTTTTTGGGGTTGATCTCGCGGAAGAGTTCTTTCGGGTCCTTACTCAGGCAGCCGTCGCCGAACGTTACGTTCTTCCAACCCGTGCTCTTGTGAATATTCGCCCTCGGCGTGAGGATCCCACCGCGATGCAGATCGTCGAAGCGAACATTCTCAACCTTGGCGGACTCAATCCAGATCGCGATCTTCGGAGGCATCTTCGGGAACACCTTTTTGAAGCCCTCGTCAGTTCGTCCCCAACCGCCGGCGCCGCCAGCGGAAATCCGCTGCCAACATACAACCAGACGCGCCTCGGTCCCCTTGGCGGGGTAACCAATCAGATCGCCTTGAATCCGAGCGTTCTGCCCATCGTAACCATAGTAATGCTTCGGTCCGCTTTGCGGTTTGGTCTTCTTTTTGCTATTGGAGCGTTCCGGGACGGGCAGATTCCTCCAGTTACGGTATCCCACGCCCATGTAGGCGTCACGTTTGAGCGGGCAGTCCGGCGTGCCACCGGTAACTTCGCCGCCGACAGCGACGTTCCAATCCCTGTTAACAAACTGATTCTGTCCGTGCGAGCACTGCGAGGCGTCCATCAGAACAACTTTCGCGCCCTTATTAACCGTAACCGATGCGGGCCCGAGGCTTATGAATCGGCTCATCCGACCAACAATAAACCTGCCCGATGTGATTCTGACTTCGTCTATTGCGCCCACGTACCCGATGACTTCGGTTGACTTACCCGCTGTCTTGTTGTGTATAAAGAAGTAGGTAATGCGGCCGTGGGCCCAGGGTTGCTCAAGCAACTTGGCTTTCGGCTCGTACGGGGCGACAAGCCTCTGGTCGTGCATCTTCTTCAGCTCACCGTCTTCGGGCCAGTCCTGCCGAAGGAACGTGTCGTTGGAACCGATAAAATGCATTTGCCCGTACGTGTCAATCTTGCCCGTAGCGCGAACCCAGAGATTTCCGAGGATTTGAATAGTATTCCTATGCGGATGCCCCGCCAAGCGGATCGTGGCGTTGCGACCTATGGTCATGTGCCTGCAAAAGGAAGCCTTCACACCCTTGACGCTGTAGAAATTAACCACGTACGGCTTGTCGGAGTCCGGTAGGATCATGTCGGTATCCATATCGGGAACCGATTTTGCGGGCTTTCCGGTGGCTGCGTTGATCCAGTTTCCCGCGGTGCGACCATCAAGTCCGCCGCGACGACCTGGGATATTTTTGGCTGAACCGTTGATGTTCCAGATCAGCAGGCGCTTCTTTTCCCACTTTGTCTTCTGGAAATATTCGTCGCCGACCAGCGTCGGCCAGACTTTCTTGTCGCCATACTGCGGGTTGTCGGCCGTCGGCTTGGCGGTGATCGATTTCACATCCAACGCGCTTGCCTGCAGGGCGAAACTAAGAATCGTAATGAGTATTAACAGTGTTTTTGGCATATCGCTATTCCTTGCGGTTTGGCGTGTTTACATCGTGGTGTACTTCTTTTCCGGTTTGAGCGGTTCGACCGGGCGGCCTCGGATCACCTTGCCCTTGTACTCTCGCATCAGTTCCTTGGGGTCCTTGCTGAGGCACCCGTCGCCATAGGTAACGTTCTTCCATTTCGCCGCCGACGACGCATCGGGCAACACGATCCCGCCGCGATGGATATCCTCGAACCGTACATTTTCAATTTCGGTGTCAGCCCCGATCCAGATCGTAATTTTGGGGACCAGCTCGGCGAACCGCTGATTGAAACCGGGAGTCGGCTTAACGCCCCGCCCCCCGCCGCCCAGGCTGATTCGCTGCCATCCTACCACGAGCCTCGCATCGCTGCCCTTGGCGGGGTAGGCGATCAATTTCCCTGTTATCGACCCGCTAGTCCGCCCGTAGTCAGACGCATGGCCGCGTCTGCCCTTTACCTGATCGGTAAACTCAATGTTCATCCAGTTGCTGTATCCAAAGCCCAAGCGAGCGTCGCGTTTGATCGGGCGGTCTGGCAGGCCGGCGGTAATCGAACCGCCCGCCACTGCGCAGCAAACCCCAAACTGGTTGATCGTTTTTCCGGTCATCGCACCGTCCATCAACGCGATCGAGGCGGTTTTAGCGACCTGAATGTTCGCAGCCCCGCCGCAGAGGAAGCGGCTGTCGCGCCCGACGATAAGCGTACCGGCCAGGATGCCGACTTCGTCTTTGCTGCTGCTGTAGCCGATAAACTCGGTCGTCTTGCCCGGTTTGTCATGCTTGAAGAAGTGGCAGATACTCGGCGTTCGGTTGGTTCGCCATGACCACGGATTTGGCTTCCTGGGGTTGGCCGGGTCGAAGGTGGTAATCGCTCCGGTGTCGTGAAGCTTCTTCAGCTTCCCATCCGCGGGCCAATCGTTTCGGAAAAACGTGTCGCCCGAGCCGGTGAGTCTGAGTGTCCGGTAAATGTACAGAATCCCGCTCGGGCGAATCCATACGTTTCCGAAGACCGATAGCGATCCTCCCCCACCGGGCTCGAATCTGGCATTTTTCCCGATGGTAATATGCCTGCATGCGCGATTCTTCTGCCCTTTGAACGTCACATTGTAAGGCTTGTCGGAGTCGGGCAGGATGATGTCGGTGTCCATATCCGGCAAGGCGATCGCCGGTTTTCCGGTGGCCGCGTCGATCCAATTGGCCGGGCTCAGCGGATCGATCTTCGCCGCGCCTCTCTTGACGACTTTGCCGGCGCCGGCCCAGATAAGCAGGCGGGCCTTACCCCACTTCTGCTTCAGGAAATACTCCTCGCCAACCAGCCCGCCCCAGGACTTCTTGTCATCGAACTGCGGATTGTGCGCAGCCGGCTTGGCCGTAATCGCCGTTATGTCCAGCGCACTTGCCGGGGCGACTATACCGAAGACCGCCGCAACGAAAACGAACCGTGTAATCTTCACTTCTCTACTCCTGTGAGTTTGCGTGGTTGTAACGGGTTGAGCATTTTACCGTCTTTTTCCGCCCGCAACCTTACTATTACACGAACGATATTATTACGTTATTGCGAACGAACAACTTTTGGAGTGTACGACATTCGGATCAGTAGGTAGAGTTTGTGTCTCTGAGCTTACAGAAGGACTTGACGATGAAAGACCACTCAGGAAAACGTATTGTAGGTTTCAGTTCGATGGTCTGGCAGGAGATGGCCAGCCGGCGGATGGAGGGGGTCTTACGCTACCTCGATGACGCCGACGACGTTATATTGCGTGACTTCCGCTTCATGGAAGACTTTGGAATCGCCCCCACATCATCTCCCCCGCCCTGGAAAGGCAAGGTCGACGGTGTGATCACATGCTTCGGTCTGGACGCAGAAGAAAGCAGCGAAGATGCGCAGCGTTGGCTTCAGCGAGGCGGGGCTCCGGTCGTAAGCCTGGTCCGTGAATGGCGCCATCCGAAGATTCCGGTCGTCTGCACCGACAGCAGTGCGGTGATGCGGATGGCGATCGATCACCTCATCGAGCGAGGACACAGCCGTTTCGCTTTCGTCGGCGAGACGTTTAACCCAGCGGATATTGCACGGAGGCGCAATGTCTTCCGCAAATTATTGGCCGATCGGGGGCACGAACTGTTGTCTTGTGATCTGGCCGAGCGGCCGATGGGTTCAGTCGAAGATCTCGATCGCGCCGTCACGGACGTCGAAATGATGCGTTTTTTGCGCGAGGCGCCGAAACCGCTGGCGGTATTCGCCATCACCGATAGGCACGCGCGAGCGGTCTGCTGGATCTGCCGGGAGTTGGGGCTGGACATACCGGGCGAGGTGGCGATTCTCGGCACGGGTAACCTGACGGTCTCCCGTTCGCAAAGCCCGACAATCTCCAGCGTGCAGACCCCGCACGAGCGTGTGGGTTTCGAGGCGATGAAACTACTGCATCAGCTGATGGACGGTGGGAAGACGCCGGCCCGGGTGAAATTGATCCCGCCGATCGAGGTAGTCGAGCGGAAAACGACGGGCCTGCGCCAACCGGTGCTCGACGACGTGCGCCGCGCACTGGAGTTTATTCGGGCCCACGCCTGCGAGGGCGTGACCGTAAAGGAGTTGATCAACAATCTGGGCATGAATCGCAGGACGCTCGAAAAGCACTTCAAAAACAGTATTGGCCATTCGCCCGGACAGGAGATCAAGCAAATCCGCCTGGCCCGGACCAAGAAGCTGCTGGCCGAAACCGATCTTTCGATCATTCGTGTCTCGCAGATGACAGGCTTCCGGGAACCGACACGCCTGAACTATTTTTTCCGCAAGAACGCTGGCATGTCGCCCGGCGAGTATCGCAAACAACGCCGCGCCGAGTGACAACGCCTCTTCCGGCCGCGTAGCGACCGCCAGACATGCGTTGACTCAAAACTCAGCATATACCGTTACGATCACACACATCCGCCTGGAACACCCTGCGACATATCAGAGGCGGCGGCCCAGCGTGGTTAGTATCAGCGTAACGCACAAGCGAACACGGCTCCATGACCATAGCCTCACATGTTCCCAAGACTCACCCAAGGCACGGTTATCCTCTGCTCTGTGCACCGCTGCATTCGCTCTTTACTTCTTTTCTTACAAGCTGTTATGCAATATCGCCAACTGCGCTGCAATGGTGCTGCATCGCGATAGCAGAGATCTCACAATCAACGCCAATACAAACACTTACATTGCTTCGCTAATCACGTTGCCAACGTGAATGTCACGAGTTCGAATCTCGTTGCCCGCTTTTGGAACAAGCCTGTCGGCGAAAGCCGATGGGCTTTTTCATGGGCAACGAGGTTCGAACTCGTGTAGACCTTTGCAGAGCAAAGGGATACCCCACGAGATCGACACCACAGGAGCCGCAGGGCCTACGCATCTAAATCGGGCCTGAGGTCCCTGGGAATTGTGGATGTTCGGTATACGTTCGGGTTGCGCCAGGCTTGTCGGTCGTGTATATAGGGGATGGATTGAACGGTAAGGCCTTACCAGCACTACAAAACTCTTGCTGGAAGGAGCATGGCATGGACGCCAAAACTCCGCGCGGTTTGCTGCGCGCATTCGACTCGCTGGAAGATCCTCGCATGGACCGAACCAAACTTCATTCACTGACCGACGTTCTTACCATCGCCATATGCGCGACGATCTGCGGGGCCGACGGCTGGCCGGACGTGGCACTGTTCGGCAAGTGCAGGGAGAAGTGGTTCCGCACGTTCTTGGACTTGTCCAACGGCATTCCGAGTCACGACACATTCCGTCGGGTGTTCATATTGTTGAAGCCCGACGACTTCGAGCAGTGCTTCATGGCGTGGATGGCCGAGTTATCCGAATCCTCCGGCGGTCGATTGGTCGCGGTGGACGGCAAGACGATTCGTCGGAGTCTCGACGCGGCCTCGGGCAAGGCCGCGGTGCATATGGTCAGCGCGTGGTGCGATTCTAACGAGATGGTCCTGGGCCAGATCGCCACCGACGAGAAATCCAATGAAATCACGGCGATCCCGAGATTGCTGAAGCTGATCGACATCGCCGACGCGGTCGTGACGATCGATGCTATGGGCTGCCAGAAGGACATAGCCAAGACGATCATCCAAGAAAACGGCGACTACATCCTTCAACTGAAGGGCAATCAGGGCGGCCTGCACGACCAGACAGTCGAGCTGTTCGATCAGTGCCTTCGCGACGATTGCCTCGGCGTCGATTACACGACGGCCAAGACGATCAACAAAGGGCATGGCCGAATTGAGCAACGGACAATCTGGGCGACCGAAGATGTCTCGTGGTTCGCCGAACATAAGCGGTGGGCCGGCCTGAAGAGTCTCGTACGCATCCGTCGCCAACGAACGATCCAAGGCGAGACGTCAGACGAATACCACTACTACATCACCAGCCTGCCGGCCAGCGATCCGGGGAAACTGCTGACGCTGATTCGCGGACACTGGTCGGTGGAGAACAAGCTCCATTGGTCGCTGGACATCACGTTCGCCGACGACACCCGCCGTCACCGTCGCGGCTACGCGGCCGAAAACGCCTCCCGTTTGAACCGACTGGCCCTGAATCTGCTGAAAGCCGAGAAACATCAGAAGGCCAGCCTCCGCGCCAAACGCAAGCTCTGCGGCTGGGACCAGAATTATCTGCTCAAAGTCCTCGTCGGGCCGCCCAAGAAAAAATTAGATGCGTAGGCCCTGACAGGAGCCGCGACCGAAGGGAGCGAATCTCGTTGCCCGCTCTCGAACAAGGCTCGACGGTAACCACCGTCGGGCCTTGTTCTTATATCTATCGCCTGAAACATCAAAGCCTTGTGACGATCTGGCCACTCCCAACTCGCCGATTCATTGTTCCTGCCAGGTAGTGCCAGTTAATGCCGACACGCGCTGCAATGGCGCTGCATTCGACCGCTCGTGCTGTAGGATGATTGGCGCAGCCGACGATTGGGCCAAACGCTATATGGCTGACACTCTTTCTCAAACGAGGCCAGATCGGGTATCATACTGTATGAAACTGGCTTGGGGACGGTCCCCGGGCCTCAACCAACGCGCGAAACTGACATGGCGGATGCGCCAGGTGGTGAACAGGCCTGAAGCGGTGTGCCAAGCGAGTGCCGTACGCTCCCGCAAGGATCCACAAGATTCTGAGCGGCGTGGCCATATGATGGTCAGGCATGAGTGCGGTCTCTCCAAACCCCGCAAGCGTCGCGGGGCTCTGGCGGGGATTGTATCCGACGCCGTTCGTTGAGCAAGCCGAATATGAAGGCGGGAGAAGGCCGCATCGCCACGAAAGAGCCGCCGGATGTCCAAGTCGCGTTTTCGATGAATGCGTGCTGATTTTCGCCAATAGTCTCCCCTCGATTAGGTGTCGGGCGCAGGCCGTACCGCATAGACTTCCGCGTTTGACGCGATGCCGACTATTCGCCCCCCGGGCCGGCGTCTGCGGCGCAGGAGTAAAACAGCTTGTAGTACGATTCGTCAAGACGGAGTAGCCCTTCGAGATCGACCGGTCTGCCAATATCGCCTTGCATCGCCCCATAGGCCTTCATGATCGCCAAGTAGCCGCCGTTGGGCTTGAAGCCGTCCCGCTCAAAGCTGTTTACGGACACTCGCCTGTCGGGGCCGGTCTCGGGCAGGAGCTTCTCCAGGGCCTTGTAAGTCGGGTCGCTCTTATCGGTCAGGACGGCGTCGCCCCGGGCGGTGCGGCACCAGCCGAGCCCTCCGGCCTCCTTGGCCAGCGGCACCCGAACCAGAAGCGACCTGGACGGATCATTCAGGTCCACCAGGTAACTCGTCCATACGTCCTTGGGCCAGCGACGGCGGGCGTTCTTGCGTTCGCTGGCGCCGAACTTCTTACGGTAAACTTCCGATTTTGAGTGGCAGTTGAAACAGGTCTTTAGCGGCTCATCCTTGCGGCTGAGCAGGCCTCGGTGTCCGGTGTCCGCACATGCGTAGGTCGGCGAGTACAGCCCCCCGCCGTCGATCCATATCCGCACGGTCCGCCGTTCCTGCTCCGAGAGCCTGGCCTTGTGGTGACTGCCGTCAAGCATATTCATGAGCGGAGAAGCGGCGGATCCAAGAGTCCGCGGCTCGGGATTGTCGCGTCCGCGGCAGCTCGGCAGGAGAACCTGCCCGCGCCAGACCAGGAGGAATGCGGAGTTCATGTAGACCGCCCCGCGGTGGTCGTCGAGTGCGAGCTTGCCCGCCCACGTTTTCGAGTCGTTACACGGCATACAACGTCGGTTCCAGATCGGCTGCACGGTGCGGACGTAGTCCACGATGCCGTCGGCGGGCAGGCCAGTTTCGATTCGCAGTTTGCTCGGGGTTCGCCGCAGCGCCAGCCGCCCGCGCCGCGCGCCGGGAGAGTGCGATCGGTTCTCGTGGCAGCCGATGCAACCGAGCGTCTCGCCTCCGGTCACGCTCAGGCCGGCGTGCATTCGCTTGATCCCGCGGTCGTTCTTGTCCAGGGCGATCAACTGCAGGGTGCGTCGAGCGGGCACGTCGACGCATGCCGATCCGTCGGCTTCGACAGGAAATGCGCCCAGATACCGCTTCAGGTTCCACGTGCTGCCCATGCTGATCTGCCCGGGCTCGTGCTGTTTGAATTTTATCGGCACGGGGAGCAGTTCATAGACGGCGATCGAACGTATGTCTCCCCGCTTCACGCCCTTCAGCGAGCGTCCGTCGGCATGCACGTCGGAGATGAGCAGCCGCCCGGTCTGCTTGGAATGATCAGCGAGGCGCGGGAGGACAGGTTCTCGCTGACGGGCGATCAACGGGCGAGGCTCATGACAAGCCAACGGCCTGCCTGACCGTCGGTGACGACTCTGGCGGGACAGGAGATCTCTCGCGTCGGGGTTGGGTATGACCAGTTGCGTTTGAGGCCGGGCCGCCTTACCGTCGAGCTTGAGCAGGCGGATGCCGTCGCGATCGGCGTAGAAGACCCAACGCTCGCTCACCGCGATCGGGTCGCGAGGCGAACGGGGCCTTGCGCTGTCGCGGGATGTGCGGCAGACGTGTTCGTACCCCGGCCTCGCGCCGGTCTTTCGGTCCAGAGTCTCGTCGGGATCGTATGCAAGATCCAACGTGACAATGTTGCCCACGTGATCCTTGCTTCCCTTGTTTGCATTGATGGCGATAAGCTTGCCCGTTCCCGGGATTGGCCTGGCGTCAACAAGCCACTCGCGAAACAGCCGCCCCAACCCCGCTCCGTCCGGCCTCATCGCCCACAGATCCCATTCCCCTTCCTCGTGGCGGTCCACATACTCCCATCGCGTAAAGCATATCCGACCGTCGCGAAGCACCCACGGACGCAGATCGTGGTCCATGTTGCAGGTCAACATGCGAATGTCTGACCCGTCGGAGCCGCACCGGTGGATCAACCCCACCTGGGTGACGAAGCACGGCACCCAGCGCCGAGCGCGGGAGCTAACGAAGACAATCCCTCCGTCAGGCAAATAGCACGGTTCAACATCGTCGTATGGCCCTCGCGTGATCTGTCGCAGCCTCTTCCCGTCGGATCGGATCTCGTAAAGATGGTGGGTGGGCGAAGTTCCCTTTCGCCACGAAAACAAAATTCTCCGCCCGTCGTAATGGACATACGGATCGCGAATCGACCCATCGGGGTCTTCCAGGACAATCGAGTCCTCACCGCTTGCCAGATCCCGAATGCGAATCTGGCCTCCGCGGACAACGCCATTGCCCTGGTATTTGCTCGCATCTCCCAACGCATCTTTGGGAACCCGCCACCCGAATGTCTCGTAGGCGTGCCCTCCATTCAACAGGGGCCTGGTCGCATACACGACCCGCCGGGGCAAGCCGCGATCCGAAAGATACTCTTTCAACAGCGAAGGCTCCGGCTTCGCGGCCGCGGATGGCTGGACCGCTACAAGCCACAGCGGAACGAAGACCGTCAACGCAAATAATGCGACGGCGACCCGCGGCGTGTTTACTGTATGCCTTTGCATCGTGTCAACGACTCCTGATCGCATGCGTTCATCGGTCCCCGGATGTATCGGGGCGGACTCGGCGGATGATCTGCAAACCGCTGAGGTACTGCTTGTGTCTGATCCCTTCGGTCCGCCAGGCCTTGGGAGAGTAGCTTGTAACAAATATGCGCCCTTCAACACCCGGTTTGACGTTCTCGAGGACAATGTAGTTACCAGTCCAGCCATTATCCTTCGTTGCCCGAAAGTAGCGACCCTGGAAGTTATTGTCTTGCCCGATCGGTTCTTTCAGGACGATCGAACGGAACTCTCGGGCCTGCTTGCCAGCCTTGTCCAGTTCACGCAGAGAGCGGTTGCTGATCCGATACTTGGCGCTTGACGAAGCCAGGAGGACTGTCGTCTTGCCGGCCTTGTCGGCCGGAAGGTCGATGTAGACCACCACATCAAAGCTCTCGTTCGCATCCAGACCCGTAACGCTGTGCCAGTTGTGTGCATTCCATGTGTACATCATCTGGTGATCGGGGGTGGGCATGCCTTTGCTGACGGGGTTCATATACCACACCGATGAGTCGAAACCAACGCCGGTGACAATACCGCGATGGTCGAACAGGTTCGGCACAATCCCCGCAGACGCAGGATTCCAGTATTTCTGACGCAAGCCGCCAGCGTCCGGACCGATAAGATCCGTCGGCTTATTGACGCCCGGCGAATAGCGCCCGACGCAGTTTACCGCGATGCGCCGCCACGGTGAAACGGGTTTGGGCTCGGGAAGCTCCTGTAGTTCAACCGTCGGACTCCCCGTCGGACTACCGATCGGAATGAGCACAAAGGCGGGAGATTCGTGTCCCGATGCGTCGGCGACACCGCAGAACTCGAGCCGCCAGCGCCGATGCGGCCCGTACTGTGCATTCCGCCCGGCGGCGTAGCTAAGCCTTGCATCCGCATTGAGAGGCTCTGCGAACTCAAGCACGAGTTGATTGGCGCCAACTATCCGGGCGTGACGGGCGAAGATGCAGTCGTCCAGCATCCGGCCCATAGCCGTCGCATCCTCGATCATCGACAGGTCGCCGGGCAGTCGCGTCTTGACGCTCGCGGCAAAACCCGCCAACACCCCTTCTCGCAGCTTCAAGTCCTTGCAGACGTTCTTGTAGATGACCAGAACATGCTTGCGATTCTTATCGAAGAACCTTACCGAGTCGACCTGCGGTCCCCAGTACGCATCTTTGGCGCCGTAAGCAAGCCTGTCGGCCGCAGATGCGATACGGGCGGCCACCAGCGCAGAGCCTTTCCCGCTCAGATGCACTGTGTAGTCCCCCAGTTCGGCGTCGATCGCGCTGACAACGGCAATGCTGTCGTCGGCTTCGGCGAGGCGGCGCTGCGCTTCTCGAATAACGCCGCAAGCCCAATCTCGGCCCGCGTACGCCGTAGCCGAGCCGATCTGCACGATGATCGCGGGCAGCTTCTTCTCGCCAGTCAGCTTGCGCACGCGCCGGACCAGATCGCGTAACTGTCCCTGGTATTTGCCCGCATGCTCCTTTACGTTCGATTCGCCTTGATACCAGACCAAACCCTTGAACACCCCGCCAGCCTTTTTAGCCTCGGCGACCTGCGTCACGATCTTCTTCCACAGAACATGGTCTCTGTGACTCTCGTCGAGCCAGGCCTCGATCGGCTTGCCCGGAGCGGCCGAGTAGATCGACCTGTAGCCGTGCTCGTGTTTCTTGACCACCTCGCCTACGGCCGACTGCGCCGCTCCGCTGATCTTCTGCATGTTGGACTGACCCGAGAATATCCAGACATGCGGCCGAGGGGTTTGTGCGCCTATAAACGCCGACAGAAGCAACACGCCAATTACGCCAGTAATGAATGCTCGATTCACCATCTTCGTAGTTCTCCCGGCTCGCGCCGAGCCCAGTCAAGCGCGCATAGCACATGCAGTCGAGCATATCCGCGAAGGTGCTGATTGCCAAGCTCGAATCTCGCCATTGGACATAAGATTCTAACCGGTCCAGTCATAGTTGCTCATCGGCGTGCGTCGACGCTGCACACATCACCAGAGCAGCGACTACCGCGAGCATGCCGGCGCCTGCGCAGAAGAGCCCTCGTCGTCTTCTTGCATAATTCGTCTCTGTCCTCTGATTCTCTCACGAACGCTGACGTTAGAACTGATCGCAGTTCAGTCAGTTCCTGGAGGCTTACCTTTGTGCGACCAAGCTCTGACCAACATTCCGATGTCTACTGGATAGCATGATTCCCATTCTACAGTCATCTGCGCCATCTCTAGCGACAGGGGCGCCCATGTCCGCGATGCGGCCCCCACCACAGCGTCCTCGACCATATTCTCCCCCGATCGAACGTATGGCTATGCTCACACTCAAAGCCGCTCGGGCTACTCCCACGACGGGTTTCCGCGGATGTACAGGATGGGGCTGGCCCGCTTGTCCAGCCTCGTCTCCTTCTTGCCGTTCTGAGCATCGACCAGCGTGCGGCTTGCACCGTATGCGCCGAGCCACCAGCAATGGTACGGCGGCTGGTGCTTCAGGAAGTGCCCGCCCTTGGCGTGGAGCTGCGGCGCGAAGCCCCCGAACACGAAGTTCGGCACGTTCTCGAAACGGAAGAACCAGTCGATGCCTCGCGGATTACCAGGCGCCGGTGCGCCGATTCCACCATGTCCGAAGCACCGCACTTGGTCGCAGTTCTTGAACTTGGCGATCGCGAAGGTCATCTCCGATTTCGATCCGTAGACGGCCACGTACTTCGCCCCGACCGCCTCGAGAAAATAGTCGCCCTGGTTATGCTGACAATGGAAGTGGTAAATCGACACGGGACGCGTCGTGCCATCGATCTTGATGAGCCGCCCATCGGGCTTTTCGTAATGGTCGCCGTGCAGGAAGAAGTTGTAGAACCTGCCTCCGCCGTGGCCGGTCACCCAGACCAACGGCCACTTGCGAGGCAGCACGTCGTATTTCATCTGTGCCGGATAGGGGCCGTTGTCAGGGTAATCGCGGTCCTTGTAGTACTTGTCGATCACCTGGCCGGGGTGGTAGTGCGTCTGCTTGTTCGGCTGAACGTGGCAGTCGCGGAAGAGGGCATTGCACCGCCATCGGATCGCGTAACTCTCGATCTCCGTCGGGTTGTGCTGCGCCAGCGGCCAGGAGGATGCGACGTTCATGTACGCGACGACGACGTCGCCTTCAGGCTCATCTGGCGTTTCGATCAACGGGGCGCGCACCGCCCGGGCAGTTCCGCTGGCGAACCTCTGGGTCAGCGTGTCACGGGAGAAAATCTGCGTCAGGGAACTGTGCACGCCGATGAGCTTGGTGTTCTTCTTCAGACGCAGAGTGTCGGAAATCAAGTACCGGCCCTTGGGAAGAAACACCGTTTCGGCAGCATCGATCGCCGCCTGGAGGGCCTTGGTGTCATCGATAGTCCCGTCGCCTTTGGCGCCGTGGGCGTCCTTCACGTTGACCGCGCCGGAGGTCTCGAAGCTCGGGAAAGTGTCGGACCACTTGTGCCTCGCCGTCAGATCCGCCGGCGGAGGTGCGTTTGGCCCCTTGTTGTAGAGCAGATTTCCGCTGACTGGGGCGCCGTCGACGCGGGGAGTCTCCGAGAGTTCGAAGGGCAGCTTGCCGTGGGCCCAACCAATACGCCGCACGTGGACCCAGCCAGACGGGTTGGCTGGGGCCTTGGGCGTGTAGACATGCTGAACGTTGCGGAGATAACAGTTCTCCAGCAGGAAGCTCCGGCCCGCCTTCTCCATCTCGATCAAGGTGTTGCCGTCAGCACCGCAAGCGTACTCGATGGAGGAGTCGATCAGGCCGATCTGCCCGGAGAGGCAGTCTCCCCGCCACTTGCCATTCAGCAGGATCGCCGGCCCGTTAGTCCGGCGGATGATCCGACAACCGACCATGACCAGTGGGCCGCGCGTGTCCACCTTCACGGCGTAATCCGACTGGTTCTCCAGGATGATCCCACTGAGCACCGGTGTCGGCTGACTGTTCTGGGGGTGCTTCGCCTCCACGCCTACAATGGCACGGGCGTCGTACGTACTGACACCGACACGACCGCCGATGATGCGGATCTTATGTGTACTGCCCCCCGAACCTGGCGGCCCCCAGAGCCCCACGTAACCGGAGGCCGACATATCGATGGTCATGTCCTCAATGTGCGCGTTTTCAGCCCCCTGGTTTCTCACACCTACGGCCCCGGCGTTCCCGGCTCCGACCACCAGGTCGATCCCCACGACGCTCTGTTCGTAGTGATCGGCGTTGCCTTCGTTAGCCCGGCGGAAGTGCAGGAGGACCTTCGGCGCGCTGGTGTCTCCGAACCCGGCCGAGTTCGGCGCCAGGCGGATAACGGCGCGTTTGCCCGCATCCTTTGTGGAGCCCATCAACCGACAGGCTTTGGTCTTGCTCTCGCCGTACACACAGTCGATCGTGTCGGAGACGGCATACGTTCCCGGCGGGAAGAAGAGCACGTACTGGCCCTCTTTCGCCGCCGCCACACCCTTGCGGATGGCGGCGGTTGAGTCTTGGGCCCCAGTGGGATCGGCTCCCATGGACGTAACGTCGAGGTAGCCCAGCGGTGTTAGGTCGGCGGCCGGAGCCGATATAGCGAGAGTCATGGGCAGCAGGACTCCCAAGACCATCCGGATCGATGTTTCCTGCATATGTCGTGTGTATCTCATATCCTCGCCTCTCAGCGCTGGAAAGCCCGATCGTAAACGAGTTTCCGGGGAAACTCGAACATCAGGCTCGTTTCCACACGTCGAGGGTTCACGCGTGCGTTCTTGCCTGGCGTGTAGAACCCGTTAGTCTGCACCGCCTGGGTGGGCGTAAAACCCATATTCACCTCAGCTCCGTCGTTCAAGGCGTATACATAGTTGCCAGGATCCTTCTTGTCGGAAACCCTGGCCAGGGGCGCGAGATTTTGCAGGCCATTTGATACGATGGCGCGGGCAGTGACTTTCTGTCCTGGCTTGAATACGTAGTGGTCCAGGTGGATTCCCATGCGATGAGACAGCCCGCCTGTTTTCGGGCTGCTCGCCCGTTCGAAGGCGTGAGGTGCGGCGTTCAAGTCAGCGGTGCGCAGCGACAGAGACACCGGCGATGAATCCAACGTGACCTTCTGCTCTCGCCGCCACAAAACCTTCCGACCATCGGCCGTCAACACGCCGATGCGGGCGAAGAACGCATCTTCTGCGTCCAGAGCCTGATAGCTCGTAGCGGTCGGCGCTGGCAAAGGCCATGAATGCCGAGCCGTCCGCCCGGCGGCGACGCTGATCGGCGCGCACAGGTCCTTGATCGGAGCCTGCTCCCAAGTCATAAGCCGAACCACAAGCTCCAGCGGGACAGTCCCGGCAGAGCGGTTCGTGACGCTGATGATGAGTCTCCGATTCGGTCGATCAACACTCGCTGTGCAGTGCAGGTCGCCCGCTTTTGCATCAACTCTTTCTCGCGGGGGGATGAGCAGCCATTTCAGCGTGGAGGCAAACAGGTGACGAGCCGCGGTACTGTCGGCGAGCTTCACTGTTGAGTTCCATACGGCCACTCGCCCGGCGCCCGTACGGCCGGTGATAAGCAGCGGAGTCCTCTGTCTATCACTGGCCCGGGCGCGAATCCGCCAGTCTCGGTTCCACAACCCGCGCGTCCACCACCGGGCGCCCGGTTTGATATTCATTCGTTTCAAGTGCTGAGGACGCTTGAATACTTCATCCTTGAGCAGCGGCACGTCTTTCAGTCCGTACTGTTCGTATCGCGCGATGGCTCGTTCAGCCGGCGGAATACAGCTTATGCCTTTGTAGAAATACGGTACGGACATACCGGCGATGTCGCAAGCAGAGCCCATGTACTGCGTATCCACGCCTACAAGCTTGACGGGAAACTGGTTGAAGAACTCACGATCCCAGAATGATCGGTATGCCGTGGTCGGCAGAATCGGCGCCAGACGAAACGCGCAGATGGAAGGCTTCCTGCCGAGGCTCAACAGCAGACTGCCGCCGTTGCGAACGAACTGCTCAATAGACCTGGCCCGTGCGAACGTAGTGTAGATGCCGGTTGAATAGGCCTCCCATATCAGCACACGACCTGCCGGCACGTCGCCGTTACCGTTCCATTCGATAAACTCAAGGCCCAAGCCCTTTGCAGCGGAGGCAAGAGCGCCCATATCATTTGGCGCCGAGTTGACGCAGACGGCCTGCTCCCCGAAGACAACGCCCGCTCCGGCCAACACCACGAACGCACAGACATATCGAAAATATCCAGGTACGCCTCTGATTGCTCGCTTTGGCGCCATCTTCTTCTCCGTCAAATGTAAGGAACATGTCCCGATTCCACCAGCCCGCGATTGGACGCGAGCGAATCGATCCTCCCTGGGCATTCAGTAAGTCAACCACCACCGGCTGAAGCCGGTGGCTTGATTGAACCGCTAAAGCGGGCGATGTCGGCTACGCCGACGGTTCGTCGCCCGAGACCTTGAACTGATCTTCAACATCATGATTCTGATTC